>Ga0137397_10000960_pt1 | contig 20021 bp, 25 predicted proteins | sample czorhiz116metaG_FD_106658 | JGI IMG/M metagenome (GOLD analysis project Ga0137397, IMG submission 106658) | Vadose zone soil microbial communities from Angelo Coast Range Reserve, California, USA - czorhiz1.16 metaG | ecosystem: Environmental > Terrestrial > Soil > Vadose zone | place: USA... | reverse complement strand
CAACTGGAACCTCTCGTACTCCAGATATATTCAAGTTCTCGAGCCTTATTACGGTCTCACAAAGCCAGGTTTTGTCGAATTGCGTACACAGACCGAGGAATTTCTTCAGAAAGAAGAGAACTTCGCGGAGATCCTTCAACTTATAGGCAAAAACACCATCGGCGAGAATGACAAGATTGCGCTTGAGGTCGCGCGCGTGTACAAGAACAACTTCCTGTAGCAGAATGGCATGAGCGAGTACGACCGATATTGCCGATTCTGCAAGACTACAAGACGAGCGGTATGCCACGGAACTTCGTAGTTCCATATCTTGGCGATCAAGGCAGTACACTCAAGCGAGCATCACTTTCGCGAGGATTAACTGAAAGAATCGGCGAGCGACGTTACGTTTAAACTCTCGCAAATGAGATTTGAGGTACATATACCTTGTCATCTTTGCCTTTCTAGGTTCCTATCTCGCCTTCTAGTCACCGTCGCAGGGAAAGGATTCAGTGAAGGTGGCTTCCTTTGCACGTCTATACACGTGACACTCGGCCCTTCCATCCACGTGCGCTTGAATTCAAGTACTGCGTCCACTTACAAGTCGATAACATCCTCCAAAGATGTCGGAAAGAAAAGGTTATTCTCACCAATCTATGTGCCCTATGGCCGCTTACTGATGACGCCACTCAGTGTTAAACAAGTACTTTCCTCCGGACTTTGATCCCGCCTTGATTCCCAGGCGGAAAGGGCCCAAAAACTCACAACAAGTAGTCCGTCTGATGGCACCATTCTCAATGTATGTCCTCCGTTTTCATCATTTCATCGAGTGTGCTCATCATGGTTGAATAGGCGATGCAACACCTGCGGAGAGTACATCTATAAAGGCAAAAAGTTCAACGCGAGGAAGGAAACCGTTGAAGAGGAGGATTATTATGGCATCAAAATTTTCCGATTCTACATTAAATGGTACGTGACACTATGATCGGTTTTACGAAGCACGCTCACGCCAAGGGTTAGTACATTATGTTCGGCGGAGATCACTTTCAAGACGGACCCAAAGAATACAGACTATATCGCGGAGCATGGCGCTTCCCGCAACTTCGAGCCATGGCGGGAAGAAGAGGCCGTAGAGCAAGAAGATCGGCTCGCGAAACTCGAGGAAGAGGAAAACAATCCCATGAAGGCGCTCGAGAATCGCACTGTCGACTCGAAGCGTGAAATGGACGTTCTCGACGCGTTGCATGACATCCGCGCACGGAATGCGAGGAATGAACGCGTGGGGCAATCGGATGATCTCATCGGACGCATCGGCCGCGAGGCTGTCGTGAGCCCCGAGGACGAGCAAAGACGGAGGGAAGAGGAAGAGGACGACAAACTTGTGCGCGAGGTCTTCTCGAAGGTCTCGGTGCCGGGAGCGGGGCCATCGCACAAGACCGGAGAGGAAGGGGAGGCAACGTCGACGGTCGTGACCGTTAAGCGGAAGGCGGATGACGTCGAACCCGATCTCAAAAGCCTCTTGCCGGAGGGCACGCGCGCGATGGTAAATGTGATGTCGGCGTCATTACAGCCGGCAAAAAAGAAGAAAGCGGAGCCCTCAAAGTCGCTCGGAATCAAGCTTGTGAAGAAGAAAGGCAAAGCTATTGTCCCAAGCTGATACGATATGGCTATGTTCTCGTAGCTTAGCTCTATATGTACGATAGAAACTCATTAATTTGTAGGATGAACCCAAGACACTTCACGCATTCGTTGAAGCTTCTGGGAAGCCTGAGAGCGAACCCACGTCTTTCTTACGTTCTCTCACCTGAGGCACTCATGTCGTGCAAGCCTCGCACACGCACCTCTCCTAGCTCGGCACAACAATCTCTGTTGCTTTGTCTCGCGTCCCATACGGAGTTACAGGTAGCACCTTTCACTATTCCCGGCAAGGTTCTCGGTGCAGAGTTTGTGGTTCCTGGCTATTTACAGTGCCGCACCTATGATCATGGAAGCTTATCAGCTGCTCATGTAGCATACTCTTCTTCTGAACCAATGCACATGCAGATTTGTCTCTTAGCAGATGATGTCTTGGGTGTTTTGTCTCGCAATTTGAATGCCAACGACTTCACATCGTAGTAGGTATCTCTGGTCTATGCAACGAACCATCATGGGGGCGGTCTGAGTGAGCCGCCTATGCCGTCGCGTCCTGCATATCGATGCAACCATTTTGATTCCGGTTTTGGTCAAGTTTCGAAGCCAAGTAAAGCCGATTAAAAGTGGTGTGGCGATTAACCAGCAAACACAGCAACCGGATTTAGGCTTAATCTACGAGACCCTCCATGGCGCCTTGTGGGGGTAAAGGTGGCGGGTAGCCCCTTAACGGTTCTCTGGTGGTTATTTTGTCGCGTTCGGTGAGGGATGCATGGTGTATGCTGAGCTAAAGCAACGTACGTTCTCTTTTCCCATACGTTCTCGCTACTCGACCCTAGTCGCCGCCTTGCCCACCACTCCGCCCGGTGCCGTATCCACGCGTCGCGCCTTTGCTCAGGGTGCAAGCCTTTGGTGCTCATGCAGAACTTGAACTCGTTCCATTTCGTCGAGCAGTGTGCCATTTCGCCGAAGCGATATATCGACTTGAGCTGGTTGCCTAGAACTATTTGATTTTTTATTTTTACTTTTATTCTGACCTCGGGGAGCAGAGAGACGTGAGAGGGGGACGGGCGTACTGTTGCATGACAGGAAATTATCGAAGGCGCTCATGCAGGTGGGTATGTCGTCCGGTGTCGGATGTAATTGACGGAGTCGCGCTTCTTCTTGGGAAACTACCGCGTTGAACTTGTCGACGTCTTCAATCACAATCACAGGGCCTCCCATGATCCCGTGCTTGGCTGCAGTCAAATCCGTGGACGGGCGTAAAAACGAACGAATGGTCTTGTCCAGTTTCAGCAGTTCACGCCGCCCGGCCCCGGCCCGGGGAGCCGAAAGCGGATACGCCGAAAGTCCAGTCCTTTCATTGCAACGAGTCCAAATGATACGCTTTGTTACCTTCGATGCGCTATTTACCCTCATCACACTACGCAAGCCCATTTACGTTCAATATTCGGAAGCATTCAGTCCCTATCTCGGGACTCTTCCGCCGGACGATATCGCTCGCTCGTTCAAGCTCGGTGTGCACTTTCTTCCACGATTTCCATGTAGCCGTGGTGGGGCTCAGACAACGGTACGGTAGCCCTCCGGCAACTGCAAGCAGAGAGGCCATCATACCGTGCGGGCGCGGCGGCGTGGTGGAGTGAGGTCATTTCCCGGACGGCGGTGGGCGCGGGCGCAGACCCACGGGCGGTTGAGAGACATCTTGGTACGATCGTGCCGCGCCTCATGAAGCGATTTAGCTCTCGTGAGGGATACTGTCTATTCGACGACACTCTCGAGACGCGTGCGTCCTTCTCTCTGCCTGCATATATGACAAATTGATTTGATGTACGCAACAGTCCGTACGCTTCGTGCGATGGGCATGCGGACGGGTCTTATCACAAATTCGGATGCGCGAATAGGTGTGAACGTTGCATCGTGAGGCGGAATCATATGCTTAAAACTCATACAGTGGATGTCCTCGATGACCTTGGAATATCGGAATACCTCTCCCCCGTACTCATTAGTGAGGTGGAACGCGTGGAAAAGCCATCGATATCCATTTTCCTTGCAGCGTGCGTGCGCGGAGGCGCTACTCCGCCTGAGACGGTACATGTTGGGGATGACTTTCGAGAGTGAGTCAAATGCCACCCGTGCTTTGCGTTCACTGTCTGTGACATGGTAGCGCAGTGATTACCTCGGAGCGGACAACGCGGGACTCCATCCGTTATTGCTACGAAGGACAGGGTCGGACGGGGAGGGCGAGCAGAAAGATGCCGAGATGGATCTTAGGACTATCAAGAGGGTGAATGTAGTCAAGGACTTGTATAGTGTGTCAGCATGGGTTAAGAAGATGAATGCCAGACGTAAGGAATAGCTCGTGGTGTGTAGTCGTGTTCCTCTCGGATTCGAGTGTATATCTATTTGGTGAATCTAATGGGAACCATCAAGTGTATATGCATGACTACAACATTATATTGACATCTTGCAGCGCGGCCCAACGAATCAAGGTACTCCTGGTATGTCTGGAGCAGAGATGATGGTCTTTGGGTATTTCCACGCAACGTCTTCGATGCGGTTGCCCATGTTCAATACCGTCGCGCGGATAACGCGCGGGTCCTTGCGCAGGAGCTTGCTTAGACTTTTTTGCTTTTCAGGCGATGCATCAAAATGCATCGTCCAGTAGCTAAGAGGAGCAGTCCGAAGATGGGTCTATGGCGGTAAGGGCAGAATAAAAGGACGTACTCTCCGTGTTCATGATTGGTTCCATGGGATCGCATGCGTTGGGGAAGCGTCTCTGTGCCCCAGTATTGAATGCCGCGAACGACGCCGCCGTTGTTGAGAAGGTGCGTGGCCGCCAGACGAACGAGGCTTTTAATTTGGCGCTGTGGGGCGTGAAGAGATAAAGCGAGAAAAGGGTTCAAACGACTTGTCACGTACGTATTCGGGGTTGTGCGCTGCGATGCACAAGACCTGGTAGAATGGCATCGTCGACGAGTCTACGGTCCATCCAGACACGCCTCCGAGGGTGAGCGGACCGGGCCGGGCGTGACCACGTCGTTAACGGTTCGCGTGCTCGTTTTATTCGTCGAATACAGCACTACAAAACCCATCACTCAAACAAAATGTCCATGAAAGCCGTGAGTCATTCCTTGTTTTAAACGTATTCTCAGCCGGATCTCATGTCAACCTTCTCGACGTAAGATCGTAAAAAGTTGGTAACACGTGTACTTCCTCCTAGTTACACTCGACAGTTATCCCTCATCTTGTAGGCGTCATCTCCGGAGACTCTCTTGTACTCCGTGGTCGCCCGGGTCCCCAGGGACAGCTGCCTAAGGAAAGGTGAGTTTCTTAGGAATCGATTGTACGCGGCTCTAACTAGTCCCGCAGGATCCTTCATCTCGCCGATGTCTCGTCACCCAGGATGGGAAATGCATCGAGGGAAGACGAAGTAAGCCGCTCTTCTTACTGCTCAGGTCCCACTTATCACCGGCAACTTGGCAGTCGTGGGCATATGAGGCACGCGACTTCCTCCGCGCGCTCATCGTTGGCAAGGAAATCACATTCACGTCCACTCACCAACTTCCGCCTGGCGAGGGAGACATCCCCCGTGATCTCGGTAATGGCGAGGTCAACGGTGTTGACATCACCAATGAATTACTATCGCATGGCTGGGCTAAAGTAAAAGATATCAAGCGCGAACCGACAGAGGATGATCAACGTCGGAAAGGCCTCGAATCCGAAGCAAAGTCTGCTGGTCGCGGTCAGTGGAATCCTCATGGACCCAAAGTACGTGGCTCTGCTCTCCGCTTTGCATCGTGGTGGCGTCATCCCTTCTCGTTAGGCACGGCAGGTCATACATAACATGCCCTTGGACTCCCAAGGATTCATCAACGAGTGGAAGGGGAAACAATTGGATGGTACACAAACAGAGCCTTGATGTTTACAACCCCCGAACTAAATAAGCTCATTTCGCTAGCCGTTGTCGAATCTGTTCGGGACGGCACTACACTCCGAGTTCGCTTGTTCATGCCTGACGGTGAACACCAATTCGTCAACATCACTCTTGCAGGCGCGCGCAGTCCACGTGCAGCTTCGAGGCTGGGAGAAACGTCTGAGCCTTCGGCAGACGAAGTACGTCGTATGGTTCTCCGACATGTTGCCCGCACGCTGATTCTCTCATCCAAACCATATAGGCGAAATATTTCACGGAATCGCGTCTCCTTCAACGGGCCGTCAAAGTACAGCTTCTTTCCGTACCCATCGCGACAGCCACTCCGTTCCAGACAAACGGTAGCAGCTCACCGGCGCCTGCGAGCATATTCATTGGCATCGGTCTGTTGTCTCACTGTGTTTCTTGTTCTTTGTGCTTATCCGTTTTACTTTCCAGTTTTGCATCCCGTGGGTAATATTGCTGAGTTCCTTCTTGGGGCCGGGCTAGCGCACCTCGTGGAGTGGCACTCAGGGATGTTGGCGCCTTATGGCGGCTCGGAGAAGCTGCGCGCGGCCGACCGTGCCGCCAGGGATAAACGCCTTGGGTTGCACGCAAACGCGCCAGTACCGTCTGCCATCAGCAAGTCACTATCGGGAACAGCCAATGGCCTGGCGCGAGCGTTTGAAGGGACAGTCGTACGCGTCTGGTCCGGAGATCAGATTTCGATTTTGACAAAGGATGGTAAAGAGCGGAGGATACAGCTGAGCTCGACACGCGGACCCAAGTATGCTTATCCAATTATACTTCTGGCTGCATATTGATCACTCGCCGGATCAGGTTGTCTGATCCGAGGCAGGCGTACTATGCCCACGAGGCTCGTGAGTTTCTCCGAAGAAAGCTGATTGGGAAGCATGTTCGAGTCCAGGTCGACTTTATCCGGCCTCGAGAAGGTGAATACAACGAGCGCGAATCCACGACCATCCGTGTAGGGAGCCAAGGAATGTGAGTTGGTAAGAGACTGGAAGTTTGAGACAGTCTTTGACCCGACCCGCCCGCAGCAACGTAGCTGAACAACTCATTGAGAAAGGACTTGCAAGCGTTGTGAGGCACAAACGCGATGATGAGGACCGTTCGCCTGATTATGACAAGTTGATGGCCGCGGAGCAGGCGTTCGTACAACTCCCGTCCTCTGCGTCCTGAGAGGCTCATCAACCTCCTTTCCTAGTGCTGCCGCAGAGGGGCGGGGCATCCATTCCGGAAAGGAACAACCCGCGCCCAAACCTCCTCTGAACCTGTCCGAAGCCAGCAATCGTGCAACGCAATTCTTGAGCGGCTTCAAGCGATTGGGCAGGATCCCCGCAGTCGTTGACTATGTTGCTGCTGGTTCACGATTCAAGTAAGCCATGAGCCTGTTCAGCGCCTGCAGACTTTGAATGAGCATCGCTCGTAGGATTTTCCTTCCGAAAGACAACCAAGTGCTTACCCTCGTACTTGGCGGTAATTCGCTATATTTTTGAGCTTTTCGTCGGCTTATCATCCAATAGGGATCCGTGCACCTCGAGCCGCACGTAGCGCATCCGAAAAAAGCGAGCCTTATGGCAATGAAGCCGCCGAATTCGCAACACGGCGATACATGCAACGCGATGTAGAGATCGAGATCGAGACCACAGACAAGTCTGGCGGGTTCATCGGTGCTTTGTATCTCAACAAGAACGAAAATGCTGCTGTCACTCTTGTTTCCGAGGGCCTCGGAACCGTGCATTCGTTCTCAGCAGACTCGCTTTTATGGTCAAAGCAGTTATATGATGCAGAGGTAGGCCATTATGCGACTCTCCAGCGTGGGCAATGGCCTTAACATTCCCCTCACAGGAAGAGGCAAAAAAAGCCCGACGAAATGTACGCATGTATCCTTGTTTTTATCATGGCCGCTTGCCAATATGCAGCTCAGATCTGGTCTGACTATGATGAAGCTGCGGCCAAGCAAGCAGAGGTCGAAGTCGAAGATGACGTTGGTGCCCGAAAACCGGAATACATCGACGTCATTGTCAGTGATGTGCGGACAAAGAATGGGTTCAGCTTCTCGGTACAGATCCTCAATACGGAAGGTAACATTATTGGCAGCCACCCCCCTCTGCTGTATCTGACATTGGCCCCGCCGTAACAGGGATCGCATCGCTAGCACAGCTCATGCGTGACTTTTCTGCTCACTACAAGGGCACCTCGGCGCCGCCCGGCTTTGTGCCCAAAGCTGGCGATCTTGTCTCGGCAAAGTTCTCCGATGGCGCGTGGTACCGCGCGAAAATCCGTCGCGCATCACCCGTCAAGCGCGAGGCGGAGGTCACATTTATCGACTACGGCAACCAAGATACCATCGGTTTCGCAGATATCCGACCCTTGGACCCCAAATTCCGGACGCTCCCAGGCCAGGCACACGACGCACGTCTCAGGTGCGCGACTTTCCCCGACCATTTTCAACCCCCTCCGCGTCTGATTCGAAAGCGCTGAGCGCGCGTGCAGCTTTGTGAAGCTAGTCGGTGAAGACAGCGAGTACCGCGAAGACGCGATCAGTCGCTTCCGTCAGCTGTGCGATGGGCGGAAGCTCGTCGCGAACGTCGACCACAAAGAAAGTTCGACGTTACACCTCCGGCTCATCGACACCGCGGATCCCGTAACGGCCGAAAACCCGCTCGGGTCGATCAACGTGGACCTGGTGCGCGAGGGCCTCGCGTCCGTCGACCGCAAGGGATGCAAGTACCTCGCGTCGTACCCGCAGGTGGTGAAGAAGCTCCAGGAAGCTGTCGCTGGGGCGAAGCGCGACCGGTACGGGATGTTCGAGTTTGGTGACGTGGAAGAGGACGAATGATCGAGTGATCGAAACCGGCGGCAACGATTTGTTACACGGTGTATGGAGAGATGGCCAAAACATGACCATTTAGATCCAAAGGAGGGATTTACTTGGTTTCTCAATCTCTTCGTGCTGTGCTTTGAAGCTTGCCTGTAAGTAAGCGCGCGCTTTCTGCATTGCCCTCAGGCCATATCTGGGTATCTGTGGCCGCGCTCAGGGCCAAGAAGTTTGCACAGTCCAAGTATTACGGCTTCCCAGAAGACCACCACACCCCGTCCCATCTCCGCGATAGACTTGTACGCCCCAACAGGGATCCGAACCACCCCCAGGACGGTGCGAAGATCAACAGAGAAGAATGTCATATGACCGGAGGTGTTCAAACGAGGCTGTGTTTGCGTTGCGGCTTCGTACTTTTGGATCGGATCAGCGCACAGCAGTGTTTGGCGCCTGCGTCAGTCGTCTAGGCCAAGTATCCTAACATGTGTAGTTGGCGCAAGCAGACGCAAATGTACGCTGCCGTGATAAATGATCAATGTCCGCCCAATTGGTGAAGTCCTGCCATTCCCGAGGTGCCTAGATAGGGTGTACGCCCACAGTTACCACAGACTTGTCCCCCGGGAATCGCCATCACATACGAGGTACATAATAAAAGCCACAGGTCATCACGCGTGTCTTACACGTTGAAAAGGGCAACTGGAGCCGCAACGTTGCGGAAGGCGCCTAACTCGGCCCCACCAAGCCTTGCCAGAAAGCCGAGCTTTCTGGACCTCTGACATCCGACCACAGGACTCCCAGGCTGTGAAGGGCGATGCGTGAGTATTAATAACTCCTGAACTCAATCTGCGCCACGGCAAAAAATCCTTTCACTTCTCACCTCTGCTGCGCACCATGAGTCCCGTAGCACCCATAGAAGCCCCTTTTCATCCCCGTGTGATCATCGAGGAGGAAGCTTCAGACGACGAGTATGTGACCCCCCGTGTCAATGCTGCCCCCCGCGAGGCTGATGATATGACCCCTTTCTGCCAGCAGCAGGATGTCCTTTCTGTCAGCTTTACGTGGGTTAGACCCCAATATCTCCTTACCTCCTCTCTCTTCGCCCCACCTCGAACCCCCAGCGGCGCTCGATGACCAACCGGACTCCTCACCGAAGTCCCGCCCTGGCCGCTCGAAAAGTCCAACTGCCAACAAGTCACAAAGGTCGAAGTCCAAGTCTCACGAGCGCGGGCGGCGCGACCGGACGAGGGAACGGCGCCCGTCGGGTGCAGACTCGATGCTGACGCTGATGCTCGCGGAGGAGGAGCGCAACTCGTCGAACCTCAAGACGCTGCTGCAGATCACGCGGGACCGACTGGAGACTGAGACGCGGCGGGCGGACGCTGCGGAGAGCCGGGCGACGCTGGCCGAGGCGCGGGCACGCGATGGGAGTAGTCGAGCGGCGACGGTGGAGCAGGGGTTGCACCGGAGCGAGCTGGAGGCGGCGCGTGCGCAGGAGGAGACGAAGCGCGCGCAGATGCAGCTCGAGACGGTGGAACGGGAGTTGCGGCGGATGACGAGCGAGGTGCAGCGGTTGACGCGCCAGAAGGAGGAGGCGGACAACGCTGCGGCCAAGGCGCGGGACTTGGCGCGCAAGTGGCAGGCCGCGCTGAGGGACTATCAGGCGCACGACGAGGGACGGCAGGAGGGCATGCGGCTCGCGCTCGTCCGGCGGTACGAGGACGGACGGGAGGACGGGTGGGAGGAGGGCCGGAACCAGGGGTGGGATAAGGGTCGCGAGGAGGGGTTTTATGAGGGACGGAGGACCGGGTTCGACGAGGGTCGTCAGACGGGCGTGAAGGAGGAACGGGGGCGGCAGAGCACGCAACTCTACGATCGCTGGAGGGACACCCCGAAACACTTTGACGACGACGGCCGAGTTGTCCTGGAGAGGCCTATGTTCGGCAAAGTGAGAAGCGATGTACGTGCGCGATCTTTTTTTTTTTCCCCTTTCCCTCTATGCTGACACAACGTCGCCTCCGCTCGCTTTACATCAAAGCTTGGAACGCACGCGGACCTGGGTTGAGTCTGTCGCCGCTGACGAGTCCATTCGCTCACATTCACCGAAAATGAATCCTGCATGGCTGAGGCGGCGGATGACGCCAGAACCGTTCGACGAGCCGCGATGATGTCGCGCCTCGGATCACGCGATCACGCGATCACGGTCATTACGAAAAGTGGACGTTAGACGGGCATCCGCAATGAGTTGTATAATATTTTTCGCGCTTCTCAGACTGGATCTGAACTTGGAATAACGAAAGCAAAGGATTTAGTAAGAGAGTTGGGTAATGCGCTTCATCGTGCTCTATTAATCGCGTAGTACGATGTTATAAGTGTTGTGCTTTAGTGAACCGAAGTGCGCAGCATCATGATTCGCCTACCCTATATTATCCTGAATGAATACTGTAACTATGATACACTCCGAAACCGATGCCTGGTTCGACGGAGCTGACAATAAACGTACTGTGTAAAATGCTCAACCAGGAATTGGAAGTGATCCTCTCTTCTCTCCTGCACGGTCCAATCAATCGGAGTCAACCCGTAGTCGTCCTCGGCTGTTACATCTGCGCCGTGCACGATGAGCACGCGCACAAGGTCAAAGCTTCCTTTCTGCACTGCCCGATGCAACAGAGACCTCCCACCATCGTCCCTGGCGCTCGCATCTGCACCGTGCTCTATAAGAAAGTGTATAAGAGCCACACTCCCCTCCAGCACCGCCAAGTGTAACACGGTCCTCCCACGGTTGTCAGGTCTGTACCACGCTCGATGAGAAAGGGTGCAAAGTCCAAACTTCCCTTCTGCACCGCGCAATGCAATGGCGTCCACTTGTATATGTCCTGGGCACTTGCGTCCATGCCATGCTTGATGAGCATGCGTGTGAGATCCATATTTTCCGTCCACACTGCCCAATGCAAGAGAGTCCAAAGAGCATGCATGCGAGATCCATGCTTCCCTTCTTCACCGCCAAATGCAAAGGGTCCCACCCGTGGTTGTCCTGGGCCGTCAAATCCGCGCCATAATCAACGAGCAAGCATGCAAGATCAGTGGTTCTTTTTCCCTTCTCCACCACCCAATGCAACGGGGTCATCCCGCCATCGTCCTTGGCTGTCACGTCCGCACCGTGCTCAAGGAGAAAGCGCGTGAGATACACACTTCCCTCCTGCACCGCCCGATGCAATAGAGTCGACCCGCGGTTGTCCTGGGCTGTCACGTCCGCGCCATTATCAACAAGTTGTCACGTCCGCACCATGTTCAAGGAGAAAGCGTGTGAGATGCACACTTCCTTCATGCACCGCCCGATGCAGCGGAGTCGACTCGTGGTTGTCCCGAGCCGTCACGTTCGCGCCGTGCACAACGAGCGCGCGTACAAGACCCGTATTTTCCGCCCACACTGCCCAATGTAACGGCGTCCACCCCTGCTCTTTTGCTTTCGCGTCGGCGCCATGCTCGAAGATTAGCTGTGTGAGATCTACGCTTCCCTTACGCACCGCCCAGTGCAACGGATTCCAGCCGCGATTGTCCTCGGCTGTCACGTCCGCACCGTGCTCGATGAGTAATCGTACGAGATCCACGCTTCCCTTCTCCACCGCTTGATGTAATAGACTTGTTCCATCGTTGTCCTGGGCACTCGCATCCGCGCCAAGTTCGATGAGAAAGCGTGCAAGATCCATGGTTCTCTTCTGCACCGCCCGATGCAACGGAGTCATCCCGCCATTGTCCTTGGCTGTCACGTCTGCGCCGTGTTTGACAAGAAAGCGTGCGAGATCTTCGCTTCCTTTCTGCACTGCCAAATGCAACAGAGTTGACCCATAGTTGTCCTGAGCTTTCACGTCCGCGCCATGTCCGACGAGTAATCCTGCGAGATCCACGCTTCCCTTCTGCACCGCCAAATGCAACAGAGTGAAGCCGTGGCTGTCCTGGGCTGTCACGTCCGCGCCGTGTTCGATAAGTAATCCTGCGAGATCTACGCTTCCCTTCTGCACCGCCAAATGCAACAGAATCGACCCCTGGCCGTCCTGGGCTGTCACATCCGCGCCATGCTCAACGAGTAATCCTGCGAGATCGACACTCCCCTTTTGTACCGCCAAATGCAACAGAATCGACCCGTGGTTGTCCTGGGCTGTCACGTCCGCGCCATGTTCAACGAGTAATCGTGCGAGAACCACGCTTCCCTTCTGCACCGCTAAATGTAACGGAGTCAACCCGTCATTATCCCTGGCTGTCGTGTCCGTGCCATGCTCGACGAGCAAGCCTGCGAGATCCACGCGTCCCTCCTGCACTACCCAATGAATGCAACGGAGTCCACCCATCATTGCTTTGGGCTTTCACATCGGCGCCGTGCTCAATGAGCAGGCGTGTGAGACTCACGCTTCCCTCCATCACTGTCAGGTGCAAAAGGGTCCACCCGTCGCTGTCCTGAGTTGTCGCGTCGGCGCCGTGTTCGAAGAGTAAGCGTGCGATATCCACTTCTCCACTTCTTAATGCCATATGTAATGGAGTCGACATATCATCGAAGCCCCGTGAATGCACATCTTGCGGGCGAGAGATTGCCAATAACTTGACAATGGTGTGTAAGCCACAAAAAGCGGCATAATGTAAGGGGCTTCCGAGGGGTCGCAATGGCCTTTCGGCTCGTTTGTGTCGCATCCAAGGAATTGGGTCGCAAATCCAGACCCAAATCGCAGGATGTGGTTTGCTTCCGTCGAAAAGTTGTCTCATGCCTTCTTCTACGTTTTCCGACACACCCTCGTAACGCGCATGGCCAACCCAGTGCTGGACAGCATATTCGGCGAGAGGATAGGACATCTTCGATGTCATCTTGATCCAGGTGCAGTAAAATACCAAGACATGCTTGTGCAACGAGGGTATCGGCGGGCGTCATGAAAATATGGTAACGGCGCGAAATGATGTCACATTTTTCGGCAAAGCGGGTGGACATTACTGGCCCGAGTCGAGGTCGACGATTCCCCAATCATACAATTTTCACAAATTTCAGTTAAGGAGTTCCTTATGTGGAGCATGTAGAGAGCACGGCTTCTAACGGATCTTCGAGGCGCCAATCCTCGCGAAATGTCGGCATCGGTCTTGCATTGAAATCGAATGCAAGAAATTCTGCCAGCTCCTCTGCACGAAGCGGGCGGGAAGCCACTGCGACGCATTGGAACATCCGTAGGGCAAATTCCCAGCCGGTGCTTTTGATCTCCTGCAACGTGCGTTCATATGTGCCATCGAGTGTCTCGTCTAGGGCCTGCCGGATACGCCCTGGAAGGCAGTCGCCGAGGTAGTCGAGCTGACAATACACCCACCGGAACCTACAGTAAAGCTATGAGTGAGTCACGGTATAAGATATTAGCGCCATACATCCCATCAGCCTTGTCAGGACATCAACGACGAGCTCCTTGTGCTCCAGCATCCACCTTCGCATCTTCTTTATGCGAATTAAGGATCGACTTGATATACTTCTCGATATCCTCCATTTGCCCCCTTTCTTCCTGTATGGAAACAGAACGGAAAGCTAAGGGTTGGAGGACAATCTTGATGTCGGCCTCGGGGCGGCTAGTCACGCATATGCGCAGGTTGGTGAGATTTGAGTCGACAAGGTCATCTGAAAGCACTAGGACTTTCGCGCGGATGGACGATGGAGCAGATGCATTTGAACATTCATCCAAGGCATCCACAATCAGGTAAATTGGAGCTTGCCCCGGAAGTTCCAACAAATCCTTTAAACACCGAAAAAGTTCATCGTCGCTGGGACTTTGCGCACCATCGCAGTGTGTTGAATAGAAAGTGAAAAGGATATCGTGGTAGAAATCGGACTGGTTGCAAATTTGGAATAGCACAGACGAAAGGAGCCCACGCAGGTTCGTCTTTTGATCCTCCTTGAAGTCATAGTAAAAAAGCCCAGTGACGCGAGCCCGCATTTGCGCGTGGCCTCAATCTCCTCGATGATTGTGGAACTGGTTGGCGCCGTAAACCCTCAAGGTCAAGATATCGAAGATTTAACGTACCAAAGAACGCTCTTTCCTGCACTGGCTATGAAAAAGGAAGACTATCAATCTCTGCGAAAGGGTAAGCGCTGGGCGACAACTCACGTCTCCCATGGGGCCATAGAAGAACTCAGTCCGGATGTTTTCCATTCCGAGAATGTGTCGCCTTGAACGAACCACGCTGCAGTCCCTTCATGGTGTGATTCGCAGGCAACGTGGTGATTCTTCCATGGATCAGGGGGAGAGAGCCATTTTCGAATATTTCTCCGTAAATTGTCACCTGCCAAAGAATCTCAGTACTTCTCAGTTAGCAATGGCAACGTTAAAAAATCACTGACGTTTCGACTTGTTCTTACCGCTTACTGTTTTATGTAGGACTTCTAACACTCAGTCAGACATGGATCTAGCTCGTCGTCAGAAACAAAGCGTACCGAGAGCTCCCAGAACACCATCGACAGACGGCTTGCCGTCTAAAGAGAATAATTCTCAACAGACGGTGGGTGACAGGGTGTGCGCGTTTGCTCGCCGTCAATGACTATATTCATATTTTGGACGAGAGAGTGAATTACTTTGAGAATCTCCACTGTGGTCATCCGGGCACCATCTTGTGTGAGTCGGTCCAGCCTATGCAGTGCTGCCTCGACATCCATCTCTCCAGACAGTTTGGTTGAGAATTTTGCTGCATTGCATTGAGTAAGGTAACACCTCGACGAGAGCGGACTTACTCGATCGTCCCTGCATAAGCTCTTTGTCCGCCAGCGCTAAGATGGAAAGCAACTCCATCATTGTCTTGACTACTATCTCATCCAAGGCGGGTGTATGGGGGATCGACTCCAGCATGTTAACCAATGCGTCATAACTGGCATTCATGTCCTTAGCCGCCTGATTCACATGGATGTCACGAGGAGGCCATGCAGGGACTACAACAAGACACATACAGCAAGTAAGATAGCAAGGCCAGCGTGTATCGCATTTACAGGTGTGAATGGCTATAAAATTTATCAGATGTGAAACACGCCATCAGTGCCCTTTTGACGTACCAGGGTGATGGCGTCACCGAGAGAGGCAGTGGCAGAAAGTTTGTTTAAGATCGACAGCGTACTCTTGATTGATATCATGATGCTATCCTTTCCTCTGAATTCATCGAAGGTCGATACTTGGTCTTCCACAAGGGCAGCAATAGGACTCGGCGGAGGGGCAGCTCTGAAATTACGGCGAGCGGATGTTCGGCCAATCTTATGCCCGTCGTTTGTTCGTACGTCCGTAAGGCAGACTCGAAAAGTGCCCGAAACCCGGTGGATCCTGGTTGATCATACATATCACAAGTAGAGAAGATGGTTCGAAATGAGGAAATGATATCGACCACGGAGATGGCATCCGCACCTTGTCATGGCTCGGACCCAGCCGTCCTGCTTCACACTCAACTTTACAGTGAACAGAACATTACAAGGATTACAGTTACAGTAAAAACTCGAAAACTTCAATTCCTATCATAAAGGAGAAAAAATCCATTATGTTTAGTTAAAATCAGAATCTTCTAAAGCGTTTTTCTCTCAAGTTTTGCCACACAAACCATATTGTGTTGACAATGAAGCAAGCACACGACGGGCGGACACTGCGGAGAGACGGGCGCCGCTTGCCGAGGCACAGGCGCGCGACGCGAGCAGTCGGGCGGCAGCGGGAGCAAGCTGGACACGGTCCGGGCGAAGGGACTGAAGCGCGCACAGATGCACGCGGACAACGCTTGGAACGCACGCGGACCTGGGTTGAGTCTGTCGCTGCTGACGAGTCTATTCGCTCACATTCACCAAAAATACATCCTGTATGGCTGAGGCGGCGGAGGACGCCAGAACCGTATGTTGACGAATCGCGATGATGTCTCTGTACCCTCGGATCACGGACAACGGATTATTAGAAAAGTGGAGGGACATTAGATAAGCGTAAGCCTTGGACTGGATCTGAACATGAGAAGGTCGATGAATAGGGTAAAGAGAGTTGATGGGATTAAGATACAGCGCATCATCGCGCTCTATCTATCGCCATGGCAAGATGTTATGTTTCTAAATGCTGTGTAGGGCCGATGAAAGCGCAGTGCAAACGTGGGAAAGCTGTTGGGCATCAGCACTATTTGAAAGACTGAGATGATGACTTGTCCCCGCATCTCCCATGGCCAACCTTCCCAACCCACCCATCTCTCCCGGCGTCGGTGCGCGTAGAAAGGATCCCAAGTCTCTCCCCACGTTGCCCCTCTCCGTCTTTAGTGCTCCAAACACTGGCATCTCTGACAGCTTCCCCCTCCCTCCAAGTCCGAGTACAGTGCATCCAGATCGCGTCGTCGATGCCAGTGTCCGGGGCTCGATCCTCGAGTGGAAGGAACAGACGAGTGGCGGCGCCCTCAAAGACCGCGTCCGCGCCGTCGTCGTGAAGGCCAACGATAGTAGTGAAGTGGAAGGGTTCGCGCCTCCGGCTTTACAATCTCCTTCCCCCTTTTGATCGTGTTGTTGTCCCTCTTGATCGACGCCATAGGCTCGAATCGCAAGCATCTGAAGCCAGCGTCGATGTCTTGGCCGTCTCGATCCCGTTCAACTTGGATAGTGGGTTAATCCCGTCGATCCCGTCGACCAAGTATCCGGTCACGTTCACGGCTTCGTTCGACAACACGTCGGATGCAGCCGTCGCTGCTCTCCGAGCGGCGTTGAACGCTGGTCATACTGTCGAAATTGACGTGCAAGGGTCCGGAGAGGAAGGCCGGGAGAGGCTGGAAGACCTCTTGACCAAGGCCACGGTCGACCGGATCAGCACAGGCCTCATCATCCTCTGTACGTGTTGAGGTCATAAGACATCTTTCCCCGTAGCACTGACATCAGCCCAATCACAGCTAACGTCCTCCCTCCCCCTCACGACCTCGAGCTCCCCATCGTGAAATTGCTTAGCCACCCGAGTTACCAGTCATACCAGTCCTACATCGCCACCCTCTCCCTCTTCCCGAGAGTCTATCTCTCTTATGTCCCTCCCACATGGAACGCGCCCACGCCTCCGACGCCTCTCTCAGAACAGAACGCCACCACGTCAAAGGAGAAGAAGGAGTGGAAGCGCAGGATTAAAATGTATCGTAAGTTGCTGCTCGCCCCGTTCGCTTGTCTCCCCTTCATTCGTTGATTTCTGGTCGTGTTTGTTCCCCAGTGGGTCCTGCCGTTGAAGCGTTCGGGTTCGAACGTATCGTGTATGGCTCGGCGCCATCTCTGATCTCTCATGCACGCTCGAATGCGGGCGATTGGTACGAGGTTGCGCGTGAAGCATTCGCGGAGCTCGGCGTTGACCAAGAAAGCGTCGATGCAGTCTTTGGCGGCAACGCACAACGTATATATGTGGCGTCGAATGGACGTACTTAAAAGCGTATTTATAGACTACATGTTTGGATGGGAATGTTGTTATTGCTTCTGTTGTAGGATTCCCCCTTAGCGACTTTGAATCAAGGATCTTGTGGCCTTTGATGCGTCAAGCGAGACGGTCGTCCGCGCCTTTTTGTTCGCCTTTATTGGCAAAAGGCGGTCTCACACTTCAAATAGCGCCATGTTCCTACCATTTGACCGCACTCACTGTACTCCGTCCCCTCTCTTTCTTTTGACAGATGCCGTCTGAAGAAGACTACGGCAGCGACTATGATGCTAGACCGGAGGCTGGAAGGGCCAAGCAACACTTGGTTTCGGACGAATCGTAAGTCGTGTGATTGTGACTTTCTGTACCATAATCACCCGAGGCTTTCCTCTAGTGACGATGAACTCTCGTCGTCAGGCCCAAGGGTAGGTCGTCCCTCGTACTACATGAGAGCTCTCGTATCCTCGGTACGCTGATCCCATGGCTGCTAAAGCGCCCCCCACCATGCCTCGACGACGATGGCGACGACGACGACGACGATACACCGATGATAATCGAAGAAATCAAACAAGAGCGTTCAGCCTCGACCTCGACCTCAACCTCAAACCCAGTGGCAGCGAATCCCATCCGCCAACCCACCGCATTCGCAGCCCCCAATCCGGCGACCTCGTCCGGCCCAACATTCTACAGGACGCCCGTCCACGCCGCCTTGTCCGTGGAGGGAACGTCTATGTTCTGTGTCGAGGGCTACGTGAACACACCAGAGCTCAGCGCCGGACGCGGAGGGGGGCTCAACCAAGGCTTGCCTGCCAACGGGCCGTACAGGTCGCTCTTCAGGGCCAGGTCCGAGTCCCGTGGCAGCAACAAAGCTACCGCTACTGCTGTTGCTGCCATCGCACCAGATGCGGCTCTGCACGTCCTGGCGGAGGCCGCTCAGTCGCCCGAGGCGCTCTCGCCCGTCTCGACCGCTTCGCCTGCACCAGTCTCAGCTCCCGCTGCAAAGAAACGCAGGAAGCCTTCGCCGTTGGCCGCCTCGTCTCCCGCGTCCTCCGTGGTACCATTAGATTCTATCTCAGCGTCGTCCCCGGCTGCGTCGGCCAACGCGAGCCCCTCATACGTTACGGACTGCAGTCCGCGGGCGCCCTCCCAGGCGAAACTTCGCGGTGCCGGCACCGGCAAAGGTAAATACAAGGAGAAGGTTCCTCTGCCGGCGGCAGGTGCGCCTCGTCGTTCTTCCGCACAGGTGGCTGGTGGGAACGATGGGAAGCGGTACGAGCGACAACGTGTGCCGCGCCAACAGCCTGGACCCGCGTTTCCTTCCGCCCAGTCCCGCGAAACGGACTCTGCGGTCCATACTCGTCCCCGGAATGTGCAGAAGAACAGGGCAGGTTTGGAAGTGGAAGTCGCCTCCGTTCCGCCACCGCCTGCCCCTGCACCCGCACCTGCCGATGACGGTGACTACGAGAATGCCGGGGACTACTACTCTTCTTACTACGAAACAGAGCTTCCCGACGCGAGCAATGCAGTAGCACATACGGTCAGCAACGGAGGACAGAGTCTCAGTCCATCTCCGCCGTACACTTGGGAGTCTCCAAGATCGTCACCCCCTGTCCTAAATCACTACTCCGCATCCGCGCGTACGACCAGCAATGAGCCCTCCCCAGCATTGCAGGCAGAGTCGCGTTCGGTGACGCCGGGCACACAGCCCCGCATGTTGACATTGCTCATCGAGGATCGCCGCCATGGAACGGACGAGCTGGCAGAGGTTCACGTTCCACTCAAGACCGGTGGCGAGGGTCACCTCTGGGCAGATGCGCAGGATGTATGCGCTGCCCTGCAAAGTGGGCCGTCACGTATCGATGGTGGGGCTTTGCGCACGCCACCGAGGTCAAAATGGACTAACCGATCTTTCACTGCTTTAGGTCCAGCCAAGGTGTTCGCGATGCGCGGCAAGTATCGACAGGTTTTCCTGCGTATATCCGCAGATGGCGAAGAGACGTCTCGGTCGGCAAACTTGAGGGTTGAGACGAATAGAACGTTGTTGATAGTCGTTGAGGGTGTTCGTACTCCTTAGTATTCCATCATACCTCCACGCTTACGCACTTCTTAGATCTTGGACCCACGTGTAGTTATACCCGCGCCCTTTCTTAGCTCGAATCGAGGCCCGATCGTCGGGACAGGACCGGCCGCCTCATTGCTAAATACGGCCCATCCACTCACACCAGCGTCAACTCACCTTGATCTGGATGTGGTCCAT
>Ga0137397_10000959_pt1 | contig 20029 bp, 18 predicted proteins | sample czorhiz116metaG_FD_106658 | JGI IMG/M metagenome (GOLD analysis project Ga0137397, IMG submission 106658) | Vadose zone soil microbial communities from Angelo Coast Range Reserve, California, USA - czorhiz1.16 metaG | ecosystem: Environmental > Terrestrial > Soil > Vadose zone | place: USA... | reverse complement strand
TGGCGAGTTCCGTCTCGTCGAACTAGATGGCAGGCGAGCGGGGCCCGTCGATCGAGGCAAGTCGACAGACCTGCTAAAGGTGCGTGCTACTTGGTCAGGGCCTCGTTCACTTTCGACGAGGGGTTGATGGATGTACGGTTCCTATCTTTATTCCCTAGGATGTGGCAAAATATCTAAAAGATCAGATCATACCCAAGGCGCCAAGCTTGGAATTCAGTATGATCGCGCTGGCTGGTGGCTTTCCTGAGGAAGAAGTGTAGGGTGGTGCTATATGATTGCTGTGGATAAACAAACCGTGACGAACGAACAAACTAACTGACAAATGGATGGCCCATGCGCAGATGTAATTGGACGTCGCTTGCTACGCTAAACACGTATGAGTCAGGTCACACCCCAAAAAATGGAACATTTACGCGCCTACCGTATCTCTGAAAACAAAAACAAACCTCTTCATCGTTCATTTCGGCGTCCACCCGCGAACAGGAAGAATATTACTCCTCTACCAAGGAAATCCGACAGTCTCAATGTCGCTAACGATGTGCAGTTGGGCCCAGTCCCAGCTCAGGCCGAGCCGCAGCCAGCAGTAATCTCTGGTGGCATCCAAGCAATAAGTATTATTGAGATGGTCGGCCCTTCCAATACTATCCAGATCCGCTTTCCTCGTTGGAATCTCTCGTACGCTTTGCAATGAGGATTGCAAGATGTCGGACGTCTGTACACGACGCTGGCTTCCTAGGTTCGAGGATGATGGCGACACCAGCCTGTGCTGACAAACTTTTCAAAATACCGTTTGCACTTGTCCATTCCTACGATCAGCTAGATTAAAAGTGCGATATTCAGAACGCTAGAGAAGAAGACTCATTCGCAGCGTGAGCGTTCTTAAAAATTTCGCAGAAACACACGCGGATCGGAGAAGGGCAAAGTCGTGGTGTGGTGCACGTGAGGCATCTTTTCGGGCTGTTCCGAGTCCAGCCCTAAGAAACCTAGCCCTGTCCAATTCGTTTCCTCAGTGCCACAATCTACCTCCATCCGTCACCAAGAGAGGTTACACTTGCACGAGCCACTTGCTTCGCAGTGTGTTTCAATTCCGTGTTCTGTTGACGATACACAGCCTAGAACAGAGGACTCGGACTCGGATCACCATCAGTCTCCGAGAAAGCATAAGAGCTGGTGACAACCGACCTTTCCGGGTTTCCCATGGCCCGGGATCCAGCAGGACTTTCTTTCCTCGATTTACTGATGCAGTCCTTCAATGCCTCAAAGCCTGGGGCGGAATGCGGACATGCAGATTGAATGCCATCAGCTTCTTGCTTTTTCGTGGCGCATACATCCGCCGTGCGAGTAGTTAGTGTTCAATATTGTGGAGCAATCTTATCATCCGGCCCTCCTCTTTGGCTTCGATCAGATTCAGGGAAAATACCCACGTTTCAGTGTAGGAGGCGATGTAACGCCCAACTACGCCTGCCCCGGCCCCTTCTCTCACCTTTAGTGCTACATCGCTACATCACCTGCCATCGCCTCTTGTCATGTCTCCAACAACGAAGCGCTCACCAAATCGCTGAAGGAGATTCTCAGACTGCCACAGGTGCCAATGACGTATATCATCCTGGACGGGATTGACGAGTGTCTCGAAACATCCGGATTTCCAACTGCACGCGAAGAGGTCCTGAGATCGACACCCAAACTGTTCTAGAACCTCTCACATCTCTCCTCGTACCCCTTCAGGACCAAATTGGGCAAAACTTGAAGCAAGGATAGCTTGAGTATATCAACAAAGCCGTTCATTCAGACCCCCGCATGGAGAGATGGGCACCCGAGGACAGGCAACTGGTGACTGACGCGCTCTCAGCAAAGGTAGATGGAACGTGAGTGAGCCAATGCAATGACTTGACAAGCGCTTACTGAACATGTAGGTTTAGATGGGCGTGCTGTCAACTGGAAACTCTTCGTCGTTGTCACCCAACTGATATTCGGTGTAAAATAGATGAATTGCCCAAGTTGTTAGACGAGACATATGAACGCACTTTACTCGGGATCGAGAAGGAGAAAAGAGAATGTGCCCACGGATTATTCCGGTGCCTCACTGTTGCTGTTGCCTCCCGCTGCAGCCCCTACACCTCTACGCATGTGAAAACGGCAGCATGTTAGCAGCACGATCCGATGGTTGGATGCAAAAGAAGATAGCACTGGCGTTAGGGCCCAGCAAGAGTCCCGTGGCTCCCGGCTCAAAGCAATCGTGGAACGCCTCCGTGTCCTGTCCTGTGACTGGGGGTTCAATTTAGGCGATGCAGAGACTGGTCCTCACATAACCAACGAGGATGCCGAAAGAGGCAACAAAACCAAACCGTCCGTTAAGGACAAGCAGCATCAAGGAGGGGACTTGGAGCGATCTCCGTAGGTAATAGATCTGGCTCTTGCAAAGAAGATCTGGAAGACGTCAGGCTATACCCTTTCTATTAGTCTAGATGAGAATCAACTTGAATGGCGGCACGGCTGAGCCTAGAGTTTGTTGGTGTGTGCAGTCATCTACTCCTGCCCCAATCCCATCCTGACGCAGATACGCCTTCAAGTTCTTTCCCCGCGGTTTCCGCACTGCAGATACACCATTTGATGGGTTAAGTGACTTTTGGGTGCGACCTTGTACTGTAAATACCTTGGAAGACAGACCATGATAGATTGGGATGTGTGCCACGGTTCGTGGGCCAATCTCTTTGGGTGCCCTCTTGAAGTGAAGGGGAACGAGCTCTTTCAAGTTTGAACCCACGAGCCACGAGGGAAAGGCGGTAAACAACTGGAACGCATACTATATGGCCATCACATCATATGCCACAAGGTTGGTTGCTCACGACTCGCTCGTGATCGTGTGATCCCCCACTGATCGTCGAGTGCATGTTCCAAAGTATCAAATTAATGAATGAACGATGGGCGACTTGCGAGGCGGGCTGACCGCATTATACTGTCTTATGGTATCGCACAGCCTTGTGGCCACATCAATTGGACGATTTGTCATATTGATATACCAGTGCTTAAGCTCCTTGGTTCTCTCCACCTTCATAATGACGGACATGACATGAAAGTTTCGGAAGTGTAGAAAAGATCAAGTGAACTTGAAGTGAGGAAAGAGAAAGAAAGGGGGTGAGAGTGCGAGGTACGACTTGAATGACACGAAGGAGGCAGGTAAGGGCCGGCGGAAAAGGAAAGGTAGGTTATGTGACATCAATCTCAGCTATGCACGCGATAGCGTGAGGGATGTATATCAATGAAAACCACAAGATCGTGGATTAGGAAAAACAATCCGTGAACATTAGTAGTGGTGGGTTGGGAATGGCAAATGACGTAAATAGGATGAAGGGTGAAAGCGAGAAGAGACAACTGATACACCGTTGAGCTCAGCACCAGGGCGCCAGGGCGCTTGGGATAGTTGACACGTGCTAATACAAATTGTCAGTAAAAAATGAAGTTATCCGAAGAGGAGAGTACGAGCTACCAAGATTAAGTCTAATCCACTACTTCCCCGGCTCCGTGCCTTCGCAGTAATAGCTTCACACTGTAATAATATCTTCCTGCTGGCACTTCCTGGAATGCAGTGTAGCCCTTGTTATTCCGCGCATGAACATCCGCATTGTGCCTGATCAGCAACTCTGCACTCCAATAGGAATCTGCTTGCGACGCCAGATGTAATGGTGTATCGTTGCTATCGTCCCGTGAATTTGCGTCGGCGCCGTACGCGAGGAGTACACGAACAACCTCATCATGTCCCTGTCGCGACGCACAATGCAACGGAGTCCAGTTACTATCGTCCCGGGAATTTGCGTCTGCGCCATGCTCGAGGAGGACCTGAACGATCTGGTCATGTCCCTGTCGCGACGCCCAATGCAACGGAGTCCGGTTACTGTCGTTCCGGGAATTTGTGTCTGCGCCGTGCTCGAGGAGGACCCGAACAATCTGGTCATGTCCCTGTCTCGACGCCCAATGCAACGGAGTCCAGTTACCGTCGTCCCGGGAATTTGTGTCTGCGCCGTGCTCAAGGAGGACCTGAACGATCCGGTCATGTCCCTGTCGCGACGCCCAATGCAATGGAGTCCAGTTACTGTCGTCCCGGGAATTTGCGTCACTGCCGCGCTCCAGGAGGGCTCGAACAATCTCCGAGTCATCGTGTCCCAGTCGTGACGCCCAGTGCAACGGGTGCCAGTTACTGTCATACCTGGAGTTTGCGTCGGCGCCATGCTCGAGGATGACAGAAAGAACCCCCTTATGTCCCTTCTGCAACGCCCAATGAAAGGGGGTCAAACTGCTGTCGTCCCATGAATTGGCGTCGGCGCCGTGCTCGAGGAGGACCCTGACAACTTCCCGATGTCCCTGTTGGGATGCACCATGCAAGGGCGTCCAGTTACTGTTGTCCCGGGTATTCACATCTACACCATGCCGAATGAGTACCTGGACTATTCCAAGATGACCATCCCGCGAAGGCAGCTGCAAGGGAGACCAGCCACCATAGTCCAACGCACGCGCATTTGCGCCCTGCTCAAGGAGGACATGGACCACTTCTAAATGCCCATTTTTCGACGCCCCATGCAGAGGAGTCCAGTTACTGTGGTCTTGGGCATTCACATCGGTGCCATGTTCGAGAAGGAAAGAGACAATATCCAGGTAGCCCTGTTCACATGCCCGATGCAACGGGGTGCAGTTGTCGTTGTCCCGTGCATCTATATCCGCACCCTGCTCGAGGAGGAGCCGAACCACAGCCAAATGCCCATTTTGCGACGCCCCATGCAGAGGAGTCCAGTTACTGTGGTCTTGGGCATTCACATCTGTGCCACGTTCGAGAAGGACAGAGACAATATCCAAGTAGCCCTGTTGTGATGCCCGATGCAACGGGGTGCAGCTGTCGTTGTCCCATGCATCTATATCTGTACCATGGTCAAGGAGGATACGAACAATTTCCACATGTCCTCCGGACGACGCTCGATGCAATGAAGTCCACCCATTCTTGTCGTGGGCTGTCGCATCCGCACCGCGGTCAAGAAGAATGCGTATAAGTTCCACATGTCCCCTGGACGAGGCCAAATGTAATGGAGTCCACCCGTGCCAGTCTTGAGCTGTCGCATCCGCACCATGCTCGATTAGGAGGCGTGCAAGCTCCACATGCCCTCCAGCCACCAGATGCAAGGGTGTCCACCCATGTCTGTCTTGGGCGTTCACATCCGCACCAAGGTCGAGAAGAACGGACGCGAGTTCTTTATGTCTCCTGGACAATGCTTGGTGCAATGGGGTCCACCCGTATGAGTCCTGGGCTGTCGCATTCTCACCGTGCTGAAGAAAGACGCGTGTGAGTTCCACATTTCCGGCAGAAATTGCGCGTTGCAAGGGAGTCGAGTCGACCTTGCCCTGGGCGGTCGCATTTGTGCTGTACTTGAGAAGGATCCGTACATATTCTACATGTCCTTCGGACAGTACCCGATGCAATGGTGTCCACCCGAACCAATCCTCGGCTGTTACATCCGCGCCGGAGTCGAGAAGGAAGCTTGCAATGTCCTTCAGGCCTCCATCCAACGCTACATGCAACGGAGTTGAGATATCCCCGAAGCCCCGAGAGGATACGGCCTGTGAGCGATCCATGACCAGAAACTTTACAATGGCTTTTAAGCCAAAGAAAGTGGCATAATGCAAGGGCGTTCCAGTGGGGGGTGAGGGCCTTTCACCCCGCTTATAGAAACTCCTGGGGTGGTCTGCGGGATCGTATATCCAGACCCAGACAGCAAGATGCGATTTGCTCGGGTCGAATAGGCATTTCACGGTTTCTTCCACGCCACCCAACACACCCAAGAATCGGATATGGTCGACCCAGTGCTTGGCCGCATATTCGGCGAAAGGTAGCTTCTGCAAGCTGTCTCTTGTAATGTTTTTGTCAAGGTGTAGCAGAATGCCTAGACAGGCTTTCGCGAGGAAGGTATGAGCGTGTGTCATAGACACATGATAACGGCGGTGATTAATATCACGTGCTCCAGCAAGGTGAGCTGATGTCAAATATTCCTTGACCGAGTGGTGCGTAAATTGTATAACTTTGGAACCTTCGACATCAACGACGGCAAGCAAATTGGAGCATGTGGATAGCAACTCCACCAGATCTCCCCGATAGCTGCCCTCGCGTAATCTCGGAATCGGTGAGGCCTCGAAATCAAATGCAAGTACTTCCGCGATCTCTTCGACGCGGAGCGGACGGAAAGCTGCGGCGATGAATAGGAAAAGCCTTTGCGCAAATTCCCAGTTTGAGTTTTTGATATCCCGTAAGGTGCGATCATATATTTCATCCAGCGTTTGGGGTAAGTTGTTTGCAGTGCGCCAGATACGACCTGGGACGCAGTTACGGAGAGAGGCGAGCTGACAATGCGCCCATCCGAAACTATAACGCAGATATGAGCCAGAGTGGAGCAGAGTTTAGTTACTGAAGCCTTACTTCCCGTCGGTATTTTTCGTGAGGCCATCAACGACCAGTTGTTTGTACTCAGCTCTCCACCTTCGGCATTTTGGATCAGTGTTAATGACCGACCTGATGTAGTTGTCGATGTCCATTTTTTGTCCGCTCTCACGATGGAGGGTTACGGAACGGAAAGTCAAAGGACTGAGGACAAACACGATGTCATCCTCGGGCCTGCTAGTAACACATATGCGCAGATTTGGAATTAGTGAATTAGTAAGCTCCTTGACAAGGTTTAGGACGTTCTTGCGGGGGGATGACATATCAGATGTATTTGGACATTCGTCCAAAGCATCCAAAATCAGGTAGACGGGGGGTTGTCCTGGGACTTTAAGTAGATCCTTCAGACATTGGACAAGTGCATCGTCACGAGAATGTTTCGGACCACAGGTGCGACCCAAGTAAAAATTGAAAAAAATGTGGCAGTAGGAGTCGGACTGATCGCAGAGTTGGCAAATGAGAGAGGAGAGTAACCCACGGAAGTCACTCTTTTCGCCATCCTTGTAGTCACAGTAGAAAAATGCGAGGGATGCTAGTCCATAACTATGCAAACCGTTGAGTTCCTGAATGATTTTGGAACTAGCCGGTGGTATAAGTGCCCGGAAGAGCCTATGGGCAAGGGGATATATACCTACCAAAGTACGCTCTTTCCTGCACCCGCTGTGAAACAAAAGTCGTCAACCTCGAGAACAGCAAAAGGGTGTGGGATACCAACGTATTCCATGGATCCACAAAAGAGAACTTGGACCAGACGATTTCCATTGCACGAAAGTGTCGCTCAGAATGAACCAGGTTCCGGTTCCCATGTGTTGAGATTCACATGTGAGGTTGTGATTTCTCCAGGGGTCTGGGGGGGAGTGTCGCTTCTGAATCTCCTTACGCAGTTTGTCACCTATAGGGGTCTCAGTGTCCCGGTCAACAATTTGATCATTAAGAGATCACTCACATTGTTCCTTGCTCACGTCATTCAGGAATCGTTGCATGGTTTCTATCACAATCCAGACTCAGTACCGGTATATTTTAACCAGCCTAACGCACTCAGGGATTCCTGGACATTGCCCAGCGATGTCTTGCCGCCTATCAGAACAAGATATTTATTGGCCGTCCTGCGACAAGCTGAGTGGCCTTTGCTGACCTTCCATGGCCAGCCTCATATTCTGGATAAGACCATAGACAACCTCAAGAATCTGCGTTGCGATGTGCTTAGCCTCATCTTGGGTGAGTCTATCTAGTCTCTGTAACAGCGATTTGACGTCGTTATCTCCCAGAAATTTCTTTACCCCGTTCACTATGTCGCATTACGTCAAGTGACCTATCAACGAGAATGTAGTCACTTGGCCATCCTAGCTTGGTATGTTTGGTGGCAAGGGCAAGGGAAGAGAGAAGCTCTACTATTATCTTCACGATAATCTCCGTCCTGACTGCTGTGTGAGGGACCTTGGCATGTATATCAAGGTGGCTGAGGACATTTGCGATGGCTTTGAGCAGGTTGACGAGCACGTTGTGGTCCGTGTTAACACGAGAGGGCTTGATCTCCTGGTAAACATAGGTGTCAAAGGCAATGCGATTTGGAAAGGAGAAAGACACATGCGGCAAGTAGGATAGCGAAACCAGCAGATATTGCCCTCGCAGGTGGGCATGGCTGTAGAATAAGCATCAGGGAACAGAAGTCATTCATATGTGCAAGCACACCAAACCAAGGCATTCTGAGTCGCCAAGTATGAACGGCGAATGTAGGACGTGGATGGCGGACTGGAGTGACATCATCACGTCACCATCGCTTCCTTGCAATGCAATGACGGTCTGTGCTTGCTCTTGAAGAACCGCGATAACACTCTCCGCAGAGTGGCATTTGCTGAGACACTCAGAAAGAGGATGGTTGAACAGTTCTATCCCGGTCTGCTTTTCGTAGCCCCGCAAAGCAGTCTTGAAAAGCGATCGAAATTGAGAGGAGCTGGCCTGATTACTCATGATATGGGGCGTAGAATGGCTCAGGAAAGGGGACTTGGTGTGCTCTGGGGAATGACGATAGCTAGATCACAGCCATTGTGGTAGTTGTCTCAATCAACTCCCTCCGGAAACCCCCACATTTTAAAACTCAGCTTAAATCTCCGTCCGCGTCGGCTTAGGGAAGGGGAATAGCCACTATCAATAGCCACTATCATGCACATGCACTGGGTCTCGTAGATGTTTTAGCAATGTGTAAGTGCCATGCACTACGCGCAGAGTGCTGCCATACTTGCCGTCTTGCCCATCACCCCAGTACTGTAGCCCTCAGCGTTGTTCCCTTGTTAATACTAGGACCTGATTCCCCTTTCATTTGGCACCACTTGTCATTATGCATCCTCTAGTACATTTTCATGTATATAAACCTTCCTCCTGGCCTCCTGGAAGGGAGGGCAAGCAAATTTTGTGTGAACTTCTCAGCTTGGGCACTCCTCGCTCACAAGTTCGTGGAGCTGTTTGTGGTCCTACACTGGCAGTGATCACAGATCTGCTTGTCTTTCCTTCCCCCTTCCTTCCTTCCTAATTGAACTCATGAGCGTGGTCTTCGGACCTACGCTACAACGATCAGTGTGTTAGTTGCCAGTCCTATGTGCGACGCGTTCAAGTGGTGGGATGGCGACGGCGTTGCCCTGCTCGTTGCCTGCTCGGATCGCGTCACTAATTGAGTAATTTGCAAAAGGGGCCGAAAAAGTGACGCGACTTTGAGTGTAACACTACATTCCTTCTCAAATCCTCTCCTTCTCGTCCGTCCCTCAACATAAAAGTGCAAAAAACATTGCGAGAGAGCCGTGCCAGATGTCCTCGTCCAACGCCCACTGCTCGTCGTACGACGTCGTCATCGTTGGCGCCGGCATCGCAGGCTCAGCTTTCGCTCACGCCCTCTCCACCGCAGCGTCTACGTCCCGCGCCGCACCCCTCCGCATCGCCCTCCTCGAACGCTCCCTCGCCGAGCCCGACCGCATCGTCGGCGAGCTCCTCCAACCAGGCGGCGTCGCCGCGCTACGCTCGCTCGGCCTCGGCGCGTGCCTCGACCGCATCGACGCAATACCCGTACACGGCTACGCCGTTCTGGACGCCGGACAAACCGTACACATACCGTACCCTTCCCGCGCCGAGGGCCGCTCCTTTCACCACGGCCGCTTCGTCCAGAACCTCCGCGCGCGCGCCAGGGCCGCGCCTGACGTCGATCTCCTCGAGGTGACGGTGACGGACCTGATCGAGTGCCCTCTCACGCGTCGCGTGCTCGGAGTGCGCGCACGCAGGGACGGCGCGGACCACAAAGTCTCGTTTTTCGCCAACCTTGTTGTCGTCGCCGATGGCTGCTTCTCCAACTTTCGCAGCGCGGTCATGGACGGTTGCGCGCTCAGCAAGCGCGCGGTGGTGCGCGGCAATTTTGTCGGGGCCGTGCTGGAAGACGTCACGCTTCCGATCCCCAAGCATGGCACGGTGGCGCTTGTGAAGGGCCACGGTCCCGTGCTCTTATACCAGATTGGGGAGCACGATACTCGCATCCTCATCGACGTCAAGAACCCTCTCCCGTCCGATCTCAAGGTGAGCATGCTGCCCTTTGTCATCTACGGGGTATATGCGTTCGTTGCCAGACCATTTACAACAAATCTCTGTCCTGTTATAGAATCACATCCTCACCAACGTCGTCCCCCAGCTCCCCGCATCGCTTCATGCGGCCATCCACAAGGCGCTATCAAAAGACCGCCTCCGGCGCATGCCAAATTCATTCCTCCCATCCGTCGAGCAGGGCGGCCCACACTCCAAGGAGGGCGTCATCCTCCTTGGCGACGCATGGAATATGCGCCATCCGCTCACCGGCGGTGGCATGACTGTCGCCCTGGCGGACGTCGTGCTCCTCGCGCCGATGATCGCCGCAGAGCCGGACCTCACCGACTGGCACGCGCTCACGGACGTACTCCACCGGTGGCACTGGGCACGCAAACCCCTCGCATCGACGATCAACATCCTGAGCGTTGCGCTGTACGACCTCTTTGGCGCAGACGGTGCGTGCGACTTAGCCTCTGCCATTTCCATCATCACCCTGACGCTTCTGTTCTCACGTGCGGGGACACAGACGAGTACCTTGCTATTCTGCGTACCGGGTGCTTCAAGTACTTTGAGCGCGGCGGCGAATGCATCCAAGGTCCAGTCTCGTTGCTCTCGGGGTGAGTTTCCATCCAACCCTCCCTCGCGAGATCGCAATTGTTAATGACGATCTGACGATGACTTCATTCGAATGTCGTCGATATTTCCAGTCTCACGCCAGATCCCGTCTTGCTCTTCAACCATTTCTTCTCCGTGGCGATATATTCCCTTTGGGTTCTCTTTGCACATCCGCGATACGTCTGCGTTACCGGGAGCGAGAAACCCAAGCTCGCGCGGCCCACGCTGACAGAGTACCCCGCCCTATGCATCACCGCCGTGCGGACCGTGAGTGTTCAGCTCGATGTCATCACTGCCAGGTCCTGATCTAGTCTTTGTGTGGGCAGTTCTTGACGGCGATAGTGGTGTTTGCGCCCTTATTATGGACAGAGATCCGCTGGTGGTAGTATTGGGATGCTGACCTCTCATCACACCTTTTCATTCATGAATCAGACGGACTGAAGCTGCAATTTGTCATACGTTTATATCCACGCAACTTCTACAGTAGATTAATTTGTCTATTACCTCGGCGCGGCCATGGACAGCGTCAACTTGTCTCTTGGTGGGACTCTGATGTTCTCAGCAGGCTTTCCCAAGTCATCGAAGAACTTGCGTCAAAAGTATATAAAAAGGGGAAATTCATGCTACAATTGATCACTGCTAGCAAAGCCCGACACCGACATGATCTTCATCGGCCAACATCAGTCTTGTGTGGGCTCTTCCGGAGGCGGGCCCTGGTCCTGCTGGCGTTCCTTCCGGGTCGCCTGAACGACGTCATCTACGCGCAATAGGACACGTGCCGCCTGGACAAGCAGAAGCAGAAAAGCAGTGCAAAAAGGCGAATGGTCAGCGAAAAAAAAGTGCCAGGAATGAAAGATAGAGCAGTAAAGTGCGGCACCTCAATGGCAGTTTTGAAGGTTTGGATCTGGACGACGAAATGCAGGAGGTCAGCGACATAAGGTGGGGGGGAGCGAAACGAACCTTGACGCTGGCAGATTCGTACAACTTGTATGTCTTCATGTCCACGATGTCGCCGGTCTCGCCGTCAATACCCCACGAATGCTCACCATTCGCATGTTTCGCCTATTAAAAAAGGGGGGGAGAGGGATATGCGTTATAAAACGAAACGAAAAAAAGAAAAAAGACCCGCACGCGGAGCGCCGTGAGGGCGCGAATGGCGTTCCCACCCGCGTTCTGCACGAGCGTGCGAGGGATGACCTCGAGGGCGTCCGCGACGGCGCGGAAGGGGCCCGCCTCGACTCCCGTGACCGCGCGCGCGCGAGCGTGCAGGCCGACCGAGATGGCCATCTCGACCGCGCCGCCACCGGGCACGAGCGCCGGGTTGAAGACGACGTTGCGCGCGACGGACATGGCGTCGGCCAGGTTGCGGTCGATCTCGTTCAGGATGTCTTTGGACGGCCCGCGGAGGAGGATGGTGCACGCTTTGGGGGTCGTGCATTCGGTCAGGAAGGAGAAGTATCTGCGTGGAATGGGGGATGGGATCGTCGCGTGAGTGTGCGGTTCTGTTCTTTGACTGGTGGAGAGGTGGTAGGAAGGGAAAGGAAAGGACTGAGAGCCTCACTCGTCGCCCATCTTTTCGACGTTGAATAGCCCGCAACGGATTCCGATGTCTGATTCCCGTAGATCTTCTACGCGGTTCACGATCGTAGCACCTACTGCGCGAGCGATACGGTTGTTGTCCGACTTGCGTACACGTCGGAGCGCAGAGACGTTGGCCTTGGCGAAGAAGAATTGCGCATAATCTGCTTGGACGGGCGGCGGCATTTAACACCACATACGCCTTTAAAGTAACCGCAAGAGACGCGGACAGCGGAACGGACCTGAGATGCCCTTTTCTGTGATGACGAGGTCGGGGTTGAACTCGAGGATGCGGTCGACCATCGCCTTGACCTGCTCCTCCTCGATCTGATTGATGCGGGCAAAGTCTGCCTCCTTCGAAATCTCGATGTTCGTCTGGCTCTCTCCCTTCTTGTACTCGAGCGGACAGTCGAGGAGCACGATGCGAGGCTTGTGTATGCGACGACGCATCTGCGGGTGGACGATGTCCTTGTTGAGCATGACGCCAGACAGGACGCGACTGTCCTCGATCTCGCCGCCGGGGACCTTCTCCACGCGGGCGTAGCGCTTGATGTCGACCGTGCGCACGCCGCCCGGGTCGTCCGCCGACACGGTGCGGACGGCGTCGAGCGCGAGTCGGCACATCAGGTCCGCCCACCGGACGACGAACTTGGTCCCGATCGAGGTCTTGATCAGCGCCAGCATCTGCGCGTCGTCGTCCGTGTCGATCGGGACGGAGACGCGGGAGACGACCTCCAGCGCCGCCTGTAGCGCCTTGTTGTAGGCGGAGATGATGACGACTGGGTGGATGTCGCGCTCGAGCTGCGAGAGGGACTGCGCGAGGATTTCGCCCGCTATTAGGGGCGTCGTGCGGAGGGAGGGAGCGTCATCTTTCGTGGGTGAGGATAGATGCGAACTGGAGACGTACCCAAAACGATCACGCTGGTCGTCCCATCCCCACACTCCTCGTCCTGTGTCCGGCTGAGCTCGATCATATTTTTTGCCGCGGGGTGAGCGACATCGATCTCTCGAAGAATCGCATTTCCGTCATTCGTGAGGCTGGGGAGTAGGGGAAAAAAAAATTGATTTGAGGAATGTTTCCTAAAGCACAAAGCCAATAGGCAAACTCACACTATACCTCCCATGGGGTCGAGGATCATTTTTAGCATTGCTTTGGGACCCAGACATGTTCGAATGACATCGGCGACAGTCTGATTTACGATGTGGTGTTCAGTGCTCCGAGACGAATGGGCATATGAGGACGCACTTTTGCAGCTGTGATGTTGGAGATCTGGGCTTTCCGCCCTGAATGCCGCTGGGGTGCGGCATCTAGATAGTACAGAGTGAGCGCATGGTTGTAGATTTGCACGTTAGAGTATCGATCTTACTCATTACGAATACTGGAGTCTGGCCACCGAGCGCGAGCGACATGTTTGTGTGAGGGTGTTGAAAGAAGAACTCGACGCGTCTTACGCACACTGCAAATCGCGGATCGCACTTTCAAAGTGACTTTCTGTCGCTCTCAACGTGTTTAAATCCAGCTCTATTTCACCCGACAAAATCATGATAAAGCCACAAGGGGAGGAGGGGTACAGGTTTAAGCCTCAGACTGTAGCCTGGGTATTCGATGATACACGCGCACACGATACACGCAACATGAAAAGATCATGGACATGTCATCAAAAGACCTGAGAGCAGATCCTGAGACCGATGGAGGTCAGCGGTGCTCACGGAGATATATACAACAAAGGCGATACCTTTTCTGGAGCAGTGTCGGAGAAAAGCATGATGGGAGGCTCGCCATTGGCGAAACAAAGCGCGAAAGCATGAGGGATCGAGCGTAATTCCTCGAACCCTTCGTACCATTCTTTGATGCTCGGCCCTGTGCTCCTGAGTACGATGACGTCCAAGGGGACACCGCCGACGTCCTGTGCTCACCCGTTAAGAGCCTCATGCGCCAAACGAGTCAAACAAACAAAAGACTGCTGACCTTTTCCTTGTTGTAAAGCCTCATCACGGTATCGGTCACTTGGAAGTACCGCCTCCGCCACGCGACCGACGGCGGGTGCTGCGCGGTGACCCACCCGTTCAAGAGCACGCTATCGCCCGGCAGCCGACTCTCCCTGCGCATCTTCGCAGCCGCCAAGCGCGCCCCCTCCCGGCGCTCGTTCGCCACCCTCTTGAGCTCATCCTCAGCACTGGCCAGCTCCTCGCGCCTGCGCTCCTCCTCGAGCCTCCACTCCTCGAACTTCCGCGTCGTTTCGGCCCGCCTCTCTGCGCCCCGCCGCAGACGCTCCTCCCGCTCGCGCGTCCGCCGCTCCTCCTCCGCGCGCTCCTCCTCCTCCCGCGCCAACCGCGTCGCGACCTTCCGCGCCAGATCTCGCTCCACCTGCGCACGCCGCTCTTGCTCCTCCTCTTCCGCCTGCTGCGCTTCCGCCGCGCGCTGCGCCTTGATCCGCGCCTGCCGCGCTGCCTCCTCCCGCCGCGTCGCGCGCTCTTGCGCCTCGGCCCGCCGTCGTGCGACCTCGCGCTGCTCCGAGCGCGTGCGTGGGTCTCCAAAATTCGGTGGCCCACGCAGGGAGAGATAAACCGGGGGCTCTGACGACGTGCGGGCGACGGGCACCGGCGCGAGAGGGAGCTCTTTTTCGCGGCCCTTGGCCTCGGAAGAAGCACGAACCATCGCGGGAGGTGTGAGGGGGGCAGAGGGAGGGGGTGGCATCGCGTCGAGTATGGAGTCGATGTTGAGATCCTCGAGGCGTGAGACGGTCAAAGTTGCTTGTGGACCCTGAAAGCAGAACGTTAAGTAAGTTGCCGTGCGCGTAGCCATGGAGAGGACGGACCTTGAACCAGGATTGGACGGTGCGTGAGGCCATGGATGTCCGTGCTGCCCAGCGCTCAAAGGTCGGAGATGGTGTCATTGCGGTAAGGTAAGGTGCGCACCTTTTCGTAGACCAGATGTACCCTCGGGGAGATAAGTAATCGTAGTGAAGCAGCTGACCCCATCGACAGAAAGACGACAAAACGCAAAAAACACGGACTGCGCCGATTGCGAAATGTGTTGCTTGAGTTCGGATAAACCTTGGGAACCGGCCGCGGAGAGCCTTAATCCAGGTGACCACTGCGGTTTTAAATCGCCGAAGATTAGCCTTGGCTATTCACAATCTTGTCATCTATGATGAAGGCCAACCTTTCCGTACGTAACAGTGAGCCTGATGTATGTTAGTAGGATCAAGCTAAAGAGATATATGGGGGATTACCAGTCGAGGGAACCTTGTTGCGTGATGCTCCGATACGCCATGCGGATATCGGGATCAGACGATTCTGCTCCTGACAACTCAGAGCGAGAGATTATGGGGACCATGGGCGGCACGGATTGCACGCCTTGTTGGGCAGGATGGAAAGTCAGAAAGAGGAGAGGAGGAAATGATGGGTGTGGTGGGTGTGGGCTTGGCCGGATGAATGTGTAGTGAAGGGTGATTTGTGGGTCACCGGTTATTTTGATGGTGATTGAAGGTCAGGGTGTCATTCAAGTTGTTCGGGAGCGGCCAATGCACAACAACTGCCACTGGGCTGTCTAGACGCATATGCTGTACCTACCACGACATCACGCAGGACACAGGGAAAAGGTAACGCAAAACGGTGCACGGTATCATTGATTGATACTACGACAACAAGCCTAGAGGCGAGCTCTTCTGCCAGTGCCTTCTGCCTTCCATGCGGAAAGGGCTAGGCCCAACAACCCAACGAGGCTCATCTAGGCGAGTTATCTAGGTCATTTCGAAATTGCCTTGGGAATCATCAACTTCATCCCATCAAAGACGCTGTTCGTTCTCTTTCCCACTGTGAGCCTCGTGCCTCAGGCGACTGTTGGGTGTTGTAACCTATGTTGGCACAACCCTGAGGACTCTCTGAGGTGGGTTGGCGATGATTGACCGAGTCTGAAGCCCTCATTCTCCTCTAACATAGCACTGATGATGGTATTGTGACAAGTCGCAAGTCGCATCTCCTTTCTGATGGCTCGTAATCTAACCTGACACACACGTGCTTGAGACGGCCGCCGTATCAAATATCAGCGACGCAGCCTTTGCTTCATTTGCAAAGGGGGAACGGACAAGTTACACGCTGGAGCCTGAAGTACTGTAACTTAGCACGGGGGTGGGGGGCTGTAGTCGGAGCCGTCGATGGGACATTTCCATGACATGGAGTGTCTCCGACCAAAGGAAGCACTCCAACAACACACACTTACCGTTGTGAGGTAGATACCATTGCCATAACATGACTTGACATACCCATCAACTGCGGTGGAGTATTCCGGCAGCAGTGAGAAGGCATGATGGGAGAGCATGGACCAGGGGCGTGGTTCGAATTTACTTGCGGCATGGTGTGCGCAGTCTCGAAAACCGGGGTTGCGCGCTTGATCAGCCTCGAGAGGAGAAAGGCCTTTGCTTTCCGCATACCCATACAATAATCCAACGAACTCGAGACAAAATTGAAACACCAGAGAACCCGAGCCAGTCTTTGCAACGCGTATCGCTCGATCGGTATCGCTAAGACAGAAGCACCGGCCGTACGCAGCAACGATATCTTTCTTGGCGGACGGTCCAAGCCTCGCTCGCTCCACCTCACAATACGGAAACCGAAGGAAAGAAGAGGGTGGACACAGGCTGGCTCGTCGCGAGGACCCCACCCGTGTATCAACGCACGTAGGGGTCGTGCATGGAGCGCCACGTCTCGCTGCTAATTGTTGTACGCGCGTGTTGCATGATACGGCATTCGAGGCTGCTTCTCTTCGACCGGGTAGGAAGCAACAACCAAAGGGGGTTTTCATTGTCAGACGTGTTGTTGTAGGCATCCGGTGCTGGTGGGGCGCGTTGAGTGAGCGACTTTGCTGTCATGTCCGATAGCACGACGGAGACGGACATGGTTGTCCGTGTGGGGCGAACGAGGGGCGTCAGGACACTGGATTTGTCAGATGTGCGCTACTGAGGCTGCCCGCGGAACTCGGAGACAACAGACGAGCTTCTCTTCTCTTCGGCGCCTTCTCTTCTTTTCTCACTGCGTGCAGTGGCCCTTGTGCGAAAGAATAATAACTTGAATAAGTCACACATACATACAACCCACGCCATATCGTTATTGTCGCCGTAAAAAAGAAAAGAAAAGAAGCAGCCCGTTGCTAGCACCAATACCATTGGCTTTTCTACACTACAAAGTCCAACCTAGGACCGCGGCTGCCTGATTGCGGGTTGCGCACTTTGTTGTCTTTGTGTGCGGCGCCCCGGTTGCTTATACGGTACGTTTTGCTTTCTTTTGCTTTGGCAGCAAGCGCCCCCCCCCCCAGTTCCCGTTCGGAAACGTAACAATGAAATCCAACATGACCTCAAGCTGTGCAAAAGTTCCAACTCGTCAAATTAACATGCATGGGTGGATGGTCAGCTGTATAAAGCTCCCCCCGACTGTCACCCCCCAAACTCCCATCCCTCCCTCCTTGATTCACATACCCATACCCATACCCATACCCTTCCCAAATGGCTGGCCCAGTTGTCACTTACAAAACTCCCACACCCATCGTAACCTCCGTCTGCGACGAGCAATCTCGGTAAGTCCCATGGGTTCCCCATTCTCCCCCCCCCCTTCCCGCCCAGCTGACTGGCCAACCTGCCCCCCCCCCCCGTCCATCCATTGTACGTGTGTGTAGTACCCCGAGACCAAGACCCTCGCGTTCCACAACCAAACGCCTCGAACGCCGTCTGATACGCCTGTGGAAACGCATGACGAGGACGGTCCGCGCCAATGAGCGCGCATCCATCCTACCCGACGGCTTCGTCCTCATGAACGCTGCCGCCGCTCGCCGCCGGAGCATGATGTACATCCCTACCGCATGATCACGATCCACGATCCTCCATGTCATCATGACGCGGCATGCAGGGAACACCGCGCTTTCCCTAGCTTCCTGTGCTGCGTTCGATGCCGAACAAAGCATCACCTGTCCTGGTCCCGAACCCCTCATCCCCCTGCTTTCTTGCCTTCTGTACAATGCAATGCGAGCTGCGTTGGATCGGCCGCAACCCCGTCCTTCCTTTCCTGTTACTGTTAGGCTTGTACTTTCTTACACCCAAAGGGGTGACGAAGATACCTGTCCTTGTAGCTTATGGACCGAACCTGTCTGTCATTCGCTAGGTACTCGGGCGTCTTCAAGTTCTTTATTGTAGTCAGTAGTAACTTATAATACTTAGTACTAGGTTGATCCTCAATGTTCATTCCTCTGCATCCCAAAATAGTACAGGCTGCGGTCCTGTCGTGTTGTATCATTGTGTTCAAAGTGGCAATGGCCACAGCTGTTCGGGTGTTACCGGGAGTATTAGCCCGAGTATCGGCACACAGAACCGTCGAACGTTTTCTATATATGGTGTCTACGGAACTATTTACTGTCATGCATCATAGCTACGATCATCGTCAAGATACTACTTACTACAAAGACACACCTTTGGCTCACAGAGCCGACACACCGCCGCGACCGCAGCGGCACTAATCTGCTAACCCGAGAAAGGTGCGCAAACGATCGTTCTCAACCTCCAACGCATCACGCTGATGAATGATCGCAGACAGGTCGGGTAGCACCTGCAACAAAAAGATGCGATACGTCAGCACAAGTTGCAGGGTGCTACCACTAACACCCCCTTCCCCATCCATCCATTCATCCCTACACGAATTCCTGAGATGCTGCCTTACCGAACGTCCTCGGCCACGGCTAGCAGTAGCACTAGCACTTCTATCGGCTCCCTCGCGTTGGCAGCCAATAATATTGGCCATATCCATCACGATCTGACCGGAAAAATCGAAAGGTGGGGGCAAAAAAATTTGATTCCATCAGGGGGGAACAAATGAGATAATCGTCATTCGTTCGAAACTCACGGAATGGCCACGACGCGTCGCCGTCGCATGGTTATGATCGTCAGGCAACTCGGTCACGGTTTTGGGCCTCAGACCGGGAGGACAGATGGCATCGGCGATCGACATGAGCGATTCCTCGCGAGTCAGCGCGGCCCGGGTCTCAGGTTTGCCGGCGCTAGTAGCCTTCTTCTCCTGCGCGTGCAGTCGTTGCTGCGCAAGCAAGAATTGTGCCTTATAGCTCTGCACGGGCGCGTATCCGGACTGGTCAGCTCAGAAGAAAGAAAGGGACTCGGACGCACAGCCACCGCCGCATTCGTCACTCTCTTGCTCGGAGATAGGTCTCGTGTCAGAGCTGCTCCGAATACGCTCAGGTCCGCGGGGTCGACGCCCTCTGCCAGCAGTTGTTGGCGTCGAAAAACGTATCTGGTGGTTTTTACAAATAACGACAAAAAACCGAGGAAGGGAGGTGGTAGTGGAGTCGCGTGAGCGCCGGCCGAGGTACGTACTAGGAACTGAGCGGGTTCACCCACTTCTGCCTGGTTACCTCCGGGACAATCACATATTCCTCAAAAGGGTCAAAAAAGACAACGCCCTCGTTGGCCTATGAAATGCGAACACGTTGGAACACGTGTGAGCAACCCCTTTGGTGATGGAGAAAAATAAAATCCGACGGGGACGAGACTTGGACGTACGAGCTGAACGAGTCGCTTGGGCACGTCTTTCTCTACGTGCGGTCCGAGCGGAACGAATGCACTCTGATGCCGTCTCACTACGTTAAGAATATCGCCACGGTGGTCAGAACACGATGCCCCAACAGAAGTTTGGCTCGACGGCTTACTGAGGTCCAGGATGGCGGATAGGGGAATGCGCCCACCTCCGAAATGGTCTTCTTGGCAAAGTTCGCTCAAGGCGAGGGAGACACCT
>Ga0137397_10000958_pt1 | contig 20031 bp, 14 predicted proteins | sample czorhiz116metaG_FD_106658 | JGI IMG/M metagenome (GOLD analysis project Ga0137397, IMG submission 106658) | Vadose zone soil microbial communities from Angelo Coast Range Reserve, California, USA - czorhiz1.16 metaG | ecosystem: Environmental > Terrestrial > Soil > Vadose zone | place: USA... | reverse complement strand
GCTGTTCTCCTCGCTGGCGTTTGATCTCACGGTGACGTCGATCTTCACGCCCCTCATTTCCGGTGGCCGCATCGTGGTCGTTCGCGAAGACCCGGGGATGCCCGGTATGGCGATCTTCAAGGTCATCGAGGAAGATGGGGTCGACATCGTCAAGGTGACGCCCGCGCATCTCGCCATGATCAGGGACATGGACCTGCGCGCTACCAAGATTCGCAAGCTCATCGTGGGCGGCGAAGATTTCAAAACGGAGTTGGCGCGTGACATCACCCGGACCTTCGGCCGCCCCGTCGAGATCTACAACGAGTATGGCCCCACGGAAGCCACCGTCGGCTGCATGATTCACCGCTACGACCCGGAGCAGGATCTCGCCCTCTCGGTGCCGATCGGAATTCCCGCCGCCAATGCCGGCGTCTATGTCCTCGACGAGCAGCTCCGCCCCGTAACGACCGGCGTCATCGGTGAGATGTATCTGGCGGGAGATGGATTAGCGCGGGGCTACTTCAATCGACCGGACCTCACCGCGCAGCGATTCCTCACAGCCGATGACCCGAGACACAAGGGGCCGGCCTTGCGCCTGTACAAGACCGGGGACATCGCGCGCTGGAGCGCGGATGGCCGCATGGAATTCCTGGGCCGTGCCGATCATCAAGTGAAAGTCGCGGGTGCGCGCATTGAGCTCGGCGAGGTCGAGGCTCGCCTCCTGCAACACGACGACATTCGCGAGTGCGTGGTGGATACCGTCAACCCCCTCGCGATGCGAGTCTCAACGCTCGTGACGCATTGCACGCGGTGCGGTCTCGCGTCCAATGTCCCGGGGACGAGCTACGACACCGCGGGGGTGTGCAGTGTCTGCCGCGGTTATGACACGTATGTCGGGAAGGCGGAGGCGTATTTCAAGACGCCGGATGCGCTCAATGCGCTCGTCGCGGAGATGAAGGCAGCTCGCGCTGGCGAGTATGACTGTCTGGTGCTGTTGAGCGGCGGCAAGGACAGCACGTATATGCTGTATCAGCTCTGCGACCTGGGACTGAAGCCGCTGGTCTTCACATTGGACAATGGCTTCATCTCGGACGAAGCCAAGGTCAACATCCGCCGGGTCGTGGACTCGCTGGGCGTGGAGCTGGTTGTCGGTGGTACGCCACATATGAACGAGATCTTTGTTGACAGCCTCAAGCGCTTCGCCAACGTCTGCAATGGCTGTTTCAAGACCATCTACACCTTGGCCACCAACCTCGCGCACGAGAAAGGCATCCGCTACATCGTCACCGGACTTTCGCGTGGTCAATTCTTCGAGACGCGCCTGACGGAAGAGGTCTTCCAGCGTGAGGATTTCGACGTCGCCAAGCTGGACGCCCTGGTGCTCGAGGCGCGCAAAGCCTACCACCGGCGTGCGGATGCGGTCTCGTGCCACCTCGAGGTTGACGTTTTCCGTGACGATGGCGTATTCCGCGACATTCAGTTTGTCGACTTCTATCGGTATTGGAGCGTGCCGCTCGCGGAGCTGCACGCCTACTTGCGGCAGCGCACACCGTGGCTCCGCCCGTCGGACACGGGCCGGTCGACCAACTGCCTCATCAACGATGTCGGCATCTACGTCCATAAGAGGCAGCGTGGGTTCCACAACTACGCGCTGCCCTACAGTTGGGACGTGCGCCTGGGGCAGAAGACCCGCGATGAGGCCCTAGGAGAGCTCGACGACGAGATTGATGAACAGCGCGTGCAGCAGATCATGGCGGAGATCGGGTACACCGAGCCGTCACAATCGAGTGAGACAACCATCAATCGCCTCGCAGCGTACTACGTGAGCGAAAAGCCATTGACCGCCGCGGAGCTCCGCGTTCACCTCGCCACGTGGTTACCGGAGTACATGCTGCCCACGTACTTCATCCGCCTGGAGCGGCTGCCGCTCACGTCGAACGGCAAAGTCGATCGGCAGGCTCTTCCGGCCCTCGCGTATCGGAACATCCAGCCGGCTCACGATTTCGTCGGGCCACGCACGGAGACCGAGAAGGCGCTCGCCGCCATTTGGAGCGAATTGCTGTATGTGGAGAATATCGGCATCAACGACGATTTCTTCGACTTGGGCGGGCAGTCATTGGTGGCGATCAAGGCGGTGTCGCGCATCCGCGATGTCTTCGGGGTGGATCTCCCGCTTCGCAACCTCTTCGAGCGCCCCACGGTGGGCGGTCTGGCCGAGGTCATCGACGGCCTGTCCTGGGTCGCGAAGACGAAGGCACCGATCAGTGACGCCAGAGAGCGAGAGGAGTTCGCGCTGTGATCGTGCCGGCCTTTCTCGAGGAACTGCGCAGCCGCGACATTCAGGTCTGGGCGGACGGCGATCAGCTGCGGTGCAATGCCCCGACCGGCGTGCTGACGGCCGAGCTGCGCGACCAGCTACGGGAGCGCAAGAGCGATATCGTGGAATTCCTCCGTTCCGCCGAGGCGCTCGCCCGGCAGGAGCGGGCCATCGTGCCGCTCCAGCCCCGCGGAAAACACGTTCCCGTTTTTGGCGTGCCCGGGCACAATGGCGATGTGTTCTGCTACCGTTTCCTGGCGCAGCAGCTGGGCGACGATCAGCCGTTCTTCGGGCTGCAGCTTCCCGGTGTCGATGGTCAGAGCGAGCCCCTCACGTGCGTCGAGGAGCTGGCCGCCTACTTTGCCCGCCAGATTCGCGCCTTTCGGCCCGACAGTCCCTATGTCATTGCAGGCTACTGCGCCGGAGGCACCATCGCCTTCGAGCTGGCGCGACAACTCCTCCAGCACGGCGCGACCATCAGCTTCGTCGCCATGTTCACGAGCCCGTATCCAACGTCGTACCGGCGGCTCCCGCAACTCGGGCAGCGCCTCGCGGGTCAGGTGGAACGGGTGAGCACGCACGCTCGTGCGCTGCTGTCGCTTTCAAATCGGGATCGCCGCCTGTACATCACCGAGAGACTGCGTGCCCGTAAGGCGAGGCGTGACGCCGCTTCCCTCGCCATGCCGGATCCCGTGTCGGTTCTACGGGCGAGGATTGAGGCCGCCACGGTCGTCGCGCTGCGTCGCTACATACCTCGCTATTTCGGCGGCCGTCTTAGCTTGTTCATCCCCAACAGAGATTGGCTGCGCCCGCGCAGCCCGATGCTGCGCTGGCGAGGGGTGGCGCGTGAGACCGAGCAATACGTCGGGCCGGACGGTTGCCACGGCGATCACATGCTCCTCGAACCGCACGTCCCAGTCATTGCGGACCTTTTCCGGGCCTGCCGCGACGCAGGCCGGAGAGGGCCTGCTGCTTAGCTAGCCGAAGCTGCATCGCGCGGCACTCCCGGCCGGAACGCCGAGGCCGCATCGAGCGCGCGCAACCACAGCCTTCTCCACCCCGCGCGAAAGATGACGGTCTCGACGGTCTTCCGTCGGGCCGGCGTCCACTGCTGTTTGTAGCGGTCGTCCCCACGCAGGAAGTCGAACGCATGATAGCCCTGCTGAATCGCACGCCGAATCATCATTCCCATCAACACCACCCCCACGCTTTCCCGCTCCCAGCGCGGGTCACGCCCGGCTTGGTAGAAGTACACCGTGTCGCCGGACGTGAAGCCGTACCAGGCCGCCGCGGGTTGACCATCCAAGTCCAGCGTAGTCAGCCACAGTCGCTTTTGCTTCGCCATCTCGCCGGCGAAATGCCGCTGCAAGCGCTCGCGGCGCGGGTCTCGGAACGCTCCTCCGCCTGCATCGTCCCAGCGCTGCTCGTGCAACCGCAGCAGGTGATCCCAGCCCTCGTCGAGCCGGTCTTCCTCATAGTCCACAACGGCGGCGGCGTGATCGCGAAAAAGGCTGCGCTCCTTGCGGCGCAGGATCTGGCGGCGGTTGGCGCTGAGCGTCGCGAGGTAGCCGTCCCACGAACGCGGCAGCTCGAGCCGCGGACAGCTCCAAAGGGGGTTCCATCGGATCGCGTGCCCGCGTGCCGCAAGGGCGGCGCACAGCCGTTCCGCATTCGGGGCTCGCTCCACGAGGTTGTCGAGGATGATGATCTCCCACGGCATGGCTTCGATAGCCGCCGCGAGGGATCGCAGATCGGCCTCAGGCAGAGCTAGTACGTCAAGCTGATCCGGACAGCCGACGTCCCCGACGACCCAGTTCAGTGCACGCACCCAGACCCGGTGGAACCGGACATGGCACAGGCGGACGGGCAAAACGGCGTGGAGCGAGCTGTCTGAACCGTGGAGCAGCAGGACATGGCTCGCATCCACTTCCGCCGGCGGCGCGGAGTCTGCCCAGGCACGATGCCATGCCCAGCTCATGAACGGGGACTGCGATGCGCCGCGCGCGAGCAATGCATCCCACGCGCTGGGTCCGAGCGCTAAAGCATCCAACAACGACATCCGCGTCACTCCCGGTGTGGCTCGCGGGCATTGCGTGAGCCGGACGTCGCTGTTGCGGACAGCGAGCGCCATGACCAGTGGCCGACTTTCCAATTCTGGTTTCCTCTTGATCGGGATCTCGTCGGCCGTTTGTGCAAGAGGCGCGCCCTGATGTCCCATCACCCGGACCGCTCGGTCCAGCGCGCTGTGGCGTCGACGCCACGTCGCCATGGCCCGGTTGGCAGTCTGGTGTCGTCACCGGCGGAAGAGGTGACGTACATCACTCGACAGGAACGGCTGTTGGACAGCGCCAGAGCTAGGGGCGTGTTTCGACTCACCTTCTACGATCTCGATCTAAACGGTTTCCCTCCGCAGCCTCCGGGTTCGATCTTGCCGTTGTTGTTGTTCACGCATTTGGGACTGGCGGATAGCGCGCTGCATGCGAAGCCGACGCTGACGGTGTGGGATCGCATATTCCGCCGGCCGCTCACCGATGTGTTAAAGCGATGACGCCGACCGCGGTGGCGACGGTTCCCACGATGATGCCGAGGATCCGCCACTTCGATTCCGGATCGCGCGCCCCCCCCGGCACCTGAATGCGATCGCCGGCGCGGATACCGAGGTCGTCCAGCGTCGCGCCCCGCGCGATCGCCGCTTGGAGCTCGCTCCCGCTCCACAATGAGGAGTTGCCGCGCAGGACGCGTAGCCGATCGACTCGGGCAGCCTGGGTGGCGCCACCCGCGCGCATCAGCGCGTCTGCCAGCACCAAGTCAGTGGGAACGGCGTAGTATCCCGGCCGCGTCACCTCGCCAACGACGGACACCCGGATCAGGGCCCGCGCCTGAACCACGGGATCCTTGATGAAGCGGCCCAGCTCGCGGGTCAGATGGGTCTCGAGGTCAGAATGAAGCACTCCGGCGAGTGAGATTTCACCAATCGCGGGAAGCCGCAGAGCGGGCCCCGCCACCACTGTGAACGTGTCCGACAGAGCCGAGTCCCCCTCCACGTGGAGCAGGATGCGATCCCCGACCTGGAACGTCGAGCGCGTTTGCGCTCCCGCCTGCGCCACGCCCACCAGGCCGCTGGCGAGCAGCGCCGCTGCGACCGTCAGTGACCACAGGGAGCGGTTCATCACATCCTCCCGTACTTCAAGATTGAGGCCGTTATACGACCTGCGGACCCGAGACGCGGCGACCGTCGCCCTCGTCCACGGCCTCGTAGTCGGGCAGATAGTAGGAGTAGTATGCGTAGTAACCGTAGGCGGCACCGCGTGGCACGTCGTTCAACACGGCGCCGAGCAACCGGATCGGCAGGCGGTCCAGCACCTCGAGTTTAGCCCCCGTGACGTCGCGATGGCTGTGCCCGGTCCGCAGCACGAGCACCAGCGAACCCGTCACTGTTCCCAGGATGAACGGATCGACTCCCGCGGTGAGCGGCGGGCTGTCGACCACGATCGCATCATACCGCCCGCGCATCTCGTTGAGGAACTGGGTCATCGCGGGCGATCCCAGCACCTCCGGAGCGCGCTGGGTACGCGTGCCACAGCCGATGAGAGCAAGCCGTGGATACGGCGTGTTCTGCACGATTTGGTCGTAGCCCGCCTCCCCGAGGAGGGCATCGACCAAGCCGGGCCGGCGGCTGGCCTTGAATCGGCGGTGCAGGGCGCCACGGCGGATGTCGCCGTCGACGAGCAGCGTGCGCTGGCCTGCGTCCGCGAGCGTGAGCGCCAGATTGGCCGACAGGAAAGACTTGCCATCGCCCGGTCCGGGGCTCGTCACGGTGACGAGCAACGGCCCCGCGGAACCGTACGCGTGGATTAGGTTGAGGCGCACGCCACGCAGGGCTTCGACGACTTCGGCGTGGTCCTTGGCCCGCAAATGCGGCACCGCGCCGAGGATCGGCAACCCGAGGTCGCGCGACACCTGCTCCGGGTACCGCACTCTGGGGTCCACCCGGTCGAGCACGATCGCGCCCACGACACCCAGGCCGAGGCCGGCCAGGAGTCCCATGAGGAGGAGACGTGGCGCCGTATTCTTGACGGGCCGTTGCGGCACGATTGCTGGGTCGAGAATCCGGACATCAGGAACGGTGGCCTCCGCGGCGAGCCGGGCCTGATCGAAGCGGTCCTGTAGCGCCGTGTACGTCTGCTCCTTCAGCTGGGCGTTGCGATGCAGCCGGCCCTCTTCGATGGTCCGGCGAGGAATCTGGCGCAGATCGCTCGACGCAGCGACCACTTGTCTGCCCAGCTCCGACTCCCGTGCAGCCAGCTGCGACGAGAGAGCGCGCGCGAGCGTTGGGATTGTCCGCTGCTGTAGCTCTGCGATCTCGGCAACAAGACGCTGTAACGGCGGATAGGCCTCGGAGTAGTGGTATCGGTAGGCGCGCAGCTGCGCCTGCTTGTCGCTCAGTTCCTTTAGCGCATTCGAGAATTCGGGCGCACGTTGCACCGACCCGATGGCGGACAACGCCTCCGTCGGCAACCCCGAATCTCCCCCGCCTTGCGCCAACAAGCGTTCGAGGGCGTCGCGGTCCCGACGCAACTGGTCGCGCTCGACCTCCATATTGAAAAAACTCGCGCGGATTGGGTCGCGGGTTTCGGCAGCGGCTCCCGAGCCGGCCGCTTGATCCGACGGCAAGGTAATCGTGCGCGTGCGGAATCTCTCAAGCGCGGCTTCCGCATCGTCGAGATTCCGCTGAGCGGTGGTCAACTGGTCTTCGAGGATCTTTGTCAGCTCGGTGAGCTTTTCGCGCTTCAGTTGAGCCGCCACCTCCACATAGCGCTGGGTCACGGCGTTCAGAATGCTGGAAATCAGGACCGGGTTCGTACCTCGCAGCTCCAGCGCCAGAAAGTTGCCGTTCATGTCCATCCGGACGTTCAGCTGCTCGCCGAGCGACAGGGCGGCGTCGCGCGGCGAGACCAGGGAGAACTCGACGGTGCGGCCGGGCGGCAAGCTCCCCGGCGCGGGGACCCAGCGGAAGCCCAGCCGGCTCCCCACCGAATCGCCGACCGTTCCCTGCTCCAGGTCCACGCCTTTGGCCGAGGCCAAGGTGTATCCCCGGCCGTCGGCGCTGACGCTCAGCCGGTAGTTCCCAGGGCGAAAAATGTCGCTCACGCCGAAGCCGATGAAATTCGCCCGGTCGACGGGCCGTTTCACCTCGAGGTACAGACGCAGATCCCGCACAACCTGGTCCAACACGATGTACGAGCGGAGCAACTCCACCCAGGCATCGGCGTCGAGCAGCGCGCCCTGACGGATCGGCCCCCGCGCGTCGGAGCCGCGTTCGCCACGTTGGTCTGGGACATCGACCCAGACGTTGGCCTGCGCTCTGTAGACTGGACGCAGCATACGTGTGGCCGCGACTGCTGCGCCCAGTCCCAACGCCACCATCAGGATCACGACCCATTTGAAGCGCAGCAGCGCGCTCGCAATCCGCCGCCAGTCAAGGCCCGCGTCCTCTTCGGGGAGGTTCGGCCTGTCAGGGGGACTGCCCGGCTGCACTATGGTCGGCACGGGTTGACTGCGGATGGCGGGTAGGGGCCTTGAAATCATCAGGGGTTCACGAAGCAAGAGCTATACCGCCCATGCTTTCATCGAGGCCTGCGCAGCAGCGTCGCACGTTTCCTACACGCGCGGTAGACCTGCCATGTCGCGGCGGGACCACATACCCACTGTAAGTGGCACGCGCCTTGCCAGTTACGAGGGCATGACACTGCCTCGGCTGGGTCTATTCCCTTGGACTGCCGCCGTCGCCCCGGAGATGGGAGGCGAGGGAAGTCGGCGCGCGCTCAATATCCTGATTGCGACGCTGTCTTTGGTGCTCGCCCTACCGTTGATGGTGGTCATCGCGGTACTGATCAAGCTCACTTCCCCAGGGCCAGTGCTGTTCGCGCAGCGGCGGATCGGCCTCGATCGCCGCGCGCTCGGCAACGCGGGTGGCAACTCCCGGCGCCATTCTGACTACGGCGGCCTGACGTTCACCATGTACAAGTTCCGGACGATGCGGGTGAACGTCGAAGCAGCGCTCGAGGTCTGGGCGCAGCGTGACGATCCGCGCGTGACCGTGGTAGGGCGCGTACTGCGCAAGTTCCGGCTCGACGAGCTACCCCAGCTCTGGAACGTCGTGGTGGGCGATATGAACATCGTGGGTCCGCGCCCGGAGCAGCCCACAATTTTCGCGCGCCTGCGCGATCAGATAAAGGAATACACGCGACGCCAGCGGGTCTTGCCTGGCATCACCGGCTTGGCCCAGATCAACAGGGCGTACGACAGCAGCGTGGACGACGTCCGTGAGAAGCTCAACTACGATCTCGAGTACATCCGCCACCGCTCGACGTTCGAGGACTTGAAGATCATGCTTCTCACGCCCGCCGTGATGCTCGGCCGGCGCGGCGGCTGGTAATACCGCGCCGAGTCGGTTCCCACAACGCCGTGCCCTGCTTACCAAGCGCTCTGATCCAGGCGTGCAGCGCGGCGATGTTTCCACTCACCGCGTAGGCCGGCAGCGCGATCAGGCGCGGCGGCCGTCGTCCCTCCGGCCACAGCCAACCGATGATCGCCGTCACGAGCGCCGCCGCCCCGCCGAGCGCGAGCGTCACAGCGGCCCACCAATGCCCCGGCGCGAGCGGCGCGAGCGCCGCCGCCACGAGAATTACCGTCCACGGCGCGACCCAGCGGCACAGCTTGTGGCTCCACAACATCCACGCGAAGAGCCCGTGACGCCGCGGGTCGAGCAGGGCCCGCTTATGCCACAACGTCCTAAGCCCGCGTGCCATCGTGCGCACCTTCCGCTGGTACTCCCGCCGGAGCGAGGCGCTGCGCGGCACGTAGCAAATCGCGCTCGCGACCGACACCGCGCGCAACCCGTGTTCGCGCGCGACGAGGGCTGCGCCGAAGTCACGGCTTAACCCCTCGGGTGTGACGTGCATATGGAGATCTCTGCGAATCGCGTACAGACATCCCGATGCCCCGACAATCCCGAGCACCCGGGTCTCAAGATCGCGCACCCACATCTCGTATCCCGTGTAAGCGTGCTCACCCGGATTTGCGCGTGCGTCTTGGCTCGCGACACTCACGTCCCTTCCCGAAGCCACGCCGATGGATGGATCCGCGAGGGCGGCAACGAGATTCCTCACGGCCTCGGGGTGGATGCGGACCGAGGCGTCCGTATTGACGATGACGTCGCCCGTGAGGTAGGGTCGAGCAGCATTCTCCGCCGCCGTCTTACCCTGTCGGTGCGGCACTCGCAGCAAATCAACGCCGCGCGCCATGAAGCGACGCACGATGTCGTCCGTCCCATCCGTGGAGGCGTCCGAAACGACGAGGACCTGGCACGGTCCGGGATACTCGACCTCGAGAATCTGCTCGAGCGTACCCGCGATCACTGCGGCTTCGTTGTAGACGGGCAGTGTGATGCTGATGCGCGGCCACGCAGCGGGATGATCCGGTAGCACCGTGGACCGCCGGAACACGCTCAGCACCTTGAGGATCGCGGGATACCCGAGGTAGGCGTACACCCAGAGCGCTAGCGAACCGCCGAGCACAACCCCAGGCACGGGCATCATTGCGCGACGGTGACCGCGCCAACGGCAGGGGTTGTACGGCTCACGAGGCGGTAGATCGCTGCGTACCGCTCCAGCCAGGGGGCTATGGCGAAGTCGCTCAGCAGGCGTTCGCCGGCACGCTGCGCTCGCGCGCGACCCGACGCGGGATCGCGATACACCGCGCGGATTTCCGCGGCGAGCGCGACGGGGTCTGAGGGAGCGACCAACGCCGCATGCGCTGGCGACACCACGTCGGGGACACCTCCTACCCGCGTTGCCACAATCGGGACGCCGGCTGCCATCGCCTCGAACAGCACGATCGGTGTGCCCTCGGTATGGGAGCTCAGCACGAACACGTCAAACGCCGCGAAGTAACGTCCGGCGTCGGGCACGACCCCGTGCCAGCGAACTTGCCGCTCGACGCCGAGCTGCCGCGCGCGGGCGACGAGCGACCCGTGCTGCTGGCCGTTCCCCACCATTGAGACGGTGACGGGTAAGTCAGTGAGGTGGACGAGCGCGTCGATCAGCACGTCCGGCCCTTTTTCGTCGCTCAAACGTCCCGCCCAGCCGACGACGAATCCGCCCTCACTCAACCCGAGGGCGCGCCGCGCCGCTATGCGATCGAGCGACGGCGCGTTGGGCGGCCACGCGTTCTGCACGAGGTGAACGCGGTGTGGCGGCACACCGTCGCGGGTCAGCTCCTCTCCCAGCGGACGCGACACCACGATCACTGCAGCGAACGCCCGGTAGGCGCGTCGTTGCAGTCGCTCGTAGAACCTGTTCCTCCAACTGCCGCCGGTGAAGCCATGTACGGTCGTGACCGTCGGGATGCCCAGCCGTCGCGCCGCGCCTGCGTCCACGACATCGGGGCGATAGCCGTGCGTGTGCACCACGGTGGGCTGCAGTTGGCGGACCAGCTCCAGCATCGCCGCACGCTCACGCCAGTACCCTCGGCGCGGGAGAATAATCGGATGTGTCGTCACGCCCTCCGCTGCGAGCGCGTCGATGAGGGGATGGTTTGCGTCGCCTTCCTCGAGCACTGCGGCGAGGTGAACCTCTTCCCCGGAGCGCACCTGGCCTTGCGCCAGGAGCTGAACCACGCGCTCCAGTCCGCCAACATCCCTCGGCGCTACAACATGGAGGATGAGCATATCACTGCCGCCGCAAGCACGACACCCGAAATCAAGGCCATCACACCTGCCCGCCAGCACGGAGCCCGGCTAGCCGGCCGCGCAGATCAACATAGGGGTCGTTGCGGTACACGAACACGACCCACGTAATACCGAACAACAGCACCATGGCGACGCCCGCCCCCGCGAGCCCGCCGAGACTCCGGACATCGAGACCGAGCTTGAACCACAGCAGCAGCGCCAGGATCGGCAGCGCACCGAGCGTCGCGCGGGGCACCACGTAGCGCAAGTACTCCGCAACCGGCGTTTCAAGCTCTCGGCACGCCTGCCAGAGGACGAGCCCCGCGAACAGGACGTTGGGGATGGCGGTGCCGAGCGCTACGCCTGCAAGGCCCAGCGGGCGCGCGAGCAGGATGCTCAGGCCCAGGTTGAGCAAACCGGCGACCAAAAACCCGATGGTCGGCAGACCCGGTTTGCCGAGCCCCATCAGAATGGGCAGCGCCACGCCGCGTACCGGTAGGAAAACGAGATAGGAGACCATGAGGATCTGGAGCACCTGGCCCGCCGGCTTCTCAAACGCCGGATCGATCCACCACGCGATGAACCGCGGCCCGAGGACGATCAGGAACAGCCCGGCCATCAGCGTCAACGAAACGGCGATCTTGGACCACTTGAGAAAGATCTCCCGCAGCTCGAAGCTCCGTCCCTGAGTCTTCAGCCTCGTCGCCATCGGCATCACCACGGCGGCGATCGCGATGATGAACTCCATCAGGTAAAGAAGGAAGCTGTTGGCGACGGTGAAGTACGGAATGGAACTCACGTCCTGAAATTTCCCGATGACGAGGGCGTCGGTCTCGAACGACAGACGGATCCCGGCGCTCAACACGAGGACGTAGACGCTGAAGGAAAGGATCCGCCGCACCATCCCCCAGTCGAAGTCCGCCAGACGGATACGAATCCCGGGATAGCGTCGTAGCATCAGCCAGGAGCACAGCGAGAAATCGAACGCCAGGCAGACGAATTGAATCAGGGCCAGCACAGTCAACGACGGCCAGAGCGTCAATAGCCCGAGTGTCAGTCCGAGTCGCAGCACGACGCCCCCGAGACGAACGACGTTGCGGGGCACGAAATCGTCGTAAGCGGAGAGGACTCCGTTCGGAAGCATCCCAACGAAACCGACGGCCGCGGTGAGGACCGTGACCGCGAACGCTATCTGCGCGTCACCGCGGACGGCGGCCGGAACGTCGTACGTGACGTTGAAGAACGCATACAGTCCCACCCCCGCGAGCAGCGCTATCCCCCCCAGTATCAGGTAGAGCGCGGTACAGCTCCCGATGGCTTCGTTGAGCTTGCGAACGTCACCGTCGGCCACGTGCTGTGCGAAATACCGGACCGACGCCATAGGCACGCCGAGCGTGAGTAGTGCGAGGAACCCCGTAATCGAGACGATCAGGTTCCACGTGCCGTACCCCGCATCGCCGAGCCGATGGAGCGTGAACGGCGTCAGGACGTACACGGCTGCGATGCTGACGAGCGTGATGCCCCAGTTGCTGCCGACATTCTTAAGCACTGCGCGCCGTCCCAAAAACCGCTGCGGCCTCGCTGACCGTGGCAAAGGCAACGCGGGTCATCCGCGAGAGGCCCTCGAGATACGCTTCGACCGACGCGTACAGCCGCGCGACATCCGCGGCCGTCGCAACGAAGGGACTCAGGCCGGGCTTGAGACTCGGGCTGTGCCAGGACAGATGTAGATGACGCACACCGTGTTCGAGGAGGAGGCGCGAGAGGGTCAGCATTTCGGCGACCGACGCCAACTCCGGGCTCAGTGTGATGCGTTCAACCAGGCCTGTGCGGGCAGCGAGCCCGGCGAGGTGGAGCCACCGGAACGGCGCCGCCTCGAGGACGCGGCGCGTTGCTTCCCAGAAGCCGAAGGGCCCGCGGCTGAACCCATAGGATAGGGGGATCTCTAGGAGATCCCCCTCCGGGGCAGGCTGTGTGACCTCGCGGTCCGCCGCCAGACAATACGGCACGAATGGCGCGCCGACGAAGGTCGGGCCATCGTCAGACGTCTTCCAGCTCGTGAACGGGGTCACGCTGCTGTCCACACGGTAGCCGCAGCGCAGGAGCGCGGCCACGGTATCTCGCCCGAGGCCGTAGCGCCCGGCGCGAAAGGCGCGGGGCGTGACGCCGAACGCCTCCTCGAGGGCAGCGGTCAGCCGCCGAAGTTTGGCCAGCTGCAAGTCGGCCGGCAGGTTGTTAAGCATCGAGTTGCGGGGGACGAACGCCTCTGCAAGCGGTGGTGTGTTCCATGGATGGAGATGTGCCGCGATCTCCGCGTTGCCCGCAGCACAGATGTCGCGCAGCGTGTCCGCCGAGCGCTGGTGAATGGCGACCTGGTACGCGGTGAAATAGGTCGGACGCACGCCCCAGCGATCGAAGCATCGCGCGAGCCGCCGGAGTTCGCAGATGTTCTCGACGGCCACATGATCCCGGCTGCGGGACCAGTTGTCCTCTTCCGTGTCGATTGAGACGACGACAATCGTCTCGCGCTGTGGAGACGAGCTTGGGTGATTTGGACTCTCCACTTCCCCGATCCTTGAAATCGCGCGCCTACGGTTTGCAAGAGGCGCGCCCCTCCCACACTCCCCCGAGGGGAGCGCCACCTGTTGCGTCGCAACCACAGGTTGGGCGCAGGTCGCTGGGTCAGTCCTGAGCGGCACCGGGCGACGGCACCGCAGCTACCGATGTTGCTCGCGCCGGCGAGCGCGGCCGCCCCCGCGATAACGGCCGCCCGAGGACGGCGGTCGCCACCGCCTGCGCCACCACCGCCGCGCCGGCAGGCGTGAAGTGTGTGTAGTCGAAATAGTTTCGGAGGTTTGGCGGTAACACGGGTCGCAGATCGAGCTGTTCGACGCCGCACGACTCGGCGACCGTCGCGGCTCGAGCGTCGACGAGTCCCATGAGCCGATTGGCAACCTCCAGACTGTAATAGACACTGATCGTTTCTCTCCAGGCCTTTCCGATCCCTCCGTGCCAGAAATGCGCCACTTCCTCGGCTGTGTAGTCCTTCTCGAACCACGGTTGTCGCACCACGAGCACGCGATCTGCGTGGGCCTTCGCTCTGCGGACCAGTTGGCGGAGGTAATGCTCGAAGCGGTCCACCATCGGTGTGGGGTTCGGCGTGTCCGTGCGTACGACTTTCGCCTGAGCACGCATCCTCCGCGCCGCCGCGTACCACGCGCCGCCTTCTTCCCTTCTCCAGGGACGAAGCCACAATCGGCGCAGCCGGCGTACAAGCTCGACGATACCCCACCGCTGGGGCTTCCAACCGAAGGGCCGCTCGGGGTGCCACGTGAACACCTTAGCAGCTGGGATGCGCACGGGCGGAAGGGACGGCGGGGTTCCGTCCTCCAACCATTGAACCACGTCGCCGGCTCCTACCATGATGATGATCGCGGCCAGGCGGCGGTACCGGGGCAGCACGCGCTCGAGGATGAGGTCCAAATCGGCGGATGCGACGTTCGAGCGGCCGATGTTTCCCACATGTACTCGGCGAGCGCCCAAACCGTCCAGGACAACCGGAGCGCCCAGCAGGCGCTCCAGCGCGCCGGGCCAACTCGTGGGCTGGTCAAGCGCAAGGCATTCGGCGGCGCTCCCACCCGCAACCAGAATGCGATAGAGTCCGGCTTCGTCACCGCGAACGTCAGCGCCGCGCTCGCCGTCCGCGTTGACTTCGAATCGCACCCGTGGCTCGCCCTCGGGAAAGATCTCACGGTCTAGCCGGAGATCGAGCCGCGTGCCTGGTCCCCACACGAAGTAGCCGGAACGGCGACGCACCCACCAGCGGCACGCCATCTCCGCGAAGAGAAACGCGCCTGCGGCGAGCGCGGCGGTCGGCATCCAATACGTCACAATTCCAAAAACCGCAGATGCTGTGCCACCATGAGGTCGTGCCCCACCTCCTGCGCCTGTGGCGTCGACGCCACACTCCCGTGGCGCCACTCTTGCTCTGGGGTCATCCGACATGTGCGGCATTGCAGGCATCGTCTACCGCGACCCGGACCGCCCAGTTTCGGAAGCACTGGTGCGCCGGATGTGCACGGCGTTACGCCATCGTGGCCCCGACGACGAAGGGCTCTTTGTTAACGGGGCTGTCGGCCTCGGGATGCGACGCCTCAGCATCATCGACCTCAGCGGCGGTCGGCAGCCGATCTGCAACGAAGACGACTCCAAGGTGATCGTCTTCAACGGGGAGATCTACAACTATCATGACCTGCGCGCCGGCCTCCTGGCTCGCGGGCATACGCTGCGCTCATCCGGCGACACCGAGACGGTGGTGCACCTCTACGAGGAGCGCGGTGCTGACTGCGTCACACCCCTTCGCGGGATGTTCGCCTTCGCCGTCTGGGACGCGTCCACCGAGACGCTTCTGCTCGCGCGGGACCGGTTCGGGATCAAGCCGCTGTACGTGATCACCGCCCCTTGGGGAATCGCGTTCGCGTCTGAGCTCAAGGCGTTGCACGCCGCCGGCCTGACCTCGCGCGAACTCGACTGGGAGGCGCTCGACGCGTTTTTCCAGCTCGGCTACATCCCCGCTCCCGCGTCCCCGTTCGCGGACGTGCGCAAGCTCGAACCGGGGCACACGCTGGAGTGGCGACGGGAGGGCGGCGTGAGCACGCGCCGCTACTGGCAGTTCCCGCTGCACGAGCGTCCCAGTCCCGCTGATCCCGAGGCGCAGGTTCGGGAGTGGCTCGACGGATCCGTGGCGGCACACCTGGTGAGCGACGTGCCCGTAGCCACCTTCCTGAGCGGCGGTCTCGATTCCTCCGCGGTCACCGCGAGCATGGCGCTCGCGGGGAATACGCCGCACGCGTTCACCGCCCAATACTCCGGCTCCGGTGCGACGGCGGCCGACGAGACGGGGCTCGCCCGGATGCTGGCCAACCGCTACGGCGCAGAGCTCACGCTGATCGACATCCGCCCGGAGATCCGCGACATCTTCGAGCCGATCGTTCGAGCGCTCGACGAGCCCCACGCGGACGACTCGGCGATACCCACGTGGCTCCTGTCGCAAGCAGTGGGGAGTCGCTACAAAGTGGCCTTGACCGGCATTGGGGGCGATGAGCTATTCGCCGGGTACCGGCGCCACTTCGGCCTCCTCGCCGCCGAGCGCTACGCCAGGCTGCCTGCGGGTGTCCGGCGCATCGCGGGCGCCATGAGCCGGTTCATACCAGAGCCGCGGGACGGGTCGCTCGGCGTCGACCGCCTGAAGCGTTTCCTCCGGACCGGCAACGGTGCCGTGCCCGATCGGTTCCTGGGGCTCATGACCCGGCTTTCGAACGACGAGCGTCTGGCACTATACACGCCCGGCCTCCGGGAACGCGCCCGGATCACGGGTTCGGCCGCCAGTGCTCGCTTCCGCAACGTGTTCAGCGCCCAGGGCCCCGTGTCCGGCATCGCCGCCGGATTATTCCTCGACTACAAGACGTTTCTCCCGGACGACATCCTCGCGCTCAGCGACCGGCTCTCCATGGCCCATTCGCTCGAGGTGCGGGTGCCGTTCGTCGACCACGTCCTTGTCGAGGCCATCTTCCCGATTCCTCAACGCGTAAAGATCGGCACGTGGTGGCAGAACAAGCGGCTGCTGCGCCGCGCGTTGCGCCCCCGCCTGCCGGCCGCCCATTTCCGAGCTCCTAAGCGTGGCTTCGTCGGCCCGACATCAGCGTGGCTCCGACACGAGCTGCGTGACATGCTGACCGACGAGCTGTCGCCGGAGCGCCAGCGTCGCCTCGGTCACTTCGAGCCATCTGTGGTGGAGACCCTGCTCCAGGACCACCTCACGGGACGCCAGAATCAGGAGCGGATTCTATTGGCGCTACTCTGCTTCTCGACCTGGCATCGGCTGTACGTGGAGTGACGCCGAGCCATTGCAGTGTCTCCACAACAAATGGAGCCGGATCGCGCCAGCGCCAGACCTCGCTGCGGTCACGGCCCGGGGAAACACGCAGGAAGTCGACCAGCGCCCGGACCCCCGACCCTTCGCGCAAACGTAGATAGACGTGATCCACGTCGCCCCAAAACCAGCGACTGCGGACGCCGACGCGGTAGTTGTGGGATTCGGGCACGGTCTCCCCCGCCGCGCAGCGGACGAGCAGCGCGGGGAAGTCGACACCGGCGTCGATAGCTAGCTGCAGCGAGCCCCAGAATCGGCCGTTGACCTCCATGACGACCTGGCGGCCGGTCGCCTGCTCCCGCTTGCACTCGATCATGGCCACGCCCTGCCAGTCCAGCGCCTCCAGCAGGCGCAGTCCGGGACCGACCAGCGCTGGGTCGAGCGGGATGCTTTCGCGGTACACGCTGACGCCGCCGGCGGGTGGCTTCTCCCGCAGGCGGCGATGGGCGAAGATGGCGACCGTCCGACCACCCCAACGGAGCGCGAAGAATCCTTCGCCCACACCCACGACCCGCTGCTGCAGCAGGACCGGGAACGCCGCCGCAGGAAGCGCGGTCAGCGCGCGGCGGCATTCGACGGCATCAGCAACCGGTGTCACCGTCAATCTGCGCCGGATACCGGCCGCGGTCACGATCGAGCGGTGAGGCTTGACGACGGCTGGAAAGAAGTCGTCCGGCACGGGCGCGTCGCACTCACCGGGCGTTGCGACCATGCACGTCACCGGCACCCCGAATCCGCAGTCGCGCGCCAGCGTCAGGACGCGCGCCTTGTCCGAAGCCGCTCGGTAGGTCGCGAGGTCGGGAAAGGGCAAGACGCCCTCCACCGGCAGTGCGCTCCGGTGCTCGAGCACCGCCTCGACGGAAGCATCTGTCATCGGCAATAGGACGGTGGTGTCTTGTTGACGAGTAACGCGGCCCAGCTCCGCCGCGTAACCGGCCGGATCGGTTAGGGGATCGGTTGCGAGCGGATGGCACCGCACACCGCGTGAGACGCCCGCGAGCGACACACGGGTAGCGGCCGTCACGCAGACGGTGTGTCCCGCCCGTACGAGCGATCGCGCGGCGGCGAGCGCGACACGTTCGTTCCCATCGGTGACCAAGACGCGCATTCCACACCTACTCCAGCGCAACATGCGGGCCGAGCGCGGGCTGGCACCAAGATCCGTGGGTTTGGAAGGAGGGCGTGGCGTCAACGCAACAGCTTGCGCGCCATCGCGCCGATCGCTCCGGCTATGCCCGTTGGCTCCGGTTTTGCACTAGGGAAGGCGCATGGTGAGTCCCGCTCGGTGGCACAGCGCCCAGCAATACGAACGCGGCTTTTGGGAATCGCTCGCCAGTCGCATCTCGGCTGGTTCCGTAGCACAACTGGACTGGTATCGGTGGCGGGCGGAGCAGCTCATCCTCAGGCTTCGCTCCCTCGGCCTCGCCCACCTGACGGACGGGCGCGCTCGCGTGATTGAGGTCGGGTGTGGTCCCGTCGGGGTAGTGGGGTTCTTCCCGGCTGCGGAGCGGGTGGCGATCGATCCACTCGAACCGTATTACGCGAGCAATGCCACACTCACGGCGGTGCGCAACCCGGCGGTGGAATACCGCCAAGGATCAGCCGAAACGCTCCTCTGTGAGAGCGGGCGCTACGATCTCGCGATCATCGAGAATTGCATTGACCACGTCCGCGATGTGAGGGCAGCGATGCGCGAGCTGAAACGTGCACTCAGCGTCGCGGGGACGCTGTACTTCACGGTTAACTGCCGAACGCGGTGGGGGTTTCTCGTGCACCGCGTCTTGTCGCGCCTACGCGTCGACGCCGGGCACCCGCACACATTCACGACATCTCGCGCCGAGAGCTTGTTGCGCACCACCGGGTTCGAGCCCCTGAGCGTCGAAGTCGAATCCTACGCGGACGCCCGACGGGCCGACTGGAATGCAGGCGAGACCCGGGCTCACGTCAAGGCTCTCCTCGGCGTCAGCGAGTACGTGTTCAGTGTGGTGGCTCGGTCGACTCCTGCAGGCTGAGGCGACCTTGAGCGAGCCGCGGCGACTGCGCGTCGCGTTCATCGGCGCCGGCAACATGGCCGGCCTGCATCTGCGAGCGCTGCAGCGGGTCCAAATGAGCCACACGGTTGTCGGGGTTCATGATGCGCGACCTGCGGCAGCCCAGGCCTTCGCGCAGCGTGCCGCCACCCGGCCCTATCCCACGGCGACCGCGTTGCTGCAGGACGCGCCGCCGGACGTCGTGCACATCTGCACGCCCGCAGGGACTCACTTCGAGCCGGCTCGACAAGCGCTCCTCGCCGGGGCGCACGTGTACGTCGAGAAGCCGTTCGTCGAGACCAGCGAACAGGCCGAAACATTATTCCAGCTGGCGCGCGAGCGTGGGTTGCTCATCTGCGCCGGGCACCAGCTGGTCCGTGACCCGGCCTTCGACCGAGTGATGCGGCGCATTTCGGAGCTGCGGCCTATCACTCTCGTTGACAGTTATTTCGCGTTTCGGCCTCCGCGCCTCAACCCATACCGATCGACGCCTCGCGCGCTCGGTGAGCAGCTGTTGGATGTGCTCCCCCATCCGCTTTACACCCTCGTGGCAGCACTAGAGAGCGTCGGCCCGGCGGTTGCGCCCCTGGAGATCGTCAATGTGACCGCGACGTCAACGCTGCTCCACGCGTTGCTGCGGGCGGGCGAGGTGAGCGGTCGCCTCTGCATCAGCCTCCAGGCCCGCCCGATCGCCTCGACGCTCGCGGTCACGGGGGCGCAGGGCACGCTGACGACCGATTTCGTCCGCTCGATCGTGGTCGGCGCGGCGAACGAGGGCACGAGCCCCCTCGAGAAGATTGCCAACCCCTTCCTCGAGGCGGCACAGCTCGCGGGGCGGAGCGCGGCGAGCCTCGCCAGGCGGCTGATCGGCGGCGCCCACTATCCGGGACTCGTGGAGCTGCTGGGGGATTTTTACGCCGCCGTGGCGGCGGGTGATCGCTCGCCTCTCAGTGTCGACCACCTGCGAACCGTCACCGCGATCTACGAGGAGCTCGCGGCACACGTCCGGAGCGCCGCTGATCCGGTGACGATCGCGTCTCCG
>Ga0137397_10000956_pt1 | contig 20047 bp, 21 predicted proteins | sample czorhiz116metaG_FD_106658 | JGI IMG/M metagenome (GOLD analysis project Ga0137397, IMG submission 106658) | Vadose zone soil microbial communities from Angelo Coast Range Reserve, California, USA - czorhiz1.16 metaG | ecosystem: Environmental > Terrestrial > Soil > Vadose zone | place: USA... | reverse complement strand
TTTAGGTGCGACACTGAGATGAGGCTGGAGGATCAGGATCGTGACGCAGAAGCACAACTCCACGTTGAGATCGATCGCGTATTCAATCAGGAATATCTCGCCAACCTTGAGGGAGCTCCACCGTATATATGTTTGGAGAGTGAGGTTTCGGTGATTGTCGGAACATATACTATACTAATTTATCTCGCGCAGAAATGCATAAAGCCGGCGCACAGTGTAGTGCTCTTATTGAACTGACTTCTCATGCACTGTCTGGAAGCGCGGTTTCCCTGATGCTGCTGGCGGTTCAGAGGTGTAATCTAGAGCTGAGCATAAATCAAGCCGTCAGAAAGTAAGTCCTTGAGTAAAGTGGAATGAGAATGAGAAGAACGTGGTATTATTTCAGGTCCCGTTCCAGACTTCAACAGAGGCGTGGGGGTATAGAAGAAATAATAAAGTTATGCATACTTGCGTTTCCATCACTCTGGGTGAGTTGTAATACGGTGTTTTGAATTGCCTCTTGCTGAAAGAAACATTCCGCTTAGTATTATGTAAGTCTGGTTCTAATTTCTTACTGTGCTCCTATCGCTCTCTTGCCTGCATTCGCTGCACGGACTTGTCCCCCCCCCTTCTGCGTTCCACAGAGAGTGAGTGCCCATCGCTCGTTTCTTCGCTGTGTAGACTTATCCCTCCCTCTGCGCTCGACAGTTCGTGAGCTCCCATCACTCGCTTTCTTTTTTCTGTGCTGACTTATCCGTCCTCCTGCGCTCGAAAGAGAGTGAGTACTCATCGCTTGCCGGCGCTCCTTCGCTGTGCTGACCCATGGCTCCCATTATACTTGACAGGATGTGAGTTTCCCTTCCTCGCTGGCCTTCTTTTGCTATTCTGACTTCAAGTTGTTTCTCCCCCTGCACTCGACAGGGATTGGACGTGAGTGGCCCTCCCTCGCCGGCTTTTTTTTGTTGTCCTGATTCATCCCTTGGACTGTTCGAAAGTTCGTGAGTGTCACTCGCTCGCTGACTTTCTTTCAGCGTCCTGACTCGTTCCTCCGTCTACGCTCGACAGAGAGTGAGTGCCCCTTGCTCTCTGGCTTTCTTTCGCTGACATGACTGTCCCTCCGCCCTTGCTCGACAGGACGTGAGTGCCCCTGGCCCACTTGCTTGTTTTCGCTGTCCTGACTTGACCCTCCGCCCTTGCTCGACAGGACGTGAGTGCCCCTGGCCCACTTGGTTGTTTTCGCTGTCCTGACTTGACCCTCCGCTCTGGGCTGGACAGTTCGTGAGTGGCCCTGGTTCGCTGGCTTTTTTTCGCTGTCGTAACTTGTCCCTCTTTTGTGCTCAACTACGGCAGGAAGTGAGTGCCCCTTCATCACTGGCTTCCTTTCGCTGTCTTGACCTGTCCCCTCTTCGCACTCGACAGTTGGTGGGTGCCCCTGTCTCCCTGACTTCCTTCACTGTCCTTATTTGTACCTCTGTCTGTGCTCGACAGGATGTAAGTACCCCACGCTCGCGCCCTTTCTTTCGATGTCCTTAACCGTCCCTCCCGCCGCGCTTAACAGGATGTGAGTGCTCCCTCTCTTTCGCTTTCCTTCCTTATCATGACTTGTCACACCGTCTGCGATCGACAGTTGGTGAGTGTCTCTGGCTTTCCGGCTTTGTTCCACCATCTTACATAATCTCCCCCCCCTGCGCTCGATAGAGAGTGAGTGCTCTTTGCTTCCTGACTTCGTGTCTATGTCATGACTTGTCCCTCTATATGCGCTCGACAGAGAGTGAGTGCCCCCCTTTTAACTGGCTTTCTTTTGCTATTCTGACTCGTCCTTCCGTCCACAATCTACAGTTGGTGAGTGCACCCCACTCGCTCGGTTTCTTTGGTTGTTCTGACTTGTCCCTCCGTCTGCGCTCGACAGTTAGTGAGTGCGATTGACTTGCTGACCTGATATCTTTGCACTGATTTGTCCCACCGTCTGCTCACAACAGAGAGTGAGTGCTCTCGCTTACTGGCTTCTTGCTCTGTCTTGACATGGCCTATCTTTTGCGCTCGTCAGGACGTGAGTGCCCCTCGCTCGCTGGCTTTCTTCTGCTATCCTGACTGGTCCCTCTGTCTGTGCTCGACAGGATGTGCGTGTCCCTCCCTCACTGGCTTTCTTTCTCTATCCTGACTTGACCCTCTGTGCTCTACAGATTGTGCGTGCCACCTCTCGCGCACTCTCGTTCGCTGTCGTAAATTTCCCTTTCTCTGTGTTCGACAGAGAGTGGGTGCCCTCCGCTTGCTCGCTTTCTTTCGCTTTCCTGAATTGTTCTCCCCTGAACTTGACAGTTTGTGCGTGCGCTCCCCTTGCTGACTTTATTTCACTGCTCTGATTTGACCTTCCCTCTGTGTTCGGCAGGACGTGAGTGTCCCTCCCTTGCTAGCTTGCAATCGCTGGTCCTGACTTGTCCTTCCGTCTGTGATCGACAGGACGTGAGTGCCCCTCTCTCGCTCGCTTTCTTCGCGGCCCTTAATCACTCCTCCCCCTACACTTGACAGTTGGTAAGTAGCCCTCGCTCGCCAGCTTTCTTCCGTTGTCCTGACTTGTCCCCCGTCTGCGCTCGAAAGAGAGTGAGTGTCCCTTGTGCTGGTTTTCGTTAGCTGTCCTGACTTGTCCCTCCGTGTGCGCTCGACAGGGCGTGAGTGTCCCTCGCTCTCTGGCTTTCTTTTGCTGTCGCGACTTATTTTTCTGGCACGATAGCTGGTTAGCGATCCTAGCTCACTGGCTTCCCTTTGGTGTACTGACTTGTTCCTCCGTCCATGTGCTGCAGTTGGTGAGTGCCACTCGCTCGCTGGCTTTCTTTCGCCATTTCTCACTTGTCCCTTCTTTTACTGTGGATAGTTGGTAAGTGCCCCTTACTCGCTTGCTTTCGTTTGTCGTCCTGACTTATCCCTCCGTCTGCGCTCGGTAGAGAGTGAGTGCCCCCTGCTCGCTCGCTTTCTTTCGCTGTCCTGAGTTCTTGCTCCCTCTGTGCTCGACAGGACGTGAGTGCGCCCTCAATCACATGGCAGGCTTTTTTCGCTGTCCTGACTTCTCCCTCCCTCTTCGCTTGACAGTTTGTGAGTCCCCCCCGGCTCTCTCCCTCTCTTTGTCTGTCCTGATCTGACCCTCTGTTTGTGCTTGTCAGGATGTAAGTGCCCTTGGCGAGCAGGCTTTCTTTGATTATCCTGATTTGTTCCCACCTCCTTTACTCCACAGAGAGTGAGTACCCGTCGCTCACTGGCCTTCTTTCGCTATGCTGACTTTTCGCTTCCTCTGCGCCCGACAGGACGTGAGTGCCCGTCGCCCTCTGTCTTCCTTTCGACTGACTTGCGACTCTCTCTGCACTCCACAGGGAGTGAGTGTCCCTTGTTTGCTCGCTTTACTTCGCTTTCCTGACCTGTCTCCCCTTATGTGTTCGACAGGACGTGAGTGTCCCTCATTTTCTCGCTTTATTTTGCCTACCTGACCTGACCTGACCTTCCATCTTTGGCCGACAGCTGGTAAGCGCTTCTCGCGCACTTGCTTTTTCTGGCTGTGTTCACTTGTCTCCCCGTCTTCCGCTCGACAGGACGTGAGTATCCCTCGCTTTCTAGCTTTCCTTAGCTGTGCTTACTTGTCCCTCCGCTGCGCTCAATAGAACGTGAGTGCACCTCGTTCTTCTTCTTTCTTCAACTGTCCTGACCTATCCATCCCTCTACGCTCGGCAGTTCGTGAGTGCTCTTGGCTCGCTGGACTTCTTTTCATGTGCTGATATGTCCCTCCGTCTGCGTTGAGCAGGACGTGAGTGACTCTAGCCCAGCCCGCTGGATTTCTTTTGCTGTCCTGACTCGTGCCTGCCTCTGTGCTCGACAGTTGGTAAGTGCCCCTCGCTCGCTCACTTTCTTTTGCTGTCCTGACTCGAGCCTCCCTCTGCACCCAACAGATACTCGGAGTGAGGGTCCCTGTTACGCTGCTTCTGTCTTGCCTTTCTGACTTGTTCCTTCTCTCTGCGCTCCAGAGAGTGAGTTCTTGTTCGCTCAGTTTCCTTTGCCGTCCTGACTTGTCTTTCCCTTCACGCTCGACAGGACGTGGGTGCCTCTTGCTCGCAGACTTGCTGTCGTTATCCCTTACTGGTTCTTTTTCTGTGCATCCTAGTTGGTGATTACCTCTCACTTGTTCGCACGTTTTTTCCTGACCGGTCCCTCACTTTTTTAACTGCCAGAAAGTGAGTTTATTTGTTGAATGCACTTGTTCTCCGTGTTCTCACTGGCATTTCTCCCTTCTCCGCTCTACAGACATTAGTCTCCACCCTACGACACTTTGTTGCCAATGTACTGTTGTTTTTTTACTACTCTATCTTGTATTTATTGATGTATTTTCAGCGACCATCTATGTCTAGTGACCATACACAATATGCGATGATTGGTATATCTCTGCTTTGTGTCTCCGCAATTTCTAACATTTAAAACAGTAACGATTCTTATTCTGGATTATGCCTGTATTTTCTATGCATCATCATCTCGTCCAACTCTTGAAGAAGCTTTGCATAAAGCATGCTCTCAATATAATAATTCTCACAGTCACGATGCCGTCATAAAACAGTTTACCATACCCCCGAGACGATATTCCGTTTCACAATTCACCGAATTTATCCTTCGACATCGTCTCTCATAGTTGCTCTGCTTGCTACTATATAGTGTATCATGAAAAGATGTCTTTGGTGAAATTTGCAAGTAATAAGACTCTCTTCTTACTTGAGACTGAGTCTCGCATGCTTGTTGTCTAGGCCTTATTACACATCCATCCCAACATTACATACAAAATCTACTCGAGAATTTGAAACAAGCACACCAAATGCAAAAATCTCAGAATCAGTGTCATTTCCCCACATTCCCACCAAGAGTGGTTCGGTCGGGCGCTCAAAACTCCGGCTCCCACAAGGGGTACCTTGCACTATAGTGTAGTGGACTTCTGTTGGATTCATGGCACCCTTGATCGATGCCGCGGACATGAGGTGTGATACGCCTGGCATCTTTATTAGGTTTCTAAATCCCGTTCTAAACTCCGTCCGAGCATCTGCTTAGCTTACGAGCTCTCCGAATACCTAGAAAAGGCAATTTGGCTCAGCCGGATGGGGATTAATTGACCCTCGTACCTGTCACACGTGTTGTGGCGTTGGACACGCGTGGGAGCGTCGCTGACAGCACAAATGCGAGAAGAGTCAGCCTTGCCGTCCGTGCTACGTGGCCTGCGCCCCTTACTCATTTCACAAGCCTCCTTCTCGCAACGGCAAAGGATGGGACAGGCCAAGTCCAAGTTGTCTACTAGTAGAAACGATACGATTCTATTCCGAGTCCCCCATGATATCAAGTTCCGAATCCTCGTTATTGGAAGAGCGAACGCCGGAAAAACCACCATATTACGATGTATATGTGACTCCACGAAGAGCTCGGAGGCCTTCAGGTATGACTCACGGGGAGAGCGCAAGGAGGTGCGTCCTCATTCCCAGTGGCACGTTCAAACTCATTATCGAGGCAGGCAAAACTCGACCCCACAATGGAGGTTGGGCAGGTTCATTGTTATTTGTGACTGCTGATCGTGAACATCCTGCGAGCAGCGTGGCCTGCATAACATCGACGACGAAGTCGTCATCACAGACCGCGACCGTTACGTTTTCCACGACACCCGCGGCTTTGAGGCTGGAAGTGAAGTGGAAATAAAGATTATTCGAGAATTTGTCCGTCGTAAGTCGCGGGAGAAGCGATTGAAGAATCGATTGCATGCGATATGGTTTGCATTTCCACCTTTGAGTATCTACAGTTATGAACTACCAAGGTTGTTTTTTAGGTATTGCATTCCGATGGACAATGACCGGCCATCGCTCGATATAAAGTATTTCGAGGATATTTGTCCGGATAAGAATGGTATGTCGAAATACGACCTTGAAACTGCATTGACGTTAGGGATTTTTCAAGTCCCTGTGATAGCGGTCTTCACCAAGTATAATCAGTTCAAGTGCGACTTTGAGATGGGGCTCGAGGATCATGATCATGACGCAAAAGCGCAACTCCACGTCGAGATCGATCACGTATTCAATCAAGAATATCTCGCCCACCTAAAGGGAACTCCACTGCATATACGTTTGGAGAGTGAGGTTTCGGTGATTGTCGAAACACATACTGAACTAATTTCTCTCGCGCAGAAATCCACCAAGCCGGCGCAGAGTGTAATGCTCTCATCGAATTGACTTCAGATGCACTTGGAAGCGCGGTTTCCCTGATGTTGTTGGCTGTGCAGAGGGGTAATCTAGAGCTGAGCATAAATCAAGCCGTTAGAAAGTAAGCCCTTGACCAAAGTGGAATGAGAACGAGAGGAACGTGATATTATTTCAGGTCTCATTCCACACTCGAACAAAGGCGTGGGAGTATAGAAGAAATAATCAAGTTATGCATACTTGCGTTTCCATCACTCTGGGTAAGTTGTAATACGGTGTTCTTAATTGCTTCTTACTGAAAGAAACATTGCTGCTTAGTATTATGTCAGTCCGTCATTGATAACCCGTTTCTGATGTTCTAACTTCTTATCCTGTGTTCCTATCGCTCTCTCACCCGCATTCGCTGCGCGGACTTATCCCTCCCCCTCTGCGTTCCACAGAGAGTGAGTGCCCATCGCTCATTCCTTCGCTGAGTGGACTTATCCCTCCCTCTGCGTTCGACAGTTCGTGAGCTCCCATCACTCGCTCGCTTTCTTTTCTGTGCTGACTTATCCGTCCTCCTGCGCTCGAAAGAGAGTGAGTGCCCATCGCTTACCGGCTTTCCTTCGCTGTGCTGACCTGTTGTGGCTCCCATTACACTTGACAGGATGTGAGTTTCCCTCGCTGGCCTTCTTCCGCTATTCTGACTTCAAGTTGTTCCGCCCTCTGTACGCAACAGGGATTGGACGTGAGTGCCCCTCGCTCCCCGGCTTTCTTTCGCTGTCCTGATTTATCACTCGGGCTGTTCGAAAGTTCGTGAGTGTCCCTTGCTCACTGGTTTCTTTCACTGTCCTGAATCGTTCCTCCGTCTGCGCTCGACAGAGAGTGAGTGCCCCTTACTCTCTGACTTTCTTTCGCTGACATGACTGTCCCTCCGCCTTTCTCGACAGGACGTGAGTGCCCCTGGTTCGCTTCCTTCGTGTCGCCGCCCTGAATCGATCCCCCACCTCTGGGCTGGACAGGTCGTGAGTGCCCCTGGCTCGCTGGTTTTCTTTCGCTGTCGTGACATGTCCCTCCATCTGTGCTCAACCGTGACAGGAAGTGAGTGCCCCTTCATCGCTGGCTTTCTTTTGCTGTCCTGACTTGCCCCTCTTCTGCATCCGACAGTTAGTGAGTGGCCCTGGCTCACTGGCTTCCTTCACTGTCCTGATTTATCCATCTGTCTGTGCTCGACAGGACGTGAGCCCGCGCGCTTCCTTTCTTTCGATGACCTGACCCGTCCCTCCTGCTGTGTTCCACAGGATGTGAGTGCCCCCTCTCCTTCGCTTTCCTTCCCTATCGTGACTTGTCCTACCGTCTGCGGCCAACAGCTAGTGAGCGCCCCTGGCTTAGTTTCACCGTGTTGAATAATTGTCCCCCCCTGTGCTCGACAGAGAGTGAGTACCCTTCGTCCTGGCTTTGTTTCTCTGTCATGACTTGTCTCTCTATTTGCGCTCGACAGAGTGTGAGTGTCCCTTTGCCCTTTTTTCGCTGGCTTCTTTCGCTATTCTCACTTGCCTCTCCGTCTGCACGCTACAGTTGGTGAGTGCACCTCACTCGTTCGCTGGCTTTCTTTAGCTGCCCTGACTTGTCTCTCGGTCTGCGCTCGACAGTTAGTAAGTGCCATTGGCTCGCTGACTTTATATCTTTGTACTGAGATGTCCCTGCGCCTGCGCTCGACAGAGAGTGAGTGCTTTCGCTTACCGACTTACTATCTCTGTCTTGACATGCCCCTTCGTTCGTGTTCGACAGGACGTAAGTTCCCCTCGCTCGCTGGCTTTCTTCTGCTATCCTGACCGGTCCCACTGTCTGCGCTCGACAGGATGTGCGTGTCCTTCCTTCATTGGCTTTCTTTCTCTATCCTTACTTGCCCCTCTGCGCTCCACAGATTGTGAGTGCCCTCTCTAGCTCACTTTCGTTCGCTGTCCTGAATTAGCCCATTCTCTGTATTCGACAGAGAGTGAGTGCCCTCCGCTCGCTCGCTTTCTTTCGCTCTCCTGAAGTGTTCTCCCTTGCACTTGACAGTTTGTGCGTGCGCTTCCCTTGTTGGCTTTATTTCACTGCCCTGATTTGACCCTCTCACTGCATTCGGCAGGACGTGAGTGTCCCTTCCTCGCTAGCTTGCATTCACTGGTCCTGACTTGTCCTTTCGTCTGTGCTCCACAGGACGTGAGTGCCCGGTCCTCGCTCGCTTGCTTTCTTCGCAGCCCTTACTCACCTTTCCCCCTACGCTCAACAGTTGGTAAGTAGCCTCGCTTGCTAGCTTTCTGCCGTTGTCCTGACTTGTCCTTCCGTCTGCACTCGAAAGAGAGTGAGTGTCCCTTGTGCATTGGCTTTCGTTAGTTGTCCTGACTTGCCCCTCCGTCCGCGCTCGACAGGACGTGAGTCTCTCTCGCTCTGTGGCTTTCTTTCACTGTCGCGACTTACCCCTCTGGCTCAATAGTCGGTGAGTGCTCTGGCTGACTGACTTTGGCTTTGTGCACTGACTTGTTCCTCCATCTGTGTGCTGCAGTTGGTGAGTGCCCCTCACTTTCTTTAGCTGTCCTGATTTGTCCCTTCATTTGTGGTTGACAGTTGGTAGGTGCTCCTTACTCGTTTGCTTTCGTTTGCTGTGCTGAATTATCCCTCCGTCTGCGCTCGGTAGAGAGTGAGTGCCCCTCACTCGCTTGTTTTTCTTTCGCCGTCCTGAGTTAATACTCCCTCCACGCTCTACAGTCCGTGAGTGCCCCTTGCTCGCTCGTTCGCTCGCTTTCTTTCGCTGTTCTGAGTTCTTGCCTCTGTGTTCTACAGGGCGTGAGTGCCCCCTCAATCACTAGCTTTCTTTCGCTGTCCTGACTTTTCCCTACCTCTTCGCTCGACAGTTCGTGAGTCCCCCCGGCTCTCTCCTTCCCTTTGTCTGTCCTAATCTGACCCTCTGTCTGTGCTCGGCAGGATGTGAGTGCCCTTGGCGAGCTGGCTTTCTTTCGTAATACTGATTTGTACCCACCTCCTTCCCTCCACAGAGAGTGACAAAGAAAGTGAGTGACGGTAGCTCGTTGGCCTTTCTTTCTGTGCTGACTTTTCGCTTCCTCTGCGCTCGACAGGACGTAAGTGACTCTCATTTTATCGCTTTATTTTGTTGTTCTGACCTGTCCTTCCACCCGGTGGACAGCTGGTGAGCGTTTCTCGCTCGCTCGCTTTCTCTGGCTGTACTCACTTGTCCCTCCGTCTTCGCTTAACAGGACGTGAGGACTCCTCGCTTGCTAGCTTTCCTTGGCCGTGCGTCCCTCCGCCGCACCCGACAGGATGTGAGTGCACCTCGTTCTTTGTCTTTCTTTCGCTGTCCTGACGTATTCCTCCCTCTGTGCGAGGCAGTTCGTGAGTGCCCCCGGCTCGCTGATTTTGTTTCATGTGCTGACATATCCCTCTATCTGCGTCGGGTAGGACGTGAGTGACCCCAGCTCGCTTAATGTCTTTTGCTGTCCTAACTCGTGCCTGCCTCTGCGCTCGACAGTTGGTAAGTGCCCCTGCCATTGGCTCGCTCGCTTTCTTTTGTTGTCCTGACTTGAGCCTCCCTCCGCACTCAACAGAGAGTGAGTGTCCCTTATCACGCCGCTTTTGTCTTGCCTTACTGACTTGTTCCTCCGCCTCCGCCTAACAGATGGTGAGTATCACTCGCTCGCGGTCTTTCTTTTGCTATCCTGAATTGTCCATCTCTCTGCGCTCCACAGAGAGTGAGTGTTCCTTGTTCGTTCGGTTTCCTCTGCTGTCCTGACGTCTTTCTCTTTACGCTCGACAGGACGTGAGTGCCCCTTGCTCGCAGACTTGCTTTCGCTATCCTGACTGGTTCTTTTTCTGAGCACCCTAGTTGGTGATTACCCCTCACTTGTTCGCACTTTTTTACCAGACCTGTCCCTCACTCTTCTTGACTTCCAGAATGTGAGTGCATTTGTTGAATTCAATTGTTCTCCGTGTTCTCATTTCTCGCTTTCTCTGCTCCGCAGACCTTATTCTCCACCCTACGGCAGTTTATTGCCAATGTACTGTTGTTTTTTACTGCTCTATCTTGGTCTTGCTGATGTGTTTTCAGCGACCCTCCATGTCCAGTAATCATACACCTTATGCAATGATCGGTATATCCTCTGCTTTGTGTCTCTGCAACTTCTAACATTTAAAACAGTAACGATTCTTATTCTGGATCATGCCTGTATCTCCTATGCTTCATTATCTCGGCCAACTCTCGAAGAAGCTTTGCATAAAGCATGCTCTCAATATAAGAATTCTCTCAGTCACGATGCAGTCATAAAACAGTTTACTATACTCTCTCGACAATATTCTATTTCACAGTTCACTGAGTTTATCCTTCGACATCGTCTCTCATAGTTGCTCCGCTTGCTATTATTTACGGTATCGTTTCATCTTTGTATAAACATGTCTCGAGTTTGTTCCGGCACACGGAGAGCCATACTCTGTCCGCTAATTGTGTTAAGCCCGCCGCCTTCATGTTTGCCTTTGCCTTTGAACATAAAAATCAAAGTGCCCAAAGATAATTTGAGCTCAGTGACTGCTGGAACGAGGACCATGCCCCACCAACCTGCTGATACGTTTGCAACAGCCTTTAGGATGATGCCATGATTACACGTCCGATGGCGCTGTCGGGATGAAAAACTACAAGTGAAAAATGAAAATAAAATAAAATAAAAACGGAAAAATAAAAACAAAAGAAGACTACAGTTGGCAAAGGAATACGCACGCAAGTACTGACTGCCAGAGCGTCTATGACCTGACGCCGCATCGACGCGAGCGCGCCAGAGACTCTAAAATGTCCGGACTCGAAGGCCGGTGACCTCAGGTGGAGAGTGCGCGCGCCAGATGGATGATGAAGAGGCGCGGGTCCTCGGACGGCCTCCCGAGTGTCATCTCCCATGAGCAATGACACACACTAGAAGCGCAAGAGCTGGTCGGGGTCCGATGCGCCCCCTTCTCGGCACGCGAAGTCCGACAGCTCGAGGTAGAGACGGGACTGTCCAAGCTCGCTGGGTTCAGCCCTGGCGCGAGGTCCTCCTTGAGCTACGAAGCTGCCCACTCGAGCGACGTCCGCAACAGTTCGTTCCCGCGCCGTCGTAATCGTTGTTGTTGTTGCTTTCGAAGGAGGGGAGGAAGGCGAGGACGTCCTCCGTGATCTTCGCTGCGTCTTTGAGGCAATCGCGCGAGTAAGGGCTCCCGCGCGTCCTCCGCAAGGAGCCCGACTACCAAACCCGTGTGGCCGTTCTAGTATCGCCCTATCCCTGTCTTTCATGGGGTCACCTGTAGGTATGATCTGGTGGCAAAGGGTGCTGACGATTACCTTGGAGTCGAGTTCGAGGTGCTGGATAAGCGCAGTCTTCGTGACGGCAACCTCTCCCAGCCCATCTGGTAACAATAAAAGGCAGCGCTGATGGACGAGATTGCCCCATTCTCTCCATTGGACGAGGACTCACGGCTCTGGAAAAATGTACCAAGACTTCCACGTCTCTCCACCTACCCCTGCTTTTCCGGGACACCTAAACAGTAGTATTGTATCCTTGAATTCTGATCTCAAAGCCAGAGTCAATGTAAACGGGTCCGATAGGACGTAACAGGAGTATAGTGTGAATATTTAAGATATGATATTCGTGGAGGTCGTATATGTCGTTGATATGTCTTGCTCCAGATCAGGGAACGCCTTGAAAAACTTCACAATGTTCATCGTGGCTGGGCGTTTGAGGGATGAACGGGAAGAGTGGGAAGGTCTGGACGCATGGAAAGATGCACCTCTTCTCTGTGCACAGAGGATGAGCTCGCATGAGACTAGGAGTGGTGTGTTAGTGTGTATTGTAGTAGGTGTTTCAAGGGGAAGGGAAAAAATGGATAGAACGCAAGACAGAATTGGTTGTTGGCACCTGTCACTCAGCGCGCCCAAAGAGCGCCATAGTTTCAGGCAAGGCATACTTGTACCCTAACTCACAACTTGTCGCCCTAAGCACAAAGACTAGCCGTGACTGACAAAAACGTGCATGGGCTCTTACACTCACTTACGTACGCAAATCACGACACGACACGCACACGGGCCGGGATACCGGAAAACATATTACGTATTATGATGATGTAATCAACGTCTATCTGTCAACGAAGACATCCGACCGTGAAAATCAAGCTTTTGCACTATCCACTTCCGAGTCATCGCATATACGCTCCCCAAATACAGACCAGTCCTCCCCATCCCCCTTTCCACTCCCCGACGCCGACGTGTGCGACGTGCACGGCAACCTGCATGTGCCAGATGCCACGCGTTGCAGCACCGAGAGCCGCGAGACTGCTGCTGCTACTGCTGGCGCTCTCTGTATTGGACGAGCGAAGGACCGCAGTGCAAGGAGGATGACGATTAAGTGGGGTGGATCCGCTGGCGGCGGCAGTGGAGAAAGAGGCGGTGGTGTCCAGGCATGTGGGAAATCGCCGGTTGGTTAGATGACAACAGCATATGCGTATCACCTAGCAGGATGCTCAGCAAATGTTCAAGCTCGGTCATCGCACAGAAAATCGTCCGGACAAGTCGAAAATTGATGTCAGCGTTAAACCGAAGTGAACCAATGACACCGTACAACTAGCAGGCAGTGTAAGTGAGCAAGGCAAGAGGCGGTGATGGCGGTGATGGCCTCCGACGGTTTTGTGATCATGAACGCGTGACGGCAATCCCAAGGACTGTAGCTATCTCTTCCTGGCAACCTGGCTCCTAGGCGCCCCTCAACGAAAGAAGCCACGTTTGGGTGAGGGGTCAGAGTTGTTATTCCATCAATGCGGAGCGAGCTGGATCACCATGCCATGCTAATTTGCTATGAACCGATGCACGTCCCAGGTAATACCACTCGACGAGCGCGCCTGAGGTCGATAAATACTACGGGGCGACCCTGGGCAGCTATAGTCAGAGGCAGCATCCCGCTGGCGCCCGGGCGGCGCATTTCACGTGGGCTGTGAGGAAGCAGCGCGAGCAGTGGACTGCACCCTTTTTCATAGATTTCACACAGACCCGACAGTCGAGTGCTGGATAGCACGCCATAGTCGGTAAGGACGCACTAAAAGCGAGGAAAGGACATACACTTGCCGAAGGTTGCGTCCACAAAAGTATGCCCGGGCGTGTCGAGGTGGTCAGGGTCAGCCTGCAGGAATTTAGGGTTCCTCTGGCGATCTGCTCGCCCTGATATACGAGAAAATACCCTGCGGACTTGATACCACCATATCATCCGGGGGGAATGCGCAACATCGGGGACGAGTCCATCAACAAGGTCGATCTTTTGTAGCCGCCCAGATTCTTTTGTCCTCTGCGGAGTAATGGACGGCTTGTTCAACGGGGGTGGGTTTGACGCATTCTTCATTGAGGGAGAATTCTCGCCTATTGCACGAGTGTCGCGCTACGGTGAGGGAGCGATAAATTGAGTTCTTGTCGAGCGGGAGAGTATACTCACTGGAAGGGGCGATCTGGATTCGTTATTTGTCCGATCAGAGAGCATACGGCCGGGTGAAACTCCAGATTGATTCGTTAGGGGTTGGATTGTTGTAGATCGGTTCATGATCGAGGGGTAGATATCCTTAGTTGAGGGAGAGTCGCTCTTCGTTGAGGACACAGTGACTTCATTCGTTTTTGTCGGGGGAAATATGGATTGATTCCTTATCGAGGGTGAGGTCGACTGGTTCTTGATTGAGGGTAAGATGGGCCGGTCCCTCGTCCAATGAGTAATAGCACCACCTGCTGATCGTGTGGGCGGTGGGTCTGCAGCGTCAACCGTATTTGGTAGTAGACTAAGCGTCGGCGGACGCCTGGGTGAGCGTGGCGGACGAGGGGGAGGCAGTTCGCGGGCGGCAATTCGCGTGGATCCCACGAAGAACGGCGAGGGGGGTGGGACTTCTGTGCTAACTGTGACCCGTGGGCGCTCAGGCCTACTGCGCAAGCGCAACGGAGGGAAGGGAGGTAGCTGTTCTGGATTGACATTGCCTCCGTCAGGCAAGGAATGTGAATTTGTTGGGGCGGACCCCTCTGCCCATTCGACCAAGGCGATGATAGTCCTGACCACGCGCGCGAGGCTATGCGAGGTGCCATCGACGAGATCGTCAGGCAAAAATAGGTCCTCCGGTGGGAGCCCGTTGCCGGAACACGACGCAAGGAACTTTGACACGTTCGACCTACGTAGGATGCCATCTTCGTGCGAGTGGACTCTTGGGATTGAACCCGGTCGTAACTTGTTCAAAAGTCTCATGAATTCGATTAAACGTGTATTAGCATCCCAGTCCAGAGCGTGCTGATGCCAAAGAAGAAAGGAAAACTTACTGGCAGAGGACGTAGCCGTCTCGCAAGGCTTTCGCAAACAACCGCTGTACCCTCTCCTCTCCTACCACATTGGCGCTTACCCCCATTCTGTTCCCGGATGCACTAAGCGGAGTCGCGCTCCCATGCGTAGAGACCGCACTCTCCCTCCACACAAGCTCTAGTCGGCTGAGTGGTCGCATCCGTACTCTAACCTCCTCCGACTCGCGTTTATCGAGGCCCGTGCGCTGTCGCAGCATCTGCTCGCAGAGCACAGAAATGGCTGTGCGCACCGCCTCGTAGTGTGCGGAGCTTGGAATGCCAGTAGATGACCCGGAGGCCAACGCGTTCGTATGGTGGTGTTTCAGAGCAGCAGATGGGAGAAGGGCGTCTTCATACCGGGTTGTTCGCGACGACATGAGGGGATGGTGGCTGGGGGAGGTCGAAGGTGAAGTTCGTGTTAGGGGGCGCTGTTCTCTGCGTCAAATGCGGGAAGGCGTTGGATAAGCAGGGCGATTGGCAGCTAGAATTGAGATTGGGGAGAGTGTGCGATGGGAGGGTAATATCGTGCGAGGAGCAGCGGGTGCTAAGGGATCCAGGTTTCGTCCGATGGCATGCAGGCGGGCTCGATTTATGGAGGAACCGCCGGTAGCGGTGAGTTGTCCACGTTCTCTTTGCTGTGTCATAGGTCGTATGTGATGGCGCTTGTGACTCAAATTTGTAAGGAAGATGCAGGCGCCGAGGCCAGGACAAAGACTGCAAGGGTGAAGGGCCTACTATTCGAGCTCTACAGCAAGTGGAGATTCTGTTGACCGTGCAAAAGGCTTCAATGCCCCTCGCCGGCCGGGAACTGCCGGCATCAATCATGCATTAATCACTCAGACCTCAGGCCTCGTGTCAATGGCGCTGGGCTGGTCGATCTCAGGCAGGAGCCGCTGCAGAGTCGGTAAATTAGCTTAATTCAATAATGTACCTTCTTTTCGGTGTTCTCGTCACAGTGAGTCTCCTGTGTCCAACAAGATGTACGGAGAGTTCCCGCGAACCCGTGACATACACCCTCTGCCAGTCCAGCCCACCTTCCTCCCGTATTCGCACGTATGATGCCTACATCGCCACTTTGGACGTAAATCAACCACGTAACATAATCATTTAGGTGCAGTTTGAGGCAAGCCATCTTAAATCATAATAAACTACGTACATCTGGAGCGCTAAAGTACCCTGTCGAATACGCTCAAAATTTTGTACAATAAAGCGATGAAGGAATGTGACTTTACATGGATAACTGTTGAGCACCGGAGCGCGAAGTGACATATGGGATCGTCAGACCAGTGAAACGCGCGGCCTGGCACTCGACTACGCCTTTGTTCAAACCGGGCGATATCTATCAGCTGCAGAGTGGGCGCCTTTCAGATCCATTGAAGAGGTGATGAGGATGGGATGACGGGACAGTGGAAGGATCCTGCAGGGCCCAGTACAGTAAACCACGATGACTATTGTAGTACTGTTGGTGAAGGTGGGCAGCTCGGAGCAACTGTGGGATGGCGAATTTTGGCGCCAAAAACTCGGAGGCGGGAGAGGCAGCACCCAGTACTGACCGTACTGTAGATCTAGATTGCGCTTGTCGGTGACTTGTATGGTGATAGTACGAAGCCACAGGGCGCGGCGGTGGGGATGATACATCGTAGTGCTGGCATGGGCCTTTACTAGCTTTACTTCTAGTTTCAGAGTCTGGGTGTTACACAAAATGCGGTTAAGTGCATGACGCAACATCCCTGATTGGGGATGGTGTACGTGGCACACATGCTCACCCCATGAGAGTGACGCGCTAGGTGCTGCTATGATGGACGTTTGCCGGTCTGAGTCACTTTGGGCGAATCGTTGATCAGCCACATCCTTGTCGTATCCATCAAACCCTCGTACCTGTCACTAATTTATCCTGTGGAGCACTTCAGGGCCTCGAGGCCACTCGGACGAGTCCAGCTTGTCTTGCGGGTATTGCCGTGGGCGTTCATGGCGAATTCATTCTCAGCTGGTGTTTGCACCGTGTTTGTACGACAATTTGAAGTTCCGTCCATTTCCACTACTTGTGCCGCAATCCCCAGCAATCTCACGCGCGCTCAGTCCCCTTACTAGTCTTCCATCTTACAATATTTGGTGTCATGGACGCACAGCAGAATCTCCCCAGGGTCCCCAGCGATATCAAGTTCCGAGTCCTCATTATTGGAAGAGCGAACGCTGGAAAGACCTCCATCTTGCAGCGGGTGTGTGACACCACGGAGAGTCCAGAGATCTATAGGCTTGATCCAGATGGAGATCGCGAACGAGTACGTTCTAGTTCCTACTAGTATGATTAATCTCACTATCCAGCCAGGTTCAACTTGACCCTACGACAGAGGTCGGCCCGCCTTCTTATTCGTTACTGCTGATCGTGAGCCTGAGCATCCCTGCTTCCAGCGTGGCGAGCATAACATCGACGACGAACTCGTCTTCACAAACCACAATGGTTACGTTTTCCACGACTCCCGTGGCTTTGAGGCTGGTGGTGAAGGCGAGCTGAAGATTGTTCAAGAATTTGTCCGTCGTAAGTCGCGGGAGAAGCGATTGAAGGACCGATTGCACGCGATATGGTTTGTGTTTCTTATTTTGAGTATCTACAGTTGCGAATTCCGAAGGTTGCTTTTTAGGTATTGCATTCCGATGGACAATGATCGGCCATCGCTCGATTTGAAGTATTTTGAGGATATTTGTCCGGATAAGAACGGTATGATGTAGAAATGCGATCTTATGAACTGGTATTGAGACTTTTCAAGTACCCGTTATAGCGGTATTCACGAAATACGATCAGTTCAGGCGCGAGATCAGGATGAAGTTGGAGGATCAGCGCCGTGACCCAGGGACCGAGATCGACGCCGAGATCGAAAGCATATTCAATCAACATTTTCTGGCCAGCCTTACAGGACCTCCACCATTCATACGTTTGGAGAGTGAGGGATTCGATAACGAAAGAACAAATACTATACTAATTTCTTCCCTGCAGGAATGAACAAGCCTAGTCAGCGGTGTGATGGCCTTATCGAAATGACCGCCAATGCACTCAGTGGCAGCGTCGTTGCCCTGATGTTGTTGGCTGTACAGAGGGATAATCTGGAGCTGAGCATAAAATATGCCATTGGAAAGTAAGTTTTTTCATATCATGGGACAAGAATGAAAGGATCACATTATCATTGCAGGGCCTATTCTGCAGTTGGACAGGGCCGTACGAGTACGGACAAAGTCATGGAGTTATGTATACTGGCATTTCCGTTGCTCTACGTAAGTTGTAATACGGTATACTGAATTACCTCTTGCTGAAGATTACTACCTAGATTTTTGTCAGTCAGTACTTGATTGTCTGTTTCTGATGTGCTAACTCTTTTTAAATATTCTCAATACCCTCTCACTCGCTTTCTGTGTCCTGCCTTGTCCCTCTGTCTGTGCTCAACAGTTTGTGAGTACCCCTTGCTTGCTGGCTTGCTTTTGGTATCCTGACTTGCCCTTTTCTCTGTACTTGACAGGAAGCAAGTGCCCCTCTCTCATTGGCTTTCTTTGGTGTCCTGATTTGTGCCACCCTCTGTGCTCAACAGGGAGTGAGTGCCCTTTGCTCACTGGCTTTCTTTCAGTGTCCTGAATTATGCCTCCCTCTGTGCTCGATAGTCAGTGAGTGCCCCCCTGTTTAACTTTCTTCCAGGGTTCTGACCTGTCTGCTGTGCTTGACAGGAGGTGAGTGCCTCTCACTCACTGGCCTTTTTTGGTCCCCTAACTTGTCCCTTCCTTTGCACTTGACAGAGAGTGAGTGCCCTTCACTTGCTGACTTGTTTGGTGTCTTGACTTGTCCCCCCATCTCCACTCAACAGGGAGTGAGTGGCCCTTGCTCACTGGCATCCTTTTGGTGTCCTGATGTATCATCCTCTTTGTGTTTGACAGGAAGTGAGTGCCTCTCTCTTGCCTGCTTTCTTTTGGTGTCCTGACTTGTACCCTGTGTGCAACAGAATGTGAGTTCTCCTTGCTTGCTGGCATTCTTTCCACGTCATGACTTGTCCCCTCCTCTGTGCTCAATAGAGAGTGAGTTCCCTTGCCCCCTGAATTTCTTTCTGCATCCTGACTTGTCCCTTCTTCTGCCCTCAATAGAGAGTGAGTTCCCCTTGCTCACTGGCCTTCATTCAGTGTCCTGACTTGTCCCTTCCTCTGTGCTTGACAGGATGTGAATACCCCTTACTTGCTGACTTTCTTTTGGCATTCTGACTTACTCCTTCCTCTATGCTTGGCAGGAAGTGAGTTCCCCTCCCTGACTTTCTTTTGGTGTTCTGACTTTTACCTCTGTGCTTAATAGATTGTGGGTTTCCCTTGCTCACTGGCTTTCTTTTGGTGTCCTAACTTGTCCCTTGCTCTGTGCTTGACAGAAAGTGAGCCTCTCATTCATTGATTTTTCTTTTGGTGTCCTGACTTGTCCTTACCCCTGCACTTAACAGTTTGTGTGTGCCCTTTGCTTGCCAACTTTCTTAAATTCCTGACTTGTACCTCTATGCTCGACAGGGTGTGCATTCACCTCATTCACTGGTTTTCTTTTGGTGTTCTTACTCATCCCTTGCTCTGTGCTTGACAGGGTGTGAGTACCTCTTGCTTGGTGACTTTCTTTTGGTGTCATGATTTGTCCCTCTCTCTGCACTTGACAGTTTGTGAGTGGCACTTGCTTGCTGGCCTTCATTCTCTGTCCTGACTTGTCCCTCCCTCTGTGCTTGACAGGAAGTGAGTGCACTCACTTGCTGGCTTTAAATTGGTGCCCTGATTGGTTCCTCCTCTCCATGTGCTCTATAGGGAGTGAGTTCCCCTTGCTTGGTGGTCTTCATTTGATGTCCTGACTCATTCTTCCCTTTATGCTCCACAGGCAGTAAGTGTCCCTCAATCACTGGAGATTTTTAGTGTCCTGACTCTTCCCTCCCTTTGTGCTCTACAGTTTGTGAGTGCCTCTTGCTTACTCACTTTCTTTTGATGTCCTGACTTATTCTTTGCACCCTACAGAGTGTGAGTGCCCTCACTTGCAGGCCTTCTTTTGGTGCCCTGATCTGTATTTCCCTCTATGCTTTATAGTGGGTGAGCACCCTTTGCTCACTAACCCTTATTTGGTGACCTGACTTGTCCCTCTCTTTGTGCTCAACAGGGAGTGAGTTCCCCTTGCTTGCTGGCTTTTATTCACAGTCCTGACTTATCCCTGCCTTTGCACTTGACAGAGAGTGAGTGCTCATTACTGGCTGGCTTTCTTTTAGTATTCTGACTTGTCCCTCCCTTTGTGTTTGGCAGGAAGTAAGTTCCCCTCACTTGCTGGCCTTCATTCAGCATCCTAACTTGTCCCTTCATCTGTGTTGGACAGCAAGTGAGTGCCCCTTGCCTGCATCAGTAAAAAAAAACTTGTCTTATTCCTACTTATTCCCTTCTTACCCCCAAAATAAGAGGAATAAGATGTAGTAAGATGGAATAAGATGGAATAAGAAAAGTTGATTTTTGCTGATGT
>Ga0137397_10000955_pt1 | contig 20051 bp, 21 predicted proteins | sample czorhiz116metaG_FD_106658 | JGI IMG/M metagenome (GOLD analysis project Ga0137397, IMG submission 106658) | Vadose zone soil microbial communities from Angelo Coast Range Reserve, California, USA - czorhiz1.16 metaG | ecosystem: Environmental > Terrestrial > Soil > Vadose zone | place: USA... | reverse complement strand
CGCGGAATGGCTCCAAATCCGATTTCAAGAACCGAATATTGCGACCCATTACGCGGAGATGGGGAATCTGCCTTCGCTCGACCCAAAGATACACGGTTTGAGCACTGACGCCAAGATACTGGGCGGCCTCGCGTACGCCCATGGGATAGTCGGCATCACGAGGTTGGGCATCCACTCCTGTCTCCCTCGTTGTCACTTCCTGATTGGTGTGAGCCATACTCCTCCTCCAAAGCTGGCGCTGGTTCCCGTTTGCGGCCATTACTCCATTCCGAGGATCCCATCGGAATTCGCTGGCACACTTTCACGTGTTGTCTCAATCAACCCTCAGGAGGTCCAACGTTGGCGGCTCATTCCGGGGCTCCTCTTCACTGCAAAATGATCGAATCGCCCTGAGGACTAAAGCCGTGTTCCTCTCATCGAGTCTGTTGAGCACTTCCCAAAGGTTGATCAGCTGATCGCGGTTAAAGAGGGATGCGGCAACCGCAAGCAAAATCTTTTCGCGCGAGGAAAACGTGCCATCATCAAGATTTTGTGGGAAGGCAATCTCTGCCCGTTCTAGATTCACATACGGCCAAACCCGCCCATCTTCGGCGAACGCCGACGTAAGAATAATGAGCACGGCACGCCAGTCAAACGCGCGGCTCAGTTTTTGTATCTGCTCATCTCGGTTCATTTTGAAAATTCCTTGAACGAATCGGTTGAATTTACGAAGGCTCACATCACGCCACGTCGTCAAGATCGTCGCGCTCTGTTGTTCTGAATGTCTCCGAGGGAAGTTCGGCGCCGCATCGGCGGGCGCAAATGAAGGTGGTCTGCAGCGATGTATTGCCGAGCACATCGTGCAATTCGATGACGTTTCCGCGTTTGCGATGTAGATATCGTTCGGCAAACGTGTGGTGAAGGATTGCTGGTGTGAGCCGAATTCGTAAAACGTTAGCTTTCCGGTTCTGGTGCAAAAACGCTGAAACGTCGTTCCCCTGCCATAATCAGTGAATGCGCAGAAGTACGGCCGCTGTGGATCTGTTTAAAGGACGACACTTCGATCGCGAAATCATTGTCCTCTGCGTGAGGTGGTACCTGAGTTTCAAGCTGAGTTCCAGGGATTTGGTCCAGATAATGTCGGAGCGAGGCATTGCCTTGGCACATACAACGATTCTGCGCTGGGTACAGCGCTATGTTCCTGAATTTGAAAAGCGCTGGAACCGGTATGCGCGCCCAGTTAATGGTTCCTGGCGCTGTGATGAAACATAAATACAGGTTAGAGGACGATGGACGTATCTCTATCGAGCCGTGGACAAGTACGGACGAACCGTGGATTTCCTATTGAGTGAACGGCGGGATGTGAGTGCCGCGAAACGGTTCTTCAGCCGGGCCATCCGACACAATGGCACGCCACGGGTGATTACTCTCGACGGGTACGCCGCTACGCATCGGGCTATTCGGGAACTGAAATCGACTGGGCGCCTGTGTCGGCGCGTGCGGGTTCGGTCCTGTAAATACCTGAACAACGTAGTGGAGCAGGATCATCGCCGTCTGAAGCAGCGAATCGGACCGATGCTTGGATTCAAGCGATTCGACATGGCGGCAATCACGATCAGCGGTATTGAGTTGGCGGAAAAGATCAAGAAAGCGCAGTTTCAAATCGGAAAGCTGCCCATCAGCTTCGCCACAGCGCCCGTAGTCTGGGCGGCACTACTCACCTTATAGCTGGATACTAAACCGGTAGCATCAACGCACTGTTCATACCGACCACGAATTGCACCAGAACCCTTCTATCAGACCCTTAATGTTGGGGGTAACTTCGGTCTAAGGGTCTAAGTCGTTTGACATTTTTTGGTAAGGACAGTAGCAGATTACCGACTCGTTTACGATAAGTTCAGCGATTTCCGGGATGATCGGAGTTTTTGAGGAACGACCAGATCGGCAGCATGAACGGGCGAACGCAAACGTCCGGTTCCGAGATCGACGCCACATTCCGGAGTCGACCCGAAGCGGTCGTTTAGTTTTCGCCGGGCGCTGGCGAGATTCAATGTAAATTCAGTCCAAGTTCGGGCATGTTTTGCAGTATCTCAGCGTGCCTAGATGTTGACTCCACTCTTCAGGAGTCAGATTGCGCGTCAGGCGACCGCAGGCTTCGGAGATTAGATCCTCCGGCCGTAACAACGAGATCCGAATGGTTTTATCCCAACTTCCACTGGCCAGGTATCGGCCATCCGGGCTAAAGGCCACATCATCGACAAAGCTCTCATGCCGTACTCGAACTATCTCTCTGCCGGTCGACACCTTCCATACCCGGGCGGTCTGGTCCGAGCTCGCCGTAGCGACGTGTTCACCGTGAGCATCGAATACAACGGCGTTTACGTTGTCTTCATGGTTCAAACGCAAGATCTCTCGACGAGTGGCAATCTCCCAGATCCGGGCGGTGCCGTCAACGCTTGCAGTAGCCAGATATTGCCCTGTGCATGGCGAATTCTAAACTGGGCCAAAATCCGACGCCTTATTCTCTTGTTACCATGTGCGCATGCACGATCTGATTGTTCTCTTCGTCCATCTCGTGACGACCGTCTTGCGGATCCTCCGTCCCGGAGGTCTACGTTCTGTCGTTGCCGAGTCTCTTCTTATTAAGCATCAACTCCTGATCGTGAATCCTTCGCGCCGCCGGGCCCCAAACCTTCGCGTTTTGGATCGGCTAATCGCCGGCTTTTGCTCGCTCTGGATAAAGCCGACTCGCCTAGTGCGAGCGACAATTGCATTTAAACCGTCAACCCTTTTGCATTTCCATCGCGCCCTGGTAAAGCGAAAGTATCACCTGTTGTTTTCGGCAAAACGCCGAGTGAAGCCTGGGCCAAAGGGTCCAAGCCAGGATGTTATTCGGGACAACCACGTTTCAGTGTGGTGGAGCTTATTCCCAGAAACTCTGCTGCTTTCGTTAGATTCATCCAATCACTTGATTTTTCATCGACCGGTGTATGGCGAGGGATTTGGTGTGTGCTTCGCAATGATGCGACCAGTTCTCGTGTCCATCGATTTCGTGAGCTGTCAGGAGATTGTTTCGATTGAGCGCGCCAGCGATCACGTCATCCGTGCATATGTGAGCTAAAGTTCGTATAGCATCCACGACCTCTCTGGGCGTCTGGCAGCTGTGCTGACCCCGGTGCCGCCGCGGCAGAGATAGCTGCGTATGGGCTCCGCCTTTCCCGTGAATTACCAGATGGACTTCACCGCCGGTGGCATCCACATCCGCTACGATTCCGTGAATCAGTGTTTGGACAATGCGTTTCTTCAAGCGAATATCCGAACTGGGGCTTTCCCACACTGTTTGCAATTCTGAAGCGAATTCCAGAAACTCTTCTAGGCGAGGCGTCACCATATTCTTCTGACGCTCACAGTGCTGATCGATTCGCGTCTCCAGCTCTTGGACTCGTTGCAGGGCCAGATTCCAGCGTCGCTCCAGTTCATCGGTGACCAAGCGATTCTCGGGATCAGCGCGGTCGTACTGTTTTTGCGCTCGCTGTGCAGCATAGCGGGCAGCCTCTAGGTCTCTCTTCAATGCCTCGAGAGCTTCGTCTCGTTTGCGAGCTTCTTCTTCGCTAGCCATGATTGCTGACTCCACTGCTGCTGGCTGAACGACGCGCAGCAATTGCTGGCCGATGGCTTCATCGACCGTTGTTCCACCAAAGGCGATGCATCTAGACTGACCGTTATCCAGCCATCCCCGCTTACAGCCATATCAGACGATATCGCCACGTTCGCCCGAATACTGCACCATGAGTTTCCGGCCGCATCGTCTGCAACGCAGCAGACCACCCAAAAGAGCCGCTCCTTTTTGAACAGCCCCGGATTGTTGCCAGCCCCGCATATTGTTGCCGATCGCCAGTTGGACCTGTTCGAATTGCTCCCAGCTGACATAGCCCTCGTGCGTATTTGGAATTAACACCAGCCATTGCTTGCGAGCTTTTTGGCGGCAGCGCTTGCGCGGTTCACCATCTTCGTACCGTACTCGGTTATGTGTTCGGTTTTTCCGTAAGCGTACCCACCGCCGTAGGCCGGATTCGTAAGTATGTGGTACACGGTTGAATATTTCGGACGCTTCCAGTCGATCTCCCCTTCTACCTTTTGTACAGGCAGTTGGAGATCGTGCTCCAAAAACCACAACAACGTCTGTCGAACGGTCCCCAGCTCCGAAAACTTGCGATACACCGACAAGACTGCTTCTTGAACACGGCGATCAGGGTGTTTTTCTAATCGATTTTCGGATTTCACGTATCCGACCGGCGCGCTCACAATCAACTCGCCACGTCGTGCTTTTTCTCGTCGGGCCTCAAGGGAGCGTTGACGTAACAAATCGAGTTCGTATTCGTTCAGACTTCCTTTCAGTCCCAATAGGAGTCGATCATTGCTTTGTCGTGGGTCATATATGGTCTCTTGGTCGATCAGTACGGTGTCCACGACGCGGCACACTTCCACTAACTGCTGCCATTCGCGACTGTTTCGCGCGAATCGAGACACTTCTCGCGCCGCCACTGCGCCCACGTGGCCCATGCATACTTGAGCCACCATCCGTTCAAAGCCGGATCGCGTTACTGTTCCGGCCGCAGAGCAAACCAGATCTTCATCGATGACTTCGATCTCTCGCCACCCGAGGATCTGCAGCCGTTGCCGCATCGCATATTGCAGCTTCTGGCTCTCCTGATTGTGATTTACCTGGTAAGTCGACGATTGTCGGACGTACAGCAAAGCCTTCCGACCAATATGCTGACTTTTGACTTTGTCACTCATGGCTGGCCTCCTTCGGAAGGCCGCGTCGATTCTCCCAATGCTGGCGGAACAATCGGGACAGTAACGGGATCGTTTTCTGCTTCGCCTCTGATGGCATTGCTGTCCACCGGGGGATCTGAGTGGATGGACAGAACAGTTCCAATTGAGATTGCCGTGGATTCAGTGTCCGTTGCATCAGTGCCTCCTTCGAAGCTCTGAGCGTCCTTCACCATCGGGTCATGATTGGAGCCGGAGGCCAGCAACACTTTGAGATTCCGAAGCGCGTCGCACACAACAATGGGCGCCTCGACCAGACACACCGTGCTCCAGGCTGAATCGAACATCCAATCGAGTATCTCCAAGGCGGGCTGGTGCAACGTCTCATCGACGTGGCAACGAAAAAATACCGGGCCATTCCTATCGACCATGTCATCGATGAACACACAGCGGTCGCGCCACGCATGCTATGGATAGTGGACTATTCGGCTTTCGGAAATATGAGTATTTCGTTGGCGTTTGTACAACAGGTACCGAACTCACGCGTCATTGAAGGGACAGACTCCGATACAATCGGCGGAATCCAGCGGTCTCAATTTCAAATCCTATCGCTGGCGGCAGCATTGTCGCGGCCTGTACCAAACACCAACGGCGGCGTGACTATGAATTCGCCAGCCACAGGTCGGCGTGATCCTTTTGATCGAGACGATCTCCACCAATATCGTTTGAACCGTTTCCGTTGCCCTGAGATCACCGTTCCAAGCGGAAGTCGCTATTGAGAAGGGATGCAGGCTTATCGGGATAAACTTAGACAAGTGGTGGAAGCCCAATCCAGCCACGTGCCCGACAATCCTGAGCGATGCGGGAGCGCTGTTTGTCCCCTATTCGCCGGCGATCATTGCACAAGCGCTTCGGCCTTGGAATCGCGCTCCACGAGATTATCGGCTTCCCAACGATTGGCTCTTTACCGAAGCTACCTACACGAATCTAGGTTATATTCTGATTGGCGATGTGGCCATGATGCCGGCGAAACCTAACCCCTTTGCCAAAAAAGATGCGGCTGAGCACCCTTTGGCAGCTTACTTCAAAATGCTCAATCATCTGCGATCGCGGGGTTGGTAACCTGGGATTGCACATTCCGGAAAACGACGGAATTGGCGCTCGAACAAAGCGGCACACTGCGGTGACGGTCACACTGCGGGCAAGCAACGTTTCCAAGTGCGCGGCAACGATTCCATAGAGGGCTCTCTTCCGGATTTCGGGGCGGTAGATTGCGATAACCACGAGGGTATCCCTGAATGCAAACTTCCCAAACAACGGACAGCTCTAAACACAAATATAGTCCCCAAGTAATTGCTCTCCGTTGAAACACTTATCGATCTTCAAGCGTCTGACGTCGCACGTCACATCGGGCGGAACACGATTAGTAGACAAGACCGCGGAACTCGAAAAGCGACTTCGTGATCAGATGCGTCCGCTCGGGAAACGGTTGGCTGGAATGGGAGCAGCATTGTCCGAGCAACTCGGGACCACGGTCTTCCGAATGGCAGATGAGAACATGGCTGGAGTAGAAGCGTGATCCGAACATTTCTCACCCTTGTTGAAGAGGACTTTAATTTGGTGAATCTGTTTCGCGGTCAGGTCAAGAATCGAGGGTCGGGTCTCGAATTCGCCGACTACTCAATCAAGGCGCCGTTCAACAGCACAAACGTCGACTACATAGCCGGCGGTATCGCTGCGCAACTGCGCAACTGAAAATTCGCTAATCTCACGATGTGCCTTTACGGTTCGACACTCTTACAAGTTACTGGAGAACTGGGGACTGCGAAAGGTCTCTACCTTGATAAACCTATTAGCGGGAATGACTCTGCACTATCCCCGCGCTTAGATGGAAACCCTCGTGTTGGTTGGGATATTGATGCAATCCTGTGGACAATCAGGGCAACCCGCGGGCCAATGTTGAAAGCGAAGGGAGTCGCGCATGGATGAAGCCGCAACTAAGAAATATCTGGATGAAGATTTCCAGGCTGCAGTCGATTTCTATGATCGCCGTGCCACACGTTCGAAACGCTGGTACCGTAGCATGTCGGTGTACTTGATTGTGGTGAGTGCAACGCTAACTCCAATCGTGGCGCTTGCACCTCAAGACACTAATTGGCGCGTTATTTCGACAATTCTCGCAGCGACAATCGTTGTTGCGACCGGTCTTCTGGCTCATCTGAAATGTCATGAGAATTGGTTATCATATCGTGCATCATGGGATGCACTGAAGCGCGAGCGACGGCTTTTCGAGGCGGGTGTCGCGGAGTACGTCAATGCAACGGACAGGGCTGCGATGTTCGTGGAACGAGTGGAAGCGATCTTGGCACGAGAAGCTGCTGGATTCTATGCGAGACACGCGAAAGGCGAAGAACAGGCGAAGAAGCCAGATGACGTCAGACAATGACAGGCTGTGGTGTGGCCGGGAGTATGCTGATCCCGTAAGCCACGTTCACTCAGGATCTCGACCAGATCTCGATGGCTGAGTTTGAACCGAAAGTACCGACGAAGGCAGAGAAGAATGATTTCGCAACGGCCGGCGAAGAGAGATTCCGTTCGATCTTGCGATGCGCCATCCTTTCATCGTGGCCGAATTCTCTCGCTATCTGCACGGAACCCCCAGCCTGGCTACTGCCAATCGGATACGGCCCGGGTGGAAACTCACCCATGTCTTGGGTGGAGTTGTACCCACTATTAATCCGCCGCTTTACTGAACCTAAGGACCGGCAGTGTGGGTGACGAATCACCCATTCAGGGATTTGTATCGCAGAACCCTCGCTTTTTCTTCGACATGTGCAACTTCCTTTTTTGGCACGGCCCTTGCGATGAGACCGTCGTCCTCCACGGAAAATGTAAGTGAGAGGGCGAAGCTTTGTTCGGGTGAATCAGGAGATCGAGTAATGGAAGAACTGGACGTTCGATGGTATGCGCTCTATACGCGATCGAGGCACGAAAAGGTGGTGGTGGGGCAGTTGGGCGAAAAGAACATTGAGTGCTTTCTTCCGCTGCGGGAGACGATCTCCTACTGGAAGGATCGAAGGAAGAAAGTTCAGCACCCGCTTTTCCCGGGTTATGTTTTTGTCCATGCTTCGATCCGCGAGCGCCGCCTGGACATTCTCAAGGTGCCGGCCGCAGTGGGTCTCATTGAATCCAATGGTGGCCCGATATCGATCCCAGAAGAGCAGATACAGTCGGTCAGGCGTCTGCTTTCCAGTACGTTGCTCTATGATCCTTACCCCGAAGTCGTGCAGGGTGACCGCGTCGAAGTTATCCGCGGACCTCTTCGAGGTGTGTACGGAATACTGGTCAGGAAGAAGACCGGTGACCGTTTCGTGTTGGCTGTGGATCTCATTCAGCAGGCTGTGGCCTGCGAAATCGATGCCTGCAACCTCAAAAAGATCAACGGCAAGCAACGACCGAACTAACCCCTTCAAAACACAGAGAGTACATGGCCAACATTTCCGCTATTCGTTCCGTCGGTATCTCACTCGCTGATTATTTGAACCATGCATATAGCCATAGTACTTTTCCGCCCAATGTGACCAAGCCCGAATGCAAGTACAGTCTCAGGTCGATTGGCGGCATCAAAACAGAAGACGTCAGTGTGACTGACAGCGCCGTCCGTGTGTTGATCTTCCTCTATCGCGTCATGATGAATCAGCATGTCAGGAATGTCGGTCGCATGACGGATTCTGGAAGACGGCCGGTCCCGCTTTCCGTGGACCTGCATTATCTGTTCAGCTTCTGGTCGAAAAGCGTCGAAAGCGAACAACTGGTGTTGGCGTGGACCATGCGCCAATTTCATGAAGTCCCGCTCCTCGACGGTTCCACGCTGAGCGGTGAGGCGGCATGGGGTGCGGATGAAGTGATACAGGTCATCCCGGAAGAAATCACCAATGAGGACATGCTGCGTATCTGGGAAACCATCGAGCCCAATTATCGCTTGAGCCTTTCCTATGTCGCGCGTGTGGTCCGCATCGATCCAGACGAAACGCCAGAACATCCGCAGGTCGTGGCCACGCGTTTCGATTACGCCGTGCCCGGATTACAATCGTGAATTTCGCCTCACTGCCTCTGAATGTTGTCGAAACCGTCGATCGGCGTGTATTGGGTGCTTTTCGTTTCGTGGATTCGGTTACCCGTTTACCGATCGCCGCACCGGCAAAATTGGAAATGCGTGGCGGCATCCTGACCGGTATGCCGGGGAAACCCGTCTTGCAAGTGGACACCGTCCGGATTCTTCAGAACCGGCGCGGCATCCACGTCATTTTCCGAGCGCCGTTGTTCGATGCCTACGCGGACGCCTTTGAAAACCCGCAGCCGCCTGCGGAAACGGAAAACGGTCCGCTGCGTTTGCGTCTGGCGGTGACTGAGATCGCTGAGCCCTACCTGCCACAGGAGTTTGAATTTGACTTGCCACGCTCTCTGGATCCGAAAGTGTCCGGAAGCGTTTTCAATCCGTTCGATGTAGCTCTGTTTCGCGCGCCCAATGCGCCGGTTCAGGATGGCTGGGCGGTGCTGCGCGTGGCTATCACACGAACTGGCGCGTCGCCGGCGGACCCTCTTCCCGGCGTATTGCTGCGGGTGTTTCGGAGTCCCCGAAGCGATGAAGATTCACCTATCGGCGCAGGAATGACCGACTGGCGCGAACGTCGTCGAGGTGAGGCATTGGTTGCACTGAGCGGCATTCAACGTTTTCGACCGGGTTCGGGAAACAATGTGATCGAGACCGATCAAGCCATCGACTTTGAAGCCACCCGAGATAGCGGCTTTACCGGCGCCGCCGGTCAATTTCCGAACGTATCGCGCATGATCGCGGGGACGGGTGACGGGCTGATACGACCGCCCAACCAACCACCCGATTCGGAACTTAAAATCGTTCTGCCGCCGGCTCCGGTTCGTGTGCGAGCCGGGCAGGAACATATCGTGTCCATGTCCATGCCTTGATATCCGTCCGTGATTCAGATCGAAAAACCCTCAACTCAACAGGAGCCATACTATGCCTGAATACCTTGCCCCAGGCGTTTACGTGGAAGAAACAAGCTTCCGCGCAAAATCCATCGAAGGCGTGGGCACCAGCACGACGGCATTTGTCGGACCGACGCGGAGAGGACCCATTGCCAGCATTCGGCTCGATGCCTTCCGCAACCCACCGGCACCGCCGGAAATGCTGACCAGTTTCGGTGATTTTGTTCGCATCTACGGTGGCCTCGATGATCTGCCGCTCGGTGGTTCGCGCAACATCAACTATTTGGGCCATGCCGTACTGAATTTCTTCAATGAAGGTGGCACCCGCCTTTATGTGGCCAGAGTGGCCAATGGCGCAGTGGCCGCGGCTCGAGCCATCTCGGGAGACTTGACCGATCCGAACAATACAAACCGAATTTTCATCCGCGCGCGTTTTCCCGGAGAGTCGGGTAACGGCGCCGTGACGGTTAGAGAGATCCTTTCCACCGGCACGCGGGCGACGATGGAAGCCGCGCCCGCAGACACGCTGGTTCGTGCTCACGGAAGTGTGCCGTCCGAACCGGCACGCATCTCCGGGGGCACCGGGGAGCACATGAGTGTACCTGATGGTTCTGTTCTCCGTGTGATGCTCAATCGTGTAGCACGCAACGTCAGGTTCCGCGGCGCTCGTACCGAGGCTGAGTCTGCCGATGCGTTGCCGAATCCGGTCGTCCTCACCGACCAGAACAACGTGTTGAGGGTTACATTGGATGGCCGGCAGCGCGTAGTTACGCTCGATCCCGGCAGCTATACGCCGGCTCAACTCGCGCTGGCGATCAACGAACGCCTCGAAGGCGGTTACGCAAGATTGAAGGACGGCAAGCTGGTCATCGGCACCGATCGCCGGGGTCATTCCGGCCGGGTGCAGGTGGAGGCCAATCCTGCGTTCAGGTTCACGCAGGCCGTCGATCAAACAGGCCAGGCCGACCCGGTGACCAATAATCTGCCCGATTTGGCGAATTTCAATGCTGCTGATTTGAATCTGGTCCTCGATGCCCAGATCCGCACCGGCGGAGGCCAGCCTGAAGTCACTTCCGCACAATCGGGCGGCCGGCTGGTCATCTCCACGGTTGCTTTCGGTGAAAACCAAAGTCTCGCTATAGCCGATGCCACCGATCCGGCCGCCACGCCGCCGGTGGTCTCCGCGCATGCCGCGCTCGGTTTTTCTTCCCCGGTACCTGGTGATGAGCCGGTCCGTGGTTCGAACGTCCGCGTGTATCGAAAACAGGCCGGTGGCCAGTGGCAAGACGCCAGCAACAACCAATTGTCTCTGCCTCAGGATCCAGTCACAGTCGTTGGCAACCAGTCTTTGTCTCCACTGTTTATCTCTGTGATCGTCACTACTGAGGACGCAGACGGCGAGACAGAGGCCTATGACGAGGTCAGCCTGGTGGGGTCTCAACCGCGCTATCTCGGGCGGCTCCTGGGCCCGGCCGGGAACACGCGTGCTGACGGGTTGCAAAGATTGTTCGCGTTTGACATTGGTAACGGCGTGGACTCGCTCGAATTGCACGCCGCGCTGTTCCCGGAAGGACGCACGACCGGCGACATCGCGGAAGGGTTGAGTGCCGTACATCGGTTCAGCGAAGGCACACTCGGCACCCAGCGCATTCGAGGAACCAACGGCGGCGAACCGACCGTAGGAGTACCCACGGAGGACGGAACTTATAGGGCTGCATTGGAGCAATTGCGTGGCCTGGAGGATATTTCGATAATCGCCGCTCCGGGACACTCCGCTTACAACACCGCCAATTACCGCGCCATCCAGCTCGCGCTCCTCAGTCACGTTGCGTTACCTCGAGCCTACCGCATTGCCGTGCTCGACACTCCTCCCACCCAGCTACCCAGCGAAGCTCGCGCGGAACGAGCACAGATCGATTCCACGCGTGCCGCTATTTACTACCCCTGGGTCACTGTCGCCAACCCCCTGGCGCGCCCCGGCCGCGATGATATCCCACGGGAGATCAACCTTCCGCCATCCGGCTTCATCTGCGGCATCTATGCGCGTAACGACGTTGAACAAACCGTAGCCAAAGCGCCGGCGAACGAGGTCGTCCGCGGTGCGCTGCGATTCGAGAGCGACGTCAACTTCGCGCAAAACCAACTCCTCAATCCGCTCGGCGTGAACTGCCTGCGATTCTTTCCGGGCCGCGGTTTCCGCGTGTGGGGCGCGCGCACAGCCGGCTCGGATCCCGAGATCAAGTACGTCAATGTGCGCCGCTATTTCCTCTATCTGGAAGCGAGCATTGATCGCGGTACGCAGTGGGCAGTGTTCGAGAACAACGGACCGCGGCTCTGGGTCAACATCCGGGAAACGGTCGAAGCATTTCTCTACAACGAATGGGTCTCGGGGAACCTCCTCGGAGCTGATCCCAAACAGGCTTTCTTCGTCCGCTGCGATCGCACGACGATGACGCAGAACGATCTGGACAATGGCCGGCTTATTTGTCTCGTCGGTGTCGCCATGCTCAAGCCCGCCGAATTCGTGATCTTCCGCATTGGTCAGAAGACGGCCGATGCGCGTTCTTAACCTCTAATCAAGAGGAACACCGCTTATGGCAGACCGCAACACACCATATGGAGCGTTTAACTTCCTGGTAAACCTCAACGGACCGATCGGCGAAGACCAGCCGCTCGGCGGCTTCTCCGATGTATCCGGACTCAGCACGGATATCACGATTGCGGAATATCGCAACGGCAACGATAGGCCTAACCACGTCCGGAAGGTTCCAGGCATTCACAAGGTCGGAGATGTGACACTCAAGCGCGGCATCGTCAATTCGACGGACCTGTGGGACTGGATCACTCAAACCCGGGTGCAAGGACTGGCTGCCAAACGAACGGTTGTCATCACGCTTCGAGATGAAGCAGGTGCGCCGGTCCAGAAATGGACTCTCGGCAGCGTCGTGCCCATGAAATATACCGGACCGACACTGGCTGCCAAGGGCGGCGGTGATGTGGCAATGGAAGAATTGGTGCTTTCCAGCGAAAGCCTGGAGACCGAGGCCCTCGCGTAATGGACGGTCTTCGGTTTGAAAAAGCGACTCCGTCCGTGCGAAGCGATCCCGCACGGGCCGATATCGCTTGTTTTGTCGGATTCGTGGCTTGCCGGCCAGGCAACGTAACCGCGCAACGAGCCCGTTTGAAAAGCATCCTTGAAGGCCTGGGGTGGGAAGGACCCCCGCTCCCCGCGAGCCACCGGATTCTTCCAGAGAAGGTGTTGCCCTCGGGAGAGACTTCGAACTCCTTTGCCAGTTGGCTCGAAGGCCAGGACTGGCGGCCCCGCAGCAGTATTCGCAGGGCCACTCTGGGGATCGATCTATTGCCCAGGGCTCTGGGCCGATTGTTCAACGAGCCTCTCATCGAATGGTGGATCGAGAACGCCTGGCTTTCACCCTTCTCGAGTCGCAGCGCCGCGGATCTCCTGGAATTGCTCGATGTGCCGGTTCCCATCGACAGTTGGGATGCATTCGATTCGCTTTTCGCCTGGGACGAGCGTTTCAATTCGGACAGAACGATCCGGGCGGACACGATGCTGGGCGTGGCCGTGCATCGCTTCTTTCTCCAGGGCGGACGCAAGTGTTACGTCATTCGAGCAGGAGATCCCTGGCAGCTTTTTGCCAAACCCAATCGAGCCAATTTCCGCGCGCGCGTTCTCCGGGATGTGCCGGCTCCAACTCCTGCGGATCGGTCGACGTGGCACGGCGTAGGACATTTATTCGGTCTGCGGGACGTGTCCTTCCTTTGTATACCGGATCTTCCGGAGTTGTTCGCGGTCGATACCGGACCAGTTGTGCCGGAAGGCGAGGAGTTGGGAAAAGAACGCTTCATAGAATGTGGCACGCGGGTGAATCCGCCCGCGTTCCGCAGCCTCCGCGCATTACCAGCGCCGCGCTGCGACGAATCAGGATTTCGTGACTGGGCGGTTTTCATCAAGAGAATCAGCAACAATCTGGTTGAACGTTATTGCCGGGAAGTGCAATTTGTCGCGGCGCTGCCGCTGCCGTTGGATGAGGTATCTCTCCGGTCGAACGCCGATGTTGCCGGACTGCGACCCGGTTTCCGGCGGAGCGCCGTGGCGGATCGTATCTTCACAAGCCGCGCAGCTCAGTGGGAGAGTGCGGCGTCGATTCAGACGGCCTTCGTTCAACTTGTCTATCCGTGGCTGACGTCTCCAGAATCCCAGCGCCTTTCCGGAGCGCTGGAAGCTCCGGACGCGATGCTTACCGGCCTGCTCGCCAATACCGCGCTCACTCGCGGCGCCTGGCGCAGCGCGGCCAGGGAAACCATGTTGGGGGCGATGGGCCTGGAGCCCATTCTTTCCCGGGCGGAGTTGGAAGCCCCGCTTCTCTTTCAAGATGCCGCCGGCCAACTGCGTCTCACGCGCACAGTGCGCGAGAGGATTTCGGTTTTTGGTCAGACTCCGGCGGGCTTGCAGCTTCTCTCGGATGTCACTACCGACGATGACGAAGCGTACCGCCCCGCAAATGTGAATCGCCTGGTCTCTTCCATCGTCCGCGGCGCCCGCCTTCTCGGCGAAGACGCAGTGTTTGCCAATAATGGAGAGGCAGTTTGGAGGACCGTGCAGTCCGCACTGGAGGAATTGCTGCTCGGTCTCTGGGGCGCCGGAGCGTTCGCCGGCGCGAGGTCCGCGGAAGCCTTTGAGGTCCGTTGCGATCGTTCGACGATGACCCAGGCCGATATCGATGCCGGCCGTGTCATCGCGAGAGTGCAGTTCACCGCGGCCAGTCCGATCGACCGAATCACGGTGGTGTTCGCAATGGATGAAGGCGGCGAGCTGACGCTTGTCCCATCTCAACCTCAGGTCGCTGCGGAGGTATCGGCGTGAGCGTGAGCGATCCGTTGTATCCGTTCCCCCTGTTCCGTTTCCACGTCCAGTTCCGGCGCCGGACGGGAGACCTCATTGAACTCGTCCATGGCGCGTTTTCTGAATGCACGGGCCTGGAAGCAACGATGGAACCAAAGGTCATCAAGGCGGGCGGTTCGAACTACGGGGCCTTTCAGCGGCCGGGACCGGTGACCTTTGCCACCGTCATTCTCAAGCGCGGCATCACCAGCAGCCGCGATTTGTGGAAGTGGTTTTCGCACGTCAACGAGCGGGACAAATACGCCTTTCGCCTGGATGTGGAGATCCTGGTATTCGGTGAAGTCAATCTGCCGCCAGAAAATCTCAAGCCAGCGGCTTCACCGACCCCACAACTAACCGTCAAGCTGTTTCGAGCCTTGCCTGTGAAGTTCAAATGCGGCGACTTGAATGCGCGGGCAACCGAAGTCGGCATTGAAGAACTGCACTTAGCTCACGAAGGACTGACGTTCGAGGAGCGCCGTGCCTGACCCTGCCGTTCACGGTCCCACACCCGAGGCCCCGGCTGTTGCAATTGCCCGGTTAGGAATCGTTGCTCACGGCCAGGTATCGAAGTGGGTGGACGTTCAGTTCAACCCGACATCGCTGCAACTTCAGCTCAGCAACCCACCGAACAACCCGGGAACGGAGCGCACGCAATATGTTCCCAAGTCCAGTGCCAAGCTGACGATGGATCTCCAGTTCGATACCACTGACAACGGTGTGGATGTGACAGAAACCACGCGGAAGCTTCAGGCATTCATTCTTCCGGCGGCTGCAAACCCACGCGACCGCCAGACACCACCCCTGGTTATGTTCGAATGGGGGAAATTCAAGTTCAAGGGCATCGCGGAAAACTATAAGGAAACAATTGATTTCTTCAGCGCCGGCGGCATCCCGCTTCGCGCTGCGGTGAATCTCACGCTGTCGCGGCAGGAACTGGTGTTTGAAAAGGGCGAACCAGCCCGGGCCGATGTCGGAGCGAACGCGGACCAGGAGATTGGCACTCCCACGCAGGGCGGTGCTCCAAAGTCTGAAGAATTTAAGCCGCACTTCAAACCCCGTGCTATGAGCGTGTTCGACCTGCTGGCCGCGGTTGCATCGTCGCAAGCAGTTCGTGCCCTGGCCGAAGCAAATGGACAGGAAAGCCTGCGGTTCGGCAACGGCTCACCCTTGACAGTCAGGGAGGATATCAGCTTAAAACCCGCGGCGGCGTTTTCAGACATTGCCAGGAGAACCGGAATCGGAGGTGACGCAGGCATCGGTCCGGATGCGCTGATGGGCATCATGAGTACTGGAGCGGAGTTGAATGCGGGATTTCCTTTGGAACAGGGTCCGGGTGTCTCGCCTCTGGCGCGCCTTTCAGCGGCAGAAGGCGCCTTCAGAGCTCTGCGCACGAGTGCAGCATCCGGAGCTTCAACAGCACGGTTGAACACCTCGCGACTTCTGCCGCAGGCGCGCTCCGCCCCTCTTTCGACCGATCGTGGCGCCAGTTTCAGCGTGGGCGGAAAAGCTGCGTTGGAAGGACCCGCTGGTTTGCGCGCCGACGTCGGCGCCGGCGGCGGATTTCGTGGAAAACTAACCTTCGAAGATTAAGCCATGCCAGTCTCGATTGACGAAGTCACAGCGGAAGTCGCATCACCGAACGACAGTTCATCCGGACAGGCGGCGAGCAACGAACCCCGGCCGCCTTCACCCTCGGACGCGCGGTACCAGCGTGAACAGTTTGAACGCATGCAAGTGCGTGCGGCGCGTGTCTGCGCCGATTAGCGGAGCACTGATTCCATGGCCGAGTCCCCACTTAGCTCGCTCGCGCTTTACACCGCCCGGCCGACAGTCCGCATTAATGGCGCTGAAAAAGACCGCGTCACCGGCCTGATGCGAGATATGGAGATGACCGAGCAAGAGGATGGTTTAAGCACGTTGGAATTACGATTGGAAAACATTGCAAGCGATGGCAGCGGGTCCGCCGATTTCGCCTTCGAAGACGAAGCTCAGTTCAAATTGGGCGATCCCATCACTGTTTCTTGCGGCGAGGAAAGCGACCCAACCGAAATCTTCCGGGGGATCATTTCCGCGCTGGAGGCGGAGTTTTCGAAAGAGGGTACGCCATGCCTTGTCGCACTGGCAGAAGATACATTGCAAAAGGCCCGGATCAAAAGACGGACGCGCACACACGAGAATAAGACCATTGCGGACATTGCCCGCACCATCGCCAGCGACCTGGGTCTCACGCCGCAAATCAACGGAATGACTCAATCGATCGGCACCCAGGTGCAATTGAATGAGAGCGACCTCGCGTTCCTCCGGCGGCTTCTGGCTCGCTATGACGGTGACGTGCAGGTGGTGGCCGGCGAACTTCATGTAGCCCCGCGTGGACAAGTCCGGCGGGGTTTGGTGGAACTGGCCCTGCACAGCCAGCTTCGCAGCGTGACAGTGCTGGCGGATCTCGCACATCAAGTCAACAAGGTGACCGTCACTGGTTGGGACGCGGCTCGAGGACAGCGCATCAATGGCGAAAGCCAGGGGTCGCACCAGGGACCCGGTACAGGGCGGTCAGGGAGCAGCTTATTGTCGAATGCTCTCGGCTCCCGGAACCATCAGATCGGGCACCTGGCGGTGAATACGGACGACGAAGCCCGCGCCCTCGCCGATGCCGCCTTCGATGAGCGGCAGCGGCGTTTCGTTACGGTCAATGGAACCGCTGAAGGCAATCCGGCTATCCGTGTCGGCACACACGTCAAACTCACAGGACTTGGACCGCGCTTCAGCAACACCTATTACGTGACGCGCTGCTGTCACCATTTCGATCTACAGCGGGGATACGAAACGCAATTCAACGCTGAAAGCGCATTTCTCGGGCAGCCATGAAGCGAGCGCGACAGCTTCTCGAGATCACCTTGCCGGGCCTGTTTTATGGAGGCTATCTCGGCGAAGTCGTCAGCCTCGATGACCCCGACGGGCTTTCGCGGGCTGAGGTCCGCCTGCTGAATTTTGACGGCGCCGAAGGCCATGACGGTCCCGTCTGGGCACGCGTGGCTTGTCCCTTCGCAGGCAGCAACCGCGGGGCTTTCCTGCTGCCCGATGTGGGCGACGAAGTTTTCGTGGTCTTCGTCAGCGGCGATCCACGCATGCCGGTGATCCTCGGCGGCCTGTGGAACGGAGACAGCACGCCGCCCGAAACGATCTCGGGTGGAAAAAATCGCAGGAAAGTGATTCGCTCGAAAAACGGTGTGAAGATCACGATGGACGACCAGGATGGCCAGGAACAGTGCGTGGTAGAAACGCCGGCAGGGCAGAAGGTCACGCTAAAGGATGGACCGGGGGCAATCCTCATTGAAGACAGTAATGGAAACTCGGCGAAGCTCGAATCCAGTGGGATCACGATCACTGCTTCGGCCAAAGTTACGGTGAATGCAAGCACGCTGGCAATCTCGGCGGGCATGGTGACTGTCGACGCAGGGATGTCGAAATTCAGCGGTGTCGTTCAAGCCGACACTGTCATCAGCAACAGCGTCATCAGCTCTTCTTATACGCCCGGCGCGGGCAACATCTGGTAAAAAGATGCACGGCACCGAAGTCATCTGGACACAGCCCCCATCATTGTTGAACACAGCGGCGGCGCGGATAATCCCCACGCCTCTCACGGCATTCCAGCGGCCCGCGATCCTGCGGTTCGACACGGATGCATTCATGGACGAGTTCCTTAATGTACTCGACACCGATCCGCAACGTCTCCGCGAATACAAAGCCCGGCCGGAAACGTGGCGCGGCTTTGTGCCCGCCCAGCATGTTGAAAAACGCAAGGTGCCATCGATCGTGCTCCAGCGCCTGGGTATTCGTCGTCCATTGCCTCCCACCCCGCCCCCAGCCGTCACGGTTTCAGCCGGGGGTCCACTCAAGCTTTATCACCCCGCGCACCAGCGCCATTACCTCGTGGCTTGCTCGCTGGTCTGCGAAACCATAGGCTTGCCCGACCGTGCACTGGAATCCGGAATGGGCGATCAGCCAGGATTCGTTATCCGGCGCCTTCTGCCTGTCGAAGGCACTGCAACATGGCAGGAATACGCCTGGGTGCCGGGCCAACAAACTCCGGTGTGGCAGAAAATCGGGCCGGATCCGAGGCGGCTCTTCGACGGCGAGGAACGGCTTCCTCTATTCGCAGTTCACTTCGCCGAGAATGATCAACGCCGGCGCCGCCTGTTTGGCGGTGTGATTCCAATCGGAAAACGCGAACAGTACCTTGGCGCGCCGAAGTCCAGCGGCAACCCGACGCCGGGCATCACGCCAAGAACGTCGCGAAAAATTCTTCTGCGCAAAGAAGTCATCGAGCCGTGGAAGAGTCTGGTCCAGCGCGCACAGCTGGTCGGAAAATCGTTTACCGCACAAGAAGCAAAAGACAAACCAACCGAGCCCCAAAAAGCCGCGCGATTAAAAGTCGAGCGGGAGCAGATCCAGGCGGCTTCATGGTTCATCCTGCTGGATTTTGCAAAATACCTGGCCACATATCTCAAGCCGGTTTGGCGCGCGGTGTTGAAACCAGAGCTTCGTGATGGTCTGAGAACTCCGGAAAAGGCAGTTTTCGATGTCCTGGTCGCTGCGGGGCTGTCTTTGACGCTGCGGCGCAGGCTCCGTGGAAAGGTGACAGCCAGGGTTGAAGGGATTCCAACGGGCGTGGACGAGCTGGGGGAGATCCATGAGATTGCCGATCAGCAAGACGGGCTCTATTCAATCGACGATGTTCTACCCACTCTTCGGCACGCGTTATCCAGGTATGGCGCGGGCGCAGAAGGGCTGAATAATATTGAGCAAGACCTGGAGGGAATCGATATACCTTACGATCGATACTTCAAGGCGAAACCTCGTAAGACTTCCCCGATATTTCCTCCCTGGCCGGCCTTCCTGTTTCCCCTGGCCGATCCGGACCTTTCCTTCGACTTGACGGGCGTGCGCGCACGCGCGCGCTTCGGCGAGATCGATCCGCTGAACCTTGCCAAGTTGAGCCCGGAAGAGCAAGCCGATTTAACCGCTGATGAAGACGACAAGCCCACCATTGATCCGCTGAAGCGCTTGGATAAGCTCGCGGTTCTGATTGTGCGCGCTCTGCGCGAGGACGATCAACCCGCGCCTGAGCCCGCCGTTCCGGCAGCAGCCCTTCCTCCGGCGAATGCCCTGGAAGGTTGGTTTGTCATCCGCTGTGTGTTCGAACGCCCCCAGTGTGCGCCGCTGCCACACAGCGAAGTGATTAGCGATCCAACAGAACTTTTTCAAATGGCCGGATTCTTCGACCCGGACGCGCCGGCGCGGCCCATCCGTATCGGGCTGCCCATCGACACGAGCCCGGGGGGATTGCGGAAGTTCGACAAGAACACAGCGTTCGTGATTT
>Ga0137397_10000954_pt1 | contig 20065 bp, 29 predicted proteins | sample czorhiz116metaG_FD_106658 | JGI IMG/M metagenome (GOLD analysis project Ga0137397, IMG submission 106658) | Vadose zone soil microbial communities from Angelo Coast Range Reserve, California, USA - czorhiz1.16 metaG | ecosystem: Environmental > Terrestrial > Soil > Vadose zone | place: USA... | reverse complement strand
GCGTGGGAGAAGAACTCACGTGCGAAGACTTGGAACGTCTTGTATCGAAACTGACGATTAGTGTTGTGGACTTCTTCGCATCCAAGGAACGCATCACAAGGGTAACCAACAACACCCATATTACACTGTACTAGTAACTGGCGTCAGCCCATGACGGATCAAGGCGTAAAGTACTCGGAATAAGATGGCTACCTGCGCGCATAGAAACCACCAGATGTCATATCTTTGCTGGGCATTTTTCCAGCGAACGAGACCAACGAGCATTAGTGCAAGAAGTACAAAGTCAGACTGAGACACACGAGGGTGGAGAATATGCCGATCTTACCGAGTTCTGTGTGCAGGGCTTGACAGGATTCAGAGTCGTCATTCCAAACTGCGATGGACGTAGCTGCACCTGATGGTACACACTGTCAAGATATAGTTTTATGAGAGTAGTCAAGAGATAGACAGACATTAAATGTAGGAGCAAGTATTAGCGAGCCAGAAGACAGAGGCAATCATGCGAATATATGCTCCCATGTACACGCCACCCAAGAAACCCAAGACATGCATAAACTTGACGAGAGCGACTGCGAAGCAAGGTCGTATAAGTAGTAGATTGCTCTGAGGAAAGAGTGCGAGCGAACCATCTTCTGCAGCGACGACAGCGGTGTTACGCCAGTCGGCCGTGGTGAGCGGGGACAGAGCGAGTCGAAAACGCGCTGAGAAATAACACTAGTATGTAAAGCCGGGGAAGGAACAGAGGAGAGAGAGAGGCAACAGTCGCATAGTGTCGCGAAGGAAACCTTAACCGGTCGTGTTTAAGGGGAACTCATTGTCCAAAAATGAGAGGAAGGAATGCAAGCCAACACTAGTACAGCACTAGCATGTCTCCGCAGTCCGCACTGGCATCGTTCCATGATGCCAACAATCCGGCAGCCATATATATGACGCATGCGTCGGGTACTCTCGCAGCCTTGAATCCACAGACAGCATTCGGACACGTTCTTATTTGTGGGATACGATGAGCTTAGCAACGCTGCATCAGCCTGCAATCCCTACATGACAGTACCTCTTCGGTGGTTAAAGGATAAAAGCAGTCTCGGTGAAGAGGAAGAATAGATGTCTTCGTGTTCGCGCTTTGTTCACCGGAATTTTTTCTTTTGGAGAGCGAATTTCCAAAAGAAGTTAACAACACCCAAAGCTTTGATTCCGTTATTTGAGACAGCCCGAAAGCACGTCGTGAACGGAGGTCAATCCATAAGAATACACTGCCATTATCCCCTTGAAGTCGACGTGAGAGTGGGATAGGATAAGCCGCGACGTTGTCGACCTTCAGTTGTTCGATCTATTAATTACCATAAGCTAACCAGCGTTCTGTTAAGACTTCTGGCCGTCAAAACAGACCTGATCACGCGTGATGGTAGGTATATTTGTGGGAAGAAGTTGCATGATTGCCGCCTGAAGCTCTCCCACTCTACCCAAGGCAACGCAACAAATCGGCCGAAAACGACTGGTGTGACATATCACGAGTTGCATCATCTGCCTGCCGAAAGGTCAGGACTGGATCAGATGTGGGTCACAAACAGAACAAAGTGAGAAAAACCCGCCGGTCAGGCCGGTCAGGCCCCGCTGCTTCGATATTTTTACCTTTCACATTAGTAATAATGAGATTTACGTTGTCCCTAGTAAGGATCTCGACGAGTCGCCCGATGTCGCCGGCATACAGTAATACTGGCTGGAACCGAGTGTCAGTGTCGCCCAGGCAGGTAGCGAGAAAGTGGATTCAAGTGGTGCCCGGCCCGGGGCCAGTACTCACAGGCGATCATCCGGGCCGAACTCGGCCGAACATGGTGGAGAAAATATGCTGAAATATTTAATGTGAAAAATATATTAAATTTAGTATTTCAGCTCTGTGGCGTGTGAAATTCAATAGGTTGTGATTTTATAGCGATGCCTTTGTCCTTCAGTTACATACAGTATGGAACCTTGCTGTGTGGATTTGTTCCAATAGCTTGCGCTGACGGCTGCAGCCGCCGTTCTCTCCTTCGATTCGTCAATACTGCGTCTCTACTACGTCCAGACTTCCGTAATGCCTCCCTGCTAGGATCGGGTTACTTGGGTTTTCTCACGGCGTTGCTGTGCCGTAGCTCCCTCTTCATCTAATATGTTCGACACTGGCCTCGTAACCCTTGTCAACTCTAGAACATAATTTAAGTCACCCAGGCCCGTGCCCGTGCGGCGGCACCTGTGAAATTCCGCCGAGTCCACGCACTTTTTTGTTTCCTTGCAAATTCGCGCACAAAGGAGATACAACATTAACTTGGGCAACCGACGGTCCTCCCAATATCGTGATATTGTATTGCACCAACAAAAGATCGGGGGTCTGGTTCAAACGACGGGCGATGAGTGTACAATGACAGACATTCTTGCAGCAGTGCAAGGGTCAATAAGGACAAAAGCAGCACGAAAGAAGGAGGGGCAGGCGAAGAAGGGGAATGGCAATGGGATGTCATGACGGCTTGTGTTTATATGTACCGTGACCAAGTGAGATAGAGAAAAGAAAAGCAAGAGACAAAGAAGAGCCGAATGGAAAGTGCACATACGAACTCCAAAAAAAATGGCCGTAAGAGCGCAAAAATGAAGTAGAAGGCCAAAAGACGAAATGAAGATAAGAATTTAAGAAAATCAGACGCATGCAAAGTGAGGCGTGAGAGATGGAGACGATGCGGGCTGTCCCGTCGTGGAGACTAGCGATATTTAAATAGTAAAGCATCAAACTGGCCAATGAACAGATAGTGAAACATATAGACATGATGGAGCTCGGGTTGTGATCGGGGAGTTGCATGAGCGGATACCAGTGGGTAGGCGGATCGTGCGAAAAAGAAACGCGGACATGAGTCTATGCGTACGAAGAGAGCAGGCGTAATGGGGTGTGATCGCCGTGCGGAGATCTATGCCGAGACGGACACCTCCTTCGAGGTGTCAGGCGCACCGTTGGCGACGGCGGCAAAGGAGACAGAGAGTTTATGGGGGAGTGTTGCGGAAACGGGAGCCGGAGCCGATGTGGTAGTGTCCTGAGAGGCGGTCTTGACCTACGGTTCGATATAACAATTTGTTATTGGCGCCTGCGTAATGCCCCAACTGATGGGAGCACGTACCTGACTAACTATGGGTCGGAACTGCTCCTGTCCTTCAGTCGCCGAAGTCGAAGCATCCGACTTCGGTGGATCCTTGCGAAGGGCAGGTGTTTGTAGCACTTGCGCAGCCGTCGGTCCCGTGTGGGTGACTTGCCCGTTGGCTTGAGGGGGAGTGGACGAGCCACCGAGGACGGGGAATTCATCTGCGTTGGGTACGCGCTGTTTCGGTGGGGCGGGTGTTGACTTGGAGGGGCGCGCGTGTACACCGTTCGCACCGCGGGGGCCACGCTCGGAAGGCGTTGTACTTCCACTGCTCCCTTGGCGTTGCGCGTGATTGCCGTTCTACAGGCACATCAAGGCGAGGATGAAAAATGTGTCACGTGAAAATGCCGTGAAAAAAAATATGCCGTGAATTGACTCCTCACCTCGGTGATTGACAGATTGGCCAATTTTTCCTCGAGGTTCGCTTGTGCATTGCCGTTTACTGCATTTTGGGGAGGAGAGCGGAAACGGCCCCCACGCCCCACTACGTGACCATCGGCCAAGACGTGGGGGAAGCGACAATCATCCCTACAACACGTTTCAGCGCCCCCGTAAAACATAGTGTACCGAATCCAAATACGTACCCGTTTCTACAGCGGCCAGATGGGAAAAACAAGCACGGTGGCTTGCGACCACCGCCAAATGAGGGACGGCGAAAACCTGGGCCCCCACTTACGCGACGATCACCACGTGGACCGAAGCCCTCTTGCGAAGACGATTTTTGTGCACCATTTTGTTCAAGTGGCGCGGGGTACCGCTGGTGCGCACTAGGTGGAGGCGCAGGTTGCGGGTAAGGCGCAGTAGGGGACTGCGGCCCTTGAGTGGAGGCGTGCGCTGGGGGCGGATGCGGGACAGATAGAGGGACATGATGTTGGCTAGGGTGAGGGTATGAAGGAGAGACAGGGGACATGGGCCCGTAAGGTCCTGGCGCCGGCACGGGTACTCCTGAAGAGTTGAAAGGGATCTGCAAGGGAGGCACGATGTCCGAAGTGTTACGCCGGTGCGCAAACTGCGGTGGTGGCGGAGGGACGGGCTGCGCAGCTGACTGTGGTGAGACAGGAGAAATATGGGGTGGAGGGGGTACACCATTTGGTGCTTGAAATTGGGGCGGCGGTGCAGGCATATAGAAGTTGGGAGGATAAGGCTGTTGCTCATAGATAGAGGGATATTGCGCAGGCGGGGGCATGGGACCCGGATAATACGTACCCTGAGGATGGGCGAAGATGCAAGAGGCTCCGTAGCGACAGGCGGGGAAGTACCTGCAGGGGATGAGCCGAGCGATCTCCGGCGGAGGAAGGTTGGAAACATTGTTGCCCGCTGAGGTCGGGGATTGACCGTCTCCCGACGGAGGGCTTGACGCAGGTGGAGCAGGGTGTGGGGGATAGTAAGGCACAGCGCCCTCAGGAAGGGGGGGGACTGGTATGCCAGGATAGTACGCATACGGGCCGGGATGTGGCATGTAATAAGTTTTAGGAGGAACCACATTGGGATCGTGGATAAATCTCGGGTCCTGGGGAGGGGCGTCAGTATTGACCTTGGAAATTGCTGCTGCGCGGAGTAATTCCACGATAACAGCGTCTGAGGTGTACTGTTCCGGGAGGCCATGGGTCGACACATGAGCAGGACTAGCACCTAGTAGATTGCAACGCGCTTGTGAGAGTCAGGTGCCGGAATTAAGTAGATGTGGCGCACCATAGCCCAACAGCGCCTTGACCACGTCACGATGGCAATTTTTGACCGCAGCGATGAGAGGTGTCACACCGCCCTGGTCTTGAAAAGGGACGAGAAGAGAAAGAGGGGACGCGCGTAAGAGAGGATGGAGGATATGATGAGAGGGATGTGGGACAAAAAAAATATAAAAAAGGGGCAGACCTTTTTCCTCGATGTCTAGGGGGGAGGCCTGGGTGAGGAGTTGGTTGACCCTGTTGAGGTCACCTTCGGAGCATGCTTGGAGGAGGTCAGAAACCATATTTTGAACGAGAGGGAGTGAAGGGCGAAGAGGGTGGAGGAGAGTGGGTGAGTGGAAGGATGAGAGAGTGTGGTGGTAGTAGACTGACCTGTAGGAGGCTCAGGTCAGCTTGGCCGGGACGCGTTGGACCAATCCGGCCGAGCGCTCCCAAAAATTTACCAGAGCTGGGAAAGGAAATCGAGATTAATCAGATCATCCCCCATCAGTCAAGCGCCCTACCAAACACGGCCCCGTCCCTTTCTTCCCTTCGGATCCTCGCGCCTGCTCCCGGCAGCATATTCCATATCATACTCGTGCATATATACAGGCAACGTACGTACGTATAGTGACCCCTTTTACTCCCTCAATCCTCGTCAATCCCCAGCTTCTTCATCAGTTCGCGTGCGGGGCCTCCCGATTTCCCAGGCAGGTCCAGCTCTTTCACCATCGGTCGCTCCAACAGCCCTTGTGCTTGCTCGCGCACATTTCGACCTGAGTCACCGCGGCGTCTCAGCTGACAGGCACCTATCACAAAATCGCAGCTGTACTCACCTTTGTATAGCACTTCATAGACCTGACATACATCCCATTAAGTCAATCCACCACACACAGGAACGTAGTACGAAACACCGAGCAGGGAATCAACGTACCGCATCAGCAAGAGGGGCTGGGACATCAAGGTCATCAACAATAGCCTTCAAACCCTTTGCGGTTGTCACACCCTCCGCGACACTACCGAGGGTTCGGAGAACCTCTTCCAAGCTTTCCCCGCGTCCAAGCCTGAAACCGACCGTATAGTTACGACTTGTCGATGAACTACACGTCAGGAATAGGTCCCCGACCCCTGCCAGCGACAGAAACGTGAGTGGATTAGCCCCATATGCCACACCAATCCGTGTCATTTCGGACAATCCGCGGGTTATTAGACCTTGGATTATTAATGTCCCTTGAGGTAAGCAACGCCATTTGGATAGCAAAGGAATCACGGATTACTAACTTGCCCTCGTGTTATTCCCGTACCCTAATCCTTCCGCCATACCAGACGCAATCGCATAGACGTTCTTAAGGGCACCTGCCAGCTCAAGCCCAATAGGGTCATTGCCTCTGTAGCTGTGCAAGCGCTTTGTCAGAGCTCGTTCTCCTGTGTGCAATGAGGATCAAAATCAGACAAACCAGCGGAACCACGGTTGATGAAAGACAAGCGAAGCCTTCTCGGCGTGATCTTCTGATAGCGAAGCTATGGAGACCATGGTCGGTTGGCGCCTTATGACTACAAGACAACTTGTCAGCGTACTCTCTACAGCCAAACTCTGCGCCCTACTTTCTGTCGCGAACGATGGTCCGGACTGAGAAGGAACAGTGATTCAGATATAAAGTTTTGGCAACCAGGTCTATGTCCAGCTCACAAGGAAGGTCGACACCCTGGCAATGTCTTTACCACAAGTATCCGCAATGATCTCGAGCGTCAGAGCATTGGTACCGGTCTCAATACCCTTGTTTACAAATATGAGCAAGGGAAGCTTCACGTCATCAAGACTTGGACGCAATTTTGTGAGCAGTGACCTAGGTAAAGTTTTACATAGGATTCGCGCCTGGCAGATGGATGTGAGGAAAAGAGTACCTGAGTCCTTGCGTGGGAATGGCGAATAGTAGGACATCCATCCGCTTGATGAAGTCTGCGTCCGGAAGGTCAGGTCCCACCGCACGAATCGTTTGCGGGAAGCAGTGGTCCTTGAGATAATGTGGGTTTTTGTGGTGCTTATTGAAATAGTCGACGACGCTCCCCTCACGCGACCACATAAAAACTTCGTGATCAGAGTTTCCGAGGTGGTCAGCGAGACAACTTCCAAAGTTTCCAGCGCCGAGTACGAGGACTTTGCACTTTGGGGATGGTGAACTGGATGGCATCCTGGAAGCGGGGCTGTGGGCGTTGAGATATCTGACGGGAGTGTAGACGAGATTCGAGGACAGAAGAGGGTGTCGTGTGAGCGGTGCAGATTGATGGGGTAAAGTATGGGAAAATTGGGGCAACTTATGTGGGGTCCGGATACATAGGAACCTCGCAAGCTGCATATGGCAAATGGCCTAGTCTAGATTGACAAAAGTTTGGATATCATCTACCAACACCAACGACGACGTTGCCCCCTGTGGTCTCGTGCCCCGCTGTGACACCCATGCTACCAGATTAGGGCTGAGCGTGACAAGCTGTGCTGATGTGGCCCAATTGCGTGTCACACGTCCGGGACAAAGGCACCCACACTCGTTTCTCTTCCTCATATACCGTTTACTTTCTCCTTAATCTTATCTATTTCGGCATGCCGTTACAAGACCGTACAAACGAATTCCTTGCTTGCGTCGAGTCCATCCGCACTCGTTCTTCCTTGCCGGCAAAACACCCTGGCAAACAGCGCTTTGATAAACAAGCGCGCGCCGACAGTAAAACCGAGTTCACTCGCATGGCCAGCGCGATCGGCAAAGACATCAGCGGCACAACCGTTAAGCTTGGAAAGTTGGCGCAATGTGGGCACCCTCATCCACTCCTCCACCTTCGCTTCACTCAAACCCATGATTTATAGTGGCCAAACGCAAGACTCTATTTGATGACCGGCCAGTCGAGATCAGCGTACGTGTCATCCGCTTTGTTGTTGTTGCCTTTCTCAGGTCTTTCAAAACGGCCATTAGGAACTTACTTTCGTCATCAAACAAGACATTGCGAGCATCAATAGGCAGATTGCTACGCTCCAAGCAGATGTCAAGCAACGTAAAGCGCAGAGCGGTTCCAAGTCCGCCGAGGAGAAGCAGATAGAGGAGCACAATCACAATGTGGTCGTACTTCTGCAAAATAAGCTTGCAGATACGAGCATGACGTTCAAAGATGTGCTCGAGGTTCGGACCCAGGTGCGTTGTACTGCCCAATGAGCGACCTTTCATGAAGGTCTGACGTCTACCGGCACTAGAACATGAAAGAATCAAAAGACCGAACAGAACAGTTCACGTCCTCCGCAGCCGCAGCAGCGAGCCAAGCACCAACCAGTCAGTCCAGCTCTCCTAGTGTGGTCCTCGCTCCGAACTGATCCCACTCACCATTTCCAGACTCGTTTTTGTTCTCAAGCACACAGCGCCAGGATCCCATGGGTGATGGCTCTTCCACCCGGTCTGATGCAAAAGGCAAGGGTCGGGCAACGCCAAACGGTGGCATGCTCGCCCTTGACCTCGAACACGCTGAGGGCGGCATGGGTGTGCCAAATCATGGCAACTCCGCATTTCAGCAGATGGAACTCGTGGAGCAGCAGGTACGCTCACCGCCTCGTTCGTAGCAGAATCCCCGAGACGGGTCATTCTGACCTGCCTGCAATGGCACCATGCAGGACAGTTACATACAATCGCGCTCAACGGCCATCGAGTCGATTGAGACCACGATTGCGGAACTTGGCCAGATCTTCAATCAGCTCGCACACATGGTTGCAGAACAGCGCGAGACGGTTCAGAGGATCGACGCTGACACGCTCGACATCGCCTCCAACGTCGGCGGCGCGCAACGTGAGCTGCTCAAGTACTATGCGAGCATTTCGAGCAACCGGTGGCTCATGCTCAAGGTCTTCGGCGTTCTCATCGTTTTCGTGCGTTCTTTCTCTTTTAAAGTTGTTTGGAAGATCCCTTGCTGACTACTGCGCTCCCAGTTTTTACTCTTTATCTTAGTATCATGACGGGCTTAATCCAGCCGTGGGCTGCGCCTTGCTGTGGTTGTACATATTATGCACATAGACGTTATGCGCCATTATGCGCTATGGACTATCACTAAATCCGCATGCACATACCCAGAGGAATTTGCTATCCGATTGGAAGCGCGTTAACACCTGTGCCAAAGCTCTTCTTTGTCCGTGTGCCACGCTTCTTTCCTGCCTTCTTTCCCTCACGACGCACATCGCCTCGGTCCCCATCACCGACGGTCCAAGTACGCTTTGTGTGCGGCACATCGCCCTCCCCTGATGTCGTCGAGAAACGCTGCGGCTGCGACGTTTCCTGCCGTACACCATCCATCCCCTGCGGTGTCACCGCCTTGAGGGTCCGCCGCGTCTGTGAAACAACCATGTACTTTAGCGGCTGTAACAGGCAAGGAAGAAAAGAAAAGAGGATATGAAAGGGGCGTACACGCTGCGCCGCGAGGAGCTTGTTCCGGGTCTTGACCTTCGCCAGTCGATCATCTCCCTTCCCGCCGCCGCCCGCGGTGAGCTCGACGTTGATCCGTCGGTTATCGAGTTCAGACTGGTGCATGCGGAGGGCAGCCTGCAGCGCTGACCGCGCCGAGAACTCGAGGAACGCGCAGCCTCTGGACTTGGTCGCCGCCGCACCAGGACGGGTGAGCTTGGGAGTGAGTAGGCGCACAATCGGAGGCGGGTCTGTCGTGAGCGGGATGAATATGTGCCCGTTTGTGAGGGGTGTGTTGTGGATCGTGAGTGAGTCAGTGGCACAGTACCCGTAAGACGGGGTGAGAACGCACCGCACTGGGAGAAATGGTCTTGGATTGCCTCGCGCGTCGTGGTGTACTTGAGGTTCCCTTCGACGAACGCGTTACCGCGAAGCTCTCCGTGGGCTCAGGGAAGGAGGGGGATGGCAGGGACATACCGATGAATAGAATATACCGCCGTTGCTTACTCCCCTTGTCTTTCGTTTCGGATTCGGACTCGTGCTCGCCACTCTCGCCATCCTTGAGCACGTTCATCCTCGTCGCCCCGATCTCGATCTCGTCTTCGTCGTCTTCGCGCGCCAGGGGAGCAGGAATCTCGTCAGAACCGCGAGAATGCCTGGCCTTTTTCGATGCTGGCGGTGCCTCCCCGTCGTCCGCCCTGCTCCTCTTCTTCTTGTCCTTGTCCTTGTCTTTTTTCTTCTTCTTCTGCGCTGCAGCAGAGTCCATCTCAGCCATAGCTTGATCCTGATCCTCCATGGCAGGTACCGCATTAGCATCCTCATCATCTTCCCCTTCATCTTCGTCGTGATGGTGGTCGTGGTGGCCTTCGCCGTTATCTCCGGTCGAAGGCGAATGTCGTCGTCCGAGTCGCGGGGGTCCGGGTGCAGGGTTTTGCTTGCCCGTGCCCTTTGACTTTATGCCACGTTCCCGGAAGGCAGTCGCCTTTCTCTGCTTCTTAGTTAGGCGTACGGGTGGGTGCGAGGGCATAGCCTGGCGATGGCAATGGCACGGGTACGATACAAGTAGGGATAGGGTGAGAAATGAAATAGCCTCCCCCGAAAAGGGAAATTGCTCGTTGCTTTGCACGTTTCTGCAGCTTGGCTCGGCTCGCGATGCCTGGGCAGCAACCTCACCTAGGCCTCACCGCCATCGCCTTCATCTCACCACAGAACCACCCGATCCTCGTCCGTGCTCTCTCCGGCTCGCCCGAAGACCTCCTCAAATACCACTACGTCGCGCACACCTCCCTCGACGTCATCGACGAGCGAAGTAAGTAAGCGGCACCCCACCCGTACCGTTACCGTACCTTCGACCTGAGAGAAAAATGAAAAATGTGTCCCCCCCGCAGTCGCGGCAGCGCCCAAAGCGCCCGCCGAGAGCAGCTACCTCGGATTCCTCTACGCGCTCGAGGATGTAGCAGTGTACGGTTACGTGACGCCGCTCAAACTCAAGATCGTCGTCGCCCTCGCGCTGACCGACGCCGTCGTACGCGACGTCGATATTATCTCCGTGCGTCTCGTCCTTTCACACCCACCCCTTTACGATTCTGACCCGACGCAACAACTAGATGTTCAAGGCGCTGCACTGGGCGTATTACAGCACAGCGGCCAACCCGTTCCTCAAACTCCATACACCGCTCGATGCCCCTCCGAACGAGCACCTTCTACAAGTAGGCAGCCCGCAGTGGATGTCTTTCCGCCGACGCGTCGACGAGGTTGCGCGCGCGGCGGGTGCGTTACCGGTCGATTCCGGCTCATAATGAAGAGACGAATGTGGTTGTCCTTTACATTTTGTTTTTCCTACCCGGCCTTGTGTGGTTGGTACCTCTGAAGACTGAATGAGCATCCAGCCCAGCTTCTCTTTCTCTCCTTATTATAAGCTTTGGTTCGGCGAACCGTCGCAGTTTCGTGGATTCAAAACTGCGGCGGGGCTCGCGCGGCTTCGAAAAGCTGGGCGAACCTAGAATGAGCGGCTCGCCTTTCAGTTGACTCAGCTATCACAAGACCACAATAGTTGAGACAGATACGAGGCATACATCCCACTACTTCATGGAGGATCAGATATACACATGCATAGAATTGCTAAATATCGAAAAGGACGTGAGTAGACTACGTTGTCTGTATGAAACGGTGAGTAGAGTACAATGATGTGCAAGATGCAATGCACGGGAATGATACTGTGCGACGACCAAAGATTATAAAACGTGTCACCAAGGGGCGTGCAAATCAGATATAGTCATGCGAGGGAGAGTCCGTTCACAGCCTCTCCAGTCCCGTCAACTTCCCGATCTTCACCTTCTAACCGCCTGCTCATGCGCTTCGGTCGCGTGATTGGACTCGCAAGGCCCATCGATGCACGCATCGTGGGACTCGCAAAAGGCAACGTTCCGCTGTGTGAGATCGGCGATGACGCGACAGATCCCGCAGCAGAAGATGTGATAGGCACTGGGATAGGTCCGCGTGACGAAGAGCCCGAGCGCGGGATATATATAGGGGAAAGAGACGTGTGGTTCTCACGCAGGAATGTGACCGAGGGGGAGACGGCGCGGCGTTTAGATGAAGTCGGATAAGGATCGAAGCGGTCATCGTCTGTACCAGAAAGTAAGGGCAGGTCAGTAAAAGGGGTGATAACGGGATGGGGGTGAATGAAACGGGTACTTGCATTTTCGTTTACTCGTGCGCACTGCCGAAGATGACGTCGGCGGAGGTGTATATCTCCATTGGTGGAGCGAGGCAGCGGCTGGCGAGCCAAATAAAGATGGGGACTGGAACAGTCATGGTGTCAGCGTGTACGTTCAAAAATACGACAGAGAGCAAACCCTGACCGCGTCGACGTCCATTGCCGCGCCGGGACTGTCGGCAGATATCATGTCATCACCACACAGACTCCCGCTCACGCTGGCCGCGGGTGTACGTGTCCTGATGGTGATCGGCTCTTGTGTTGGCTGTGGAAATGCAAACGGGATACCGTCTGCCTCTTCATAGTCGCTGTCGTCACTGGGTGTCTGGCACCGTTCTGTGCCTCGCCCTTCCGAAACTTCTTCGGGGTAGCGGCCTCTATCGGACGGCACGCGTGTGGTGCGGGGTTGCATCGGTAGCTCGGAGAACGAGGCAACAAGTCGTTGAAACTGCGCCTCGGACTTGACCTCGTTCTCATCCGGGCGTGAAGATTCTTGGACTAGGTTCAAAATGCGTGGCAGCTTGAGCTGAAGTATATGACGCATGCCAGTCAGCGTTTGCGCCCAGTTTGGGTGGGGAAGGGACGAAATGGGGCGAATATGGATCACGTGACGTACTGGATGGGACAAGCGACGGAGCTGTGGGAGATACGAGGATTCGGCGATGACGTCCATGCTGGACGACGATGGATTACGCGGGGGTGGCGTCTGAGGTCTGCTGGTTTTCATTGCGGTGTCGCTATCGGCGCCCGCGTCCTTATCTGCCTCGCTGCCGTTGAGTGGTGGTGTTGCGTTTTCCGAGCTCTCAGATGTCGAGCCCGAGTCGGCCCATATACGCTCCCGATCAACGTCCGAAGCGGAGGAGGGACGCAAGGGGGCAGTAAATGACGTGGCCAACGGGCTCGACAGACGTGAATCGGAGAGGTATTTGGGAACGAGCAAACTGGGGCGTCGAAACCGAAAGAGGAGGGGATTCAAGCCGAAGTCGTCACTCGGTGATTGGAGGGGAGACGAAGAAGCTCGGAGGGCAAAGTCCGTGGACGAAGTGGGAAGAGAAGGTCTTGGGCGGTGGGGGCTCTTGGACATTGTGAAATCGGGGGTTCACGTAGTGAAAGGTACACGAGACGGATAAGTGCCAGTCGCCGTATTTCGCACCGACCGGACCGTCGTTTCGCGGTGCGGTTCCAAACTCCGCCGCTGATCGCCATTGATGTATCATCTCTCCCTATCTCTCTCCTTTCCTATGAACCCCTAACATCAACTCGCATCTATACTCGTCTCCAAACGTTCAAGGATCCCTTTGTTCGAGGCAATCGGCTTGCGTCCGTCAGAGGCAGGCAGTGCACTGACATCGCCGCGCGCTTACTTACTTGCAATTTCCGCAGCGGAAGCAACCGGGCCCCTTTCTAAGGGCACACTTCTCCACGCCATCTCTTTTCTTTGTACCGCCACCTGCCTTGACCCGCCAACCCCCTAACTGTCGAGTTTGTTTTTGACTGCTCTATTTTGCAGAACCCTGGTCGATCTCTAACCCAGCGGTTCGCATCACCCCAGTGGTAATGCACTCGACAGGTATTTAACGGACATATTGAGACTCCCAGGACAAGCCTTATTGTAGATGCCTTGGATGGATGCATAAACAAAACCGACATCGCCCCCCTAGACGAGGTCTCACCAGATATTTTCGAATCTGTGCGTATGTGTCACTAGCCAAATTGAGATTGATATCAAGGTTACGCTTGATCCCCTGACTCCATTTTCCTTCACAGCGCAGGACACCAACGATCATATGAGGTCTGCCTTTAACACCGATCCGGAGATGCGAAATTGGAAGGAACGTCACATTTATTGGTGAAGCAGGGAGACATCAAGTACTCCTTCACCGAGAAGTGTGAAAATTGTAGTCTTCACGACCCTCACCCATGACTGTAATGCAGGGCCCGGAGGTAGACCACCTGACAATACGCCCAACGAAACGCCGTCTCGGTGGGTGTATTGTCAAGTGGTCTACCTCCGTGGCTGGCTCCAAGGATTGCCCTGGTGGCATTACCGGAGACACTCGATGGGGCATGTAGCGCACGTTGTGAGAGCTCAAACAAGGCAAACTCCCACTGCCCTGCCTCAGTTCGTCGCCGTCGCTTCCAGTGTACTCCGTGTGGAGGAGCTTCCAGAGTTTCTCACCTCTGGTTTCAAGTCAGGGCCAATTCCGCGAGGGTTGGCACCTGGAAGACTTGAAATAGGTCCTTGAAGGGTCGCTTGGCTTGTGCGCATGCGAAGCGTCCCTTCTTGCCTGCTCGGTCTCGAGGCTCTGAAATGGCGGTGGATCCCCACCAGTCCCCGCACAATTTTTGCACTTTTTAGAGGAGGAGTTCTTGACATCTTCCTGTCTCGCCAAAGCAAGTGACATTATCCTTTCCATGTCGCGGACGGGGACGAGCATGGGTGGACTCAATTTGCATTCAGACGTCGAGTTGAGGACATGGGACTTCGCACGAACAGTTTACGAGCACGGCGTGGGTGCTACAGCATGAACGGACTCGGTTTCACGGGGCTTCGTCCCGGAGATATGTAGAGTGTTGTATTGATCTACTACGCGACAATCCAGGGTGTGTTTGGGAGCTCCATTTGATCAGACATCATCCGGGTGATCCGTGGATATTGCCTACGTCTTCCCCATGGATCTATCAGCAGGTGGATGTGGTCATGTAATGCAACCAGTTTACGATGCGCCCCGTAACAATCATAGTATTTGAGACACTGACTGCCATGTACAGGCTGCTGTTCCATAAATTGGGCTGATTTCCCCGATGGCGTCTCTTCAAATAGGTGAGACATACGGCCACCTCTTGATAAGCAAAGCGCGCGGGCTGTCTACTAAGTGATCGGATCCCCGCACACCTGATGTCTCTCTCAATCCGTGGGTGTTCGCCATAAGCCATCTCCGTCATATTTTGGTGTGACCTTTATGGTCAGGCCTGTGAGCATTAGCGCCAAGTCACGATTCCCGATTGGTCCCTCCTCGAAGGGTTGGTTGCTTAGGCCCGGGGTCGGTCCCAGATTCAGGTGTTCGGAGGGTAACAAGGCCAACGTTACCACAGCATCGGACTGTTGTTTACTCCCTGCCTGTAGCTCATAATGAGCCTCAGCTCCATATCATTAATCGGCACAGTAAGATTCGTCCTATCTATTTGACGGACACGCAAATCAACTTTCGATGCTACAGTACCTTCAGTTTGATCCTGCGGAGGAAGGCGGTCAACAAACTATTTCATCTCTGAGTTTGCAGAAAAATGGATCTTCGAAGGCCGCCTGAACTTTGATGATACACGCAGGGATCACATCCCTCGGATTCTAGGCTTGTCACAAATGGTTGACACCGTTTTGCCGATTATGTGGTCGGCGTTGGTACTGCGGATTTAATGACATTGCCATCAGGCAGTTGCTCCGGGTACCCAGGGTCAAATGCGGCGTCGTAACCATCCTTGGCATCATCTTGGCGTCGCGGAACATGCATTGCATGAAGCACATGGACGAAAACTTTGGGATATAGGGATACTATGATAATGTGTTGAGGCAGATACAAGCTCGTGCGCTCTCGGAGCCAAGTGCTCGAATAGCCTTTGCTCTCGTAAATGCTAGATTCCAGCTTTCTTCACAATTTGGACAGATAGTTGTCTCCATGACGCCTCGAGCAATCGTTTCGGCTAAACACCGGCTTTAATAAGGTCGTACGCGACCTTTCCGGAAACAAGGAACAGAACTGAGAACAGATACGTCAGAAACGCTACGTCAATAAGACCGGGAATTCGCGCTCACCAGTCGACAAGAGGAAGCCAAATCTGACCGAAGTAGCGCGCTGGATTGGCAGTAGGATTCAGTTATGATGACCAGTTGACATTGAGAGAACGAAACATACCTTGCGTGGATCTCCAGAACCATAGCGTATTGTGTAGATGATGCGCGAGAGGGACCAAAGTCCGCATGCCGCCGCGGCAGGAATTGGATAGTGAAGACCAGCAATGACAGTTCTGTTTGTTGCCAAGCCAGTTAGTATAAGCAACCATGCGAACATAGCAGAGCCTACGTCAAGACAACTACAGGGACCTGTTCAAGTGTGTTTTGATGTGCGCCTGTGAAATCCACATATTAGAGAGGAGAACGCGTATAAAATGAGGTCTTACGTTGCGCGCAATTGAAAACTAGTGCCTCCTTTGAACATTCCTGCTCCGCTTTATCAGCGTACGCTGTGTCATGTCGTGAATCAGGAGGTCGACATATATGCATTATCCGGCGTTGCACAACTCACCTCGCGGGTACGCAATGGCGGCCGTCCTCCTCGCGCCGCCCACAACAATGCCCTGCCACTGCAGGAGGCCTGCCACGGAGAGGAGAGACGCGGCAACCCAGGAGAAACTAGGCGGATGTGAGCCTCACGTCGCACATCGGTAGTGTATAGAGAAGGCCTCACCCTACGGGAACATGAATTGTCGACATGCTCGTTGTAACTGCTTTTCTCAGCCACTCGAATTCTCGGAAAATGATGGGGGATGTCGAGTTCGCGAGATCAGTATTTATACATCTAGAGTCTATAGACGTGGCAGATTGGCAGACAGTACTAGTACACGTACATACAATGTTACCAACGGCATCTCGGCAATAATTTGTAATAAATTTGATTTGCCAATTTGCCAGTCATGACCTGACTCGGAGCAGATCCGACGGGACCCGACGGGACGAGTCTTCCGCTCAGAACGCGATTCACTTGTACTATAATCGAAACGAAGAAAACCATGTCAAAACGCGCGACGACCGACGCGCGACCGGGACCGCAGAAGGCCAGCCGCAGCGTCAGCGGCCAGGCGCGAGAAAAGCCCTCGGAGGACGAAATGGGCGAGTTTGAGGACGCTTGGGAAGACGAGATCGAGGAGGATGATGGCGCTGACGCGGCGCAAGGCGGTGACGGTACGCGTGTCTACCGGCGCTGTATGTCCATGCGTGCATGTGTTCAGGGCACTGATGAGTCGCTGTCACAATCACACACCCACCCCGCTATGTAGTTATGGATGTTGATGACCAAGTCGTACCTCCGATCGAAGAGTCTGACGAAACGCCCCGGGCGCCGAACGCCTTCATCCCAGGCTTGCACACCCTCGGCAAGGATGAGGTGCTCGAGGCTGACGAGTCGGTATACGTCATGCGGCATACTATGAACTCGAATTGGCCGTGCCTTTCGTTCGACGTGCTCCGGGACGATCTGGGCGATCAGCGACAGCGCTTCCCCGCGAGCGCGTACATCGTCGCGGGTACGCAGGCCGACGCCGCGAAGAACAACAAGCTGACCGTCTTCAGGATGACGCAGCTGCACAAAACGCAAAAAGACGGTGTGGGTGTGTCCCTTTTTCTTCTTCTTTCTATCTGCGCTTTGCAAATGCTCACATTGCCAGAGAGCGACGACGATGACAACGATGACGAGGATGACGATGGTGACAATTTGGATGAGGACGCCGTACTCGAATATCGCTCCGTCTCACATTTTGGTGGCGTAAACCGTGTACGGGCTCAACCTCTCCCTGCCGGACAACCGCTTCCCCCGGAGACGACTCCGTATTACGTTGCGAGCTGGGCCGAGACAGGCAAAGTGCATGTCTGGGACGTGCGCCCGCTCATCCACGCGCTTGAAATGCCTGATGCAACCGTCGACAAGGAGCGTGCGGAGACCCCGAGATACACCATCGATACCCACGGTCGCGCCGAGGGCTTCGCGATGGACTGGGCCGCGTCGGACACCGGTGCGCTGCGGCTACTCACTGGTGACATTCATTCGAAGATCTACTTGACAATAAGCACGCCCACGGGCTTCACCACGCAGAAAACACCTTTCACGTCGCACACCTCGAGCGTCGAAGATATACAATGGAGCCCGAGCGAGGCGACCGTCTTTGCGTCGTGCTCAGCGGACCGGTGTGTGTGCATATGGGACGTGCGGAGTAAAGGGAAGCAAAATGTCGCGGGCATCGAGAAGGCGCATGGCAGCGACGTCAATGTGATCAGTTGGAATCGCAGTACCGCATATCTACTTCTCAGTGGTGGCGATGAGGGTGGAATCAAGGTATGGGATCTAAGAAACGTGAAGAAGCGCGGGTGAGTAGCAGGGCATTTACCAGTTGTGATCCCGGCTAACTTGGTTGGTTTTAACTAGAACCACGGCCCCTGATCCTATGCCTGTCGCATCCTTCATGTGGCATCGAGCACCCATCACATCCATCGAATGGCATCCTACGGAGGATTCTATCTTTGCTGCGTCCGGGGCGGATGATCAGGTGACGCTTTGGGATCTCGCCGTTGAGCAGGATGACGAAGAGACTGGGGCGATGGACGACACTCCTGAGAATGGACAGGACGTTCCACCTCAACTGCTGTTCGTCCATCAGGGGCAAAAAGAAGTAAAAGAGGTCCATTGGCATCCTCAGATTCCGGGAACAATTATCAGCACAGCACGAGACGGGTTTAACGTATTTAAAACGATTTCCGTATAGTGAATCGGTGCCTATCCGGTATGCTGTACTGAATTAGGTAGCATGGTTGGCGAACTCTCGCCGAGTACGATACTACAGTATGGACCAGGAGTGTGTGCCAAGAGAAGGCTTAATATAGGCCAACGCCGTTATAACCTTTGGGTGAACGAAGCTATGAACGAGATTGAGTTGTCATTGCTTAATCACAAAAGGAATAGAAGAGACGGGTCTCACCTTTGTAATATTTTTGTGCAAGATGTCTGCCATAACGGCATACACGTTGCGCAAGTCGGAGAGATTCTGTCTTGCAATGTACAGTTGCTTATCGTCATGCTCTTTCAATGCCAACTACGACGATGTGAGTTAGATAAACCATGATAACAGAACGCGTACGGCATAGTCCTCCATGTGGGGATATTTGATGATTTTCGAGCAGATCTTAGCTCTGCTCAAATGGTGTTGCCGGACGCCGTCTCGCATATTGTAGCCGCTCTCTTGAGAACGGTGAAGCTCGCTTAAAACTTCTGAGGGGACGTCAGAACTATTCAGCGGCCAGCAAGCCCAAACGTTCTACCTTCCTGTATTTGTACACCTTTGGCGAATATTGTGAGCGGAGACCGGTCACATGCGAGGTGCACATATTAACGTACCAAAGTTGTCACCACTGACGGTTTGGTAGTGAGTAATGGAACTGCTGAAGGAGGATACACATACTCCTCAATCCTGTGATAGATGTTAGAGAATCAACGCTGGCAACCAGAAAGGAAGACAAACATACTTGGGCATCGTCAAGTTTATCCACAGCTTAACTTTGTCCTGGGTGATACGAAGATGAAGAAGTGCACCAGTACAAGAAAAACGGAACAGACCGTGAGTTCAATTAGTTGTTCACATTCCTTCTTCATCGTCTCGTGCACTGAGACTAGGTGCGTATTTGCGTGAAACGAGTTAGGGAACCGGGCATGCTGTGTGTCACTTAAAACGTGATCATTGGGCTCCCCCACGTCCCGCTTCCGCTTCTTCTTGTCTGGTTCCCCAGTGGAGTTGGAGGAATTGGGAGGCGGGTGAACCGTGACGTCTGTCGACCCTGCGGCGTGTGACTGATGGAAAGGTGATGATGGGGATGAGGCCGACTCGATAAGCTTTTGAAGCTCCCTGAATGAACCGTGTCAAAAATAAGGACTGCCGAAGCATGGCAAGACCCTACACTATCTAGAAATGGGATAATAGGGCTGAATAAAGGTGATATTCGGAGATGAAAAGCCGATTTACCTTGGCGGGAAATATACGGAATATCACGTCCTCCGCATCAGCGTCCACGGATTTACGAAAGTCCTAGGAGGTTGAGAGTCTAGAATTGAGGGAAGAGGATACATCATAATTACCTCTACTTTTGCGGCCGTTTCGCTGTCAACTTGCGGCTCCTTGTGTTTCATGGTGGTCAATGATCGTGTGTCACACTATCCGTTGCCAGCAAAGCGTGTATACATTGGCAAGGGTGCTGCCTGCTGCCTGCAAGCAAACCACGTGAGAGTTTGCTATAAGTTTGTTGCTGTTTGGTGGCCTCACATATCT
>Ga0137397_10000953_pt1 | contig 20091 bp, 15 predicted proteins | sample czorhiz116metaG_FD_106658 | JGI IMG/M metagenome (GOLD analysis project Ga0137397, IMG submission 106658) | Vadose zone soil microbial communities from Angelo Coast Range Reserve, California, USA - czorhiz1.16 metaG | ecosystem: Environmental > Terrestrial > Soil > Vadose zone | place: USA... | reverse complement strand
TCACCAATACCAGTCCGGCGCGCGCCGCCCCGAACATCGTCAACACCCACTCGGCGCAGTTCGGCGCCCAGATGCCGATGCGCTCGCCCGGCTTGAGTCCGCAGGCGACCAGTCCGCGCGCCACCCGCTCGACCTCGCGATCGAATTCGGCGAACGTGAATCGGGTCGACTGGAACGGCACCACGAGCGCCAAGCGGTCCGGTACCTGGTCGACGGCGGCCTTTAGAACTCCGTCCACCGTGCGATAGAGCAGGGGCTGATCGCTGGTGCCCGACACGAAACTCAAAGAGGGTTGCCGACGGCTGCGGTGCATATGACTCAGCGTAGACGCGCGCTGCCGACATGGCAATGACCCTCGCCTTTTCACCCGGCCTAATACAGAAGCGCGCGCGGCGTGAGCGAGTATGATTCCCAGCAGCCGGCGGCGGCTCCCCTGCGTTACGCAGCGCGGCCTAGGCTAGTATTACCTGCACTGACGGCTACCCCTTGCGTTGCGCATCCGCGGCCGTTGGGTCGCGTCATCCGTTGCGACGCTGGGTGATCGACTGCGCGCGTTTGAGGAGAAGTCGTGTCGACCAAGGCCGTCATCGGCGGGCATAAGATTCGGCGCCTGGACACCGTCACCGAGGCGCACGTTCGGGGACTTGCCGAACTGCTGATCGATTGCGTGGACGGCGACGCGTCGGTGAGCTTCATGCACCCCTTGGCCGTGCCGAAGGCACTGGATTTCTGGCATCGCATAGCTCACGGAGTGGCTCGAGGCGAGCGTGCGCTGCTCGTGGCCGAAGATGCGGGCGGCGTTGTCGGCACCGTGCAGCTCATCCTCGATCAGCCAGAGAATCAGCCGCACCGCGCCGATCTGTCGAAGATGCTCGTGCACCGCCGAGCACGGCGTCAGGGATTGGGGGAGGGATTGCTGCGCGCCGCGGAGGATGTCGCACGCGATTGCGGGAAATCACTGCTGGTGCTCGACACAGCGAGCGCCGATGCGGAGCGTCTTTATGTCAAGTTGGGTTGGCGGCGCTGCGGCGTCATCCCAGGGTACGCCCTGCTGCCGCGTGGCGGACTGTGTGACACCACCTACTTCTACCGAACGCTGGATACCTAGCCACTCGCAGTCTGAACGAACGGCGCTACAAGCCTCGGCGGCAATTGCATGTGACGCGGCAGCACCGGAGAATTGAGCCGGTCCATCAGGCTCCTGTCCGGCCAATGCCGTATTCTCGAACGCCCGAACAGCGGTGTGTCGAGAGCTGGACATCCATACAGTATGTTTCTGGCGGGGAGATAGGATGATGAAGCAATTACCACTCGGCAAATCGGGTCCCGCTGCCTCTGCGCTCGGACTGGGCTGCATGGGCATGTCCGGGATGTACGGTCCGGCGGACCGCAAGGAAAGTCTCGCCACGCTCCAGGCGGCCGTCGACGCCGGGATCACCCTACTTGATACCGGTGATTTCTACGGCATGGGGCACAACGAATTACTGATCGGCGAGGCGCTGAAGTCGATCGCCCGTGACCGCGTGCTCCTCAGCGTGAAGTTCGGGGGTCTGCGCGATCCCGCAGGCGGCTGGGCCGGCTATGACACGCGGCCGAAAGCGGCCAAGAACTTCCTTGCCTATTCCTTGCAGCGGCTGGGCGTCGACTATATCGACATTTACCGACCCGCTCGCCTCGATCCGCAAGTGCCGATCGAGGACACAGTCGGTGCCATCGCGGACATGATCAACGCGGGATACGTGCGCCATATCGGTCTTTCCGAAATCGGCGCGGAAACCCTGCGGCGCGCGGCCGCAGTGCACCCCATCAGCGATTTGCAGATCGAGTATTCGTTGATTTCCCGCGGTATCGAAGATCGCATCCTGCCGACGGCGCGGGAACTCGGCATCGGCATTACGGCGTACGGCGTGTTGTCGCGGGGACTCATCAGTGGCCACTGGCGCAAGGACAACGTCGCCGCGGGTGACTTCCGCGCGCGCAGCCCGCGCTTCCAGGGCGCCAACGTCGACGCCAACCTGGCCCTCGTCGAGGCACTTCGGGATATTGCGGCCGCGAAGGACATCAGCGTTGCGCAGGTCGCGATCGCCTGGGTTGCCCAACAGGGAGACGACATCATTCCGCTCATCGGCGCGCGGCGCCGCGATCGCCTGGCCGAAGCGCTCGGCTCGTTGGACGCGGCGCTCACGGCAAAAGACATGGCGGCCATCGAACTCGCCATCCCGAAGGGCGCGGCCGCAGGTGCGCGTTACCCCGGCGCAGCGATGGCCGACCTGGACAGCGAGAAATGATTCGACGAGCTTAAAGGAACGCCGGCGCGTTGATTCGCCAGGCGATGTTCATACAGGCCTCAAGCGCCGCCTCACGCGTCGCCTCAAGCGCCGCCTCAAGCGTCGCCATCAATAATCCCGAGGTCTGTCAGCACTCGTTGGGTTTCATTCGCCCCGCGGACACGAACCGCATGCATGCCAAAACTCTGTGCGGCTTCGACGTTGAGCGGGTTGTCATCCAAAAACAGCACCTGCCCGGGCATGAAACCCAGCGAATCGACGACATGTTCAAAGGCGTCGGCATCAGGTTTGATTTTCCCGGTGAGATGCGAAATAAAGTGGCTGTCGAACGCAGGGCCAAGTCGCATGTCGTTCAACACCCGGGGCCAGTGCAGACTGTTGCTATTCGACAGCAGTGCGCGTCGATAGGACGGTGGTATGAGCGCCAACATTTCCAAGGTGCCCGGATAAAGCCCGGTTGGCCACCCTGCAAACGATTCCAGAAATAGCTGCGGTTCGACGGCGAGGCCAAACTCCGAAATCACGCCGTCCGCAAACTCGTTGGCATCGATCCGTCCGGTCTCAAATTTTCGCACCGACTCCGATTGCAGCCACATGCGCCAAAGCTCATCCGTGGTCACCGCATTGCCCAGCCATTCGAGCATGGTGTCGACGCCGCTGAGCTGCACGAGCACCCCGCCCACATCGAACAGCAGTACGCGAATGTCTTCTGGCGGACCGTTAATTTTCATCTTGAGAAATGGTACTACGATTCCGTCGCGATCCGAACGTACACGCCGACAGGACCGGAAGCACACGCCGACCGGACCGCACGTACGCCTACCGGGGCCGGCCCTACGCCTGCCGGAGTACGTCGGGAAACCTAGGAGCGTTCAAGTCAGGGGCAGCACAGAAGGCAACCGAGGCGCGTACAATCACTGGAACATGCCCCTGCCCCATCATCACTCGAATAACACGGCACCGCAGCCCTTCGCGCATCAACCAGGGATACCCGCATGACTCCAAGTGAAAGTGGCCTTCTCACGTCAGCCGGTGATATCCCCGTGACTTCGAGTGAAACGCGCGAACTTCATCGCGGCATCGGTACTCGGCAACTGAGCATGATTGCGATCGGCGGCGCGATCGGCACGGGTTTGTTCTTCGCCAGCGGCGGAGCCATAGCGCAAGCCGGCCCGGGCGGCGCGCTGCTGGCGTACGCAACCATGGGTCTCGCGGTGTACTGCATGATGCAGTCGCTGGGCGAGATGGCGACGCAATTGCCCATTCCGGGTTCCTTCGAGGCGTATGCGGAGCGCTTCATCGATCCGTCCCTGGGGTTTGCGGTGGGCTGGAACTACTGGTTCAGCTGGTCGATCACGCTGGCAGCCGAGTTGGTCGCGGGGGCCCTCATCGTACAATTCTGGTTCCCGCATTCGAACTCTATGTTTTGGGCCATGGGCTTCTTTGCGGTGCTTCTGGCGCTCAACCTCTTGTCGGTCAAGGCGTACGCCGAAGCCGAGTATTGGTTCGCCGGGATCAAGGTCGTGACCGTAGTCATTTTCCTGGCGGTGGGAGGCCTGATGATCACCGGCATGATCGGCGATCACCATGCAGGCTTTCAAAACTGGACGCTGAGCGACCCCAAGTCCGGCACGCGGGCTCCCTTCGTAGGCGGCTGGACGTCGGTGCTGGCGGTGTTCTTGGTGGCCGGTTTCTCATTCCAGGGAACGGAAGGCGTGGGTCTTGCCGCGGCGGAAACCACCAACCCGAGCAAAAACGTCCCCAAGGCGATCAGGACCGTTTTCTGGCGCATCCTGCTGTTCTATATCGGCTCCATTTTCGTGGTCGGCACCTTGGTCAGTTACAACGACCCGAATCTGCTGCACGGCGACGAGAGTCACATTGCCTTCTCGCCCTTCACGATGGTGTTCCAGATGCTTCCGAGGTTCGGGTATTACGCCGCCAATCTCATGAATGCGGTGATCCTGTCCTCGGTGCTGTCTTGCGGGAATTCCTCGATGTATGTGGCCTCACGAATGTTGTATGCGATGTCCCATAGCCGCAAGGCGCCGAAGCTGTTCAGCAAGCTCAACCGGCGCGGCGTGCCCGTGGCCGCACTCCTGGCCACGGGGTTGGTCAGTGCCCTGGCCTTCTTTTCCACCCTGGTGGGTGACCAGAAGATCTATCAGATTTTCTACAATGCCTCGAGCCTGAGCGGTTTCCTGATTTGGCTAGGCATCGCGGTCTGCCACCTGCGTTTCCGCCAGGCGTGGGTCGCACAGGGCCGGAGCCTCGACGATCTGAAATTCAAGTCGAAGTTCTACCCCTACGGCCCATGGCTCGCCGTGATCCTCTTCTTGGTGGTGTTGTTCGGCGCCAACATCGGCGTATTCCAAGCCCCGGTCTTTTCCTGGTTCGACTTCATCACCGGCTACCTGATGATTCCGGGTTTCGTCCTCTTTTACTTGGGCCACAAATACTGGAACAAGACGCGGGTAATACCCCTGAAGGACTGTAATTTCGAGATGGACTGAGCCGCTGCGGCGCGCCTCCCGCCAGGATTCCGGCCGCCCCCTGGGTGGTGTTTCCCGGCAATCCGGGCCACGCATATCTCGCATCCAGCAATGGCCTGGCCGAGATTACACCCGTAATCATTCCGGCCGATCACGCAATAGCTGCGAAATCGAGCGCGCGCAAGCTCCGGACATGCGCCAAAGTATCGTCGTATACGAACAAGATGACCTGATGCGCGCCCTGCTCGTGGAATGGCTGAGAAACGCCGGCTATCGAGCTCACGGCGTCGCGCCGCACTGCGCACCTACCGATAATGTGGATCTTGTGATCGTCAGTATTTATATGCCCAAACATGCGGGCGGACGCCTGGTCGATGAAATTCGCGCAGCGTATCCGGGAACACCGGTGGTGGCGATCTCCGGACAATTCCGCTCCGGCCTCTCGAGTGCCGGTGCGACGGCGCAGACGCTCGGCGTTGCCCAGGTCATCTCCAAGCCGGTGACCCGCGATGCTCTGCTCGCGACCGTTCGCGCTATGATCGGTCCACCGAATTAAGGCTCTGCGAGACGCATGCCCCCATCCGACGATCTCATTGCGCAACCCACCGCCCCCATCCGGTTCAAGCGCCTGCGGCTCGGGATCGCGGTACTTGGCTTGTTTGTCATATTTGCGTTTGCGGCCTCCTCCGCTTACGACGCTTCGCGTGCCTACCACAATTCGCTCGCTGCGACCGATCGCGAAATCAGCAATGTCGCGACGGCGCTCGCCGAGCAAACCGCGTGGACTTGGCAGGGCATCGATTTGCTGCTCCGGGATACGGCGCGTTGGTACCAGAACGACAGCCGCAAGTTCGCGCCCGAGCGTCTCAATGAAGTCCTCGCGAATCGCACCGCCGGAGTACCGCAGCTGCGGATGATCACCATCGACGATCCCCAGGGTATACAGCGGCACCGCTCGCGCGGCTCCGTACCGCCGAATCTCGACGTGTCCGACCGCGCTTACTTCATCGCTCAGCGCGACAGCGCTGCGACGGGGCTCTTCGTCAGCGAACCGCTGATCACCCGGAGCGAGAGCCGGATGGGAATAGTCCTGTCGCGGCGCATCGAGGGCGACCATGGAGAGTTCGCAGGGGTCGTTACCGCCATCGTCGACCTCGCGGATCTCGAGAGGTTCTACAGCTCGGTCACCCTCGGGAAGGGCAGCGCCGTCCAGCTCCTGCGCGACAATGGCACGCTGCTCATACACAATCCGCCGGCGCCGGAAGCGATCAACAGAAAATTCCCGGAACTCGCCGCCGTACCGGCTGCGCCGGCAAGCCGCGTGGTGAACCCGATCGATGGCCGGCGAGACTTCATCGCGGTGGCGCGCGTACGGGACACCCCACTTGTGATGACGGTCACTCGCGACGAGTCTGTTGCCATGCGCCCGTGGCGCGATGAAGCGATTCGACTGGCCGCGCGCACCATCGTAGTCACCCTTCTGGGTTTGGCCGCCATCGCCGCGCTGTGGCGCCAGCTACGGCGCATTGAAACGGGTGAGCGCGCACTGCGGGACAGTGAGGAACGCTACGCACTGGCGATGGAGGGAGCGAACGAAGGGCACTGGGACTGGAACCTCGAGACCGATCACCTCTTCCTGTCGTCGAAGATGAAAATGCTCGAGGGTAAAGACGAAGACCATGCCGCGACCACCCGCACCGCGTGGAATGCAACCACTCTCGTCCACGTGGATGACCGGCCACGGCTCGACGCTGCGGTCAAGGATCACCTCGAGGGTCGCACGCCGAGCTTTGAATGCGAATACCGCGTGGAGCAACGTAACGGCGACTGGCACTGGCTGCTCTCGCGCGGCCGCTGTCTGCGGGACACGGCGGGCAGACCATACCGGTTCGTCGGTTCGGCCATCGACGTGACGGATCAAAAGCAAGCGCAGGCCGACAAAGAGCATCTGGAGGCGCAGCTGCGGCAATCGCAGAAAATGGAGGCGATCGGCACGCTGGCAGGCGGCATCGCCCACGACTTCAACAATATCTTGGGAGCGATCTTAGGATACGGCGAGCTTGCACAAGAACTCTCCGTTCGCGACAGTGCCTTGCGGCGCTACCTTGACAACGTGATGCACGCGGCCGGGCGAGCCAAGATGCTCGTCGACCGCATCCTCGGATTCAGCCGCAGCGGGATGGGTGAGCGCGCACATGTGCATGTCCAGTCGGTCATCGAAGAATCCCTGGAACTGATCGCGGCATCCCTGCCCGCCAACGTACGTCTGGACAAAAAACTCGATGCCGGCGATGCCGCATTGATCGGCGATTCGACGCAATTGCATCAGGTCGCCATGAATCTCTGTACCAATGCAGTACATGCCATGGAGCGCGGCGGCACGCTCACCGTGCTTCTCGAACGCATTCGATTGATCGAGGGCCGTTCGCTTTCGCGCGGCGCGCTCTCCCCGGGGAACTACGCGCGGCTCGTGATCCGGGACACGGGCACCGGCATTCCGCCCGCTGTGCTCGAGCGAATATTCGATCCGTTCTTCACGACCAAAGGTATCGGCGAAGGAACCGGTCTGGGTCTATCGCTGGTGCATGGGATCGTGACCGATCTCGGCGGTGCGATCGATGTCAAAACGACCGCCGGGAAAGGAACGAGCTTTGAGATCTGGCTGCCGATCTCGGCCGAAGCCGGAAAGCCCGCCGTTGAAACGGTGCGCGAACTGCCGCGCGGACACGGTGAGACGGTGATGATCGTCGATGACGAACCGATGCTGGTGACGCTCGCCGAAGAAATGCTTGCCGAACTCGGCTACGAGCCGGTGGGTTTCGGTTCAAGCAACGCGGCGCTTCAGGCATTCCGGGCCGACCCGACGCGTTTCGATCTGGTGCTCACCGATGAAGCGATGCCGGATATCGCGGGTAGCGAGCTGGCACGCGAGATCCGGCGCGTTCGGCCCGATGTACCCATCATTCTCATGAGCGGCCACGGGGGCGCACGGCTTGCGAATCGTGCGGCCGGAATCGGCGTGAATGAGGTATTGCACAAGCCGCTGCAGCGCAGTGACCTCGCCGAGTCGTTCGCGCGCAATCTAAGGTCCGCGCCGTGAATGTGGGCGGAGATTCCCCGCTGATCTGGTGATACATTATTGAGGCCCGGCCTCGGAGACTATCGTCATGCCTGAGACTGTTCAGCCGCACATCTTGGTCGTCGACGACGATCCGCAGATCCGCGACTTGCTGCGGGAATACCTCACCCAGAACGAGTTGCGCGTCAGCGTGACGTCGACCGGCACGGAAATGTTGGTGATCCTCGCCGACCACGCCATCGATCTCGTGGTGCTCGACCTGCGCCTGGCAGGCGAGGATGGCATGGCGATTGCGCGCAAGCTGCGCGAGGAATCGGCGATACCCGTCATCATCCTCACCGGCGTCCGCGACGAAGCCGATCGCATCATGGGCCTCGAACTCGGTGCCGACGATTACCTGACCAAGCCTTTCAGCCCCCGCGAGCTGCTGGCTCGCATCCGCAGCGTGCTGCGGCGAACCAAGGGGGCGGCCCTGACTGAGGCGAGGCAGAGAGACGTCCGCGCCTACCGCTTTGCCGAGTTCGAGCTCAACCTGCGCACGCGGCGACTGGCAAAGCATACCGGGCAGCGGTTCGAACTGACCAACGGCGAATTCAATCTACTCGCCGCGTTACTGGCGGCTCCGCAACGAGTCCTCACTCGCGATCAGCTGCTCGAAGCCAGCCGAGTGTACGACAACGAGGTCTACGACCGATCCATTGACGTTCAGGTGCTGCGATTGCGCCGCAAGATCGAGGCCGATCCGTCGCAACCACAGTTCATCGTCACCGAACGCGGTGTGGGATATTCGTTCAGCGCGCCGGTTGAAATTCTTTACTGACTTCCCCGCCGCGCTCGACAAGCTGATGGCCCGCCATCGGTAAAGTAAGGCCCCTGCGAAGCAGTGCAACGTTGCGAAGCGGTGCAGCAAAGCTGAAGGCCAAGGTGGGCTCCCGTCCCTCTCGCTGCGCGTGGCGTCCGCGCTGCGGGCCATCCTGTTGACAAGCACATGGTGGCGAGTGGCGCGAATGGCTTCCAGAACTCGAATCCAAACACTTGTGCCGGGACGAACTTTGATTTCCATCCAGAGTTCGACACCGCGAGGTTTGGAAACTTCGTCCCCTGGGCGGCGCTTCAGGCAAATATCAACTTTTCCGTGGAAATCGGGCACTTCACGCCCGGCGCGAATGGCGACAACGATGCTGACGACGCACCGTGTTTCCCCGGGCCTACGGTAGCTGGCTGCCTCAATCTTGCCGTCGGAGGGGATCTAGACTTTGACGGCACGTCGTACCGGACCGACTGGCCAGACGGCACGCGCAACAATGCCACATCGCTTGCCATCCGTTCCGTCAGCGGAGGCGGCATTGGGCCCCTCAGTCGGTCTGACGATAGTGGCGACTATAACCAGCCGTTTCCAATCATTCAGCTCGAGACCGATGTCTCAAGCTCGGAATCAACCTGTAAACCGAATGGGGTCGGCTGCGTCGTCCCGCCGGTGGGCGCAGCGTTCTATCCTTTTTATGCGCTGAAAGGCAGCAACGATGGAGGCAATCAGGGAAACTGCACGCTGCTGTTTGGCAATTTCAGCGGGGTCGGCGTCAACAACTTTGGCCGGGACAAGCAGTACGGCGCCTCGAATCTGTCCTGGTTCTTTGGCCAGAACAGCGGCGGTCCGCAGACCAATCCGTGTATGCCAAATCCCGGCGGGTTCTAGAGGTGCAGGCTATCCCCAGAGGCCGCCCAGCGCCCTGACCAGCAGCACGCTCGCGTCGAGCCGACGCCGGGCAATGTCGATGGCGGTACGCTCGTTGGTCAAGGCAGCGCTCTGCGCGGTCACCACATCCAAGTACCCCACTGCGCCACCCTCATAACGCTGCAGCGCCAGATCGAGCTCATGCTGTGCGGCGCTGACCGCCCGCTGCTGTGCCCCCGACTCGTCGGCGAGTACGCGCAGGGCGGCGAGATTATCCTCGACCTCTTGGAATGAAGTCAGCACCACCTGCCGATAGTCGGCCACCGCCGAGTCATACATCGCCTTGGCGGCGTTCAATTTCTGCTTACGCAGACCGCCGTCGAACAGCGTGCCCACCAACGGCAGGCCGACGGCCCAGAAGCGGCTGGGCGCGTTCGCCCATTGTGAAAAGCCCCCCGATTCGAGGCCGCCGGTGAGGGACAGCATCAGATCCGGAAAGAACGCGGCGGTGGCCGAGCCCACGTCTGCGTTGGAGGCCGCCACGAGGCGCTCCGCCGCCGCCACGTCGGGTCGCCGTTCCAGCAGTTGCGAGGGGACGCCGGCGGGAACATCCGGCGGCGCGAGCTGCGTGGCACTCGCGGGCAGCGCAAATGTCGAGGCGGATTCGCCGATCAGCGTGGCAATCGCATGCTCAAGCTGGGCACGCATGACGCCGAGATCGATGAGTTGCGAACGCGCCGTCTCCAATTGGGTCTGCGCCAAAGCGACGTCCGAATCCGATGCGACGCCGGCGGTGAATCGCTGGGTCGCAATGTCGAGCGCCGCCTGAAAGGCAACGACGGTTTGCCGCAACAGGTCGGTCTGCGTGTCCACCCCGCGCAGGTCGAAATAGTCCACCGCGAGTTCGGCGTGCATGCTGAGTTCGACCGAGGCCAGATCCGCCGCGCTCGCCTGCTCCCGGGCCTTGGCGCCCTCGACGGCGTGGCCTACCTTGCCGAATAAATCCGGCTCCCAGGAGGCGCTCACGCCCGCGGTGTTGTCCCACACCGTCTTGCCGGCCAGACCCTGGCGCCCGATCACAGTCTGCGAGGTACGGACCCGACCGGGCTCGATCCCCGCCTGAATTGTCGGGTAGTACGCCGAGCGGGCTTGGCCCACCACCGCGCGCGCCTGCTGGAGCGACGCCACTGCCTTGACGATGGTCTGATTCGACACGGTGACGCGCGCCTCGAGCTGATTCAACGACGCATCCTGGAAGATTTCCCACCAGGCGCCGCGGTTCTGGGCGTCCTGGGGGGAAGCGGGCTTCCAGCCCGGCGCCGGCACGGCGGCGGGGGCGGCGGGCCGCTCCTTGAACGCTCCGGGCACATCGACGCCAGGCCGCACATAGGCAGGGCCGGTCGCGCAGCCGGCGAGCAGCAGCGTCAGGACAAGCGCTCCGGCGCCCGCGCGAATCTTGGTATCCAATCCGACATTCATGACCGTTCTCCGACGATAGGGACGCGCAACGTTGCCCATGGTGCTAGGCCGACGGCGATTTCGACGGCTTCTCAGAGCCCGACGGCTTCCCGGCGCCCGGCGGGTTCTCGACGACGTGCACGGCGTCGCCGGGCGCGATGGCATCGCCCGGGTTGGCAATGACACGCTCGCTCACGTCGAGCCCGGAGGTCACTTCCACGGTCGTGCCGAAGTCCCGTCCCAAGGTAACCTTTCGCAGCTGCGCCTTCCCCGTCCCATCGACGACCGCCACCTGCACCCCGTCCGGGCGGAATAGCAGCGTATTCACGGGCACGGACAGGAGCGGGTGGGACGTGGTCATCTCCAGATCGACCAGCGCGTAGGCACCCGGCAGAACGGCACCGTCCTGGTTGTCGACGTCTACTTCGACCCGCAAGGTACGGCTGGCGGAATTGATCGCTCCTGAGGTGCGCGCGACCGCCCCGTGCAAGGGGTGGTCCGGCTGCTGCGGAAGAGTCAGCGTGGCCGGCACACCGGGCTGCATGTCTTGCGCGTAGACCTGCGGGACGTCGACGAAGACTCGCAGCTTGTCCGTTTCCGCCAAATGGAACAGTTCCATCTTGGATCCGCCGGCGCTGCCCGAATCGATCAACGCGCCGACGTCGACGTTGCGTGCGGTGACCACGCCCGCGAAAGGCGCGACCACTCGTTCGTAGGATTGCAATTTACTCAAGCGCTGCACGTTCGCCTGCATCGACGCAAGAGTGGCCGCCCGCGCCTTCATCGTGGCAACGTCCGTTTCGGCGACTTCGCGCGAGACTGCATTGGTCTTGAGCAGACCCACCCAGCGATCGGCGGTCACCTTGGCGATATCGTACTGGGCTTGAGCGGTATGCTCATCGGCGCGCGCCTGCTGGAGCTGCGCGTCGACTTCGGGCGTCTCGATGTAGGCCAACAGCTCGCCCGCCGGCACTTGGGTCCCGATGTCCTTGTACCAGTGCGCGAGATAGCCGTTGGTGCGCGCGAAGATCGAGGCTTCCTGAAACGCCTGCACATCGGCCGGCAACTCGATGCGCTGCACCGCCGGCGCCGCCTTCGGGTTCACCACCGAGACCACGGGAGTGCTGAACGACTGGGTTTGCGTACGCAGCGCCGCGTGCGCCTTGAGTCGCGGCAGGATCCCGACGGCGAGGGCCAGCAGCACGAGTGCGAGCGGCGTCAACCGCAGCAGCCGTGTTTTCAATGATCGGCGGGCAACGGTCGGATCGCCGGCGTCGCGGTTTAGTGTCGCATCGTGATCGTTCATATCGTTACCACTCACATCTCTATCGTTCATGATCTCTCTCCCAATTAATTCGCGGACAAAGCGGGCGTCGCCGAGGCCGTATGCGCCTCGCGGCGCTTGAGCCATCCGTGTACCGCCGCAAATACGACGGGCACGAACAGCAAGGTGGACATGGTTCCGAACATGAGCCCGCCGATCACGGCGCGCCCCAGCGGAGCGTTCTGCTCGCCGCCGTCGCCGAGGCCAAGGGCCATCGGCAACATGCCGATCACCATGGCGAGTGCGGTCATCAGCACCGGGCGAAACCGCCCGAGGCCGGCGTCGAGGGCGGCGCGCAGGGGCTCCGTCCCCTGCGCCAACGACTCACGCGCAAAACTCACCACGAGAATGCTGTTGGCGGTTGCGATGCCGATGCACATGATGGTTCCGGTCAACGCCGGCACGCTCACCGTCGTGCCGGTAACGAACAGCATCCACACGATGCCGACCAAGGCGGCCGGAAGGCCGCTGATGATGATCATCGGGTCGAGCCACGATTGGAAGTTGATCACCATGAGCAGGTACACGAGCAGCACGGCAAAGGCGAGCCCAGTCAGGAGGCCTATGAACGAGGACTGCATGGTCTGCACCTGTCCACGCACCACTATGCGGGAACCCGCCGGTAAACTGCCGCGCGCCTGATCGACCAAGCCGGTGATCTCGTGGGCCACCCCGCCGAGATCTCGCCCCTGGACCGAACCGAAGATATCGATCACCGGCTGGACGTTGTAGTGGGAGACCACGGCCTCCTGCGAGCCGCGATCGAGCGTGCCGAGCGAACCCAAGATCTGCGACTGCGCTGCTCCGGGGGCACCGGGGCTTGCGCCCGCCGCCGTGCCCGCACGTGCAGCGACACCGGTGCTAGCGCCGGCAAGCGGAATATTGCGCAGCGCGTCCAACGAATCCACCGTGTACTGCGGGGTCATGGTCATCAGCGGATAGCTCACCCCATTCTTTGGATTGAGCCAAAAATTGGGCGAGGTCTGAGAGCTTCCCGACAATGCGATGAGCAGGTTTTGCGAGATCTGGCGCTGCTGGAAGCCGGCCTTGATCGCCTCGGTGCGGTCGACATCGATATTGATCGCCGGCGCATCATCGGGCTGCTGGATGCGCAAGTCCACCAGACCCTGCACCTGTCGCAGCCGCGCCACCAACTTCATCGCCGCCGCCCGGTTGCCGTTCACGTCGCCGCCGACGACCTGAATGTCGATGGGTGACGGCAGGCCGAAATTGAGAATCTGGCTGATGATGTCCGCCGGCAAGAAGCCGAAGGTCACACCCGGGAAATCGGTGTTGAGCACCGTACGCAGCTTCTCTACGTACTGCGCCGTCGGCCTGTGTTTGGCATTGAGTGTGACCAGGACATCGGCGTCCGCATTGCCGATCGGCGACGCGGAGTCGTAGGTCAGGTTGATGCCGCTGACCGGCAGACCGATGTTGTCCAGGATGCTGCCGAGTTCGTCCTTCGGAATCAGCGAACGAATGCGCGTCTCCACCTTGTCGGTGATCCGCGCGGCCTCCTCGATGCGCGTTCCGGTCTTGGCGCGCAGATGTAGCCGAATCTCTCCGGTGTCCGAAGTCGGGAAGAAGTCCTGGCCGAGAAACGGCACCAGTATTGCGGTACCCAGGCACGCGCCCAAGAACCCGAGTGCCAAAGCACGGGGCCGTGCCAACCCCCACTCCAGACGGCCGCGGTAGAAGTCGCGAAACTTCTCGAAACCGCGCTCGAAGCCCTGCTGAAAGCGCATGAAGGGCCCAGGCGGTTTGCCGGCGTCGGCAGAATGCTGCGCGGAGCTGCGCAGCAAATACATGGCCAGCGTCGGAATCAAGGTCCGCGAGAAGAAGTACGAGGCCAGCATGGCGAAGACTACGGCCTCTCCCAGGGGCACGAACAGATAACGAGCCACCCCGGACAACAGAAACATCGGAATGAACACGATGCAGATGGACAATGTCGAGACCAGCGTCGGCACGGCAATCTGCGCGGAAGCCAAGAGAATCGCTTCGCGCTTTTCGGTGCCGGCCTCGAGGTGGTGACTGATGTTTTCGATGGCGACCGTGGCGTCGTCCACCAGAATGCCCACCGCGAGTGCGAGTCCGCCCAACGTCATGATGTTGATGGTCTGCCCCAGTGCCGACAGCGTGATCAACGAGGTCAAGATCGAGAGCGGAATGGTGACGGCGATGATCAAGGTGGCACGCCAGTTCGCCAGAAACAGCAGAATCATGAGCCCAGTCAAGACGCCGGCGATCATGGCCTCACGCACCACGCCGCTGACGGCGCTGCTGACGAACACCGACTGATCGGACACCGGCTGGATGCCGAGCGCCTTCGGCAGCCCCGCCGAGATTTGCGGCAGCATCGCCTTGACTTGCGCGATGATCGTGAGTGTCGATGCACTGCCGCTCTTCTCGATTTGCAGCAGCGCCGAACGGTTGCCATTCGTGCGCACGATGTTGGTTTGCGGCTCATAGCCGTCCCGTACGTGCGCAACATCGCGGACGTAGATCACCTGGCCGCCGGAGGAGGTGCTCACCGGCAAATCATTGAGGGCCTCCACCGTTTGGGTGCTGCCGTTCATGTTGACGTTGTACTCGAGCGCGCCGATCTTGGCCGTGCCGCCCGGCAGAATGAGGTTCTGGGCATTGACGGCATTGACCACATCAATCGGCGACAGGCCGCGCGCCTGCAGGGCACGGGAATCGATATCCACCATGATTTGCCGAACTTTGCCGCCGAACGGCAGCGGCACGGCCGCGCCCTGCACCGTCGCTAGTTGGGTCCGGATGAAGTTATTGCCGTAGTCGTACAGCTGTTGTTCGGGCAAGGTCTTGCTCGTCAGGGCGAGCTGCAGAATGGGCACGGTGGAAGCGTTGTAGGAAAGGATCAGCGGCGGCAGTATTCCGGGCGGGAGATTTTTCAGCAGCGACGAGGAATTCGCGGCCGCCTCCGCAATCGCGCGATTGATGTCCGCGCCGGGATGGAAAAACACTTTGATCACCGTGACGCCGTTCAAGGTCTGCGACTCGATGTGTTCGATGTTGTCAACGTCGGTGGTGAGCGCGCGTTCTACAGGGGAGGTGACGCGGTCAGCCATGTCCTTCGCGGAGAAGCCGTTGAACGTCCAAACGATGCTCAGCACCGGTATGTCGATGTTGGGAAAAATATCGGTGGGGGTGCGCAGCACGCTCAAGGGACCGATGATGAAAATCAATAGCGCGACCACGATGAACGTATAGCGGCGGCGCAAAGCAAGTTCGACGATCCACATAGACTAATTCTCCCGTCGAAAGACCTGTCGTTGAATTGGCGGCCAGACTGACCCGGGCAAGTTGTGGATCGATGTCGCCGACGTGCGCGGGCATTTCAACCGTAATTTGCCGCGAAATCACGAAGGCCGGTCGTCGGGCGGCGAGGCGAGAGATTCTCAACCGTTACGGGTGGTGCAATGCACGCCGCGGCACCGAGGTCGGCGAGCGCCGCGGCGCGAAATTTCAACCGTAACCCGCACCCTGACTCCGGTAATTCGGCTGCAATCGCCGGGATCGACTCTACGTCACGGAACAAGGAAACGTGCTCACGACGAAATTGCGAGGGGCGAATGCGTAAATTATGTCAATCTGCCGGCATCCTCGGCTTGTTGCTGACTCTGTCGGCCGGCGCCACGGCTGTCGGCGACGATATGGTGGCGATCAAGCTCAGCAACGACGGTACTGACGATATTCTCGTCACCGTTTACGACATGAATGCCGCGCCGCCCGGAGCGGTCGTCGTGCGTCAGAGAATCAGCGGTTTTGCCTGGATCCCGGTCTCGGTGACGGCGGGCCGAGCGGGATTCGGACATATACAGTGGACGGCAACCAGCGCCGCGGCAGGCCAGCATCGATGCGCACAACGCGACACGCGTGGGCTGGGAAACGACGATTCGGTCGCGGTCTTTGCCGATTCTCCGTGCGTCGCGCGGGCGAGTCGACCGCCGCCGTAGACGCACTGCTACCCGGCATCAAGGTGGAGCGGATGCACTGATGCCCGCATCCAGGTGAAGCTGACGCACTGATACCCAGCCTCGAGGTGGAGCAAAACGCACTGATACGGGCGGCGTCCATGACCACCCGCATCAAGGTGATCCTGTGGAAGGCGAACCTACGGGCTTCAAGGGTGTAATCCGCCCCGACAGCGATCGTTCAGCCGCGCCGGCGACGATCTCGTACAATTGGCCCGTGAAGCAAGACGTCGAAATCCGCAACTTTCTGACCGAGCGTGGCATCGAGCACGTCAAGATCGGGGTCTTCGATACCGACGGAATCCTGCGCGGGAAATATCTCGCTCGCGATAAGTTCGTGTCGGCGCTCGATAAGAATCTGGGATTCTGCGACGTGATTCTCGGCTGGGACTCGAACGACCAGCTGTATGACAACACGACGTTCACCGGCTGGCACACCGCCTACCCCGATGCCACGGTGCGGGTCCTGCCCGCAACCCAGCGCGATATTCCCTTCGAGCCGAAAACGGCCCTGTATCTCGGCGAGTTCGCGGGGCGCGCCGAGTCGGTCTGTCCGCGCGGCACGCTGCGGCGCGTACTCGAGCGGGCCGCCAGCCTGGGGTATGGCGTGAATGCGGCGGCGGAATTTGAATTCTTCCTGTTCGAGGAGACGCCGCAATCGGTGCGGGAGAAAGGCTACCGGCAATTGAAGACGATGACGCCCGGCGCCTTCGGCTACTCGGTGCTCCGGAGCTCCGTGCATTCAGATCTGTACCACGAGCTGCTTGGATTAGGCCAGACCATGCGATTTCCGATCGAGGGCCTGCACACCGAAACCGGCCCCGGGGTTCTCGAAGCCGCCCTCACCTACTGCGATGCCCTCGAGGCCGCCGATCGCGCGGCGCTCTTCAAGACCTATGCCAAGGTGCTCGCGCAGCGCCACGGTCTGATGGCGACGTTCATGGCCAAGTGGTCCCAGAACGTTCCGGGTCAAAGCGGCCATCTGCACATTTCGCTGCGCTCCACCGCCGGCGAGAGCGTGTTCCACGACGTCTCGAAGCCGCATGAGATGTCGGACGCCATGCGCTGGTTCGTCGGCGGCCAGCAGGCGCTGATGCCCGAGTTCCTCGCCATGGTTGCGGGCACCGTGAACAGCTACTCGCGCCTCGTCCCGGGTTATTGGGCACCGACCTCGGCGACCTGGGGGATCGAGAACCGCACGACCGCGCTGCGCGTGATCCGCGGCGGTCCGTCGAGCCAGCGGGTCGAGTACCGGATTGCAGCCGCGGACATCAATCCGTACATCGCGCTCGCCGCAGCCATCGGCTCCGGGCTTTGGGGAATCGAGCATCGCATCGAGCCGGATGCAGCCATCGAAGGGAACGCCTACGACCGCGAACATCCGCCGCACCGGCGCCTGCCCGCGACGCTCTATGAGGCCGCCGAACGTTTGGTCGCCTCCAAACCCGCGCGCGCCTTGTTCGGCGACGCCTTCGTCGAGCACTATGCCGCTACCCGGCAGTGGGAAGAACGGGAATTCCGCAAGGCGATCACCGATTGGGAACTGGCGCGATATTTCGAGATCATTTGAGTATGAGACATGACTGAAACACTGAAGACCATCAGCCCCGTCGATAGCCGGGTCTACGTCGAACGAGCCCTCGAGACCCCCGCCGGCATTGATCGCGCGCTCGATTCCGCCCGCGCCGCGCAGCGCGGGTGGGGCTCTCTGCCTTTGTCGGACCGCTGCCGGATTCTGGGCAAGGCCGTCGATGCCTTCGTCGCCAAGGCAAACGACATCGCCGCCGAAATCACCTGGCAGATGGGGCGTCCCATCCGTCATTCGCCCAGCGAGATCCGCGGCTTCGAAGAACGCGCGCGGTATATGCTCAACATCGCGCCCGAGGCGCTCGCCGCGGTGCAACCCGGCGACAAGGCCGGCTTTCAGCGCCAGATCAAGCGGGTGCCGCTGGGGTTGGTCGTGGCCGTGGCTCCGTGGAACTACCCCTACCTGACGGCCGTCAATGCGGTGTTGCCGGCGCTGATAGCGGGCAACGCGGTGGTGCTTAAAGCTTCGCACCAGACGCCGCTGTGCGCCGAGCGCTTCCTCGAGGCCTTCGCCGGCGCCGGTGTTCCGGCCGGCGTGTTCCAATACCTGCACCTGTCGCATGCGGATACCGCACGCCTGATGGGCGATGCGCGGGTCGCCAGCGTGTGTTTCACGGGCTCGGTGTCGGGCGGGCGCGCCGTCGTCGCCGCCACGGCCTCCGGGTTTGCGACCTCGGGGCTCGAGCTCGGCGGCAAGGATCCGGCGTACGTGCGCAGCGATGCCAACCTCGCCCACGCCGTCGACACCTTGACCGACGGCGCCTTCTACAACGCGGGCCAGTCCTGCTGCGGCATCAAGCGGATTTACGTGGCGGCATCGCGCTACGAGGAATTCGTCGCCGGCGTCGTCGATCTCACGAAGAAGTACCGGCTCGGGTCCCCCCTCGATCCTGAAACCACGATCGGTCCGGTGGTGCGCACTGCCGCCGCCGAGTCCGTCCGCTCGCAAGTACGGGAAGCGGTCGGCCAAGGGGCCCGCCAGCTGATCGACGAGGCATGGTTCGCGGCGTCCGCCCCGGGAACCCCGTATCTTGCCCCGCAAGTGTTGGTCGGCGTCGACCACTCGATGGCGATCATGCGCGACGAGACCTTTGGGCCCGCGGTCGGCATCATGAAGGTCGCCTCGGACGAGGAAGCCGTGCGGTTGATGAACGACAGCGACTTCGGCCTGACGGCCGCCATTTTCTCGGCGGACGCGGCGCGCGCCGAGGCGCTCGGCGACGCACTGGAGACGGGCACGGTGTTCCTGAACCGGTGCGACTATCTCGATCCCGCACTCGCCTGGACCGGCGTCAAGAATTCAGGGCGCGGCTGCACCTTGTCCCGCGTCGGATTCGAGCAGCTGACGCGGCCGAAATCCTATCACTTCAGGTTGGCCACATGAGCATGAACACGTGAGCATGAATCTGCGCGGCAATTGGAACTATCCGACCACGATCTGGGCAGGACCCGGCCGCATTGCGGAACTCGCCAAGGCGTGCTCCTCGGCCGGCATCACGCGACCGCTGGTCGTCACCGACGAAGGCCTCGTCGGCGCCCCGATGATCAAGAACGCACTGGACGCACTGAAACGTGCGGCCGTGTTCGGTGGCGTCCGCGGAAACCCCGCCTTGAGCCACGTCGAGGCGGGCCTGCGCGCGTATCGCGCCGGGGACCACGACGGGGTCGTCGCGTTTGGCGGAGGATCGGCGCTCGACGCAGGCAAGGTCGTGGCGTTCATGTCGGGACAGACTCGCCCGTTGTGGGACTTCGAGGACATTGGCGACTGGTGGACTCGGGCGGACCCCGCCGGCATCGCGCCGGTGGTCGCCGTCCCCACCACTGCGGGCACGGGCTCCGAAGTGGGCCGAGCCGGCGTCATTCTCAACGAGGAGACCCACCAGAAAAAGATCATCTTTCACCCGCAGATGATGCCTCGCGTCGTCATCTCCGATCCGGAATTGACCGTCGGGCTGCCGCGTGCGGTGACCGCGGCCACCGGCATCGACGCCTTCGTCCACTGCTTCGAGGCCTTCTGCGCGCCGGGATTTCATCCGCTCGCCGACGGGGTCGCGCTCGAGGGCATGCGGCTCATCCATCGCTACCTGCCGCGGGCCTGTACCGACGGTACTGACATCGAGGCACGCGCGCACATGCTCGCCGCCGCATCCATGGGCGCCACGGCCTTCCAGAAGGGACTCGGCG
>Ga0137397_10000948_pt1 | contig 20155 bp, 15 predicted proteins | sample czorhiz116metaG_FD_106658 | JGI IMG/M metagenome (GOLD analysis project Ga0137397, IMG submission 106658) | Vadose zone soil microbial communities from Angelo Coast Range Reserve, California, USA - czorhiz1.16 metaG | ecosystem: Environmental > Terrestrial > Soil > Vadose zone | place: USA... | reverse complement strand
TGATTCCGGGATTCGAGCCTTCGGTGTCGCCGCTGCAGCCGCGGCAGGCGATCCCCGAAGCGCCGCGGCCGGAGCGCTCCCTCAGGCCGCGTCGTGGCGGGAGGCGCCGCTAGTCTCGCGTTTTCAGCGTCCGGATGAAGTTCGCGACGGGCGTCGCGGCGAGCGTCATGAGCCGGATGCTGCCCCGTGACGCCAGCTCCACCGATACGCGCGCGATGGTCTCGTTGTCGGGACACTCGACGATACTGACGAAGTCATAGGGGCCGAGCACCGCGTACTGTTGGGTGACCTTGGCCCCGAACTTTTCGATCTCCTTGTTCACTTCCTGCAGCCGCTTCGGGTTGCTCTTGAGCGACTTCGCGCCCTCGTCCGTCAGGTTCGAGAGCAAAACGTAAGTGGGCATGGGCCTCAGCTCCGTTTCTCGATGGGCACGTAGTCTCGCCTGGGTGGACCGGTATACACCTGCCGCGGGCGGGCGATCTTCTGCTCCTTGTCGAGCAACATCTCCTGCCACTGCGCCAGCCACCCCGGCGTCCGCCCGATGGCGAACAGCACGGGGAAGATGTCCAGCGGGAATTTCATCGCCTCGTAGATGATGCCGGAGTAGAAGTCGACGTTGGGGTACAGCTTCCGCGTCACGAAGTACTCCTCTTGCAGCGCGATCCGCTCGAGCTCCACGGCGATGTCGATGAGTGGGTTCTTGCCGGTCACGTCGAACACCTGCTCGGCGATCTGTTTGATGATCTTGGCTCTGGGGTCGAAGTTCTTGTAGACGCGGTGTCCGAAGCCCATCAACCGGACCTCGCCCTTCTTGACGCGCTGGAGGTAGGCGGGGATCGCGTCGATCGACCCGATCTCGCGCAGCATGCGCAGCACTTCCTCGTTCGCCCCGCCGTGCAGCGGCCCGTAGAGCGCCGCGGCGGCCCCGGCCATGCAGGAGTACGGATCGGGATGCGAGGAGCCGATGCCGCGCATCGCGCTGGTCGAGCAGTTCTGCTCGTGGTCGGCGTGGAGGATGAAGAGGACGTCGAGCGCCCGCTCGAGCACCGGGTGCGGCGTGTATTTCACCTCGGTCGTCTTGAACATCATGTTCAGAAAATTGCCGGTATAGCTCAGATCGTTGTCGGGGTAGGCGTACGGCATCCCCACGGAGTGGCGGTGCGCAAACGCCGCCAGGGTCGGGGTCTTGGCGATCAGCCGGACGATCTGGTTGTTGCGCGACTTCTCGTCGAAGATTCGTTTCGCTTCGGGATAAAACGTCGAGAGGGCCGCCACGGCGCTGACGAACATCCCCATCGGGTGGGCGTCATGGTGGAAGCCGTCGATGAACTTCTTGATGTTTTCGTGAATGATCGTGTGGTGCGTGACCTGGTAGACCCAGCTGTCCAGCTCCCCGGCCGTCGGGAGCTCCCCGTCGAGGAGCAAGTACGAGGTCTCGAGGAACGTGCTCTTCTCGGCGAGCTGCTCGATCGGGTAGCCGCGGTATTGCAGGATTCCTTTGTCGCCGTCGATGAACGTGATCGCGCTGCGGCAGGCCGCCGTGTTCATGAACGCGGGGTCGTACGACATCAGGCCGAAATCGTCGCCGGACGCCTTGATCTGCCGGAGATCGGCAGCCCGGACTGTTCCGTCCTGAATCGGGAGCTCGTAGCTCTTGCCGGTTCGGTTGTCGACGACGGTGAGCGTGTCCTTCGGCACTGCGGGTCCCCGGATTGAGGAGTCGAAAAGATAATGCGAACACCGACGGTAAGAGACGGTAAAAAATGCGACGGTAAAGGACGGTACGGGTAACACTTACCGTCGTTTACCGTCCTTTACCGTCCCGTACCGTCCCTCTATCTTGGCACACCGTGAGTCAGCCCCGTCCCAGCCTCTACCCAACGCGCTCCAGTGCCGGCGCGCTCTTAGGCCAGCAACTCGCCAGCCGCGGCTATCAATCGTGCATTCTGCTGGGCATCACGCCGGAAGGCGTCGAAATCGCCGCGCACGCCGCCAAAGCGATGGGCGCGCAGTTCGACGTGATCGTGGCCTCGTTCATCAAGCTGGGCGCCAATCTCGCGCCCATCGGCGCGATGGCCGAATCGGCGCCTGCTGAGATGGACCCCGATTTTCAGCCGGGGATGAATCTCCTCGAAAAGCTCCAGGCCGCGATCGACGAGTCACGCGCACGTGTCAAGCAGGATCTCGTCCTGTACCGCACGCAACGCCCCGTGAAGAAGCTCGAGGGACGCACCGTAGTGATCGTCGAAGGGCAGATCGTGTATCCGTGGAAAGTGCTGGCCGCGGCGAAAGCCGCCGAGGGGTTAGGCGCGCGTCAAGTGGTGATCGCGGCGCCCGTGGCTGCGCAGGCCGCCGCCGACCGGATTCGTGCCCGGCAGTATCCCCTCGTGTGTCCCAGTGTCGTGATGGAGCAGGAAGGCCATCCGTCGCCCTACGGTGATGCGGGGGCTGAAGCGCCGGAACGACTCAAGAGCATCATGATCGCCCACCAGGCCGCTTAACCGCCTATTCGGGCAGTGCGACGATTTCTCTTTCGAGCCACCGGTGCTCGCCGGCCAAGATCTCCTGAGCAAACTTGAAAGTCGGAACGTCTTCATTACGACGTAAGCCGTTGAATTTCGATCGAACCCGTCGCCTCGCCTGCCGGCAGAATAGATCCGCCAGCTTCACCGCCCGGGCGCCCGCCGCGCGATCCCGCGTATAGAGCCGTTGGGCGCGGGAGCAGGTGGCCGCCATGGCGAACAACTCAGCTGCAACGTCTACCAGCCGGAACAGCACGGACTGGCGCCGCTCGAGCTTCGGCCCGAACCGAATCATCGAATGGAAGACGCTGCGCGCCAGACGCCGGCAGCTGCGCTCGACGAAGCGGACGTGTTTCGCCAGCCGTCCGAACTCGGCATACCGCGGCCACAGGCTCCAGCCCAGCCAGCGCGAGGGGTACCACCACCCGTAGAATGCCGCTGAACGGACCAGGCCGGCGAGGCGCTCCCGTGCCGTTTTTCCAGGCAGGACCACGTCGCCGGCGACCTGGAGATGTTTGTCCACCGCTTCGCGCGCGATGAACAGGTGCATGATCTCCGACGAGCCCTCGAAGATCAGGTTGATCCGGAAGTCGCGCATGATGCGCTCGACGGCGATCGGCGGCTCGCCGCGCGCGCGCAACGAATCGGCCGTCTCGTAGCCGCGCCCGCCGCGGATCTGCACCGTGTCGTCGATGATGCGCCAGCCGGCCTCGGAATTGTACAGCTTGGCGATCGCGGCCTCGAGGCGAATATCGTAGCCGCCGCGCTCCGCCATCGCACCGCACAGCTCGGCCACTGCCTCCATGGCGAGTGTGTTCGCCGCCATCGTCCCGATCTTCTGGGCGATCGCATCGTGCTGGCCGATCGGCCGGCCCCACTGCACGCGCTCGGCCGCCCAGCGCCGGGAGATCTCGAGGCAACGTTTGCCCGCGGCAACCGATGAAATAGGCAGCGTCAACCGGCCGGTATTGAGCGTGACGAGCGCGAGCTTCAATCCCTTGCCCTCGCCCCAGAGCACGTTCTCCTTGGGCACGCGCACGTTCGTGAAGCGGATCACGCCGTTGTAGAGCGCTTTGAGGCCCATAAAGTGACAGCGATGCACGATCTCGACGCCCGGCCACTCGGTCTCCACGATGAACGCCGTGATCTGCTTCTTCTCTTTCCCGTTGACCATCTTCGACGGCGTCCGCGCCATGACGACGAGCAGCTCCGCCTTGGTGCCGTTCGTGCACCACAGCTTCTCGCCATTGAGGACCCAGACGTCGTCGTCGAGGATGGCGTTGGTTTCCATCGCGGCGGGGTCAGAGCCCACGCCGTGCTCGGTGAGCGCGAACGCCGAGATCGCGCCTTTGGCGAGACGGGGGAAGTATTTCTTCTTCTGGGCTTCGTTGCCGAACATCTTGAGCGGCTGGGGAACGCCGATCGATTGGTGCGCGGACAGCAGCGCCGTCAGCGAGCCGTCCACCGACGACACGAGCTCGATCGCCTTCATGTAGGACAGCTGCGACAAGCCGAGCCCACCGTATTCGCGTGGAATCTTGATGCCGAACGCGCCAAGCCGGCGCAGGCCGTCGATCACCGTGTCGGGGATTTCGCCTTCGCGATCGATGCGATCGGAATCCACGTCCTCGCGCAGGAACCGCTCGAGCTTGTCGAGGAACGGTTTGGCGCGGGCGACTTCGTCAGGATCCTGTTCGGGGTAGGGATGGATCAGGTCCATCCGCAGCTTGCCGAGGAAGAGATCGCGCACGAAACTCGGCGCCGCCCACTCCTGCTCGCGTGCCGCCTCGGCGACGTCACGCGCCTCGTCGGCGCTGACTTTCGGTTGTTTGGGTTCGGCGAGAGTAGCCATGCCGCTTTAATGTAATATCTTCAGGCCGTTCAGCCCGCCGTCAGCCTTCAGGAGGAGAATCCCATGTCCCGCATAGCCTTTGTCACCCTGGCTCTGGGGCTCGCGACGGCGTTCCCGGCGCCGGGAGCCGCGCAGCGACCGTCTCGGACCGCCACGCGGTCGCGTCCCCAGCGGGCCGCGCGCGCGTCCGCACCCGCGCCCATCACGATTCCGTATCAGCGTTTCGTGCTGAAAAACGGTCTGACCCTGCTGGTCCACGAGGACCACAAGGCGCCGATCGTCGCCGTCAACATCTGGTACCATGTGGGCTCCAAGAACGAGCGGCCCGGGCGCACGGGGTTCGCGCACCTGTTCGAGCACCTGATGTTCAACGGCAGCGAGCATTTCAACGACGACTACTTCCAGCCGTTCGAGCGCATCGGCGCGACCGATCAGAACGGCACCACCAACAACGATCGCACCAACTACTTCGAGAACGTGCCCACCACCGCGCTCGACGTCGCGCTGTGGATGGAATTGGACCGCATGGGGCATCTGCTCGGCGCGATCGACTCGGCGAAGCTCACCGAACAGCGCGGGGTGGTGCAGAACGAAAAACGGCAGGGTGAGAACCAGCCGTACGGCAAGGTCAACATGCTGATGACCGAGGGCACCTATCCGGCCGGCCATCCCTATTCATGGTCGGTGATCGGATCGATGGCGGATCTCGACGCCGCGAAGCTCGACGATGTGCGAGAGTGGTTCCGGACCTACTACGGTCCCAACAACGCGGTGATCGTGCTGGCCGGCGACATCACGGCCGAAACGGCACGCCAGAAAGCGGAACAGTTCTTCGGCGACATCCCTGCGACGCCGCCCATCGCGAAGCAGGACGTGTGGATCGCGCGGCGGACGGGCTCGCATCGCGAAGTCATGCAGGATCGCGTGCCGCAGGCGCGCATCTACAAGGAATGGAACATCCCGCAGTTCGGCTCCGCGGACGGCGACTATCTCGACCTCGTAACCGACGTGCTCGCGGCGGGAAAAACGTCGCGGCTCTACAAACGGCTCGTCTATGACGAGCAAGTCGCCACCGATGTGGCCGCCTACGTCGATCTCCGCGAGATCGGCGGGCAGCTCGTGGTTCGCGCGACGGCGAAACCCGGCGGCGACCTCGCCCGCGTCGAGCGCGCCATCGATGCCGAGCTGGCGCGGTTCATCCAGTCCGGCCCGACGGCGAGCGAGCTGCGCCGGGTCAAGACGCAGTCGCGCGCCAACTTCATCCGCGGCATCGAGCGCATCGGCGGCTTCGGCGGCAAATCGGACGTGCTGGCGGTGAACGAGGTCTTCGCCGGCAGCGCCGACCACTACCAGGTGACGCGGCAGCGCATCGCCGCCGCCACCGCCGCCGACCTCCGGTCGGCTGCGGCGCGCTGGCTCACCGACGGCGACTGGACACTCGAGGTTCGTCCCTATCCCACCTTCGAAACAGCCGCGAGCGGCGCTGACCGCACCAAGCTGCCCGAGGCCGGAACACCGCCCGAGGCGCGCTTCCCGGCGATCGCGCGCGCGACGCTGCCGAACGGGCTCAAGATCGTGCTCGCCGAGCGGCACTCGATTCCGCAGGTGAACCTGACGCTGCTGGTGGATGCCGGCTACGCGGCGGACCAATTCGCGGCGCCGGGGACCGCGAGTCTCGCGCTCGACATGCTGGACGAAGGGACGACGCGGCGCACCGCGCTGCAGATCAGCGACACGCTGTCGCAGCTGGGCGCACAGCTCTTTACGAGTTCGCAGCTCGACGTGTCACGCGTTGCGTTGTCGAGCCTGAAAGAAAATCTCGATCCGGCGCTCGATATTTTCGCCGACGTGGTGCTCAATCCGTCGTTCCCGCAGGCCGACTTCCAGCGGCAGCAGCGGCAGCGCCTGGCGCGCATCCAGCGCGAGAAGGTGCAGCCGGTGCAGATGGCGCTGCGCGTCTTCCCGCAGCTGCTGTACGGGGCCAATCATGCGTACGGCAATCCGCTGACGGGGTCGGGCACGGAAGCATCGGTGTCGGGCATGACCCGCGACGATCTCGTACGCTTCCACCGCGCCTGGTTCAAGCCGAACCACGCGACGCTGGTGATCGTCGGTGACGTCTCGCTGGCGGAAATCCAGCCGAAGCTCACGCGTCTGTTCAGCGGCTGGCGAGCGGGCGACGTACCGCAGAAGAACGTCAGTACCGTCGCCGATCTGCCGGGGCCACTCGTCTACATTCTCGATCGCCCCGGGGCGGAGCAGTCGATCATTTTCGCCGCCGATCTCGCGCCGCCGAAGGCCAATCCGCACGAGTACGCCATCGAGGCGATGACGTCACTCCTGGGCGGGCAATTCACGTCGCGCGTCAATATGAACCTGCGCGAGGCGAAACACTGGTCGTACGGTGCGTTCACCCTGGTCTGGGACGCGCGCGGCCAGCGCCCGTTCATCGCGTACGCACCGGTGCAGACCGACAAGACGAAGGAGTCGATGATCGAGGTCGACCGGGAGCTGCGCGGCATCCTCGGCCCGAAACCGGTGACCGCGGACGAGCTGGCGAAGGCGCAGGCGAACCTGACGCTGACGCTGCCCGGCAATTGGGAAACGATGGACGCGGTGCAGGGCTCGCTCGAACAGCTCGTGACGTTCGGGTTGGACGATCACTACTACGAGACCTATGCGCAGCGCGTCCGCGCGCTGACCATTCCCGACGCCGCGGGCGCGGCGCAGGAAGCGATTCGTCCCGATCACCTCGTCTGGGTGGTCGTGGGCGATCGGTCGAAGATCGAGGCCGGGATTCGGGAGCTGAATTTCGGAGAGATCAGATTCCTGGATGCGGACGGGAAACCGCTGGCAGCGCGGTAATAGCGGCGGTAAAGGGGTGGTAGAGAGGCGATACCGCCTCCTACCGCCCCCGACCGCCCCCGACCATCGCTTCCGCCGTCAGTGTAGGTGTCAGCAGCAAGGCGGCCAGCGCACCGCCGGTCATCCCACCCAGGTGCGCGAAGTTGTCGATGAATGGACTCATGAAGCCCACGAAGAGCTGCCAGGCCGCCCAGGCCGCGAGCACGAAGCCGATCCGCTTGTCGCGCACGAAGAAGTATTTCTGGTTGCGATACAGCATGACGACCACCGCCATCAGGACGCCGAAGATCGCGCCGGAGGCGCCTACGGATGGTCCTGGCCCGGTCATCAAGCTGAACGCTGATCCGGCCAGTCCGCTTCCGAAGTAGATCACCGCCGTTTTCGCCGATCCAAACGCGTGCTCGCATGCCATGCCAACGATGAACAGGGCGACCATGTTGCCGATGAGATGGTCCGGGCCGCCGTGGAGAAACATCGCCGTGAGCATCCGCCACCACTCGCCGGCGAGAACGCGCTCGCGGATCAGGGCACCGGCCATGATCGGATTGGTGTGATCAGCTCCCGTCGACCCCGGGATCGAGGCGAACGCGCCGGCCGAGACCTCCCAGACGAACACCGCCACGTTGGCGAGGATCAGCGCGATGATGAGCGGCGGGAGCCGTCGCATGCCGCGCTCGAAGTCCACGCGGCCGTCGGAGACTTTGGGTGGTACTCTCCGACGCGGCACCAGCATGTCGGGCGTGATGAGGATCGGCTCTTCGTGCTCGCCGCCGTTTCCCCCCGCCGGGCCCGTGGTCACCGCCGCTCTCCCGTATCCAGCATCACGCCCAGCGCGATGGCGATGCGGCGGTCCATGAGTCGCTGCGGATCGTGCGTCATGTCGAGCACGTAGCGGTCGAGGATCGTGAATTTGCGCTTGAATTCCCCAATGACATCTTCGGTTCCCGCGGGAAGGAAGATGAAATTCGTGCGCAGGATGCCGAACAGGGGACCGAGGAAGCGCCGCAGCAGCGACAGGATGATGGAATCTTCCTTCGCGAGGAACAACAGCGTCCCGTTCGGCGCCCACACATACCACCGCTTCCGGATCGCGTTGAACAGCCAATTCTTGCCGAGCTTCGCGAGCGGACGCCCGCGGGCGTCGCGCACCGTATACGTCATGGTGATCGGCTGGAATTTCTTGTCCTGGAGGATCTCGAGCAGCTTCTCGCGTTTGGATTGATCGCGATAGAACGTGACGTGCCGCTTCGCGGAAATCACCACGCCCAGCACGATCGAGCCGATGAGAATCGTGACCATACCGACGATGCCAACGATCGTCCGGAAGCTGCCGGGCGGTATGGCGTCGATGAGCGCCGCGAATGCGGGCAATCCGGCGAGCAGCCCGGCGAGGACGACGAGGACCGCGCCCAGATTCCGCAACACGTGCGCGGGGCGCTCGACGAAGATGATCTTGTTGCCCTGCTCGTCACCGACGTCGTATTTCTCGGAGATCTTCAACATCTGCTGGCGCAGCAGAAAAACGTCCCGGTCGAAAGCGGGGTCGCCGTCCGCCGTCGCGACGGCGACGCTGGGGGCGCGCGCGGGCCGCCCGCATTGCGGACACTTCACGAGCTTCCCCGCAAACTCATCCTTGAGGTCGTAGGACGTACCGCATTCGCACGTCATATGTACCGCCATGTACGCCTCCGTCGCCGAGATGATAGATTTGCCGCGCCTCTCCAGAACCGGAGCTCCCCGATGCGCGGGTTCATACTGCTGTTCGTTGCTCTCGTCGTCCTGCCGGCTGCCAATGCCCAGGCGCCGCAGGTGCTGATCAAGGCGGGGCGCCTGGTGGACGGCCGGTCCGCCAGCGTCCAGCCCAATGTAGGAATCCTGATCGAAGGCGAAAGGATCAAGGCGGTCGGTCCGCTCGCCCAGATCCAGGGACAGGCCCCGAACGCCCGGGTTATCGACCTCAGCCAGATGACCGTACTGCCCGGGCTCATCGACGCCCATACCCATCTGCTCCTGCAGGGCGACGTTACGTCGCAGGAATACGAAGACCAGCTGCTCAAGCAATCCACGCCCTACCGCGCCATTCTCGCGGCCCGCAATGCGCGGATTGCGCTGGAGCACGGCTTCACGGCAATCCGCGATCTCGAAACTGAAGGGGCGATGTACGCCGACGTGGACGTGAAGCTCGCGGTCGATCGCGGCGAGATTCCGGGGCCGCGCATCTTCGCTTCGACGCGTGCGATGGCGCCGACCGGGATGTATCCGATCACGACCGCGAACTGGGAGCTCGAGCTCCCGCACGGCGTCCAGCCGGTGGATGGCGTGGACAACGCGCGCCTTGCGGTGCGCCAGCAGGTGCAGCACGGCGCGGACTGGATCAAGTATTACAGCGACCGCCGCTACTACTTCACGCCCGACAGTGTGCTGCACAGCTGGGTCAACTTCACCGACGCCGAAGCCAAAGCGATCGTGGACGAGACGCACCGCCTGGGCCGCTTCGCCGCCGCGCACGCGATCGGCTCGGACGGCATTGCCGCGGCGCTCCGGGCCGGCGTCAACTCCATCGAGCACGGCGACGGCCTCACCGACTCGCTCATGGACGTCATGGTGCGCAACAACGTGTATTGGGTGCCGACGGTCACGGTCGGGGCGCATGTGGTCGCGCGCGGCGGCGTGTGGGTGGCGCTCGTAAGCCTCGAGCGGAAGGCGTTCGGTCGCGCGCTGAAGAAGGGCGTAAAGATCGTCATGGGTACCGATGTCGGCGGCTTTCCCTGGACCGAGATCAATCAGGCGAAGGAATTCGAGTACTACGTGCAGTACGGGATGACGCCGATGCAGGCGATTCAGTCGGGAACCTCGGTTGCCGCGGCGTTACTCGGCCAGGAGCAAAACTTCGGCTGGATCGCACCCGGACTGTACGCTGACATCATCGCCGTCGCGGGCGATCCCACGCGCGATATCACGGAACTGCAACGCGTGAAGTTCGTTATGAAGGGCGGCGCCGTGTACCTTTCCCAGTAGTGAGAATCACTTTCGCCTGGCTGCTCGGGCTCTCCCTGAGCTTCGGCGCCGCCTCTGCCTCGGGACAGCTGTCCCCCGCCGGCACGGGCGGCGTCGCTGCGCTGGCGGGCACGTTGCGGCAGCTCGGCAGCAACAAGCGGGTGCTGATGATCGGCGCGCACCCCGACGACGAGGACACACAGCTCCTGGTGTTGCTGTCACGCGGGATGGGCGCGCAGGCGGCCTATCTCTCGCTGACACGCGGTGAAGGCGGCCAGAATCTCATCGGTCCCGAGCTCGGCGCCGAGCTCGGCATCATTCGAACCGAAGAGCTGCTCGCGGCCCGTGAGCTCGACGGCGCGCGCCAGTTTTTCACGCGCGCCTACGATTTCGGCTTCTCGAAGTCGGTCGAAGAGACGTTCCGCTTCTGGCCGCGCGACTCGATTCTGAAAGACGTGGTGGATGTGATCCGGCGGTTCCGGCCGCAGATCATCATCGCCGTCTTCTCCGGGACGCCGGCCGACGGGCACGGGCACCATCAGGTCTCGGCGATTCTCGCCCGCCAGGCGTTCGACCTGCTGCGCGATTCCACATGGGGGCCGCAGAAGTTCTATCGCTCGACGCGCGGCGATCCCACCGCCACCACACTGACCCTGCCCGTCGGCATTCTGGATCCGATCCTCGGCCAATCGTATTTCCAGGTCGCGATGGCGAGCCGTAGCCGCCATCGGTCCCAGGACATGGGCCAGTTGCAACGGCCCGGGCCGGCGACGTCCGGACTCGCGCTGCTGGCGACGAGAACAGGGACGGGGGGTTTGGGATCGGGGACTGGGGGTGCCGAGACCTCAATCTTCGCGGGCGTGGATACCACCATTCGCGTTGCGGGTTACGCAGCGCTCATCGACTCCGCGCGTGCGGTGCTCGCGCCGTGGCGTCCGTCCACGACGGTTCCATATCTGGTGCGGGCGCTCCGGCTCGTCGGGAGCGCCGACACGGTGCAGCGCGCGTTGCTCGAGCGCGCGATCGCGACCGCGGCCGGCGTCACCATCGATGGGACCGCCGATGACGGGATCGTCACGCCGGGCGAGCGGCTACAGATCGAAGTGAATGTCTGGAATGCGGGCGACAGCGCAGTGCGCGTGGACAGCGTTGCCGTGGCCGCGCCCACCGGCTGGAGTTTGGAGCGCCTCGAGCTCGGCGCCCCAACCGTCGCAGCCGGGTCGCTCTTGACGCGCCGGTTCGTGCTGACGGTAGCGAAAGATGCCGAGCGGACCCAACCCTATTTCTTGCGTCGTCCGCTCACCAATCGCGGCGGGTTATACGACTGGTCTACGGCCCCCGCGGACGTGCGCGGCCTGCCGTTCGAGCCGCCGCCCGTGACGGCGCGGGTGCGCCTGGTCATTGGGGGCGAGCCGATCACGCTGACCCGCGAGGTCGTATACCGCTACCGCGACCAGGCAATCGGCGAGGTCCGGCGCCCGATCTTCGTCACGCGCGACGTCGATGTCGCCATCGCCCCGGACGAGCTGCTCTGGCCGATCGACGGCGGATCGCACGAGCCCCGGCACTTCACGGTGACGGTGACCAATCGTGCCCGCGGGGCCGCGTCTGTCCGTACCGCGGTCACGCCTCCGGCCGGCTGGCCGCCGATTCCCGCTGAGAGTCTCGCCTTCACGCGCGAAGATGAGACGAAGAGTGTTGTCGTGACGGTCGCTCCGCCGACCGCCGACAGTCTCAAGTCGGGGACGTACGATCTGCGCGCCGGAGCAGGATGGTTGGAGATCATCGACTACCCGCACATCCGGCCGCGCGCACTGACGAAGCCCTCCGTCGCACAGATTCGCGCGGCGCGTGTCGCGTTGCCCGGGTTGTCCCACGTCGGGTATGTGCGCGGCGCGGCGGACCGGGTTCCCGAAGCGCTGCTGGCGATCGGGGTGCCGGTCGAGCTCATCGGCGCCGATTCGCTCGCGCGCGGCGACTTGTCGCGCTACGACGCCATCGTGATCGGGAGTCGCGCGTACGAAACCGAGCCCGCGCTCGTGGCCAACAATGGCCGCTTGCTCGATTATGTGACGAAGGGTGGGCTCCTCATCGTGCAGTACCAGCAGTATCCGTTCGTCGAGGGTGGATTCGCGCCGTATCCGTTGACCATCGCGCGCCCCCACGACCGCGTGACGGACGAAAACGCGCCGGTCTCCGAGCTCGACCCTGCGCATCCCGTCTTTCATTATCCCAATGCCATCGGCGCCGGTGACTGGCGCGGGTGGGTTCAGGAGCGCGGGCTGTACTTCGCGCACACCTGGGACACGACCTATGTACCGGTGCTCGAAACGCACGATCCGCCGCCGCCGAGTCCACCCGCGGAGTTGAAGGGTGGGCTGTTGATCGCACCGCTGGGACGCGGAACGTATGTCTATACCGGATTGAGTTTCTTCCGGCAGCTTCCGGCTGGGGTGCCGGGAGCGTATCGCTTGTTCATGAATCTGCTGGGCCTGAAGCGGCGCAATGTTCCGTAATCCAATGCGAAATGCGGAATTCGAAATGCGGAATGGACGCTTACAGTTCAATTCCGCATTCCACATTCCACATTTCGCATTGATAAGTGCAGCGCTTCTCCTCCTCGTCACCGCATGTTCCCGGGATCACCGCACTCCATTGGTCATCTACAGCCCCCACGGCCGGGATCTGCTCACGCTGTTCGAGCACCGCTTCGAAACTCTCCATCCCGACATCGACGTGCGCTGGCTCGACATGGGCTCGCAGGATGTCTACGACCGCGTCCGCTCCGAGCGCGCGAACCCGCAGGCGGACGTCTGGTTCGGCGGTCCGTCGCTCATTCTGGCGCAGGCCGCGCGCGACTCGCTGCTCGATTGCCGGCGCCCGAGCTGGGCCGAGGCCATCGCCGCCCGCGGGCGCGGCGCCGGTGATTGCTACTTCGCGGCCTACGAGACGCCTGCGCCTTTCCTCTACGCCGAAAAGGTCGTCAGGCCCGAGGATGCGCCGCAGGATTGGGACGACCTCCTCGATCCGAAATGGAAAGGCAAGTTGATCATCCGCGATCCGCTCGCGAGCGGCACCATGCGCGCGGTGTTCGGCTACATCATCCAGCGCGGCATGAAGCAGACCGGCGACACCGGCGCGGGGTTCGCGTGGCTGCGGCGGCTCGACGCTCAGACGAAGGTCTACGAGCAAAACCCGGCGCTCGTGAGTGAGAAGATCGCGAGGCAGGAAGGGCTGGTCACGATCTGGGATCTGCCGGACGTCCTGATCAGCCGCCGCCGCGGCATGCCGGTCGGCTATGTCTTTCCGAAGAGCGGCACCGTGGTGATCGAAGACGGGATCGCCGTCGTGCGCGGTGCGAAACATCTCGCGGCGGCGCACGCCTACGTGGATTTCGTCGGCAGCGTCGAGATGCAGCTTGCAGCGGCGCGCGAGGTCTACCGGTTGCCGGCTCGGCTCGATCTGCCCGCCGACTCATTGCCCGACTGGGTGAAAGACGTGCGGCGCCGCATGGTCGTGGCCGAGGTGGACTGGAATTTCCTCGCCGAGCACGGCCCGGACTGGATGCGCTGGTGGGACCAACACGTGCGCGGCACGGGAAACGGCCATTGAGCGCCTTTCTGCAGATTCAGGCGATCGAAAAACGCTGGGCCCACGATGTTACCGTCGGCCCGATCTCGCTCGACATCGCGCGCGGCGAGATTCTGGCGCTGCTGGGACCGTCGGGAAGCGGCAAGACGACCATGCTGCGTCTCCTGGCCGGCTTCGAGACCGCCGATGGCGGCCGGATCGCGGTGGCGAGTGAGGACGTCACGACGGTGCCGCCCGCGCAGCGGCGCTTCGGCATGGTGTTTCAGCACTACGCGCTGTTTCCGCACCTCGACGTCGGCGAGAACGTCGGCTTCGGTTTGCCAAAATCGTCCGACCAGGATCCGAAGGTCGCGGCCGCGCTGGCCCTGGTCGATCTCGCCGGCTACGAGCGACGCAAGGTGCAGGAGCTGTCCGGCGGCCAGCAGCAGCGCGTCGCGCTGGCGCGCGCGCTCGCGCCCGAGCCGCGCATCCTGCTGCTCGACGAGCCGCTGTCGAACCTCGACCCGGCGCTCCGGGAGCGGACGCGCCACGAGCTGCGCGACGTCATCCAGCGCGTCGGGATCACGACGGTGTTTGTGACGCACGAGCAGGAGGAAGCGTTCGACCTTGGCGATCGCATCGCGGTGCTCAACCGGGGCCGACTGGAACAAACCGGCGCGCCCGACGACTTGTACGAGCACCCCGCCAATCTGTTCGTCGCCACGTTCGTGGGTCGCGCCAACGTCTTTCGCGGCAAGGCCGCGCAGGCGCTCGGCGCCAACGGCAAGGGTGTCCTGGTCGTCCGACCGGAGCGCCTCCGATTTGGCGCGGCCGGCCTTCCCGGAGTGGTCCGCGAGCGGCGCTACATCGGCGCCGCCGCGTTTTTCGTGGTCGAAAGCGATGATCATGAGCGCTTCGAAGTGATGGCCGAGCCCGACGCCGCGAAGGTGGGGGAGCGCGTGTATGTGGAAGCCACGCGGGTGATCGCGTTGTGATGGCGCGCTCGAGGCGATCCGAGCTCGCGGCCGCGGCCTTGACGCTGCTGCTCGCCTGGCTCGTCATCTATCCGATCGTCATCGTCGCGGCCGATGCGGCCCATCCATCCGCGCTCCGCGACTTCTTGACCCGTCCCGGCGAGTGGGCCGCCCTCTGGGCCAGCATCTGGATCTCGCTGGTGAGCGTGATCCTGGCGGCCGCGATCGGCATTCCCCTCGCGTTTCTGTTCGAGTGGTTCGATTTCCCCGGCCGCAAGACACTCGGCGCGCTCATCGCGCTGCCCGTGGTGTTGCCGCCGCTCGTCGGCGTGATCGCGTTCCTCTTTCTGTACGGCGAGTCCGGCTTCATCGCCCGCGCGGTTCAGTCGCTCCTGCACCTCCAGAGCGCGCCGTGGCGGCTCCAAGGGGCGGTGGCGATCCTGCTCGTTCACGCCTACTCGATGTACGTCTACTTCTATCTGTTTACGCGCGCGGGCCTCGCGAAACTGGACGTTTCGATGCTGGAAGCGGCACAGGCGTTGGGAGCCGATCGACGTGCGACGTTGTGGCGGGTGATCGTGCCGCTGCTGCGTCCCTCCCTCGTCGGCGCGGCGATCCTCACGTTCATGACCGCGCTCGGCTCGTTCAGCGCGCCGTACATCTTTGGCGGGGGCTTCCGCGTGATGACGACGCAGATCGTGGCGACGAAACTGAACGGCGACCTGCCGCTCGCCATGGTCGAGACCGTCGCACTCGCAATCGTCGCCGTGGCCGGCCTCGTGATTCTGCGCCGCACCGAGGGCGACGACATCCTCGTCGCGTTGGGGAAGGGCATCGCGCCCCGGCCACGGCCGATCCAGCGTGCGGGTGTGCGCCGGCTGGCGACCATCGCGGGATGGGGTCTCGCGGTGTTGCTGCTCCTGCCGCACCTGACGCTCATCCTCGTGTCATTGGTCCCCTACGGGGCCTGGACGACGGAAATCCTGCCTCCCGTCATGAATCTCGAGAACTACCGCCGCCTGTTTTCCGAAACCGAGCGGCTGCGGCCGCTGTGGAATTCGCTCTGGATGGCGTCCGCGAGCACCGCGGTCGCCGTCGTGATTGCGCTGGTCGGCGGTTGGTTCGTGGTGCGGCGGCGCGTGGCGTTGCGCCGCGCCATCGAAGCCCTGCTCGCGCTGCCGTGGGCGCTGCCGGGCACCGTCTTCGCGATCGCGCTCGCGATCACGTTCAGTGTGCACGCGCCGCTGCAGCTGCGCTTCGTCCTGGTGGGGACCGCGGTCATTCTTCCGGTTGCGTATCTCGTGCGCGCGCTGCCGCTCACGGGGCGGGGCGTGCTCGCCGCGTATCGGCAGCTCGATCCGGCGCTCGAGGAAGCCGCGGCGAGTCTGGGCGCGGGCCGGTGGCGGACGCTCACACGCGTCACGCTGCCCCAACTCAGGCCCGGGCTGGCGGCGGGAGCCAGCCTCGCGTTTGTCGCGGCGCTCGGCGATATCGTCGCGTCGATCGTCCTCTACACATACGAGACTCGACCCGTGTCGATTGAGATCCTCTCGAGCCTGCGGCTCGCCGAGACCGGCGTGGCCGCGGCGTTCGGCGTGGTGCTGATGTTGGTCAGCGCGGTGGTACTGGGCGTGGGAGCGAGACGATGAAGCGGCTCTCCGTGCTGATGGCGGTCTGCTTCGTGGACATGTTGGGGCTCATGCTCGTCGCGCCGCTCATGCCGTTCTATGCGACTCGCATGCACGCCCCGGAGTGGATGGTCGGCTGGCTGATCTCGGCGTTTGCCGTGGCGCAGCTGATCTCCTCGCCGATCTGGGGCAAGTTCTCGGACCGCTACGGCCGGCGGCCCGCGATGCTCATTGGGCTCTCGGGATCGGCGATCGCGTATGTCGTCTTCGGTTTTGCCACGAGTCTCTGGATGCTGTTCGCCTCGCGTCTGGTGCAGGGCCTGGGTGGCGGAACGACCGGCGTCGCCCAGGCCTATGTCGCCGACACGATGGCGCCTGGGGAGCGCGCGAAGGCGCTCGGCTGGATTTCCGCTGCGACGAGCGCCGGAGTCCTCATTGGTCCAGTGATCGGTTCGATCGCGCGCCGCTTCGGAACGGAAGTGCCCGGGTTGGTCGCGGCCGGTCTCATGCTGCTGTGCGTGGTATTCGCGTGGAAGTGGCTCCCCGAATCTCGCATCCACCACACGCATACGCCCAGTGGCCAGGAGCTGCCGCCCGGCCGGACGATCCAGGAAGCACTCTGGCAGATCGTCGAGCATCCGTCGGCGCCGGCGCATCGCGTGATCTGGATTTACGTCGTGGGAATGCTCGCCCTGAACGTCGTCATCGGCGTGATGGCGTTGTACTGCAAGGACGTGTATGGCGTGACGGAAGAGACGATCGGCTACTTCTTCACGATCTTTGGCGTGGTCGGTGTCCTGATGCGGTTCGGACTGGTCGGGTGGTTCAACCATCGCTACGGCGAAATCCGCACCATGCAGCTGGGGACGATTTCGTTGTTTTTGGGACTCGCCCTGATGCCGCTGCCGGCCGCGGTGCTGCCGCCCGGTACCGCGATCGTGGTTTTCATTCTGTTTCTCACGCTCGTACCGGTGGGGACCGCGCTGCTGTTTCCCGCGTCGACCTCGCTCGTGAGCCAGCGGGTGCCACGGCACGAGTTGGGGTTGGTCATGGGCGCGCAGCAGACGCTGCGCGGCATCGCGAGCATCGTGGGCCCCGTCGGGGCGACGTTGGCCTTCGATGCGCTGGGACATGGCGTCCCGTTCCTGATCGCGGCAGCGGTGGTGGCGGTCGCGGGCCGTCTGGCGTTTCGGGAACGCCCGGATGAGCCGGTGGCGGCAACGGCCTGACGACCGCTACTTTCTGGCCATGAACCTCGCCGTCTATCTCGCCTTCCTGGGCTGGCTGCTCAGCCCTGCGCCAGCCAGGCCGAAGCTCGTGGTCGTGATCACCGTAGATCAGCTGCGGCCCGATTACTTCACGCGCTGGAAAAGCCAGCTGACGGGAGGCCTGGGGCAGCTCGCGACTGAGGGTGCGTTCTTCACCGAGGGCTATCAGGACCATGCCGTCACAGAAACGGCGCCCGGTCACGCGACGATTCTTTCCGGGATGTGGCCCGCGCATACCGGCATTGTCCGCAATTCCGAGGGGGTGCAGGACTCGCTCGCGCCTCTGCTCGGCACCACGGGTCCCGGCGCGTCGCCGCGGCGCTTCCGCGGGACGACGCTGGTGGACTGGCTCAAGGCGGTCGAGCCTGCGACCCGCGTGTTGTCGGTGAGCCGGAAGGACCGCGGCGCGATTCTCCCGGTCGGGCGCGCGAAGGAGCAGGTCTTCTGGTATCAGTCGGGTTTGTTCACGACGAGTCGCTACTACGCCGACACGTTGCCGACGTGGGTCCAGGCGTTCAACGCGCGCCGCCTGCCGTTCAAGGCCGCGAATACGGTCTGGTCGCTGCTCCTCCCGGATAGCGCGTACAAGGAACCGGACAACGAGGTGTGGGAGAATGGCGGCACGGGCGTCGTCTTTCCGCACGCGCTGCCCGCCGACAGCATCCGTGCGGCCGCAGCCATCGCGGGCGTACCCGCCATGGATTCGCTGACGCTGCTGTTCGCGCTCGAGGGTTTCGAAGCGATGAAATTGGGACGCAAAGGCACGGACATTCTGGCGGTGAGTCTGTCCACCACCGATGCGGTGGGCCACACCTTCGGCCCGGACTCGCGCGAGATTCATGATCAAATCCTGCGCCTCGATCATTACCTCGCGTGGTTCCTGAAGCGTCTCACCGATCGCGTGGGACGCGACAACATCGTCGTCGTCCTCACCGCCGATCATGGCGTGACCTCGTACCCCGAGCGCACGCGTGCCAAGACCGGCGCGGCCGCGTACCGCGTGTCGCTCGACACCCTGGTGACGGCGGTCAATCGTGATCTCGACCGGCTCGCCGGCGCCGGTGGATCGCCACGCGAGTGGCTCGAGTTCGATACCGGCATGCTGTTTCTGCGCGACAACGGCCGGCTCGCCGCCATCGGTGTGAAGACTGACAGCGTCCTCGATCTCCTCGCCCCCCGCATCCTGCGCGTGCAGGGCGTGGCCCGTGTGATCCGGCCGGTCGACCTGGCGCGCGCCGACACGGCGTCGGATCCGGTCGCCCGCCGCTGGCTCCATCACCTGGCGCCCGACGCGGGAGTCGTCCTGACCGTCACGCTGCAACCCGCGTCGGTGTGGGACGTCCCCAACCTGCCGATCGCGATGCACGGCCAGCCGTCGGAAGACGACTCCCACGTGCCCATCATCTTCTGGGGCCGCGGCGTGAAGCGCGGGTCGTACGCGGGGCGCATGAACACGGTGGACATCGCCCCGACGCTCAGTGTGCTGCTCGGCGTGTCCCCGCTGTCGCTCGTCGATGGCCGCGCGCGCACCGAGGCGCTGGGCCCGAGGAACTAGCGGTGGTGCAGAAGCAATCGGCGAATCAGATCCGCCGCATCGAAGAGCTGCAGGGCTACGTCCGGACCGTGGACCACGTCAAAAAGTTGGTCTCCGAGCTCGAGTCCAACCGGGCGGCCAAGCTCAAGATCATCAACGGGATTTGTGGGAACATCGCGCGGGAGTTGTCCCACATGCGGCAACGCGCGCTCACGGCGAATCTCGGCACCTTGCCTGACGTCGCCGGCCAGCTGGCGATCGTCGCGAACCGGGCAGGGACGGGGCTCAACATGAAAGTGCGCGCCCTGGCGGATGGCGTGAACAGCATGACCATCCAGCTCGATCAAGCGCTCAAGATGGCCCACGAAGCACCGCCAGAAAAAGACAAAGAGAAGAAACAATCGTAGCGATCAACTGCCGCGCCCTGACGAAGCGCTTCGGCGACGTCGTCGCCGTCGCGGGTCTCGATCTGACGGTCGGGGCGGGCGAATGCTTTGGCCTGCTCGGACCGAACGGCGCCGGAAAGACCACAACGATCGAGATTCTCGAAGGGCTGACCCCGCCGGACTCGGGCGAGGTCGAGGTCCTGGGAACGCCGTGGCGCGAGGGGGCCGCCGGGCGGGCGCTGCGGGAGCGGCTCGGCATTCAGCTGCAGGAGACGCAACTTGCCGACAAGCTCACCGTCAGCGAGGTGCTCGGGCTGTTCCGGTCGTTTTATCGTCAGTCGCACACCGTCGAGGAAGTGCTCGCGCTGGTCGAGCTCGAGGAAAAGCGCAACGCGCGCGTCGTGACGCTGTCCGGCGGACAGAAGCAGCGACTGGCGGTCGCGTGCGCGCTCGTGAGCAAGCCCGAGCTGCTGTTTCTCGACGAGCCGACGACGGGCCTCGACCCGCAATCACGCCGGCAGCTGTGGGAGATCATCCGCCGGTTCCGCGCCGCCGGCGG
>Ga0137397_10000947_pt1 | contig 20174 bp, 15 predicted proteins | sample czorhiz116metaG_FD_106658 | JGI IMG/M metagenome (GOLD analysis project Ga0137397, IMG submission 106658) | Vadose zone soil microbial communities from Angelo Coast Range Reserve, California, USA - czorhiz1.16 metaG | ecosystem: Environmental > Terrestrial > Soil > Vadose zone | place: USA... | reverse complement strand
CCCCCCGGCACAGTCATGCGGTCCGCTGGGCGGCTACGCACTCACGCCGTCGCCCGGCCACGCCTCCCGCCGGCGTCGACTCGAGTGGTATCCTCGAAAAAGACCGTTCGCGAGTTGGGCGTCGACTCGCGTCGACTCGAGTCGTCTCCGCGGGCGTCAGACGCGGAATCTTCCCACCACCTCCGAGACGCGCTGCGAGAGATCCTTGAGGGTCGAGGCCGCCTGGGTGGTGGTCTCGAGCCGCCGCATGGTCTCGTCCATCATCCGCGTCTGATCGGTGACCGCGCTGAAGATCTGCGTGATGCCGGCGTTCTGCTGCGAGACCGCCGCCGCGATCTGCCGCACCGCCAGCGAGTTGTCCTTCACGATGTTCGACAGCTCGCGCAGGTTCTCGCCCGACTGCTTGACCTGGAGCAGCCCGCCCTCGATCTTCTGCGAGCCCCGCTCGGTGATGCTCACCGCCACCCGGATGGCGCCGCCGATGTCCTCGAGGATCTCGCGCACCCGGTTGGTGGCCTGGATGGACTGGTCGGCGAGCGAGCGGATCTCGCGGGCCACCACGGCGAATCCCTTGCCGTGCTCGCCCGAGCGCACGGCCTCGATGGCCGCGTTCAGGGCCAGCATGTTGGACTGGTCTGCCAGGTCCTTCACCGTCTGGGTGATGCCGCCGATCTGCTGCGTGCGCTCGGAGAGCTGGACGATCTTCTGGGCGATCTCGTCCACCTGCGAGCGGATGTCGGTGAGGCCGCCGAGCGACTGCTCGATGGCCGCCTCGCCCTGCGAGGAGACCTCGTCGGCCTTCTCGGTCAGCTTGAGCACCGTCTCGGCCTTCTGCGCGGCCAGCAGCGAGGTCTGCTTGATCTCCTGCGCAGTGACCTGCGTCTCCTGGAGCGCGGTCGCCTGCTTGGTGATGGTCTGGCTCTGGTCGTTGGTGCTCTGGCTCAGCTCGCCGCCGGCGTTGGTGAGCAGCTGCACCGATTCCTGCAGCGCGCGCAGCACCTCCTTCATCTTCTCCACCATCAGCTTGAAGGCGGCCGCCAGCTCGCCGACCTCGTCGTTGGTGTCCACCTCGACCTGCTGGGTGAGGTCCCCGTCGACGATGCGCCGCGCCGCGTGGGTGAGGTTGCGCAGCGGCGCCACGAACCGGGCGACGACCACCAGGGAGACGAGCGCGGCGACGACCAGCGCCGCCAGCGTGATGGCGACGAGCAGCTTCTGCGCCCGCAGCACCATGGCGGCGCCGATGGCGGGGTCGAGGCCGGCGTGGATGATCGACCCGGTGATGATCGGGGCCGGGACGTCGATGTATGGCACGCCCTCGATCACCACGTCCTGCACCTTCTCGGAGTCGCGCAGGAGCACGGAGTCCTGGTGCGGCGCGCGGCCCTCGAAGGTGTGGGCGACGATCACCCCGTTGGGGCTGACCACCTCGATGTAGGCGAGGCTCGCTTCCTTCTTCACCGAGGCGATGGTGGCGCCCACGGCGCTGTCGGGCATCTCCACCAGCGCGGCCGCGAGCGTCGCCGAGATGGCCTTGCCGCGGGCGATCGCCTCCTGTTTGAGCACGCTGCGGAAGTAGAGGTAGTTGCTCAGGCCGGTGGCGGACGCCAGCGAGACCAGCGCCAGCACCACCAGGGCCGAAACCTTGATCTGCAGCGGCAGCCCGCGGCGCAGTAGCTTGTTTTCCCCAATCACGTTCGTCTCCTGTCCTTGCACAATTCGAGGATGGCCGGTCCCACGCTCTCCAACGCGAGCAGGGCGTGAACGGCGCCGCAGGCGTCGGCCGCCTGGGGCATTCCGAACACCACCGAGGTCAGTTCGTCCTGCGCGTACGTCGCGCCCCCGGCCCGCTTCAGCTCGAGCAGGCCCTGGGCCCCGTCGTCGCCCATCCCGGTGAGCACGAACCCCGCGCCGCGCGAACCGTAGACGCGCGCGATCGACGCGAGCAGCCGGTTGCCCGAGGGGCAGTGCAACCCGGTGGACGCCGGGGTGCGCAAGCGGCCGTCGCGGTCGACTTCCAGGTCCGCCCCGTCGGGCGGCAGGTAGACGCGGCCGGGCAGGGGCAGTTCGCCGTCCTGGGCGAGGCTTACCCGGAGATCGCAGACGCTGCCGAACCAGCGGACCAGGCCCGGGGTGAAGCCGTTGGCGATGTGCTGCGCGATCAGGAGCGGGATGGGAAGGTTCGGGCCCAGCGAGCCGAGCACTTGCGCCAGCGCCGGCGGGCCGCCCGTGGACGCGACCAGCCCGGCCACGTCGATGTGCACCCCGCGTGGCATCGCTGGACGGATCGGCCTTGGGCTGCGGCGGTACCGGCGGACCACCGGCACCTCGGCCATCAGCCGCACCGACTCGGCGACCTTGCGCGCCCAGCGGCGCATCTCGTCGGGCCCACCGTCGGGCTTGGCGATCACCTCGAGGGCGCCCGCGGCCATGGCCTTGAACGACAGCTCCAGCTGCCGGTGCTGCCGCACGGAGCTGATCACCAGCACGCGCGCCGGCGTCTCCGCCATGATCGCGGCGGTCGCGCCCAGCCCGTCCAGGCGGGGCATGTTGACGTCCATGGTGATCACGTCCGGCTGGAGCGCGATCGCCTTCTCCACTGCCTCCACGCCGTCCGCCGCCTGCCCGACGATGCTCAGGCGGGGGTCCTCGGCGAGGAGCGCGCAGAGCGCCGTGCGCAGCGTGGCCGAGTCGTCGGCCACCAGCACCCGGATGGGCCGCACCGTCATGCGGCCCCCTTCCGCCGCGCGATCACCGCGCTGATCTCGGAGAGCAGCCGCCCGGAGACGCAGTCCTTCTTGGTGAGGAACCCGTCCGCCCCGGCGGCGAGCCCGCGCTGGCGGTCGGCGTCGGAGTCGCGCGCGGAGACGAGGAGGATGGGCATGGTGTCCGTCTCGGCCCGCTCCCGCACCGCGGTGGTGAGCTGGTAGCCGTCGATCTCCTCCATGCCGATGTCGCAGACCATCACGTCGTACGCGCTGTGCCGGAGCTGCTCGAGCGCCTGCCGCGCGTTGGACGCGGTGTGCACCACGTATCCGCCGGTCTCCAGCGCCGTCCGGTGCAGGGCGCGCGCGGTGAGCGAGTCGTCCACCACCAGCGCACGCCGCGTGCTGCCCAAAGCCGTATCCGACCGGCGCTCGCCGGCGACGATGAAGTCGGGCCGCAGGATCAACACCAGCTCTCCGCGGGCGAGCGTCGCCGCGCCCTGGTATGCGGTCAGCTCGCGGATCTCGGCCGGCAGCGGCCGGATCACCAGCTCGCGATCGCCGAGCACCTCGTCGATGCAGAGCGCGATCCTGCGTCCTTGCGCCTGCAGGATCAAAAGCGGCTGACCATCCGCGGGCACCTCGGGCTGCCGCAGTCCGACCAGCGCGCCCAGATCGAGGAGCGGAATGAGCTGCTCGCGATGCTCGAGCTGCGCCTTGCTGCGCCCCACGTGCAGGTCCTTGGTGCGCGCCGCCCGCGAGGACTCGACCGCTGCCATCGGGAGCCCGAGCTGGTGCTCGCCGCAGCGGACCACCAGGACCGGCGAGCTCCCCAGGTCGGCCGGAAGAGTGAGCACGAACCGGGTGCTCTGCCCGGGCACGCTCTGCACCTCCACCTGCCCCTGCAGCGCCTGGATCTGGTTGCGCACCACGTCCAGCCCGACGCCGCGGCCGGAGTACTCGGTCGCTTCCAGTTTGGTGGAGAAGCCCGGCCGGAAGATGAGCTGGTGGAGCTGGAGCGTGGACATGCTGGCCAGCTCTTCCGGCGGCACCAGCGCGCGCCGCAGCGCCGCCTCGCGGATCTGCTCCAGATCCAGGCCGGCGCCGTCGTCGCTCACCTCGATGAAAAGCATGTTGCCCTGCTGCTCCACGCGGATTGCCAGCGCGCCTTCCCGGTGCTTGCCCCTCGATTCCCGCAGGTCGGGCGTCTCCAGGCCGTGGTCCACCGCATTGCGTACCAGGTGGACCAGCGGGCCGCGGAGTTGCTCGAGGACGCGGCGGTCGAGCGAGACCTCCGCGCCGACCACGGAGAGCCGGGCGGTCTTTCCGGTCGCCTTGCAGATGTCGCGGACGGCGCGCCGGAGCGGCTCGATCACGGTCCGCACCGGCATGGTGGAGATCGCCTTGAGCCCGTCCTCCATCGAGGAGACGATGTCCGACGCCTCTTCCCCGTCCGCGTGGAGCGAGCGCCGGATCCCGAGCAGCGCCGCGCGGGCCTCGGCGGTCTCCGCCTGGATCCCCAGGCGATCGAGCTGGTGCAGCGCCCGGTCGATCTCCCGGCGGCGCTCCTCGATGCGCAGCCGGACTTCGCGGAGGCGCTCGACCTCGTGCAAGAGCGCGATCACCTGCCGCGTGCTCACCCGCCAGCTGTCGGCCTGCGCGTCCTCCGAGGGAGGAACGACGGTCAGGGTGGGCTCGGGGGCCGGCGCCGGAGCGCGGGAGACGTTCGCTGCCAGCGTCTCGGCAGCCGTCGCGCCCTTGCCATTCTTCTTCTTCTTTTCCTTTTCCTTTGCCGGGGCGGCGCCGGACGGCTTGACCTTCTCCAGCAGCGCAAGGCTCTGGCCGAGGTCCGGCAGATCGCCCTTGGCGGCGGTGGCGCGCAAGCGGGCAATCCAGACGTCGAGCGACTTGAGCACGGCGTCCGCCAGCGGTGCCGGGAGCGGCTTCGACGAGCCGCGCAGCGGGAGGACGACGTCCTCCATCTTGTGCGCGAAGTCCGCCAGCTCCTCGAGCCCCAGGGTGGCCGCGCTCCCCTTCAGGGTGTGCAGCCCGCGGGCGAGCTCGTCGAAGCTCGTGCCCTGGGCCGGGTTCTTCTCCAGCTCCATCAGGCTGCGGACCACCCGCTCGTAGATCTCCTGCGACTCGTCGACGAACCCGGCGAGCAGCTGCTCGAGGAGCGGATCCATCACCGCTTCTCCGGACCCTGCCGGCGGTCCATCAGCCGGCCCACGTCGAGCAGGTTGACCTGGCGGGTCCCCGCGAGCGTGATCTCGCAGACCGCGCCGGTGGACCGCGCGCGCGCTTCCTCGACCTGCGCGTGGGGCAGCCCGGTGGGCTTCGGGATCCGCTCGCAATCCAGCGCGACCAGGCGGCCGAAACCCGGATCGACCACCAGCAGCACCGCCGGATCCTCGCGCCAGCCCCGCCCGCCCAACAGGGAAGCCAGGGACAGAGCCGCGACGATCTGTCCCTGGAACCGGAGGATGCCGATCACGTGCGGAGGCGAGAGCGGGACCGGCGTCACCATCCGCAGGGGGACCGCGGCCCGCAGCGTCTCGAGCGGCAGCGCGTAGGTCTCCTCGCCGACGGGGAATTCCGCCACCCAGAGGAGGTTCTCGTCCTCCGCCTCGGCGGGCTTGCGGCGGATCCGCTCCGCCCGCTTCTGCAGCAGCTCCTTGAGGCTCGGGTCGACGCCGTCGATCTCGCGCGGCTCCAGCCTCACCCGAGCCCTCCGCGCGCCGACTTGAGGAACGTCTGCGCCGAGTCACGGTAGAAGCTGACCGGCAGCGGCTCGGGGCCGGGCAAGAGCTCGTCGCCGGGCAGCTTTTCGATCCGCTTGAGCACCTCGCGCATCAGCGTGCTCGCCGCGTTCCGCTCGCCCAGCCGCACGTGCAGGAGCGCGCGCTCGAGGATACCCGGCACGTAGTCCGGCACTTTCTCCGCCAGATCGTTGAGCTCCTTCTCCGCCCGCTTCTTCTCGCCGCGCTCGATGTGCACCAAAGCGCGCAGGTGCAGCGCCACCGGCTCGGGCGCCGCCGCCCGCGGCAAGGGGGGGAGAGGAATCGCGATCGGGCGCGGGGTCCGGGCCGGCCTGGGAGCCGGCCTGGGAGCGGCTTGCGGGTCGAGCCGGCGGTAGATCTGGAGCTCGGGCGCTTCGACCCGCTGCAGGTCCGAGGGCGGCTCGGGGACGTCCATCGAGCCGAACAGCAGCGCGCCTCCAGGCGCCAGCGCCGCCTTGAGGTTCCGCACCGCCATCCGCACGGCGTCCTGCGAGAAGTACACGAGCACGTTCCGGCAGAAGATCAGGTCGAACTGCCCGGGAGGCTCGTCGAGCAGGTTGTGCTCCTCGAACCGGATCGCCTGGCGCACCGCCTCGCGGATCCGCGCCCGATCGGCGGCGGGATTCTCGAAGACGGGATGGAGCAGGGGTCCCGCGGGCCTGCGCGACCAGGAGCCGTACTCGCCGGTGCGCGCTGCGCCCAGGTTGCGCTCGAGCAGGTCCGTGCCCAGCACCTCGACGCGGATCGTACGCGGGAAGGGCATCAGATCCAGCAGGCAGGCCGCGATCGAGTAGGCCTCCTCGCCGGTCGCGCATCCCGCGCTCCAGGCCCGGATGGACTCACGCCCCCTCTCGACGAACTCGGGGAGGAACCGGCTGGCCACCCAGCGGAAGTGCTCCGGGTGCCGGAAGAAGTAGGTCTCGCCGACGGACACCGCCTGGCAGAGCGAGTGCACCACCGCGAGGTCGCGCCGGGCGGCCTTCGGCAGCACGATCTCCGGTCCGCCCAGCTTGGCTGCGGCGCGGCGCACCGCCTCGGGCAGGATGGCGTCGCGGGAGAACCCGGTCCACTCCGCCGCGTAGGCGATCAGCTCCTCGACGTCCCGGTGGTCGTACCGCCTCATCGCAGGGCCTCGGCGCGCAGGCCCGAGGCGAGCTTGCGCAAGAGCTCGCGGGAGATCAGGGCGCGGGGATCGATCAGGGGCAAAGGTCCGCGGGACGTCTTCGCCACACCGAGGAGCGCCTCCTGCAGCGCTCCGTGCTGCGAGCCGCCCAGAAGCTCGCGCGGGGTCACCTCCGCCGCAGTCAGCTCCTCCGGATCGCGGACGTCGTCGACGCAGAGCGCGATCCTCGCCCCCTCGCGCTCGACCACCACCAGCTTCCGCTCCAGCAGGGGCTGCACATGCTCCACGCCTAGCCGTCGTGCGAGGTCGAGCACTGCCACCGGCTCGCCGTAGAGCTCGATCATCTGCGTCAGATAGGAAGGGCCGAGGGGGATCGGTTGCGTGGCGGTCTGGTGCAGCACGTTGCGCACGCAGTCCAGCGGCAAGCCCACCTCGATCTTTCCCACCGAGACGAACAGCGCGGTCACGTTGCCCGCGCGCGCCGCGGCGCGGGCTTCCTCCAGCACGCGCTCCACCAGCGGCAGGAGCTCCTGCGCGCGGATCGGCTTTGGCAAGAACGCCTTGGCGCCATTGCGCAGGCAGGCTTCCGCCCGCGGCTTCTCGCTGGAGATGATGATCACCGGGATGCGGCGGTGGTCCGGGTGATCTTGAAGATGCGCAAGCACCTCGTCTCCGTCCATCTCCGGCATGGAGAGGTCGAGCAGGATCGCCGCGGGATCGATCTGCGGGACCTTCGCCAGCGCTTCGCGGCCGTTCATCGCGGTGCTGATGGCGTAGTGGCTGGACAGCGCCGCCCTCTGGAAGGCGAGCACGGCCTCGGAGTCGTCGACCAACAGCAGATGGGGAAGGCTCACGAGGCCGACCCCAGCAGGCGCTTGACCATGGCTACGAGTTCGGGCCCCTTGAGGGGCTTGGCGAGGAACTCGCTGGCCCCCGCGGCCCGGCCCTTCTCGCGCAGATCCTCGGCGCGGTCCCCGGTGAGCAGGATCACGGGCATTCCGGAGATGTCTGCCCGTGCCTCCGCGCGCACCTCGCGGGTGAACGCGAGCCCGTCCATCCCGGGCATGTTCACGTCGACGATCGCTAGCGCCGGCGGCGCGGCGCGCACGATCCGCAGCGCCTCGGCGCCGTCCTCCGCCTCTTTCACCTCGATCTGCAAGGGCTTCAGGAAGAGCCTGGCGAAGCCGCGAATGGTCGGGCTGTCGTCGACGATGAGTACCGCGCGCGGCAACTTGGCCCCCTCCGGGATGTCGGCAGACGCGCGTCATTGTCCGCGACAAGGACTGGGCCCACAAACTTCCAGATCTGCTCAGATCTAGGGAATCAGGACGATTTTCCCTACAACCCAGTCGCTGGCGAGGTCCTCGTGCGCCCGCGCCGCCTCCTCCAGCGGATACCTCTTGGCGACCACGGGTGTGAGCTCGCCGCGCTCGAAGCGGGGAAGGGCGCGCGCCGCGAAGTCCGCCACCAGCTTCGCCTTCTGCTCCGGCTTGCGCGTGCGCAGCGTGGAGCCGAGCACGGTAAGCCGCTGGCGCAGGAGCGCGCCGAGATCCAGCGTCGCCTTCGCGCCGGAGATGGTGGAGATGCAGCAGAGGCGGCCGTGCAGCCCGAGCGCGGCGATGTTGGCCTCGAGGTAGGCGCCGCCGACGAGGTCGAAGATGATGTCCGCCCCGCGACCGCCCGACGCAGCGCGCACGGCCTCGCCCAACCGGCTCGGGACCTCGTGGCGCGCCAGCACGTGCGTGGCGCCCAGCGCCCGGCAGGCCTCGTGCTTGGCCTGGGAGGCGGTGACGAGGATCACGCTGGCCACGCCGCGGCAGAGCTGGATGGCCGCGCTGCCCACGCCGCTGCCACCGGCGTGGATGACGACGACCTGCCCGGGCTGCAGGGCGCCGAGCGTGACCAGGTTGAGCCAGGCCGTCAAGAACGCCTCGGGGATCGCGGCGGCCTCCTCGTAGGAGAGGTTGGCCGGGATCGGCATCGCCTGCGCTGCGGGCACGCGCGCCTTCTCGGCGTAACCGCCGCCGGCGAGGAGCGCCATCACGCGGTCGCCGCGCTTGAACCGCCCCGTTGGGTGCTCGACCTCGCCCGCGACCTCGAGCCCGATGGTGTCGGGCTCGCCCGGAGGAGGTGGATAGCGTCCCAGGCGCTGGAGCAGATCGGCCCGGTTCACGCCGGCGGCGTGGACGCGGACGATCAGATCGGACTCGCGAGGCTTGGGGTCCGGGATCTCCCCCAGCTGCAGGACGTCAGGCCCACCGGGTTGCTTCACGACGATGGCGCGCATGCGGCTCCCTATCATAAAGAAGGGGTGGTCATGCCTGCGCTTCGCATCCTGGACGACCGGCAGCGGGAGCTGGTTTTCCTGCGGCCGCCGCAGCGGATCGTCTCGCTGGTGCCGAGCGAGACCTTGAACGTGGTCGCGCTCGGGGCTGGAGGCCGCCTGGTCGGGCGGACCCGCTACTGCGACCCGGTCGCCTCCGCCGTGGAGGTCGGCGGCACCAAGGACGCGGACGTGGACGCGGTGGCGCGACTCTCGCCCGACCTGGTGCTGGCGAACCAGGAAGAGAACTCGCGCGTCCACCTGGAGCAGCTGGCGCAGCTCGGGCTTCCGCTCCTGGTCGCGTTTCCGAAGACGGTGGCCCATGGGCTCTCGCACCTGGCGCGGCTGGCGAAGGTGCTGGAGGTGGATGTCCGCGAGCTTCTCCGCAAGGGATACGCGGCGATCAGCGAAGCCGAGGATGCGCTCCGGGAGCGGCGGCCGCTGCGGGCCTTCGTGCCGATCTGGATGGACCCCTTGATGACGGTGAACGGGCAGACGTACATGAGCGATGCCTTGCGGCTGGGCGGAGGCGAGAACGTGTTCGCCGAGCGCGAGCGGCTCTATCCCCTGGCGGCCGACCTGGGCCAGGCGGTGCCGAGGCCCGCGGGTACCCGCGACACCCGCTATCCGCGCGTGACGCTCGGGGAGGTGGTGCGGTGCGAACCGAGGATCGTGCTCCTGCCGGACGAGCCGCACCCGTTCTCCGAGGAGGACGCCCAGGTGTTCCGCCGCGCGCTGCCGGAGGGGACGCGCGTGGTCCGCTGCGGAGGCCGGGACTTCTCCTGGTACGGAGCGCAGAGCGTGGAGGGCATCCCGCGGCTGCGCGCGCTGATCGATTCGCTGCGATGACGCGCGCGCTGCTGCTCTCGGCGCTCCTGTCGCTTCCCGCCTTCGGCTACAACGAGGCCGTCCACGCTCTCATCACCCGGACCGCGCTGCCAGACGGAACCCCGGTCTCGCCGCCGTCCGCGGCGGACCTGGACGCGTTCCGCGAGCTCTTCTGGCGCCGCGCGTCGGCGCACGAGGGCTTCGCGCGGAAGTTTCCCACGCCGCAGTCGTTCACGGCCTGGGAGCTCAAGCAGTTCCTGATGCTCGATCCTGCCGCGCGGGTCCATGGATTCGAGCCCATGCCGGACGACGTTCCGCTCACCCGCGGACAGCTTCTGGAACGCGCCAGCCGCTGGCCGGACGACGACGAGCGCAACCGCCACCGCTACCTGCGGGATCCGGGCACGCACGAGATCATCCGGGCCGCCGACGGCCGGCCGACTCCGTACGATCCGGCCACGCTCGACTTCGGCAGCCTGACCGGAACCAGCAGCCAGGGGCACGCGCACTACGGGCTCGTCGAGGGACCGCTCAGCGACGATCCCGAGGTCCTGAAGAAGGAGCCCTGGAGGTTCGCGGTTCCGCCCACCGCCCATGCGTACGGGCCCGAGTTCGTCCAGCTCTATACGGACCTGGCCGCACTGGCCGCGCGCAGCGGGCTGCCGTCGGCGAAGTGGCTCGAGGCCGCCTTCGCGGGCGCCGCCTTCCACCACCTGGAGGACGTCTGCAACCAGATCCACACCGTGCAGGTGGGGATCTACGAATTCTTCCGGAGCGCCTTCCTGCAATCGAAGCTGCGCGATCTGCGCACTCTGGGCGGGCTGTTCGGGGAGCGGGAGTCGCTCGAGGAGATCGGGATCCGGCTGGTCTCCAACCATCACCTGCTCTCGGAGGACCTGTTTGCCAAGCACGTCGGCGAGCTGCGGCTCAACCTCGACCAGCCGGATCCGGAAATCGCCAAGGCCCCGGACCTGGCGCGCGGGATCATCGAGAAGTCCAGCCGCGAAGCGCCGGAGATCTACCGTCTCGCCTGGCACTACTCGGCGAAGACGCTGCGCGACGGCGTCTCGGGCCACGAGTTCGACGGCGCCAAGGGCGACGATCCGGACGCATACGTCGCGGACTCGCCGGAGGCCAAGGAGGCCATCCGCAAGTTCTACACGCTGCAAGAGGTCGGGCTGCGCCGGGCCGTCACCGCGGTGCGCGAGTGGCAGCGGCGCTTTCCCCCACCCGAGCACGACCCGGTCCCGCAGCTGCTCGCCTACCACGCGCAGGCGGCGCAGCGGCGCGCTTCCTGGCGTCCGGCCTCGGTGGCGAATCCGAAGATCGCCTGGGGCTACCCGATCGCGGCGGCCGCGATCGTGGCCGGCATCGTCCTGCTGATCGTGCGCCGCTCGCGTCGCCAAAAATAATTTTTAGCGGCGGCGGTTCTTCTTCTTGTTCTGGCGTTCCTTCTTTCTCTTTTCGCGGAGGCGCCGCTTCTCCTCGTCGGTCATGACGCGCGCCGGCTGGCCGCCCATGCCCATCAGGCGGGCGCGCGCCACCGCCGCGGAGTGCGATCCCTTGCCGCCGGCCGCGGGCAGTGCGCCTGCCCCGCCGTCGGTGGGAATCCCGAAGAGCTTCGCCATGTCCTCGGGAGGCATTCCCTTGAGCTGGTTGAGCTGCGCCAGCTGCCGGAATCCGGGGAGCCGCTGCAGCAGGTTCATCCCCGGCGCTCCCGGCCCGCCGCCGAGCTGGCGCATCACCTTCTGCATGGCGAAGAACCGGTCCAGAAGGCCGCGGACGTGCTCCTTCTTCTGTCCGGAGCCGCGGGCGATGCGCGCGATGCGCTCATCGCCGATCACCGAGGGGTTCTTCCGCTCGGTCTGGGTCATCGAGGAGATCATCGCCTCGACCCGGTGCAGCTCCTTGTCGTCGAAGGTGACGCCTTCGGGCAGCTCGCCGAAGAGCGGGAACTTCTCGAGCAGGTCGTTGACGCTGCCCATCTTCTTCACCAGCTTGATCTGCTCGACGAAGTCGTGGAGGTCGAAGTTGCCGGTGAGGATTTTCTCCGCGTCCTCCTCGGCCTTCTTCTCGTCGACCACCCCCTCGAAGTCCTTCATCAGGCCGACGATGTCGCCAAAGCCGAGGATGCGGGAGGCGAGGCCCTCGGGCCGGAACTCCTCCAGCTTGTCCATCGCCTCGCCCATGCCGATGAACTTGATGGGCTTGCCGGTGACCTCCTTGATGGAGAGCGCGGCACCGCCGCGGGCGTCGCCGTCCAACTTGGTGAGCACGAATCCGGAGAGGCCCAGGCGCCGATCGAACTCGGCGGCGGTCTTCACCGCGTCCTGCCCGATCATCGCGTCCGCGACCAGGAGGATGTTCTCGGGCTGGACGCGCGACTTGAGCTGCTCCAGCTCGCTCATCATCTCCTCGTCGATCGCGAGGCGGCCGGCGGTGTCGTAGAGCACCACGTCCCGGGCCTTCTGGCCGGCGAAGGCGAGCGCGTGCTGGGCCATGTCCGGCGGCTTGACGTTCTCCTCGTGGAAGACCGGGATCTCGAGCCGTTCCCCGAGCTGCTTGAGCTGGTCGACGGCTGCCGGCCGGTAGATGTCCGCCGCCACCAGGAGCGGCTTCTTTCCCCGCTTGAGGAGCAGGTTGGCGAGCTTCGCCACCGTGGTGGTCTTGCCGGAACCCTGCAGGCCGACCATCATCACGCCGGCCGGCCGCTCGCCTTTCTGGGTCAGGACCAGACTGGTGTCGACCGGCCCCATCAGTGCTTCCAGCTCATCGTGACAAATCTTGATGAAGTGATCGCCCGGGGCGACCTGCAGCTTCTTGCCCTTCTTGTCCGTGACCGCGGTGGCGACCACCTCGCCGACCGCCTTTTCCTTCACCCGCGCCAGGAAGCGCTTGGCGACGTTGAACTCGACGTCCGCCTCCAGCAGCGCGACCCGGATGTCGCGGAGCGCGTCGTCGATGTTGGCTTCCGTCAGCTCGGCCTTGCCGGTGAGCTTGTGTTTGGCGGCGCGGAAGCCCTTGGTGACTGCGTCCAGCATGCGGTGCTCCTCGAAAGAGGGCGGGTTTTAACATAGGAGAGAAAGCCGTGGAGCACGCTCTCGCCGAATTCCTCGCCAGGTACACCTATCCGGCAATGCTCCTCCTGCTCGCCGCGGCGGGGCTGGGAGTGCCCGTCTCCGAGGACCTGACGCTGCTTCTGGCAGGTGCTCTGGCCGGCGACGGCGTCACGAGGTTCTGGCCCACGCTGGCCGCGGGGTATCTCGGCGTGGTCTTCGGAGACCTGCTCATCTACAACTGGGGCCGGAAGCTCGGTCCGGCAGCCTACAACCACCCGCGCGTGCGCAAGCACCTTTCGCCCGAGCGGCAGCAGAGGCTGGACGCGCACTTCCACAAGCACGGCTTCCTCACCGTGATCGTCGGGCGGCACACGCCAATCCTGCGCGCCCTGGCCTTCTTCCTCGCCGGCGCCTCGGGCGTGCCGCCCTGGAAGTTCCTGCTCGCAGACTGCCTCTCGGCGGCCATCACCGTGCCGATCGTGGTCTCGCTGGGCTACTTCTTCGGGGATCACCTCGACGACGTCCGCAGGATGCTGCACGGGTTCGAGTGGGGCGCGGTCGCGGTGGTGCTGGTGGCGGTCGGGCTGTACTGGTTCTTCCGGCGGCGGTTCCAGGCGCGGATGCGCGGATCGGTGCCACCGTGATCGCTCAGGGGTCCTTCAGCATGTAGACACGATCGCGGATGGATGGGGGCGAGACGCGGACCGAGTGGAGCCGCTGGGATTCGAACCCAGATGAGGGTAGCCCTCAGCGCGTTTTAAGCGCGCCGCGTAAACCAGTTCCGCCACGGCTCCGACCCGATCCTACAGCGCATTTGGCCGCAGTCGAACGGCGAAGCGGGCGCCAGAGTCGCTTCCGGGCCCCGGTTTGGTTATCTTCCCGCGCCCCATGGACTTCGATCGCGATTTCGGCGTCAACCAGGTCTTCGTCGAGGATCAGTACGAGAGGTGGCGAAACAACCCCGCCGCCGTTTCCCCCGAGTGGCAGCAGTACTTCGCCCGGCTCCACGGGTTGCCGGCGGCGCAGTTCCAGGCGAGCGCCTGGTCGCAGCCCGTCACCGGCCCCGCGGGCGACGGGAACGGCCACGCCGCCCTCGCGTTCTCCCTGCCCGAGCCGGCGGTCCAGGCGCCCGTCGACGAGTCCCAGGAGAAGGTGTCGGAGCTGATCAACGCGTACCGCATCCGCGGTCACCTGTTCGCCAATCTCGACCCGCTGGGCATGCTGCAGCCCCCTCCTGCCGAGCTCGAGCTCGACCATTTCGGGCTCTCGGAGGTGGACCTCGACAAGACCTTCGCCACCGGCGACTTCGCCCCGGGCGTCCGCGAGCTCACGCTGCGCGAGATCCTCGCGCGCCTCAAGCGCACCTACTGCCGGACCATCGGCGTGGAGTTCATGCACGGCGAGGATCCGGCGATCCGGCGCTGGCTCGAGGAGCGGATGGAGAGCGCCGGCAACGAGGCGCAGCTCTCCCGCGAGCAGAAGCTGCGCATCCTCGCCCGCCTCACCGACGCCGAGACGTTGGAGACGTTCCTCCATCGCAAGTACATCGGCAAGAAGCGGTTCTCGCTCGAGGGCGCCGAGAGCATGATCCCGCTGCTCGACTGGCTGATCGACGAGTTCGCGGGACAGGGCGGCGAGGAGATCGTGCTGGGCATGGCCCACCGCGGCCGGCTCAACGTGCTGGTGAACGTCCTCGGCAAGCGGCCCGACGAGCTGTTCGCCGAGTTCGAGGACGTGGAGATCGAGACGATGATGGGCCGGGGAGACGTCAAATACCACCTCGGCTACTCCAGCGACCGCAAGCTCCCGGACGGGCGCGCGCTGCACCTGTCGCTCGCGTTCAATCCCAGCCACCTCGAGATCGTCGACCCGGTGGTGGAGGGCCGCGTCCGCGCCAAGCAGGATCGCACGCTCAACTGGGAGGGCGCGCCGGCGTCGCGCGACCCCGACCGGCGCAAGGTGCTGCCCGTCGTGGTCCACGGCGACGCCGCCTTCGCCGGCCAGGGGATCGTGGCCGAGACGCTGAACCTGGCGAACCTCGAGGGCTACACCACCGGCGGCACCATCCACGTGATCATCAACAACCAGGTGGGCTTCACCACCAACCCCGAGGACGCGCGTTCGACCCCGTACGCGACCGACATCGCCCGCGCGCTGCGCGCGCCGGTGTTCCACGTCAACGGCGAGGACCCGGAGGCGGTGGTCTGGGCGGTCCAGCTCGCCGTCGACTACCGGCAGCAGTTCCAGCAGGACGTGCTCATCGATCTGTACTCGTACCGCAAGTACGGCCACAACGAAGGCGACGAGCCGGCCTTCACCCAGCCGCGCATGTACGAGGTGATCCGGCAGAAGCGCACGCCGCGCGAGGTCTACGCCCGGCGTCTGGCGGAAGAGGGAGTGGTCCAGGATGGCGAGGCCGACGCGCTGATGCGCGAGCGGGTGGAGCGCCTGGAGAAGGACCTGGAGCGGACGCGCAGGCAAGGCGCAAGGCGCGCCTCCTCCGCGATGGCCGGGCTGTGGGCGAAGTACCGCGGAGGCCCGGAGTCCTCCGTTCCGGACGTGCCCACCGCGGTCCCCGAGACGAAGCTGCGGGACCTGCTGCTCAAGCTCTCGCAGGTGCCGGCGGGCTTCACCCCCAACGACAAGGTGGCGAAGCTCCTCGATCAGAGGCGGAAGATCGCCCAGGGAGACGGGACCGAGCCGTTCGACTGGGGCACGGGGGAGCACCTCGCGTTCGCCACGCTGCTCGACGAAGGCGCCCCGATCCGCTTCTCCGGCCAGGACTCCCGGCGCGGCACCTTCAGCCACCGGCACGCGGTGCTGGCCGACGCGCGCACGGGCCAGCGTTACACGCCGCTGGCGCACCTGCGCGAAGGGCAGGGCCACTTCGACATCTTCGACTCGCCGCTCAGCGAGGCGGGCGTGATGGGGTTCGACTACGGCTGGTCGCTGGACATGCCGGAGGCACTGACTTGCTGGGAGGCGCAGTTCGGCGACTTCGTGAACGGCGCCCAGATCGTCATCGACCAGTTCATCACCTCGGCGGAAGACAAGTGGAACCGCCTCTCCGGCATCACGCTGCTGTTGCCGCACGGTCTCGAAGGCCAGGGGCCCGAGCACAGCTCGGCGCGCCTCGAGCGCTTCCTCCAGCTTTGCTCCGAGGACAACATCCAGGTCTGCTACCCGACCACGCCGGCGCAGATCTTCCATCTCTTCCGGCGCCAGGTGGTCCGGCCCTGGCGCAAGCCGCTGATCGTGATGACGCCGAAGAGCCTGCTCCGGCACAAGCAGGCGGTGTCCTCGCTCCGCGACCTGGCGAACGGGTCCTTCCAGCGCATCATCGTGGACCCGGCGGCGAAGAAGGCGACGCGCGCCCTGCTCTGCACCGGCAAGATCTATTACGACCTGATCGCCGCGCGCGAGGCGAAGAAACGGGACGACGTGGCGATCGTCCGCTTCGAGCAGCTCTATCCGCTCTCGGACGCCTTGCTGGCGGAGACGGTGAAGCCGTTCAAGGGCGCCGAGCTGTTCTGGGTCCAGGAGGAGCCCTTCAACATGGGCGCCTGGTACCACGTGCGCGCGCGCTGGCCGGAAGTGGTCGGGAGGGGAAGGCTGATTCCCATCGCCCGCCCGGAGAGCGCGAGCCCCGCCACCGGGAGCGAGAAGAGCCACAAGATCGAGCAGCAGCTGCTGGTCGACCGGGCCTTCGGCGACGCTCCGATCAAGAAGGCTTGATCCCGCGGCGCAGCAGCGCCTCGACCTGCTCCAGGCGGAACGGCTTGTCGAGCCGCTGGTCCGGGACCTGCTCGAGGAACTTGCGCGCCCGCTCGGTGACCGCGCCGCCGGTCATGAAGACGAAGCGGCTGCGGAGCGAGGGCCGCTCCCGGACCACCTGCTCGAAGACGTCCATCCCGGTGAGGTCCGGCATCATCAGATCGCAGAGGATCAGGTCGTAGCGGTCGTCGGCGAGCAGGACCCGCACGCCTTCGCTCCCGCTGCGGACGGAGGCCACGTCCGCGAGATCGCGCAGGCCCATCGAGAGTGTGACGCCCAGGTGCGCCTCGTCATCGATCAAGAGGACGCGAGGGCGGCGGCCTGGCTGCACCAGCGGCGGCTGCGGCTCCCGGGCGTCGCCCGCCACAGGCGCGGGCTGGATCGGCAGCATGACGCGGAAGGTGGTCCCTTCCCCTGGCGCGCTCTGCACCTCGATCTCTCCCCCGAGCGCGGAGACGATGCCGTGGACGATGGAGAGGCCGAGCCCGATCCCTACGCCCACCGGCTTGTCCGTCCAGAACGGCTCGAAGATCCGCTCCATCTTCGAGGGCTCGATCCCGACGCCCGAATCCTGGACCTCGACGACGGCCTCGCCGGATGCTCCGCGCCGGGTGCGCACCACGATGCGGTGCCCCTCGGGCGAGCCCTCCGGGATGGCCTGGGCGGCATTCACCAGGAGGTTCAGGAACACCTGCCCGAGTCGGCTCTCGTCGGCGAGGAGTGGGGGCAGCGGCTGGTACTCGCGCACCAGCCGCGCGCGCGGGCGGATGTGGCTCATCGCCACGTTGATCGAGGATTCGATCACCTTCTCCAGCTCGACCGGCGCGGCGCGCTCCTCGTCCACGCGGGAGAACGTGTTCAGGTCGCGGACGATGGTGCGGACCCGCTCGGTCCCCTCCAGCGCGTCCGCGCACCACGCGCGCACGCGTTCCCAGTCTTCGTCGGTGGCCGGCGGCTGCCGGGAGCGCAGGCGTTGCAGCTCGCGCGCGATCAGCTCCAGGCCGAGCGTGACGTACACCAGCGGGTTGTTGATCTCGTGGGCGACGCCTGCGGCGAGCGTACCGACGGAGGCCATCCGGTCGGCGCGGGCCAGCGCTGCCTCGATCCGCTTCCGATCGGTCACGTCCTCGACGATCCCCAGGCCGCCGGTGACCCCGGAGGGGCCATGGATCGGCGTCAGGAGCACGACCAGGTAGCTCGTCTTCTGCCCCGTCTGTGACGTGTACCGGCCTTCGTACCGGCCGGGCTTTCCCTGCAGTGCCTGGCCGACCAGCCTGGCGATCCGCTCCCGCCCGGGGTCGCCGCCCAGCGTGAGCATGTTGAGCCCGATCACCACTTCCTTGCTGGCGCCGAGGATCGCCAGCATCGCGCCGTTGCATTCGGTCACCACGCCCTGCTGGTCCCAGTACAAGAGGCCCACCGGCGCGTTCTCGAACACCAGGCGGTATCTCTCGTCACCCGGCACCCGCGGCTCCTCGCGGAGCCCGCGGATCGAGATCACCAGCAGGGAGCCGGCCTTGCCGAGCGACAGCTCGACGTCGATCTCCGCGCCGTCCTTGCGCGCCGCGTGCACCCGGGTCGGTCCCGCGGCTTCTTCGCGGAGGTGGTGCAGGAAGCGCGGATGCTGCCCGCGCAAGCGCTCCGGCAGGAGGATCTCCAGCGATTGCCCGCGCAGCTCGCCGGCCTGCCAGGCCAGCAGCCGCTCCGCCGCGGGGTTGGCGTACACGATCCGGTCGGACGCGTCGGCGGCGAGCACCGGGTCGGCGATCGCCTCGAGCAGCGCCCGCGCGTCGAAGTCGTCCGGCGCGTCCATCAGAGGAACGCCGCCCAGCGCTGGAAGACGCCGCGAGACACCTCGCGCAGGCGCGGCAGCTCCCGCTCCGCCTGCGCGAGGAGTTGCGCGGGATCGACCCCCGCTTCCAGAAGCTCCGCCTCCCCGGAGAGCATCGCCTGAAGCACCTCCGGGTCCACCTCCAGATGGAACTGCACGCCCCAGGCGCGCTCCCCGAACCGGAACGCCTGCAGCGGCGTGAGCGTGCTGGCGGCGAGCGGAACCGCTCCGCGCGGGAGCGCGAAGGCGTCGCCGTGCCAGTGGAACGCGACGAAGCTTTCGGGTGCGCCCGAGAAGAGCGCGTCGTCCCGCGACCCCGCCAGCAGGTGAACGCGGTAGAAGCCGATTTCCCGATGACGGGCGCGCGCGACCTCCGCTCCGAGCGCGGCGGCCAGGAGCTGGCTGCCGAGGCAGATGCCGAGCACCGGCCGGCCGGCGTCCACGCACCTGCGCAAGAGGCGCATCTCCTCGGCGAGGTGCGGCAGGCGTTCGTACTCGTAGGCGCTCATGCCGCCGCCCAGCACCACCAGGGCGTCGGCATCCGACGGGACCGGGTCGCCCGCAAAGGTGCGGACCACGCGGGCCCCGTCGAGGAAGGGGGCAAGCGTGCCGGGACCCTCGCCGGGCTCGTGCTGGATCACCACCATGCCGGCGCAGGATACATCGGCGCCTTTGAGGGTGACGGAGAAGCCGACCTGTGGGTACAACGGCGCCTCCAACTCCAGGGGACACGAATGGCGGCTCCGCCGCTCGTCATGTCCCCGGCGAGGTTCACGTGTCCCTCGGCAAGAACTTCCGCCTCCCGCTCGACTGCAGGCCCGTCCGCTACAGCGCCCACCTCGCGCCCGACGTTGCCAAGGGCGCCTTCGAAGGGCGCATGGAGCTGGAAGTGCGCCTCGATGCCCCGCGGCGCGAGATCCATCTGCACGCGGTGGGCCTCACGGTCGCGCGTGCCCGGGCCCGCGTCCAGGATCGCGCGTTGAAGGCGACCTTCTCCGCCGACGCCGAGAGCGAGACCGTGACCCTGCGCTTCGAGGAGGAGCTTCCTCGGGGCGGCGTGATCCTCGACCTCGCCTGGAGCGGCAAGTTCAGCCCCGGCCTCCGCGGCCTCTACCGCGCCGGCCCCTTGGCGGTGACGCAGTTCGAGGCCGCCGACGCGAGGCGGGTCTTCCCCTGCTTCGACGAGCCCGCGTTCAAGGCGCGCTGGGTGTTGACGGTCGTCGGCATCCCCGACGGCGTGGTCGCCCTCTCCAATGGCGTCCCGATCAAGGACCAGAAGGAGCCGGATGGCGGCCGGACCGTGCAGTTCGCCGAGACGCCGCCGCTGAGCAGCTACCTGATCGCCCTCTGCATCGGGGACCTGGCCTCCAGCCCCGAGCAGAAGGCGCGCGCCTACCCGGTGCGGACCTGGGCGGTGCCGCAGAAACGGGAGCTGACCGCGTTCGGCCAGGAGGTCGCCCTGGCCGTGCTGCCGCTGCTCGAGGATTACTTCGGGCAGCCTTACGCCTACGGCAAGGTCGATCAGGTGGGCGTGCCGGACTTCGAGGCGGGCGCGATGGAGAACGCGGCCTGCATCACCTACCGCGAGGTGGCGCTGCTCCTCGATCCGAAGACGGCGCCGCTCAACGTCCAGAAGCGCGTCGCCGAGGTGATCACGCACGAGCTCTCGCACCAGTGGTTCGGCAACCTCGTCACCATGGTCTGGTGGGACGACCTCTGGCTCAACGAGGCCTTCGCCACCTGGATGGCCT
>Ga0137397_10000946_pt1 | contig 20174 bp, 19 predicted proteins | sample czorhiz116metaG_FD_106658 | JGI IMG/M metagenome (GOLD analysis project Ga0137397, IMG submission 106658) | Vadose zone soil microbial communities from Angelo Coast Range Reserve, California, USA - czorhiz1.16 metaG | ecosystem: Environmental > Terrestrial > Soil > Vadose zone | place: USA... | reverse complement strand
GGCGACTTGTTCCGTGTTTTGAGAGCCAGCCGGGGCGACGAAACACATGGGCGCTACGGCAAGCCATAGAACAGATGCAATTGCGCGTTTCATTTTTTGGATGCCTCCTTGGAATCAGGCACAGACACTGTATCGCAGCGCTACAACGGGGAAAACACAAATAAGAGGACTTGGCCGGAACAACTGGTGCGGAACATTTTTCGCAAAGTTTGCGTAGATTGATGCAGAGGGAGTGTGCGTCATGAATCGAAAGTTAAGAAATGGATTCGGAGTCTTCCTCGTCACGGGCGTGGCGCTTTTGGGTACTTGCAGCTTGCTCTGGGCGCAGTCTGGCCAGAAGAAAGGTGGAACTCAAGACAACACCGATGCAGGAATCCGATTCCGTTTGCAAGCGACGGAAAAAGAGGTCGGCCTGCCCATTTACCCGGGAGCGAAGCCGCACGCCGAGAGCAAAGGCGATTCGCCTGCTGCAAATCTTGGATTCTGGGGCAAGTCGTTCGGGTTCAAGTTGGTGGTGCTGAAACTGGAATCAAAAGACGCGCCGACCAAAATTGCCGCGTTCTATCAAAAGCAACTGGCGAAGTACGGGAAGGTGCTGGATTGCACCCACCCCGAGCCGAAAACGGACGGCCAAAGCGTCAGCAAGACTCGCGAGACGCTGACCTGCGATGACACACCTGAAACCGGCGCAATGCTCTTCAAATCCGGCACCAAGAGCAAGCAGCATATTGTGGAGATCCAGCAAGACGGGCAAGGAAGCGTTTTTCAACTGGTCTTGGTCGATACGCGCGGCCTGGATGGTGACGAGCATCCTTTGTGAGGGGCCGTCTCGTTCCTCAAAGCGGACTGCGCCTTTGGAGGTCAGGCAACCCCAAGCGGCTGATGGTGGCATCACAGCGAGGGGAGTTTGGCCAGGCCGGTCCGAAGGGGCAACTTATCGCAGCAACTGACCGAGAGTTCAGGCTATACTTAGACGCTGCGTAAGGCGTGAATTATTTGCCCGCTAGGGATTCCAGTCCTGAAGCCAGCGCAGCGACCCAAATTCAGATGGTGAGGTGAAGTTTGCGCCGCACTCTGCTTGCATGCATCACGGCAGTAGCATTCTTAGCCGCTGTTTCCGCCACAGCCCAAAACGCGGACAAATCAAAAAAGCCCAAAAAGAAAAAGGAAGAAGCCACGGCGACGGACAATTCCGCCGCGCCAGACAAGGTTCTTTATGACCGGGCCATGAAGGACATCAAGAAGGGCAGGCAGGAAGTCGGGAGACTGACCCTCCAGACGCTTATCAACACCTACCCCGACAGCGAATTCCTGGCCAAGGCAAAGCTGGCGATTGCGGATTCCTATTACAAAGAAGGCGGAACCGCCAATCTCACGCAGGCGGTCGCTTCCTACAAAGACTTTATTGTGTTCTTCCCTTTTCTGCCCGAAGCCCCATACGCGCAGATGCAAGTGGCAATGACTCACTACAAGCAGATGGAAAAGCCCGACCGCGACCGGACGGAAGCGCGCGCGGCTGAGGATGAATTTCAAACGTTCCTGCAGAAGTATCCGAACGACCCGCTTGTGCCGCAGACTGCTCAACACTTGCGCGAAGTACAGGAAATTCTGGCGGAGGGCGATTTCCGCATTGGCTACTATTACTACGTGAAGGGCGATCGCCGCGCTGCGGCGGGGCGTTTGATTTCCGTAACAAAGCGCTATCCGCTCTACAGCAAGGCAGACCGCGCTCTCTGGATGCTGGGCGATATTTTTGAAAAGAGCGAAAAGAAGGAAATTGCGGCGATCTATCTTGGGCGCATCGTGCGTGAATACCCCCTTTCCCCTTTAGCGGGTGATGCCAAAAACAAGCTGGTCGCGTATGGCGTGCCTGTTCCCCAGCCAGACCCGAAGGCTCTTGCGTGGATGCAGGCAGAGCAGAGTGCGTCGCGTCCCAAACCTGGAGTGTTAAGCAAGCCCATGTCCCTTGTGAAGACGGGGCCCGGCAAGGAGTTAATGGTTGCCGCGCGCTCGGGCGCACCGAATCTTCAGCCCGATGCCGACACTACTTCCGCAACGGACATTTTGACCGGTGGCGGAGGCCAAACGCGCATCGCAGGTGCGGGCGGCTCAAGCCCAACAGCCAACACAGCGGTGGTGGAAGTTGCTACACCGGGCAGCGGCGCGAGCGGCGGCTCTACTGTGGAAGCGCCAGCGGACTCTCAATCTCCTGCCACTGACGCGGATCCAAACGCCTCGGGCGCTCCGCCAGCGACGGATTCGACTGCCACGCCTTCGGGCGCGGCAGGGACCGGAACCGCAGCCACTGATCCCGCACAACCTGCGAGCGGCCAGAGCGCGGATGGTTCAAAAACGGACGCCGACAAGAACAACGGCAAGGAATCTACGAGCAAAAAGAAAAAGGGAATAAAGAAAATCGTTCCTTGGTAATCGCTCTTGGCGATTCCCGGATTCCTATTTCGCAGATTATAGGACAGTTATTCAACTAGGCACGACCAGTGTCTACTTCCGACACACTGCAGTTTCGTGGACGTTGACGCACCCTTCCCCGAATGCTCCAATACGAGAGTGGTACCGTGTCTGCGGGCCAGCTAGCTCGTGGTGCGCGGGGCGTGGGTTCCCGGAGGACCTTCGGTGGCCAAGATTCTCGTTGCGGACGACAACAGCAACATTCAAAAAATGGTCACGCTTGCCCTGAAGGATCAGGGCATTGATGTTGTTGCTGTGGGCAATGGCGAAGCCGCTGTTCGCAAAATTTCCGACATCAAACCGGATTTGGTTCTCGCCGACGTTTTCATGCCGGTTCGAAACGGCTATGAAGTCTGTAAGTATGTGAAAGATGATTCGACGCTTTCGCACATCCCCGTAATTTTGTTGGTTGGCGCATTCGATCCCCTGGACGAACAAGAAGCACAGCGAGTTGGAGCTGACGGTGTGCTGAAAAAGCCGTTCGTGCCGCCTGATCCCTTGATCTCCATGGTGAAGTCAGCTCTTGTACGCGCTGGCGTGCAAATTGGCGCACCGCCTCCACCACCGGCCCCGCCCAAGCCCGAAGCCGAATTTAAGCCGCTCGCGCTGCATATGCCGCCGCCTCCTGCTCCGGCATTCGAAGAGCCGCCGATTGAAGATGTTCCTGTGCGCCCCACTCCAATCAGTATTGACCGCGGAGCGCAGCCAATTGCGTTTGGCAGCTTGCTTGAAACTCCAGCTACTGCAGAAGAAGACGACGCAGCATTCGTTCCCCCCGCTCACATGGAGCGCGACTGGAAAACGGAAGACATCGAAGAGGAAGAAGAGGTTGAAGAGAGCGAAGAGCCACGTGCCTCTTGGCGTCCCGGCGCCACCGATCTTGACGAGGATGAAGTTCCAGCTGGAAAGACGGATTGGCGCGAAGCTGCGTTTGCAAATGTGCCCGAGACTGCTGCTAAGCCGGCTTACACCAGCCATGAAGAAGAGACGTCTGCACCCATTGAAGCGGCTGCCGAATTAGTTGGCGCCGAACAGAGCTCGAGTAATGGGACTTCGGCTTATGCCGCCGAGGAGACTTGGTCCGCGGCTGTTGCAAAAGGCGTGGAAGAACAGACCCGCGTAGCGGAAATCCAGGCACCCGAGCCGGTGTTCGTGGCGAGCACTGTACCCGAAACTGTCGTTGCGCAGGAACCTGTTCCCGCCAATTCAAATGGTTCCTGGATGAGCGTTGCGCCCAGCCCGTGGGATGCCGAAGTCGCGAAAGCGAGCAGGCTTGCCGCAACCTGGGACACGGCGGTTGCCGTGGCGACGGAAACTCATCCTGCCGCAGTTGAAGTCGTAGAGCATTCCGCACCCGAACCGGCGGCGGAGCTAGTTCCCGAACCAGTTTCCTCTTCCCTGCCCGCCGCGACGGAAGAGGCGATTCGCGAAGAAGCAGCGCAAGTCGTCGAAGAGTCTGCGCACACGGTTGAAGAAGCCGCGCCGGAAACTCCCCAAGTGCAGTCGGTACCGGAAGCAATCACCGCTCCCCAACCGAGTGTGGACGACTTGGTCGCCAAAGTTCTCGCAAGAATGGATCCTTCCGTTCTGCAAGCGATGACCAGAGAGCTTTTGAAGCCGGTCATCGAATCCATCGTTCGCGACGAACTCAACAAGAAGTAGCCCACTCCAAAAAAATCTAAATGATTTCCGCGCTCTCGCCTCGCGTTGACGCGCTCTCTTTTCTCCCCGTATAGTCAAAGATTATCTTTTGCGCTTTTATAGCATCTATACGCCCCCGCCTGGGGAGAGGAGTCCTTCGAGGAATGGCCCGCGAGATCGCCAAGGCGTACGACCCGCAGCTCATTGAGAGCAAGTGGGCGGAATTTTGGTCGAGCGGCAACCTATTCCGCGCCGATCCCGCTGCGCCTGGGCCTGCTTTCTCTATCGTGATTCCTCCGCCGAACGTGACTGGTTCGCTTCACATCGGCCACATGCTCAATCACACGGAGATAGACATTCTGACGCGCTGGCACCGTATGCGCGGCTTCAACACGCTCTATTTGCCGGGCATGGACCACGCGGGAATTTCCACGCAGCGTGTCGTAGTGAAACTACTGGCCGACCAAGGCATTGACTACCGCGCGCTGGGCCGCGAAGAGTTTGAAAAACGTGTTTGGGAATGGAAAGCCGAAAGCGGCGGACAGATTACCAAGCAAATGCGGCAGATCGGCGAGACTTGCGACTGGTCCCGCGAACGATTCACGCTTTCTCCGGAATATTCGGAAGTGGTGCGTGAAGTTTTTGTGCGGTTGTACGAAGAGGGGCTGATTTATCGCGCGCACTATCTGATCAACTGGTGCCCCAACTGCTTGACGGCGCTGAGCGACCTGGAAGTGACGCACGAAGAGCGGCAGGGGCATCTTTGGCACATCCGGTATCCCTTGGCAGATGGAAGCGGCCATCTCGTCGTGGCAACGACGCGCCCCGAGACGATGCTGGGCGATACAGCGGTTGCCGTTCATCCGGAAGATGAGCGCTACAAGAACCTGATCGGCAGGAAGGTGAAGCTGCCGCTGATGAATCGCGAGATTCCCATCATCGGAGACACGATGGTGGATCGTGAATTCGGTACGGGCGCCGTAAAACTCACACCGGCTCATGATCCAAACGACTTCGAAGCCGGTAAGCGGCACAACCTGCCGGAAATTGACGTGATGACCGACGACGGTCACATGAACGCCAACGCAGGCGCGTATGCAGGCGTGGACCGTTTTGCTGCGCGCAAGAAAATCGTCGAAGACTTGAAGGCGCAGGGCTTGCTGGAGAAAATCGCGGATTACACGCTTTCGGTTGGGATTTGCGAACGCTGCCGGACGATCGTAGAACCGCGCGCGTCGAATCAATGGTTCTGCAAGATGAAGCCGCTGGCCGAGCCTGCGCTGGCCGCCGTTGAGCGCGGCGAAATCCTGATGGTTCCAGACAATCGCCGGGAAGAGTATTTCAATTGGCTGCGTAACATTCGAGACTGGGTGATTTCGCGGCAGCTTTGGTGGGGCCACAGAATTCCTGCCTGGCATTGCGAAACGTGCGGCGAAATTACGGTTGCGCGAGAGACGCCCACGAAGTGCCCAAAGTGCGGCGGGACGCAACTCAGGCAAGACGAAGACGTGCTCGACACGTGGTTCAGCTCAGCGCTGTGGCCGTTCGCTACACTGGGTTGGCCTGAGAAAACGCCGGACTTCGAGAGATATTATCCGACCAGCCTGCTGATCACCGCGTACGACATTATTTTCTTTTGGGTCTCGCGCATGATCATGATGGGCTTGCACTTCACGGGGAAAGTTCCCTTTCGCGCGGTCTATCTACACTCGCTCGTGCGAACCACAAGCGGCGAGAAGATGTCTAAGTCCAAGGGCACTGGCCTTGACCCCGTGCAGCTGAATCAGGAATACGGCACAGACGCGATGCGCTTCTGCCTAGCTTCGATGGCGGCGCCCGGCACAGACATCGTGATGAGCGAAGACCGCATGCTTGGCGCGCGGGCTTTTGCGAACAAGATTTGGAATGCCGCGCGGTTTTTGTTCGTCAATCTGGACAAATACGAACAGACCGGCGCCTCGTTGGAAAAACTCGCTGCGCCGGAAGTTCGCGTTGGTGCTCCCTATGCTTTCGGCGGAAAGATTCCCCTTGCAGACAAGTGGCTCTTCGCGCGCCTTGCAGAAACGATCAAAACCACGAATCAGGCATTCGACACTTATCGCTTCCACGAAGCGGCTCAGGAAATTTATCAATTTTTCTGGGGAGACTTTTGCGATTGGTACATCGAATGGGTCAAGCCGGAATTGCAAAGCGCCACTGCGGAGCGCGCTGCTGTGGCATGGAAGAATTTATTTGCAGCGTTTGACGCGGCGTTGCGACTGCTGCATCCCGTCATGCCTTTTTTGACCGAGGAGCTTTGGCACCAACTTCCGCAAAAGGAAAGTGCGAAAACCATCGCGCTCGACGCGTATCCTCTTGCGGCGGACGCGTGGAAGAATCCCGCTGCAGTCGAGGAATTCGCGTTCCTGCAAGACATCATCAAGTCACTGCGAGAAGTCCGCGCGCAGATGAAACTGGACCCGAAGAAAAAAGTGAAAGCGGAATTTTCGAGCTCGGATCCTAACCTGCGCTCTTCCGTAACGGCGAACCTGGATGCGATCTTGCGGCTTGCGATTCTTTTGGAATTGAGTGTATCGTCCGACCGGCTGGAGCAGTCCGGCGGCTCTGTGCGCTCGACTGCTCGATTCGATCTGCGAATTCCTTATTCAGACGTTGTGGACATCGTGGGGGAATCTGTGCGCTTGAAAAAGGAAATCGAAGGTCTTTCCAGAGCAATTCATTCCAAGGAAAAACAACTTTCGAATGAAACGTTCCGCAGCCGCGCACCGGGAAAGATCATCGAGGAAATGGAAGCGGCGCTTGCCGAACAAAAAATTGAATTGCAAAAACTGAAAGACCGCTTGTCCCAACTGGGTAGTTGAGTCATAGTCCGCAAACTATCATGAATTGGAATACAGACTATGTTTCCGACCTCGTGCAACGCGCGCTGGCGGAAGACGTCGGTTCAGGCGACACAACCGTGCTCGCCACGATTCCAGCTTCGGCGAAGGGCCGGGCGCATATCGTGGCGCGGCAGGATTTGATTTGTGCCGGGTTGCTTCTTGCAGAAAGCGTGTTTCGCGCGCTCGACCCGGAAATACAGATTGAATTTCGTGCCCGCGACTCGGAAGCCATCGCGAAGGGGCACGATCTGTTGCATTTGGAAGGCAGTGCCCGCGCTATTCTGACCGGTGAACGCACGGCGCTTAACTTTCTGGCGCACCTCAGTGGCATAGCGACCCTGACGCACAGATTCGTCGAGCGGCTCGCGGGAACGAATACACGCATCCGCGATACGCGCAAAACTACTCCTGGTCTGCGGCTGCTCGAAAAATATGCGGTGAAAATGGGCGGCGGCACGAATCATCGCATCGGCCTCTATGACGCCGTGCTGCTCAAGGAAAATCACATCGCGCTTGCGGGCAGCGTGAAGCAGGCGTTGGGACAGGCGCATGCGTACACAGCGTTGCACGCTCGCCCTGCCGCGATGACGGCGTACGAAGAGACCGAGCCGCCTTCGCGCACGCTCGGAACACCGTTGCCCGTGCAAATTGAAGTGCGCAGCATGAGTGAATTGCGGCAAGCTGTCGAAGCGGGCGCGGATTCCGTGCTGCTCGATAACATGTCGGTCGAGGAAGCGCGTGAGGCCGTTGCACTGGCGCGGCAACTGCGTGCCAGCGTACTCGTCGAGATTTCCGGTGGCATCACGCTCGAAAACGCGCGCGCTTACGCCGAAACCGGGGCCGATTTTCTCTCTTCGGGCTCGCTCACACACTCGGCGCCCGCCGCCGACCTAAGCTTGCTTGTGGATAGCATCGTGGACAAGTAAGCTCGGACGCGCACGATAACTTCATGCCTAAATCGAAACCAGTTTTGCCGGGAACGACGGACCGGCGCATCACTGCGCTGGTTACTCTGCTTGCGGAAAATGCAACGATCGTCATCAGCGGCGCGCGGATCGCGCGGGAAATTGGCGTTTCGCGTTCGACTGTGTGGCGCTGGGTGCAGCGGCTGCGTGAGCTTGGCGTGCGCGCAAAGGGTCACCCGCACACGGGCTACTACCTGGAAAAAGTTCCAGACCTGCTCACGCCGGACATGCTCAAGGACCGTCTGAAAGGCAGCCTTTTCGGCAAGCACATCTACCATTTTTTGCGTACGGATTCGACAAATCGCGTCGCGATGGAGCTTGCTTATACGGATGAGCCTGAGGGCGCGGTCGTGCTTGCCGAAGAACAGACCGCGGGGCGCGGCCGGGCAGGGCGCGCGTGGCATTCCGAACGCGGCACGGGAATCTATGTCACGCTGTTGCTGCGTCCAAGAATTTCTCCAGTGCAGGCGCCGTTGCTCACGATGATGGCCGGACTCTCCGCGCGTGCCGCGATTCAGGCGCAGACCGATTTGACGGTGGACCTGAAATGGCCCAACGATTTGATGCTTGGTGGCAAGAAACTCGGCGGCATTTTGACAGAAATGTACGCGGAGCCGTCGCAGGTGCGGTTTGTTATCGTCGGAATTGGGATTAACGCGAATCAGGAGAAATTTCCGGCTGAACTGGCTGCTACCGCGACCTCCCTGCGCGTACAAACGGGTCGCGCACAATCGCGCATGGAATTGCTAGTTCGGTTGCTGCGGGAATTCGAGACCGACTACAATCGTTTGCTGAGTGAAGGATCCGCAAGCGTGACGCAGCGCTTCGAAGCAGTATCCAGCTATGCGCATGGCAAGCGCGTGACCGTTTCGAATGGAATAGAGACGTACGGCGGCGTTACGGCCGGACTCAGCCGCGAAGGGCTGTTGCAAGTCGAACGCGAGAGCGGCGACGTCGTGACGGTGATTGCGGGCGACGTGCGAGAGGCAGTCTAGATGCTCCTGACGATTGACGTCGGCAATACAAACAGTGTGCTGGGCGTATTTCGCGGGGAAGAGTTGATCGCGCACTGGCGTCTGACGACGGCGCGGCTGCAAACCGTGGACGAATACGGCGTGCTGACGCGCAATCTTTTTACGTTGAAAGATCTCGATCCGAATTCGGTGACCGGAATCATCATCAGCTCCGTCGTGCCACCTGTGAATTCGACGCTCGGTGAAATGGCGCGCATCTATTTTGGACAGAAAGCACTCTTCGTCGAACCGGGAGTGAAAACGGGAATGGCTGTGCTCGTGGACAATCCGATGGAAGTCGGCGCGGACCGTATTGTGAATGGCGTGGCGGCCTTTCATCAATACGGCGGGCCGTGCATCGTGGTGGATTTCGGTACTGCGATTACGTTCGACGCAATCTCCGCCAAGGGCGAATACCTGGGTGGGGTGATTGCGCCGGGGCTGGGCATTTCTTCGGAGGCGTTATTCGCGCGAGCCGCGAAGTTGCCGCGCGTGGAAATCAAGGACCCGGGCAGAGTGATCGGCACGAACACGGTGACACACATGCAAGCCGGGCTCTACTATGGCGCAGTAGACATGGTGGATGGCATGTTGCAGCGGATGAAAGCGGAGCTTGGCGGCACCGCGCATGTAGTCGCAACTGGTGGGCAGGCGAGTCTCGTGGCGAAGGGATCGAAGCACATCGAACATACCGATGAATTTCTGACACTCACCGGCCTGCGCCTGATTTGGGAAAAGAACCAGCCACAGGAAGCGCTGAAGAAGTCCGACAAGAAGGCGGGACAGTAAATTCGTAGATGAGCGGCTGGAATTATTTCAACTACTTCACGGAAATCGAAGAATATTTCTGGAAGAAACGCGGAGCGAATCTGCTGGTCTCTCCGCTGGATTGGGCGATTATGGAAGCGTGGCAACAAGCGGGCGTTCCGCTGGAGGCAGCGCTCAAGGGAATCGACCGCGCGTTTGAAAGCCATGCGCGCTCGCGGCGTGGAAGCAAGCCGATGAAGAGCCTCGCTTACTGCACGGATGCGGTGCTCGAGGCTGCGGAAGAGGCGCAAGAAGCCGCAGCCGGTGGATATTCGACGGCCGAAGCCTCCAAGAAAACAGAAGCATTTTCGCGCGACGCGCTTCGCGTTCATTTCGACAAGAATCGCGAGCGGCTGGAGCAGGTTGCGACGGATGCCACATCAGCACAGCCGGAACTTGCGGCTCGATTGCGCGAATGCGCACAATCGCTGGCGCAGTGCGCGGTGATATTAGATTCGCCCGCGGCGCTTGATCTTGAAGATTTGGAACGGCGGTTAACCGTGCTCGACGACAGAATTCATGCAGCTTTGTTGGGCTACGTAAAAGAGGAATTGATGTTACGCGTTCGGCGCGAGATGGATGGCCAGCTCGCCATGTATCGCGGGAAAATGCGCGCGGAACAAATCGCGCTCGTCGAACGGCAATATTTGCAGAAGCGGCTGCTGGAGGAATTCCGCCTGCCGCGGCTCAGTTTGTTTTATCTCCAGCACTAGCACAGAGCGGCGCGGAAAGTCGCCACTACACTTTCATCAAAATCGGAACAGAATGGGGTCCGCAGAATGTCGGAAGAGTTCATGGTATCAATCGAGAAACTTGTGTACGGCGGGGATGGCCTTGCGCACGAAGGCGAGCGCACAGTGTTTGTTCCATTTGTGCTGCCTGGTGAAGAAGTGCGGGTCGCACTGAAGTCCCAGAAAAAAAAACTGGTGTGGGCGAGTCCCGTTGAAATTGTGAAACCGGCGAAAACGCGTATCAGCCCGCGCTGTTCACACTTCAAGACCTGTGGCGGCTGCCAGTATCAGCATATTGATGCCGCAGAACAGGTCCATTTCAAGAAAGACATTCTAGTGGAGACCCTGTCGCGCCTCGGCGGAATCCGCTGGAACGGCGAAGTTCGCGAGCATACGGCTGCGCCGTACGAATACCGCAACCGAGCGCAATGGGCCGTGCGCTCCGCGATGCCGCGTGCCATTGGATATTTCCTGCCCGAAAGCTCTCAAATCGTGCCGATTGACGAATGCCCTGTGCTTTCGCCGCTGCTGGCTCGCACGTTTCACCAACTGCAGGACATCACGCGTTCCAATTCCCTTTCCGGCCAAGTGCACGAAATCGAGGCCTTTGCGGATTCGAACGACGAGAAACTGGCGCTCAATATTGCCTTCCACGAGTTCGAACAGGCTCCGGCTGCGCTAATCAAATTCTTCAGGGATGCGTTGCCGCAGCTTGAAAGCTTGCTACTTCTCGACCAGAAGAAAGACCGGTTTGAACTCTCGGGACCAGGGTTTCTTTCACACAAAGCGGGCGGATTTGATTTTCGCGTGAACCATTTGTCCTTTTTCCAGGTGAACCGCTTTCTGATTGAAGACCTTTTGCAATCGGTGGTCACGGGCAAAAAGGGGGCGTTGGCGCTCGATCTCTACGCGGGCGTAGGGTTCTTTTCTCTCTCACTTGCCAAGACCTTCGAGCGCGTCATCAGCGTGGACGCCAATCTGTCCGCAATACGAGATTTGCGCACGAACGCGGAGGTCGCTGGCCTCTCCGTCACATCACACAATACTCACACCGAAGAGTTCTTGAAGAAGTTTGACGAAAAACCCGACCTGGTCGTTCTCGATCCGCCGCGCTCGGGCTTGGGTCAAGCCGCCTCCGCAAAACTCGCGGAACTGCAGGCACCGGAAATTGTCTATCTTTCGTGTGACCCCTCTACACTTGCGCGCGATCTCGCAGTTCTTCTGCAAACGGAACGCATGCCCTCCGGGGAAAAGCCCAACGCGCCGCGTTACGAAATCGCTTCCGTCCAGCTTTTCGACCTTTTCCCACAAACCCATCACATTGAATCCCTCGTGCATTTGAGGCGCGGCACGTGAAGCTCCCGGCCGTCTGCCTCGCCGCCACATTTGCTGGCGGCGTCGCACTCGGCCTGTTTAGCCCTCTTGGCGCTTTCGCTTCATCCGCTTCTCTGATTCGCGCTGTTCTTCTTGTCGCTGTTGCGCTGCTTTTCCTCAGCAGCCAATTCCTCGCCTCGCCAACTTCAGCCACCGCGCAGCCGCCAGATCAAAAACAGAAAAGCCAATAGGAAGACAAATCCGAGCGCCGCCTGATACTCGTGATTTTTTTTGTACTGCGCGAACGAAAAGGCTCCTGCTCTGCCTTCTTCAATGAGAGCAGGCGTCAATCGGGGAAAAAATAGTGGCACGCGCTTGGCATAAACCTCGAATGACTCTCCAAAGTGGCCGCGCAGCTCGCCCTCTTCCCTTCGCATCACAACGAAATACACCACTGCAAAATAGATTCCTAATATCACTGCGGAAATCCAAGAATGCATCGTCCACGCTGCCCCAGCTGTCAAAATCGCGCTTCCAAGATAAAGAGGATTCCGCGTGTGCGCGTAAGGACCAGTTGTCGTGAGCACTTCTTGTTTCTTCAAATAGCCCGCCGCGTACGCTCGCAGCCACAACCCAAAAATTCCAATCGCCGCTCCAATCGCGATGCTTTTCGGATTTGGCCGCGCAAACCACAACACGACAATCGCCAGCAAATAGCCAAGCCGAACGCGCCAGCGCGCAATCCACTTTGCCGCGCCGTTCACGGCAGCACCTGCTCCTTACACAAGGCATCGAGCACGTCGCCAACGCCGATCTCTAGCAGGGACGGGTGCGGCGCATCGTGCCGTTTGTAAGTGGGCTCCACGCCCGGCGCGCGCAAAATAATTCCCTTTCCCGAATATGGGCCGTTTCTTTCCGGATCTGTCGGCCCAAAGATCGCGACTACCTTTGTCCCCAGCGCATCGGCAAGATGCATTGGCCCTGTATCGCCAGCGATCACACAACGTGCCCCTTGCAGCAACGCCATTAACTCGCCAAAGCTGCCGCTGTAAGGAAATGGAGCCGCATCACCTGCCGCAGCAAGCACTCCATCCGCAAGTGTCTTCTCTCCCGGACCGTAATTAATCACCGATCGCATTCCATATTCCGCACGGAGCCTTTGAGCAAGCTGTCCGTACCGTTCCGTGGGCCAGCATTTCGAAAGCCAGCCTCCACCCGGGCTCAGGACAAAATAGTTTCCGATGTCCCGCCCTTTCAAGACGTCGCATACCCTCTGCTGCGCATCCGCAGGCACGCCCAATGAAAACCTGCCAACCGGTTTCGCCGCTCCCGCGCGCAACGAGAGTTCTCCATTTTTGTCGGCAACATGCGCGGAGTGTACCTGCACCCGTTCGGTATAGAGCATCGGCACGCCAAATTCCCGAACGCTTTCCGAAGAAAACCCGATCCGCTGCGGCACTCGGGCAAAAAAAGGCAGCGAAGCTGATTTCCATAACCCCTGGTAATCAAGCGCAGTAGAAAATTGTTCCCTTCGAATCCGCGCGCGCATTTCGACGACCGACGAAAACGAACGAGTCTCAACATCCCATATTTCCGTCGCGAAGCTCGCGGACGTGACAAGCTCATGCCACCGCGGGTGGGTAAGCCAAACAATTTGCGATCTCGGAAACGTTTCGCGCAGAGCGGCGACCGCCGGAAATGCGTGAACGATGTCGCCCAGCGATCCGAGCCGCACGACGAGAAATTTTGGTTCAGGCATGCGGCGCCTTGCGAACCGTCTCAATCAAATCGCGCGTCGAATGGTCTTTCCGATCCCCGACGATCGCGATGCGAATGCCGAGCCGCTCCGCCGTAGCGCGCTCGGGCACGCTCGCCTCCGTATAGTCAGTGCCTTTCGCATGAACGTTCGGCCGCAATTCGTTTAGCAGCGCTTCCACATTCGGTTCCGCAAATAATACGACGTATTCTACCGCGCGGATCGCAGCCACGAGCCGCGCCCTCGCGTTCTCGTCTAAAATTGGCCGGCCAGGCCCTTTGAGCGTGCCAACGCTCGCATCCGCATTCACGCCGACAATCAAAATGTCGCCTTCTGCTTTTGCGCCCTGAAGATAACGAACGTGGCCAACATGCAATGTGTCAAAACAGCCGTTCGCAAAAACAATTGTTGCTCCCGAATGCCGCAGTCCAGCAGCGATTTCTCGCAACGCGTCGCGACTCACAATTTTTGCGTTGGTGTTTAGCATGCGTCAGGAGCCGGAAATCTCACGCCGGATCGTCTCGAGCAACTCGGCTTGCGAAACCGTCGCTGTGCCGCGCTTCATTACGACCCCTCCGCCCGCGATGTTCGCAATGTGCGCAGCCTCAAGCGAAGACGCTCCGCTAGCAAGGGCGAGCGTGTAGGCGGCAAGCACGGTGTCACCTGCCCCGGTGACGTCCACGGCTTGATCGCTGCCATGCGCGGGAATTTGTGTGAATCGTTTGGCCTCTTTTTCGAACAGCGCCATTCCGTCGCGCCCTCGCGTTACGAGCAACGAATTCATTTTCATCGTGGCGAGCGTTGCGCGGCCGCAGCGTTCGAGCTCTGCTACATTCTTCCCAATCGCAGTGTGGTGCAGCGCTTCCAATTCCGCCTCGTTCGGTGTCGCAGAAACAACTGCGCTCACCGCGTAGCGCGTCAGGCCGTGCCGCGCATCCAGCGTGATTGGAATTTTCTTTCTTAGCTTCTTGGCCGCCAGGAGTACGCTTTCTGGCGTCGCGGCTCCAAATCCATAATCAGAAATGGCCAAAGCATCAGCCTTACGCAATTTGGAAAACAATTTATTTGCGAGTTGCGTATGCACTTTTTCTGGCAAAGATTCACGCGGTTCCCGGTCCACACGCAGCACTTGCTGAGCCGTGGTGTGCGCCCATCCGGCCAGAAAGCGGGTTTTCGTCGGAGTCGTCCAGTTTGCAAGTCGTACGATTCCGGAAGTGTCCACGTGCAGTCCATCAAAGTATTCGGCCAGAGCCTCTCCCGCCGCGTCCTTCCCAACGACAGTAACCGGCATAACGTTCGCACCGAGTGCGACCAGATTATTCGTTGCGTTCGCTCCTCCTCCCGGCACGAGCCGCGTCTCCTTGTGTTTCAGAATCAGCACGGGCGCTTCACGCGATACGCGCGAAATATCTCCATATTGAAACTCATCCGCGACAAAATCGCCGTAAAGAACGACTCTCTTGCCTCGAAACTGCGCGACGATTTCCGCCAGCCGCGCCAAATCCACGGTTTGCTCTGCGCTTGCTTGTGCCTTAAGGCGTTTCATTTCTGTTGTCCTAGAATCCATTCGACAGCATCACTCAAACCGGCGGCCACAAAATCAGGCTGGCGCGGCCAGCCTGCGACATGCCACGCAAATTCCCCTTCGCCATATCCCGTGCGGACCAGAATGCTCCTCCCGCCAACGCGGTGTCCCAGTTCGATGTCCGAGTGCCGGTCGCCCACAAAAAGGGACCGCGTTAAATCCAGCCCATGCTCTTTCGCTGCACGTTGCGCCATTCCCGGCTGCGGCTTCCGGCAATCGCATGGAGGCAAAGACACATGCGGGCAGTAGTAGATCGCCGTGAGTCTCGCGTTTTCCTTCGCTAGCTCTTTTTGCATGAGCGTGTTCACTTCTGTCACAACGCTTTCCGGAAAATATCCGCGCCCAACACCCGATTGGTTGCTAACCACAATAACTGGATAATCGGCCCGATTCAGCCGCGCAATTGCCGCAGCCGCGCCCGGCAAGATACGAAACCGGCTCGCGTGATTCAGGTACCCAACTTCCTCAAGAATCGTCCCATCCCGGTCCAGAAAAACAGCCGGGCGCATAGCCTTGCCATCAAACAGAAGTCACCGCCAACTGATTTCGTACAGCCGCTTCTACCATTATCGGCGTAACCGCTTTCATGCAGCGGTGATCCGTTGGGCATCTCCGCAAAAAGCACGGACTGCAATAGGGTTTTTGCTGCACTACCGTGCACTTTGGGGTCACCGGCACAGTGCCATTCGGATCCGTCGGTCCAAATACCGCGACAATTGGCAATCCCACAGCGGCTGCCACATGCATCGCGCCAGAATCGTTTCCAAGGAACAAATTGCATCGCGAAAGTAGCGCAGGCAAGTCCGCAATCTGCGTTTTGCCCGTCAAATCAATCGGCTTCTTTTTCAATCCAGCCAAAATTGCCGTCGAAACGGGCGCCTCTCCCGCCGTGCCGAAGAGAATCACGTTCGCATCATTCGGATTGGTCAAATGATTCAGAGTCTCCGCAAAGCGATCCGACGGCCAGCACTTTGCGGAGCCATAGGCGGCTCCGGCTCCTACGGCAATCCGCGTCGCGCCCTTCTGCGCGCCAGACGCGACGAGAAATTCCTCAGCTCTGCGGCTCTTTTCCGCCGGAACCTTCAATTCGATCCACGGCACTTCCGGCAGTGCATCTATCAGTCCGGCACGCCGCAACAGCTCCAAATAATAAAACTTCTCGTGGGTTGGAATCTCTCCCGTTCGCGGCACGGGGATAGCTTTCGTCAACAACAAACCGCGTCCATCTCTGGAATAGCCAATTCGCTCTGGAATTTTCGCGCGCCACGCCAACCAGGCTGCATCAAACGCGTTTTGCAGCAGCAGAGCCATATCAAATTTTCGCTCGCGCAATTGTGTTGAGAGTCTTTCTCGTCCCGCGATTCCCCGATGCTCTCCAGCCAGATCGTACGCAATCAATTCGTCTGCAATTCCCTGATCGCGGTAAATATCGAGCACGTAAGGCCTCGCAACAACCCCGATTTCCGCTTGCGTGCATTTCTCCCGCACTGCGCGCAAAGCCGGCAATACCATGATCGCGTCACCTATCCAATTCGTCGCTCGAATCAGGATTTTCAAGCGGCAGCTCCCTGCCTTTCGTGCAGTAGCCGCTCCAGCAAAGCCTGAAATTCGTTTTCGTAGGAGAGCAATGTCTCAATCACTGCAACATAGACAGGCAGCTCTCCAAAGTCCGCGCCCCGAAGATTCTGCTCATCTTTCTCGGTGGTGACGAGCGCGGTTGCGCGAGCGCCCCGAACGGCAGACAGGATTTGCTCGACGTCCTGCTCCTTGTAGCGATGATGGTCCCGGAAACTCATTGTTCCGTCCACTGGAAGGTTCCAACGCCTCAGATCGCTGAAGAACACCTGTGGGTTGCCCACGCCACAAAATGCAAAGAATGAATGAGTCGCTAATTGCGCTGGATCAAGAAATGTTCCCCTCGCGCCAAGCTTCCGGAAGCCAACCAGTTTTGTCTGCGCATAAAAAACCGCTTCATCGTGAGAGGTTGCAAGGCGCGACGCCTCGGATGTGCGTGTGACGACAAGAATATCCGCTCTACCAAAGGCAGAAACGGGCTCGCGCAAAGTTCCCGACGGAAGGAGCCATTCTTTCTGAAGTTTTTTTGTGCCGTCCATCATCAGGATGTCCACATCACGAGCAAGCTGAACGTGCTGGAATCCGTCATCGAGCAGGAAAATATCAACCGGCGATTCCCCTTCGATTCTGCTTCCCGCCGCATGGCGATCCGCTCCGACACCAAACTTCACGTTGTCCCCCAATCGCTGCCTCAAGAGATCAACCTCGTCACTCGTGCCACCCGAACCACGGTATCCGCGAGTCAGTATTCCTACTCTTTTTCCTTCAGCAAGGAATCTTTCCGCAAGATAAAGAACCATTGGCGTCTTGCCCGTCCCGCCGACCGTCAAATTCCCAACACTGATCACCGCCGCCTTCAACCGCTTCCTCTTCAATACTCCCTTTTCATACAAGAGAATCCTGAACCGCGCCGCAACTCCGTAAATCTGAGAAAGCGGCCAAAGCAGGATTCGAATTGGCAGCGGCAAGCTCATTCAGTTGCGTTGCGCCTTTGCCAATTGCTTCTCGATTTCCGCAAGCGCGCGGTCCGTCGCGCCACGGCTCTCTTCCACCAATCGCTGCGCCGTCTGCCCCATGCGCGACGCTCGTTCCGGCGAACGCAACAATTCGATCCACGTCACACCCGCGTCCTCCGGGCTCTCCACTTGCACCGCCGCGTCCGCAGCCACGAATCGCTGGGACATCTCCGCGAAATTTTCCATGGACGGCCCGAATACCGGCACTTTTCCAAACGCCGCCGGCTCCAGAATATTATGTCCGCCCGATTCCACCAGCGACCCGCCAACAAACACGCCGTCCGCAATTCGATAAAGGGACGCAAGCTCACCGATGCTGTCCAATAGCAAGACCGTCACATCATCTGAAATGCTTGTGATTGCGCCATTCGCGGATGCGCCAGAGGGTGACGCAACTGCAAGCTGTGATCTTCGAATAAATGTGCGGTGAGAATCCTCGATGAATTGTGCCGCCTCTTCGAACCGCTCCGGTTTTCGCGGCGCCAGCACCAGCAGCGCTTTCTGGTAGTCGCCCTGCGCCACACCAAACGCAATCAGCGTCAGCGGTTCCTCATTTGCGACGACGCTTCCCGCCACGATCAGCGGCCGCCGCCCGCGCTCCGTCACTTCTTTCTCAAGCCATTGCGCCAAGGGCGTCGCCTTCGGCAATTCCTGGTCATACTTCACGTTGCCGCTCGTCTTAACGCGATCCGCACGCGCGCCAAGTGCTCGCACGCGTTCCGCATCTTTTTCGCTCTGCATCAAAAACGCGGAAGCGAACCTCAGCGCGCTCCGCAAAAACGGCCTCAAATAAAATCCCGCGCGCTTCAACCATTTCTCGTACCGCGCGAAACTCCGGTCCGAAATTCTTCCACTCACAAAAACAACGGGAACACCACTCCGGCCTGCCTCCCGCAGAAAATTCGGCCAAATCTCCGTCTCCAGAACAATTACAATCGCAGGCTTCACCGCAGCCAGCGCCCGCTTCACGCAGAACGCCCAGTCCAGCGGAAAATAGATCACCGCTTCCGCAAAAGGCATCCTTTCGCGAGCAATCGCCTGTCCCGTAGTCGTCGTAGTCGAAACAATCAGCGGCCGCCCGGGATACCGTTCCTTTAGTTTCTTGGCAAGCGCCACACTCGAAAGCGCTTCTCCCACCGACACCGCATGGAGCCATATCGCGCTTTCTCGCTCCGCTGGCAGCTTCTCCAATCCCGGGAATGAAAATCCCAAACGCTCACCTAGATTCGAAAGATATTTCCCCTGGCTAATTCCTTTGATAATCCAATAAGGCGCAAGCAGCAGTGCGGCAATCGTCATCATCAGGCTGTAAAAGAAATACACGAACTAGGGCTCCGGTCTGCTCCGCTTCCATACTGCTGCGTCCATGCAGGGCAACCCTGCACCCACCCAAGGAATCGAAGGCGTCGAGATGGGAAAAGTTTATTATAAATGCATGAGAAAAGCCGCCCTCACGCTTCCTTGCGCCGCACTTCTCCTGTTTTCGACTTCATCTGCTCAACAACAGCAATCCACACCCATGCGAACCTCCGCGCTCGACTCGCACGAAGGCATGACCATCGCCGCCGAACCCTGGACCAACGTTGACCAATATAAACAAGCCTTCCCCAAAAAGAATCCGTACTCCTCCGGCGTCCTCGCCATTCGTGTAATGTTCCGCAACGAAACCGGTGACAGTATCCGAGTCAATCTCAGCCGCATTCGTCTGTCGGTAGAGATTGACGAAGGAAATCGCCAGGATCTTCCTTCACTCACATCGGAAGAAGTCGCCGACGTCGTCTTCCGTTCAAAAACAAAAGATCCCAGCCGCCGCACACGTTTGCCGCTCCCGCTCCCTTCTTCCACAAAAGTCGGTCATGACAAGAATTGGACCGAGCTCGCCAGACAAGCAGAAGAGGCCGGCTTTCGTGCGGGAGTCGTTGCGCCGCACAGCACATCTGAAGGGTTGCTCTACTTCGACCTGCAAGGCCAATATGATCTGCTCAGCAACGCTCGCCTCTACGTTCCCGAACTCATCGCCCTCGAAAAAAATCGCGGCCTCCTCTTTTTTGACATTGATTTGAGTCGCGCGACTCCGCGCTGATTCCATCTTTCTCCTGTTCCAAAAAATTCCTTCCACAGCGTCAATTTGCGCGCTCCACTTCCCTCGGCTACCATGCTTACGTCACAAAAAATTTTCCTGAACGGAAGCAATGCTCCCTTTTCTCGAACAACTAAATCCGGAACAACGCCTCGCTGCCGAAACCACCGAAGGGCCGCTGCTCATCCTTGCCGGCGCAGGCACGGGTAAGACTCGCGCCATCACCTTTCGCATGGCGAATCTTATTTCCAAAGGCGTGCCTGCCGAAAATATCCTCGCCGTCACATTCACCAATAAGGCGGCCGAAGAAATGCAAACGCGCGTCTCCGATCTTCTCCTG
>Ga0137397_10000945_pt1 | contig 20180 bp, 19 predicted proteins | sample czorhiz116metaG_FD_106658 | JGI IMG/M metagenome (GOLD analysis project Ga0137397, IMG submission 106658) | Vadose zone soil microbial communities from Angelo Coast Range Reserve, California, USA - czorhiz1.16 metaG | ecosystem: Environmental > Terrestrial > Soil > Vadose zone | place: USA... | reverse complement strand
CTCGTCGAGCGGGACGTAAGCGTGGCCGTAGCGCCGTATGCCCTTCTGGTCGCCGACGGCGCGGGGCACCGCCTGGCCGGGCGGGATGCCGATGTCCTCCACCGGGTGGTGGGCGTCGACGTGCAGGTCGCCCCTCGCCTGAATGTCGAGATCGAGCAACCCGTGCCGCGCAACCTGATCGAGCATGTGATCGAGGAAGGGAATGCCGGTCGCGAGAACGGATTTGCCGCTGCCGTCGACGTTGACGGACAGCGCGATTTGCGTTTCGGCGGTCTTGCGGTCTGCTTTGGCGGCGCGCGTGGGCATTGCGGCGAGCTTCAGGTCAATAGCCTACACGAAATCAGCGCTCGGCGAGGGATTCGCCGAACGCAGCGAGGCAGCGCCGGTTCTCCTCCGGCGTCCCGATCGTGAGCCGGACGCAACCATCGAGGAGCGGCACGCCGGTGTGCAGGTTCTTGATGAGCACGCCGCGGCGCCGCATGCCTTCGAACACCGCGGCCGCGTCGGGGACGCGAACCAGGATGAAGTTCGCGTCGCTCGGAAAAACCGTTACACGGGAGAGCTTCCGCAGCTCGGCGTCGAGCCGCGCCCGCTCGGCGATGATGCTTTTCGCCTGCGCGTCGAGCACGTCGTGGTGCGCGAGGATCCGCTCAGCGACGGCGTGCGTGAGCGAGTTCACGTTGTAGGGTGAGCGCACCTTGTCGAATTCGCGGATCCAGTCCGGCCGCCCCACCGCGTAGCCCAAGCGTATCCCCGCCAAGCCGAGCTTCGACAAGGTGCGCATGACGATGAGATTGGGAAATTCCGCCAGGCGCGTCATGAAGGTCTTGCGCGCGAAGGCGTGATAGGCCTCGTCGATCACGACCAGCCCCGGCGCCGCCGCGACGATGCGGGCGACCGACGCATCGTCGAACAGATTTCCGCTGGGGTTGTTCGGATAGGCGATGAACACCACCGCGGGCCGGTGGCGCCTTACGGCCTCGAGAAAGGCCTGCGCGTCGAGCGTGAAATCGGGGCGAAGCGGCACGCCTACGAATTCCAGTCCCGCGAGGCCGGCGTACGCGCTGAACATCACGAAACTCGGGCGCGGGGCGAGAACGACCGCGCCTCGCCGCGCCACGCTCTGCACGATGATATGGATGATCTCGTCCGACCCGTTGCCGAGGAGAACGTCGAACTCGGGCGGGATACCCATCGTCTCGCGCAGCCGGCGCACCAGCGCCGGGGCGGTCGGATCGGGATAGCGGTTGATGGCGACCCGCGACACGGCTTCGGCGATCTCGCGCTGCAGCCCCTGCGGCAGGCCGTAGGGATTTTCCATGGCGTCGAGCTTCACCAGACCGTCGGCCTGGGCGACGGGGTACGCCTTCATCGCGCGCACCTCGTCGCGGACGATTTCCTCGGGACCTGCGCTCACCGTTTGGCCTTTTGTGTCTTATCGAACCTGCTTTCCGCAGAGCGCGCGTGCGCCTCGAATCCCTCACCCCGGGCCAGAGTCGCGGCGATTCGCCCTAGCTCTTGCGCGCCTTTGCGCGACACATCGATGATGCTCGAGCGCTTCTGGAAGTCGTACACTCCGAGGGGCGAAGAAAAGCGCGCGGTGCGCGACGTCGGCAGCACGTGATTGGGCCCGGCGCAATAGTCGCCGAGCGCTTCGGAAGAATAACGCCCTAGGAAAATCGCGCCGGCGTGGCGGATTTTTTTTAGCCATTTCTTCGGCTGCGCCACCGAGAGCTCCAGGTGCTCGGGCGCGATCCGGTTCGCGATGTCGCAGGCTTCCTGGAGGTTCTTCACCTTGATCAGCGCACCGCGCTTGCGCAGCGACCGTTCGATGATTTTCCTGCGCGGCATGCCCGGAAGCTGCTGAAGAATGCTTTTCTCCACTCGTTCAATGAACGCTTCACTGGGTGAAACGAGGATGGCCTGCGCGGTCTCGCTGTGCTCGGCCTGGGAAAAAAGGTCCATCGCTATCCAGTCCGCGTCTGTCGTGCCGTCGCAGATGACGACGATTTCGGTCGGGCCGGAGATCATGTCGATCCCGACCGTGCCGAACACTCGCCGTTTCGCCGCGGTGACGTAGGCGTTGCCGGGCCCGACGATCTTGTCGACCTGCCCGATGGTCCGGGTCCCGTAGGCGAGCGCGGCGATCGCCTGAGCCCCGCCGATGGTGAACACCCGATCGACTCCGGCCACCGCGGCGGCGGCGAGGACCAGCGGATTGCGCACGCCGTCCGGCGTAGGGACGGTCATCACGAGCTCTCCGACGCCCGCGATCTTGGCCGGGATCGCGTTCATCAGCACCGAAGACGGATAGGCCGCTTCTCCACCGGGTACGTAGAGCCCGACGCGGTCGAGCGCGTTCACTCGCTGCCCCAGGGTCGTGCCGTCGGCTTCGGTGAACAATTTTTGTGTTTTCGCGAGTTGCCGCCGATGGTATCTGCGGATGCGCGCCGCGGCCTGCTCCAGAGATCTGCGTTGCCCGCGATCGAGTCGCGTCAAGGCGCTGTCGAGCACTTTGCGCGGCAGCTCGAGAGCGGCCATGCGTTTTCGGTCGACACGATCGAAACGTTTGGTGTACTTGAGCACCGCAGCGTCGCCCCGCTTGCGCACGTCCTCGCATATCTGCTTGACGCGATCCTCGACTTCCTTGGCAAACGTCGTGTCGAACGCGATCAGCTTCTCGAGCCGTCTGTCGAAATCGGGCCGTGCCGTGGAAAGGCGGGCGATCTTAAGCATCCCTGCCCACCGCCTTCGCAAGGGTGTCGAGCAGCGGCTGGACCGCGTCGCGCTTCAGCTTGAGCGCCGCCTGGTTCACGATCAGGCGCGCGCTGATGGGTCGGATTTCCTCGACCGCGTGCAGGCGGTTGGCGCGCAGCGTGTTGCCGGTCGCCACCAGATCCACGATCGCATCGGCCAGGCCCAGCAGCGGCGCGAGCTCCATCGAGCCGTACAGCTTGATTAGATCGACGTGCACGCCTTTCGCCGCGAAGTGCTCGCGCGCCGTTTGCATATATTTGGTGGCGACGCGCAGGCGCGCGCCCTGGCGCACGGCGTCCGCGTAGTCGAACCCCTCGCGAACGGCGACCATCATGCGGCACGCGGCGATGCCGAGGTCGAGCGGTTGATACAGGCCCTCCCCGCTGTGCTCGAGCAGTACGTCCTTGCCCGCGACACCGAGCTCCGCCGCGCCGTACTGGACGTAGGTCGGGACGTCGGCGGCACGGACGATGAGCAGGCGCAAATCGCGTCGGCTGGTCCGCAAAACGAGCCTGCGCGACCCGTCCGGATCGTCGAGCGCGCGGATGCCCGCCTTGGCGAGCAGCGGCAAGGTCTCGTCGAAGATGCGGCCTTTGGAAAGGGCGAGCGTAATCACGGGTCACGCGATCTAAGTAAAGCGCGGATTTTACAGGAAATTTATCAGTGCACGCGCTTGATGCGCGCGCCGAGCTGAGCAAGCTTTTCCTCGATGCACTCGTAGCCGCGGTCGAGGTGGTAGATCCGGTCCACCCGGGTCTCGCCTTCGGCGACCAGGCCGGCGATGACGAGGCTCGCCGACGCGCGCAGATCCGTCGCCATGACGCTCGCCCCCTGGAGCCTCGCGACGCCGTGAACGACAGCGGTGTTTCCCGAGATTTCGATGTCGGCGCCCAGGCGCTGCATTTCCAGGGCATGCATGAAGCGGTTCTCGAAGATCGTCTCGGTGATCACCGCCGTACCCTCGGCGATCGTGTCGAGCGCCATCAGCTGCGCCTGCATGTCGGTCGGAAACGCCGGATAGGGCGCGGTGCGCGCGTTGACCCCGCGGGGCCTGCCGCGCATCGCGAGCGCGATCGTTTCGTTTCCCGTTTTCACGTCGGCGCCGGATTCGCGCAACTTCTCGAGCACCGCCTCCAGCGTGCCGGGGTTCGCGCCGCGCAGCGTAACGTTCCCTCCGGTCGCCGCCGCAGCGGCGAGGAACGTGCCCGTCTCGATGCGGTCGGCCATGATGCGGTGGCTCGCTCCGCGAAGCCGTTCCACGCCTTCGACCGTGATCACGTCGCTGCCCGCCCCCTTGATTCGCGCGCCCATCGCCGAGAGGCATTGGGCGAGGTCCACCACCTCGGGTTCGCGCGCCGCGTTCTCGATCACGGTCGTCCCTTGAGCGAGGCACGCAGCCATCATGAGGTTCTCGGTACCCGTGACGGTAACCAGATCCAGGACGATGCGGGTGCCTTTCAGTCGCTTCGCCCTCGCCGAGATGTAGCCCTGCTCGACCGCGATCTCGGCGCCGAGCGCCTCGAGTCCCTTGATATGAAGGTCCACCGGACGCGTTCCGATTGCGCAGCCCCCCGGAAGCGACACGCGGGCTTCGCCGCAGCGCGCGACCAGAGGTCCGAGCACCAGGATCGAGGCGCGCATGGTCTTCACCAGATCGTAGGGCGCGGTCGGCTCGGAAATCCGCGCCGCGCACAGCGACAGGCCCAGGCGGTCATCGAGGGATGCCCCCACGCCCATCTGCGAGAGCAGCCGCACCATGGTGCTCACGTCCCTGAGGTGAGGAACGTTGGAGAACGTCAGCTCGTCGGCGGTGAGCAGCGCCGCGCACATCAGCGGCAGGGCGGCGTTCTTCGCTCCGGAAACGCGCACCTCTCCCGAAAGCGGCACCCCGCCCTGGATGACGAGCTTATCCATTCGCCGCTTCCTCGGGCGTGAGCGTGCGCATCGACAGCGCGTGAATCTCCTCGCGCATGCGCTCGCCCAGCGCGGCATAGACGAGCTGGTGCCGCTGGATGCGGCTCTTGCCGCGGAACGCCTCGCTGACGATGAGCGCCTCGAAGTGCTGTCCGTCCCCGGCAACGCGCACCTCGGTGCACCGCAGACCCTTTTCGATGTAGCTCTGAACCTGCTCGGGCGTCACCATGCTAGTGCCTCAGCTTGTACCCGCTTCTCAGCACCGAGAGCGTCAGCCACGATACCACGCAGAGAAAGGCCGCGACCACCGCGAAGCTGTGCAGGGGGCTCACGTCCGAGACGCCGAAGAACCCGTAACGAAAGCCGTCGATCATGTAAAAAAACGGATTGAAATGCGAGAGCTCCTGCCAGAAAACCGGGAGCGAATGGATCGAGTAGAACACTCCCGAAAGAAAAGTGAGAGGCATGATCAGGAAATTCTGGAAGGAAGCGACCTGGTCGATCTTCTCGGCCCAGATTCCGGCCATCATGCCGAGCGCGCCCAGAACGGCGCTTCCGGAGACGGCAAAAGCGAGAATCCACAAGGGGTGATGAAACTCCGTTCTGACGAAGGGGAGCGTGACCAGGAGCACGGCCGTGCCGACCACCATCCCCCTGACGACCGCGGCGAGCACGTAGGCGGCGAAGAACTCCCAGTAGGACAGAGGCGGGAGCAGCACGAAGATGATGTTGCCCGTGATCTTCGACTGGATGAGCGACGAGGAGCTGTTGGCGAACGCGTTCTGCAGCACCGACATCATCACCAGGCCTGGCACCAGGAATGCGGTGTACGGAACGCGCTCGTACACGCGCACCCGGCCTTCCATGACGTGGCCGAAGATGAACAGAAAAAGCGTGGCGGTGAGCACGGGCGCGCCTACCGTCTGGGTGCCGACTTTCCAGAAGCGCAGCACTTCCTTGTAGAGCAGAGTGGAAAATCCGCTCATGAGCGCCGCATCACGTCGACGAAGGCATCTTCCAGGTCGGGCTGCATCAGCTCCATTTCCTCGATGCGGCAGCCCGCCCGGCGAATTTGCGAAAGCGCCTGCTCGACGTCCTCGTACCCTTTCAGGCGCAGGACATGGACGTCCGCCGTGCTGCCGTGCTCGAGCGCGCGCAGCTCCTCGGGCAGGGCCCCGCCCAGGCGCACGCGGAGGAACAGATGATGCACGCGCTTCACGAGATTCGCCGTGGAGTCGAGCGCGACGACCCGTCCCTGTTTGAGCATCGCGATACGCCCGCAGAGCGCCTCGGCCTCCTCCAGATAATGCGTCGTCAGGACGATGGTGTGGCCGTCGTTGTTGAGCCTGCGGACGAACTGCCACAGGGCTTGCCGCAGCTCGACGTCGACGCCGGCGGTCGGCTCGTCGAGCACGATCACCGGCGGCTTGTGCACCAGGGCCTGAGCCACCAGCACCCGCCGCTTCATGCCGCCCGAGAGGGCGCGCATGTTGACCTCGGCCTTGGAGGCGAGATCCAGGTTGTGCATCACCTCGTCGATCCATGCGCGGTTGTCGCGCATGCCGAAATAGCCGGACTGCAGGAGCAGCGTCTCGCGCACCGTGAAGAAGGGATCGAACACCAGCTCCTGCGGAACCACGCCGAGCGAACGCCGCGCCGCGCGGTAATCGGAGCGCACGTCGTGGCCCATGATGCGCGCGGACCCGAGATCGGCGCGCACCAATCCCGCGAGAACGCTGATCAGCGTCGTCTTGCCGGCCCCGTTCGGGCCGAGCAATCCGAAGAATTCTCCCTGCGGGACTTCGAGGTCGATTCCGGAGAGCGCCCGCAAGTCGCCGAAGCGCTTGTGGACGTCGCGGATCTCGATCGCGGCGGGCATTCCCGTGAACCGCCGACGGGATCAACCCGAAGCCGGCTGAAGCAGCTCGGAGACTCCGTAGAGCTTGGCGAGATTCTGCATCGCGGCGGGCAGATTGGCGAGCCGCACCTCCCGGTTGCTTTGCGCGGCTTGTCGCAACCACTCCAGAGCGAGCGCCACGGCGGCGGAATCGACCTCGGTGACACCGCGAAAATCGACGACTCGCGCGCCCTGTCGCAGGTGTTCCTGGACGGCGTCGGCCAGCGCGGAAACGGTCGCGAGGGTCAGCGCACCCTCGAGGACGAGCGAGTCGCCGTCCCGGCGGATCACGACTTTCCCGCTTTCGAGCTCTGCGGCTCGCGGTTCTTGGCGGCAAGCGACTTGATCAGACCGTCGACTCCGTGTTCGCGAACCTCGCTCGCAAAAGTATCGCGATAGGTCGTCACCAGGCTCACGCCGCCCACTTTGACGTCGTAGATCTTCCAGCCCTTGTCGGTCTTCTCCATCTCGTAGTCGATCGACACGGGCTGGGACGAGCCCGACTGCTTGACGTCGGATTTCACGGTGACCTCGTTGTCGTCCGGCTTCGCGCGGAGCGGTTTGTAGTCGATCTGCTGGTCCCGGTAGTTCGTGAGCGCGGTGGAATAGGTGCGCACCAGCAGGGTCTTGAACTCGGACGCGAGCTCCTTTTGCTGCTCGGGCGTGGCCGAGCGCCAGTTGCGCCCCATGGCGAGGCGCGCCATTCGGGTGAAGTTGAAATGCGGCACGATCTTGCTTTCGATGAGATCGGCGGCCTTCCTTGTATCGCCCGACTGGATGTCCTTGTCCTTCTTGATTACCGCGGTCACCTCGTCCGTGATCGTCTTGACCAGGACATCGGGGGCCACGGTCTGACCCTGCGCCAGAGCGGGCAGGAGTGCAAGGAGAAAATACAAAACGTTTTTCATGGCACGGTCCGGTTACTTGGTAGGTTCGTCGTCCGAGTCGTCGCTCTCGCGCGGCGGGTTGCCGTCGTAGACGAGATTGCGCCTGCGCTGCAACCAGGCGTCGCGCACGAACGCGTAGCGGTCGAGTGCCGCCTGCTCAAGAACGCTCGATGCGTCGAGCAGGTTGGTGCGGTTGCTGATCGCGCGCGTCGCGTAGAGCGAATTGCGCACGGGAACACTGTCGGTTCCCCAGTAGACGAGGTCGGCCTTGTAGTCGAACAGGAGCCCGAAGCCGTCGCGGAAGGTCGAGGGCCCGATGAGCGGCACGACGATGTAGGGACCGCTTTCGATACCCCACCGGCCCAGCGTCTGCCCGAAGTCCTCGTTACGCTTGGGCAGCCCCACGTCGGACGCAAAATCGAAGATCCCGGCGATCCCGAAGGTCGAGTTGAAAACGACACGAGTAATGTCCTCCAATCCCTCTTGGAACTTGCCCTGCAGCACATCGTTCACCGAAACCCAGACGTCCTCGAGGTTGGAAAAGAAGTTGGAGATGCCGGTCCGCACGAATCCGGGCAGGACGGCGCGATAGCCCTTGGCCACCGGCGTGAGCACGGCTTTGTCCGCCACGTCGTTGAAGGCGAATACCGCACGGTTGACCCGCTCGAGCGGATCGGCCGGATTGCCCCCGGAAGTGGCGCAACCCGCCAGCGAGCCGGCAAGGACCAGCGCCGCGCAAACCCTCTTAACCACCACGCGATCGGCTTTCCATTCTTACTTCTTGCCGTCCCCTTCGGCCGCTTTATTGTACAGGAACTGACCGATGAGATTTTCCAGGACCACCGCGGATTGAGTGAGCTTGAGGGTATCTCCGCCTTTCAAGTTGACGGAATCGCCGCCCGCGGTGATTCCGATGTACTGCTCGCCGAGCAGCCCGGAAGTCAGGATCTTCGCGGAGCTGTCCTTGGGGAACTGGAAACGGCTGTCGATGTTCATCGATACCACGGCCTCGAAACTTTCGTTGTCGAAACGGATGTCGCCCACCCTGCCCACCACCACGCCGGCGCTCTTGACCGGCGCGCGGACCTTGAGCCCGCCGATGTTCTCGAACTTGGCGTTGATCTGGTAGGAGTCCGCCGAAGAGAACGAAGCGAGATTGGCCACCTTGAGCGACAGGAACAGCATGGCACCGATGCCGACCACGGCGAAAATCCCCACCCACAAGTCCAGCTCTTTGCGCGTCATCATGGCTACAGTCCCCTGAACATCAATGCGGTGAGAACGAAATCGAGCGCGAGAATGGCGAGCGACGAGGTCACCACGGTGCGCGTGGTCGCGCCCGACACGCCCTCGGCGGTCGGCGGTGCGTCGTATCCCTCGAAAACCGCGATCCAGGTCACCGCCACGCCGAACACGAAACTCTTGAGGAACCCGTTCAATATGTCCTGGCGAAAATCCACCGCCGCCTGCATCTGCGACCAGAACGAGCCTTCGTCGACGCCGATCAGACGCACGCCCACGAGGTAACCGCCGAACACTCCCATCGCCGAGAACAAGGCGGCGAGCACGGGCATGGAGATCACCCCGGCCCAGAAGCGCGGGGCAACGACGCGGGCGATGGGATCCACGGCCATCATCTCCATGGCGGAGAGCTGCTCGGTCGCCTTCATCAGGCCGATCTCGGCGGTGATCGCGCTTCCGGCGCGGCTCGCGAACAGCAACCCGGCAACGACCGGCCCGAGCTCGCGCACCAGCGACAGGCTGACGAGCACGCCGAGCGCGTCGGACGAACCGTACCGTACCAGCGTGTCATAGCCCTGCAAACCCAGCACCATTCCCACGAACAGGCCCGAGACCAGGACGATGACGAGCGACAATACCCCGGCGAAATAGATCTCGCGGATAGTGAGGTGAAAGCGCCTGAAGCTCGGCCCCGATTCCTTGAGGGTGAGCCAGAGGAAACGGCACGCGAACCCGAGTCGCCATATCCAGCTGTTGACGATGCGCGCCCCCAACGCACGCAACAGCTCGGCCACGCGCTCGGTCATTGCGACAGCAAGTCCTGCCGGTATTCGGGCGCGGGATAGTGAAACGGGACAGGCCCGTCGGGCTCGCCGTAGACGAACTGCCTGAGCGAGGGCAGGCGCCCCGCGCGTACCTCGTCCGGCGTACCCTGAAACTCGACTTTCCCGGCAGACATGTAGTAGACGTAGTCGACCAACTCGAGTGCTTCGGCGACATCGTGGGTCACCACGATCGAGGTCGCGCCCAGAGCGTCGTTCAGCCGGCGGATCAGCTGCCCGATGACACCGAGCGAAATCGGGTCGAGCCCGGTAAAAGGCTCGTCGTACAGCATCAGCATCGGATCGAGGGCGATGGACCGCGCCAGCGCGACGCGACGCGCCATGCCTCCGGAGAGCTCCGAGGGCATGAGGTCGGCCGCGCTGCGCAGGCCCACCGCCTGCAGCTTCATGAGCACGAGGTCGCGAATCAGGGACTCGGTCAATTTGGTGTGCTCGCGCATCTGGAACGCGACGTTGTCGAACGACGACATGTCGGTAAACAAGGCACCGAATTGGAACAGCATTCCGATCTTGCGCCGTAGAGCGAAAAGATTCTCGTCGTCCAGGGCATTGATCACCTGTCCATCGACGCGGATCTCACCCTGATCCGGGACAAGGGCACCGCCGATGAGACGAAGAAGCGTCGTCTTTCCGCAGCCGGACAGGCCCATGATGGCGACTACCTTGCCGCGGGGAATGACCAGGTTGATATCCTTCAGAACCTGGCGCTGATCGTAACTGAACGTGACCTTTCGGACTTCGACCAGATTGCTCATCGTGACGGCATCCTGCCCGGAGTAGCCGAAGCCCGGATTCTAGCCTAGAAAAGGACGGCGTAAAACTCGCCGCCGCGCGGCCGAGCGCGCGCACCGCATGCGATTCCAAGGTGAAAGGGCACGGCCTTTGCGCTATCATCGGCTCATCCCATAGAGGGCCCTCTGATGCCAGAGCCACTGGTTCGATTCCGTGGAGTGAGCAAGCGCTTTGGGCACGCCGAAGTCCTTCGGCGGATCGACCTCGATCTGCCGGTCGCGAGCTGCGTCGGGCTCGCCGGAGTCAACGGAGCCGGCAAGACGACCCTCATCAAGTGCCTGCTCGATTTTTGCGCAATCGATTCGGGAGCGATCGAGATTCAGGGCGTCGAGCACCGCCGCCCTCAGGCACGCAGGCGGCTCGCTTTTCTGCCCGAGCGTTTTACCGCGCCGTACTTTCTTACCGGGCGCGAGTTCATAGCGATGATGCTGGAGCTCTTCGGCCGCCCCTACGAAGAAGAGCGCGTGCGCGCGATGTTTGCGGCGCTCGAACTGGACGACTCGGCTCTCGGCAAGCCGGTGCGCGACCTCTCGAAGGGCATGACTCAGAAGCTGGGGCTCGCCGCCTGCTTTCTCTCGCAACGCGACTTGTACGTTCTCGACGAGCCGATGACCGGCCTCGATCCCTTGGCTCGCGCCCGAGCCAAGGATCTGCTGCTTCGGATGAAATCTGAAGGACGAACCCTGTTTTTCACCTCGCATTCGCTCGCCGACATCGAGGAAGTCTGCGATCAGATCAGCGTGCTGCACAAAGGGACGCTGGCCTATGTCGGAACGCCCCACGGCCTGCAAGATCGGTACGGCGACTCCTCGCTCGAACGCGCCTTCTTGAAATGCATCGAAACCCATGCCTGATAACGCCAAGCCGAGTCTGCTCATCGTCGACGACGATCCGCTGATCACCGAGACGCTTTCCTACGCGCTTGGAAAGGATTTCGACGTCATGGTGAGCGATTCCCGGCAGCATGCGGTGAGTCTCTTGAGGCAGCTGGACGAGGCGCCGCAACTCGCGCTGGTCGACCTGGGGCTGCCACCCTCGCCCCACCGCCCCGACGAAGGATTTCAGCTGATCAGCGATCTGCTGGCGCACTCGCCCGCGATGAAAATCCTGGTCCTCTCGGGACAGAACGACGCCGCCAACGCACGGCACGCGCGCACGCTGGGCGCGGCGGAGTTCGTCGCCAAGCCCTGCGACCCGGAGAACCTGAAGAAAATCTTGCTGCACGCGCTTCAGTTTCGCGCGGCGGAAATTTCCGGAGAAGGGGTTGCCGAGACCGATCCACTGGTCGGCAAGAGCCCGGCGCTGCAAAAGCTGAAGAGCCAGATCAGCCAGTACGCCGACTCGCCCTTTCCCGCTCTCATCGAAGGTGAATCCGGAACCGGCAAGGAAGTCGTCGCGAACCTGCTCCATCGCCTCTCGTGGAGGCGCGTAAAGCCCTGGTTCGCGCTCAATTGCGCGGCGATCGCGCCGACGCTGGTCGAGCCGACGCTGTTCGGCTACGCCAAGGGCGCGTTCACGGGCGCGACGCAGAACAAATCGGGGTACTTCGAGGACGCGAGCGACGGCACGTTGTTTCTCGACGAGATCGGCGAGTTGCCGCTCGAGCTCCAGGCCAAGCTGTTGCGCGTGCTCGAGAACGGCGAGTTCCAGCGCGTCGGCGAGACCCAGCAACGGTTCTCGCGGACGCGAGTCATCGCCGCGACCAATCGCGATCTGCGCCAGGAAGTCAGGAAGGGAAATTTCCGCGCCGACCTGTATCACCGGCTTTCGGTTTTCACGATCGAGGTCCCGTCCCTGCGCGAGATGGACGACGATCGCGCGCTGCTGCTCGAGCACTACCGCAAGTTCTACGCCGAGCAGGCCAAGCTCCCGCCCTTTGCCCTGGATGAGGCCTCGCAAAAGGCTTGGCGGGCGTATCACTTCCCGGGAAACGTCCGCGAGCTGCGCAACGTCGTCATCCGGCTGACTACGAAGTACGCGGGGCAAAAGCTGTCCATCGCGGAGCTCGAGCCCGAGTTCGACCTGGAGGAGCAAGTCGACGGAAGTCCCGGGCTGCCGTCGGATCCCGGAACGCTGATCGATCAGGCGCAACGGCACCTGCAGCGCGAGCGCAGCTTCAATCTCGACCAGATGCTCAAGGCCTGGGAGCAGGGCTATATCGAGGCCGCGATGAAACTCACGCGAGGCAACGTCAGCCAGGCGGCCAAGATGCTCGGCATCAACCGGACGACGTTGTACTCACGCATGGAATCGGCGCAAAAGCAGCAGTAGTACAGGGTTGCCTGGGAGAGCGACTCGATGTATCTCGAACACTTCGGACTCAAAGAAGCGCCCTTTCGCATCACCCCTCACACTGATTTTTTCTTTCAGGGTGCCAACCGCGGGGCGACGCTCGAAGCGCTGCTGTACGCCATCACTCACGACGAAGGCATCGTCAAAGTCTCCGGAGAAGTCGGCAGCGGCAAAACTATGCTGTGCCGTGTGTTGATGGAACGACTGCCGGCGACGGTCGAAACCATCTATCTCGCCAATCCCTCGCTGTCGCGCGACGAGATCCTGTTCGCAATCGGCGACGAGCTGAAGCTCCAACTCGAGACGGCCCGCCCGACCCGCGTGATCCGGGCGCTCCAGGAGCACCTTCTGCGCCTGTTCGGCGAGGGAAGGCGCGTCGTGGTGCTCATCGACGAGGCGCACGCGATGCCCGCCTCCACGCTCGAGGAGATCCGGCTGTTGTCGAACCTGGAGTCGAACCGCCACAAGCTGCTGCAGATCGTGCTGTTCGGGCAGCCCGAGCTGGACGAGCACCTCGATACCGCGGGCATGCGCCAGCTGAAGGAACGCGTGACCCACAGCTTTCAGCTGGAGCCGCTGGTGCGCGGCGACATCGAGAACTACATCGATTTCCGCATGCGCGCGGCGGGTTATCGCGGACCCAAGGTGTTTACCCGGGACGCGATCAGCCTCATCGCACGCGCCTCGGAGGGACTGACCCGCCGGATCAACATTCTCGCCGACAAGGCTCTGCTCGCGGCCTTTGCGGGCGGAACCCACGCCGCCACCGCAGCCGAAGTCAAGCGAGCGGTGCGCGACTCGGAGTTCTACCGCGCGCGAAGCGGGGCGCAGAAGATCCGCATCGGCGCGTCTGCCTTGGCCGCGGGGCTGGTCCTCGGCTGGGCGACCCATTTGCTGCTGTCGGCCGGCGCGGCGTCGCCACGACCGCAGGCCTCGCTCGCCACCCCGACCCCGCCGCGCGCGCCTTCGGATTCGAGCGCCTCGGCCGTCATACGTCCCCAGGCACCTTCCCCCGCGCCGTCTCCAGCGGCTCCCCCGGCCTCATCGCCGGCGGACAAGGCGGACCTCGAACCACACACCGCCCACGCTGCTCCTCGCCGCGCGCCATTGGCGGTTCCCGCGGCCGCGGCGTCCGGCGAGGATATGAAGTCGACTTCAGCTGCAGAAGCTCCCGTGCAAAGTCCCTCCGCTCCCGCGCAAGGGCGGCTCGCCCGCGAGCGCTTCGAAGCGACTCAAGAGTGGCTGCGCAGCGCCCCCGGGAACCGGTACGCCATCCAGCTCGCCACGGTGAAAGCGTCCGAGTTGCCGCAACTCGAGGATTTTCTGCGAAAAGCGGCCTCAGCTCTTCCGGTGGGCGAGCTGTTTGTGTACAGCGTCAAGATCGATGGGCAACAACACTATCGCGTCGCTTACGGATCCTTCCCGAGCGCCAACAAGGCGCTCGATGCCATCAATGGGCTGCCGCAGCTCCTCGCTGCCTACCAGCCCTACACCCGCAGCATCGAGCGAATGCGCAGCCAGAATAGCCAGTAAGGGGCAGGACCTGTTTCGCCCGCGGGGCTGCGGCGAAATCGAATTCGTGAAATAAACGGCATTCGAGGTCGTTTGGTTTGTTAAATCAGCTTCTTACGTGGTACTGTTATACTGAGCTTGGAAACCTGCGCCCGCTCGGGCTAAACAAGGGATCGGAGGGCACCTTGCGACGGATTTCGCTGACGGCTTTTGTTCTCGCGTTGGGTGGATGCGCCCACGCGCCGATTCAGCAGTCGGCGACGCACCTGAAGGCGACGGAACCGGCACCCTCCGGCAGCATTCCCGCGCCGGTGCAAATCTCGACCGTCCTGCCCGAACCCAAGCCGACGCTTCGGCCCGAGACCTATACCGTGATAGTAAACGGCGTCAAGGTCCAGGAGCTCCTGTTCGCGCTCGCGCGCGACGCCAAGCTGAACGTCGATATTCACTCGGGGATCATCGGCACGGTCACGCTGAACGCCATCGACCAGACTCTGCCGCAGTTGCTGTCGCGCATTGGCAAGCAGGTGGACATGAGATGGGAGCTCGACGGTCCGAATCTGGTCGTGATGCCGGATTCCCCCTACCTGCACATCTACCGGATCGACTACGTCAACATGGAGCGGCTGGTCGCGGGGGCGATCGGCGTTTCTTCGCAGATCGGCAGCATCAGCGGGGCGGGAGGCGGCGGCTCCGGCGCGGGAGCAGCGGCCGGCGCAAACGGCTCGATCACCACGGTGCGCAACACTTCCGACAACAAGTTCTGGGCCACGCTGGAAAAGAACATCAAAGACATCCTGCACGAGACCGACAAGGTATTTCCCGGAGGTGGGGCTATCCAGGCGGCGCCCTCTGGCGCGCCAGGCGCCCCGCCCGGAGCGGCCGCGCCGGCGCCCAACGTCAGCTTCCGGGAAGCCGCCTCGGTGATCATCAACCCCGAGGCGAGCATCGTGTTCGTGCGGGCGACCGCCCGGCAGCATGAAAAGATCCAGGAATTTCTGGATCAGGTATTGGCCAACGTCAGGCGACAAGTCCTGATCGAAGCGACCATCGCCGAAGTCCAGCTGAACAACCAGTATCAACAGGGGATCAACTGGTCCGCGCTGCGCGTGGGCGGATCGACCACCTCGTTCGGCAATCAGGTATCGGGGGGCAACGTTTCGGCCACTCCCCAGTTTCCCCCGTCGGGTATTACGGCAGCGGCTCCCGGAGCCCTGCCCAGCGCTCCTTCGTTTCAGAACATCTTCACGATTGGCGCAGTGGGGGCGAGTATTTCCGGAGTTCTGCAACTGCTCGAGTCGTTTGGAAACGTGAGGGTGCTCTCGAGCCCGAAGCTGTCGGTCTTGAACAATCAGACTGCCCTTCTGCGGGTCGTGGACAACATCGTGTACTTCAATGTCCAGGTAAGCATCGCTGCGGGAAATCTGAACTCGAATGCCGTGACCGCCACCAACACGACTCCCGTCACGGTTCCGGTGGGTTTCGTCATGAACGTTACGCCGCAGATCAGCGACGACGATACGATTCTGTTGAATGTCAAGCCGACCACCACTCGCCTCGTCAAGTTCGTCAACGATCCCAACCCCGCGCTCGCGACGGCCGGGGTAGTCAACCAGGTACCGCAGCTTCGCATGCGCGAAATGGAATCGCTCATCAAGGTCAACAGCGGTCAGATCGCGGTGTTGGGCGGGCTGATCGAGGACTCGGTCAACGACGTGGAGGATACGGTACCGTTCATCAACAGCATCCCCATCCTCGGCTCGCTCTTCAGCTCGCGCAACCGCAACAACACCAAGACCGAGCTCGTCATCTTCCTGCGCCCGCTTGTGGTCAAGGACGCCAGTATCGACGGGGACTATCGCTCGTTCCGCGCCATGGTGCCGGGTGAAGATTTCATGTCCAAACCCAACCCAGGCAAGACGACGCCTCTCAGCGGTATCAAATGAGTCTGCTCCTCGACGCGCTGAAGAAAGCGGAGCTCGCCAAGCAAGTCGCCAAGGCGGAATCCCCGACGCCCGAACAGAGCGGGTCCGAACCTGCGGCGGAGGAGCCTGCACCTCGCGCGATCACCACCCGCGCGAAGTTGCCCGACATCACACAACCGCTGGAGATACTCACCGACGACTTGCCCTCCTCGGAGAACGAGGATTCGAACGCGCCCAAAGCGCGCCCCGAGCTGTCGCTGCAGGAATCGGCGGCCGATGCGCCCACGCCGCAGCCGGCGTCATCGGCGAGCCGTCCGGAGCACGCCGGGGGGCGCACCCAGGCGGATCAGCTATTTCAAGTCAAGGAAATGGACTACAACCCGCGTCGCCCGTTCTATCTCACTCTTGCCGCTCTCGGTGTCGTCGCCGTGGGTTACGGCGGATACGTGTGGTGGCAGATGCAGCCCCACTACGCCGTTTCCCCTTTGGCGACGCAGGCCAGCCCGGGCGCCGCTCCGGCCCAGGTCGCCGCGGCCCCGGTATTGCCGCAAGCGTCGCCCCCGTCCCCCGCAGCCGCAGCTCCGGCGAGCACCGGGGTCGCGGTGATTGCGCCCATACAGCCGGTGCGGCCCCGTCAGCGCCCGCAGCAGGCCCCGAGCGCGCCGGCTCCCGGACTCGCCCAGGGCGTATCGAGTCCGGTGCAGGCCGGGGGCCCGCCGATCGCCGTGAGTGCGGCCATACTGAGCGTCGATCCGCAGGTCGAGCAGGGGTACAAGGCATTCCAGAGAAATGATCTCGCGGCCGCGCGCGAGAGCTACCAGAAGGCGCTCGCACGCGAGCCGAACAACCGCGACGCGCTGCTGGGCCTTGCAGCGATCGACGTGCGCAACGGTCAGCTCGAATCGGCGGAGGCCCGATATCTGAAGCTGCTAGAAGGGGATCCTCGCGACAGCCAGGCCGTGGCCGGCCTTCTCTCCCTCCGGGGCCGGCTCGATCCGGTCGCGTCCGAGAGCCGGCTGAAGACCCTCATCGCGGGACAGCCGCAGGCGGCGCAGCTTCATTTTTCACTGGGCAACCAGTACGCGCACCAGTCGCGCTGGACCGAGGCCCAGGCAGCGTACTTCAGGGCCTATTCGATCGATCCGGAGAATGCCGACTACGCGTTCAACCTCGCCGTGAGCCTCGACCAGCTTCGCCAGCGCAAGCCGGCGCTGGAGTACTACCAGCGAGCGCTCGCCCTCGTCGACAAGCGCGCAGCGAGCTTCGATCCCGCTCAAGCACGCACGCGCGCGCAGGAGCTGAGCAAATAGCCCGCACCATGAATTCGCCGCGCCTTTCCGCCCAGGCGGTATCCCCGCAGGCGAAACGCCATATCGGGCAGATCCTGATTTCCCAGGGAATTCTTACCGAGGATCAGCTGCGCATTGCGCTCCTCGAGCAGCTCAAGACCCATCAACCCGTCGGCAAGCTCCTCGTCAACCTGGGGTTCGTGTCCGAGGCCACGCTGCGCGACGCGCTCTCGGAGAAACTCGGCCTGCAGAGCGTGGACCTCACGCAGATCGTCGTCGACTCGATGGCACTGAAGCTTGTGCCGCGGGAGTTCTCCAAGCGCCATACCGTATTTCCCGTTGCGCTCGACCGCGAAGCCCGCAAGCTCATCATCGCGATTGCCGACACGAACAACATCGTGGCGCTGGACCAGGTGCGGGCGCAGTTGCGCGGCGAGTTCGCGCTGGAAACGCGGCTCGCAGGCGAGAGCGAGATCGGCCGGGCGATCGATCAATACTACGGCCATGATTTCTCGATCGACGGCATCCTGCACGAAATCGAGACCGGCGAGATCGACTACCAGAGTCTGCAAGCGTCGGGCGACGCCTATTCGCAGCCGGTGGTGCGTCTCATTTCCGCGTTGCTCGCCGACGCGGTCGACCGCGCCGCCTCCGATATCCACTTCGAGCCGGAGCAGAGCTTCCTGCGCATCCGCTACCGCATCGACGGCGTGCTGCGCCAGATTCGCTCGCTGCACAAGACCTACTGGCCCGCCATGGCGGTGCGCATCAAGGTGCTGTCGAAGATGAACATCGCCGAAACGCGCGCCCCGCAGGACGGCCGCATCTCGCTGATGCTCACCGGGCGCGCCGTCGATTTCCGCGTTTCCTCGCAGGCGACTACGCACGGTGAGAACATCGTGCTGCGCATTCTCGACCGCCAGAAAGGCATCGTTCCGCTGGACGGCCTGGGGCTCGACGCGGCCCAACTGCAGCTTCTCAAGAAGATGATCGCGCGGCCCGAAGGCATCATCCTGCTCACCGGCCCCACGGGCAGCGGCAAGACGACTACGCTCTATTCGGTGCTCAACCATATCAACAACGACGGCCTCAACATCATGACCCTGGAGGATCCCGTCGAATACCCGATGACCCTCATCCGCCAGACTTCCGTGAACGAGGCGGCGAAGATGGATTTCGGGAACGGCATCCGCTCGCTCATGCGTCAGGACCCCGACGTGATCCTGGTGGGCGAGATTCGCGACGAGGACACGGCGACGATGGCGTTTCGCGCCGCGATGACGGGCCATCAGGTCTACTCGACGCTTCACACCAATTCGGCGGTCGGCGCGGTTCCACGCCTTCTCGACATCGGCATCGTTCCGGACATTCTCGCCGGGAACATCATCGGCGTGGTCGCGCAACGCCTGGTCAGGCGGCTGTGCAAACATTGCAAGCAGGCGTACCAGGCGACCTCGGGCGAATGCGGCATCGTGGGCGCGAAAGCCGACAAAGCGCCGACCCTGTACCGCGCCGTGGGATGCGACCAGTGCGATTATCAAGGCTATCGGGGCAGGATGGCGATCATCGAGATACTGAAGATGGACGCGGAGCTCGACGAGCTGATCGCGCACCGCGCGACCGGCCGCGAAATGCACAAGGCGGCGGTGGCCAGGGGCTTCCGCACGCTTGCGGACGACGGCACGCGCCGGGTCCTCGACGGCTCGACATCGCTCGAAGAGCTGATCCGCGTGGTGGACCTCACCGACCGCATGTAGCGCGGCGCGCCGTCGCGGCGCCGGACGAACATGGCACTATTCACCTACAAGGCAATCGACACCCGCGGTAAGACGATGCTCGGGCAGATCGAGGCGGTGAACATCGTCGATCTGGAGCAGCGCCTCAAGCGCATGGGGCTCGACTTGGTGCAGGGAGGGCCGACGCGCCGCGGGGCGAGCTGGCTGCGCATGGGCACGGTCAAGCGTCCCGAGCTCATCAATTTCTGCTTCCACATGGAACAGCTCACCGCGGCCGGCGTCCCGCTCGTCGAATCCCTGATCGACCTGCGCGACAGCATCGAAAACGTCCGGTTCCGCGAGGTGATCTCGGGCGTGATCGAGAGCATTCAGGGCGGGCTTCGGCTCTCGCAATCGCTCGCCCAGTATCCGCAGATTTTCACGCCGGTATTCTCGAACCTGATCCGCGCGGGGGAAGATACCGGAAAGCTCCCGGAGGTTCTGAGAAGCCTGGTCGAGAGCCTCAAGTGGGAAGACGAGCTCTCGGCGCACATGCGAAAGCTCGTCATGTACCCCGCGTTCGTCGGGTCGATCGTGTTGATGGTCACGCTCTTTCTGATGGTCTACCTCGTGCCCCAGATGGTCGGGTTCATCAGAAACATGGGGCAGCAGATACCCCTTCAGACGCGTATCCTGATCGAGGTTTCCTCGTTTCTGGTCAACTATTGGTGGGCCGTCCTGGCGACGCCCGTGCTCGTGGTCGTCGGGATCGGGATGGCGGCGCGCGCAAACCCCTCGGTCAGGTATCAGCTCGACCGCTTCAAGCTCGCGATTCCGGTCGCGGGGGAGATCATGCGCAAGATCATCCTGTCGCGGTTCGCGAGCATCTTCGCGCTGATGTACGCCTCCGGGATCACCATCCTGGACGCCATCCGGAGCTCGGAGGAAACCACGGGGAACATGGTGATCCAGCAGGGTCTGAAACTCGCCGGCCAGCAGATCAGCGAGGGCAAGAACGTGACCGCCGCGTTCCAGGAGGTCGGACTGTTTCCGCCGCTGGTCGTGAGGATGCTCCGCGTCGGGGAGTCGACCGGCGCTCTCGATACGGCCCTGCTG
>Ga0137397_10000944_pt1 | contig 20192 bp, 27 predicted proteins | sample czorhiz116metaG_FD_106658 | JGI IMG/M metagenome (GOLD analysis project Ga0137397, IMG submission 106658) | Vadose zone soil microbial communities from Angelo Coast Range Reserve, California, USA - czorhiz1.16 metaG | ecosystem: Environmental > Terrestrial > Soil > Vadose zone | place: USA... | reverse complement strand
TCCCTTTGTTCTCGTTGCCCGATATTCTCGCATACTTACTTGTAGATTCGATATTCTCGGATGGTCTCTCATAGAGTACAGCCTCCCACCTGTATATAAAAGTGTTTCTCTTGCTTGCTCAAAATAAGATTCCCTTTTTGTGTTTGTCTCAGGACTCCCTCACGCTGCGATAAAGTGTGACCCTCGCCTCGCCTCCTTGTACATGCGTGGCTGATCCCTTATCGGATTGGCCATCGCTTGCTCATCCCTTTCCTTTTCCTATCATCAGACTCGGCCTGCCTTGCGTTCTCACACGCGTAGGCATTTGTCCTCGCTTCACCCTGAAGCGGGCTTGTTCGTGAATTGGTAGAATTGTATAGATAACCTCGTTCCTATTTACTGGTATCGAGTACGTCGTTTGTCGGTGAAGCAAGAGAAACAACTAGGCCGTGACCAGCGCCACCAGGAAGCCGAGCGCGCCAGCAAAGCCCGACGTGGAAATTCCGCTCGCGCCATTCTTGCCGGTTGAGGTTGAGGTTGCCGAAGTCGCGGTGGAAGTGGCATTGGAACAAGAGACATCGGATGGGATAGTAAAGGTGCTCGAAAGTGTCAGGTCCGCGCACTGGGTTGGAAAACCAAAAAATTAGTGGGACGAAGCTGTGAGGAGGACTGGAAAACAGCTCGAAGGCGAACCTGGTAAAGACTGCCATCACCTCCGTTGAAAAGAAGTTGAATTGTCACGTTAGCACCGTCCGCAACGCCGCTAATTCCAGCGCTCGACAAGTTGAGCGGAATGCAAAAGCCGCCGGTTCCGGAGGCACTGGCAAAGTTTCGAGCGAGCTGCTGCTGTCCGGATGAACTAGTGAAGTTGTCGAAAGACGTCGGATCTTGCACTGTCGAAAGCAAGATGCCAACTAAAAATCCAAGCCATTCCATGAAAGAGGCTGAGTAGGGGGTCAGCAATCCGACGTACGATTCCAGCTGGCATGCTCCGAATTTATCGTGACGAAACCCCCGCTGAGAGGGAACTCACTCCTGTTATTCACGGCATTCACGTAATCGTCTGCTCAAAATATCAGTACTACCATAGAATGGACGATAAACCCAACCACATCACCGCAAAAGTTGACCTCATTGTCATCGTCGAAGGGTCCCCGAGGGGGCGGGAAGGCCAACTGAAAGTGAGCGTTGACCATAGTGACCGCACTGGCCAGAAGAAGGAAGGTGGAGAGGTGCATCATTGTTTCTGGGGGCTCGCAGTCGAATTCCTTCGTAGGCACAATCAGCCAGCCCAGGGATGAGTGGCTAAATATAGCAAGGTGATTGGCGTTGAAAAAGTTTTTCAGCAGGCGTGGGGAAGGAAAACGTTTACGCACCTCACAATATTCCTCATGTAGGGGACGGAAAAGCTTTTTTTTCAACTAGCAATTCGACTCTTAGCAACCCCCCCTTTCCCCCCCTTTTTTCAATACGTTGAAAGATCCGTGTCGCTAAGGAGCCCCGAACTCGGCGTGACGAAATCAGAGTGAACTCGCTCCTGATGTCCACGGCGTGCACATAGTTGTCTTCCCCGAACATTAGTACTCGAATAGACGACAAATCAACCACATTACCACAAAACTTGACCTTGTTAGCGGTATTAAAGGGACCTCGATGCGGCGGGAAAGTCAACCTAAAGTGGGCGTTGACTATATAATTGCACTGGTCAGCAGAGCAAATCTAGCGAAACGCATCCTGATTTCTGAGCTCGCAGTTCTCTAACAGCAGGGATAAGAGACTTAATATAGCGGGAAAGTTGATTGTCCTTGAAAAAAAATTCAGCAAGGTCTGAGAAGGATATACGACACCTCAGACAATGCCAAGACCAAGCTCACAAAACATTCCTAGCAACGTTGGGGGGGGAAGCTTTTCTCTGTACAGACACTCCCACAAGTAGACTACAGGTGTGCACTAGCGAGCCGCCCAAATAGAACTTCTCCAAGACCCAACCCAACGATAATCGAGATGATGTACGCTGCCTGGAATGTCCTAGATGCCAGATGACACATAAGTCGTAAAGAAGTGTGGGACAAGAACCCGCAGCTCACATCACAGCTAACATGAGGGCATAGGAGAGCGATGCTTGCAGAGAGTACAAGGCGCCCCTCGCGACATCCCGAGAAAGAACAAATTGTGGGATGGTACGAATTCTTCGTACATTACGAGACAGTCTCGTTGAACCACCGTTACCCTCAACCTGGGTATTCATTTCTATCGTCTCTTGTTTCTTTGACAAAAATCCATCGTCCCCAATGGCGCAAGTAGAGTTCAGAACAAAAGCGCTAAGCCAACATTGACGTAAATTTGTGAGAATAGACATTAAGCGCATACCTCCTCCTCCAACGAGCATCCATAACCGCACGGGTGGCATGCAGCCCTCTCTCTAAAATAGCCAATACGAGAAGTCCAACACTCGCCCCCGCGATAGCTCCGCGTGAGGAGGGCTCCCACGAACGGAAGTACAGGTGATCTCCACCAGTTAAATGGAGATACGGTATCATCGTGATGTGCTCCGATGAACTCATGGTAAATGTGATGAGGAAGAGCGAGGTGTGTTGTCAGAGAGCCGATAACCATGTGAGCACCGGGGTTTGCCGATATAAGGTCACATCACGTGACATTCTGGCATCCCAGGCCGAGGAGGGGTGTTCCGAAGGGGACGTTACGGGACATGCTTCAGAGAACTACGCTCGCACCTAGACCCGTAAGGCCAGAGATACAACTCATGAAGAGTCAGGATAGCGTCGAGGAGCGGGACGAGCATTCAGCCATCATCAGACAACTGGTCTAGTTGGATGTCGACTTCAGTTGGAGTTATTCACATAGGCAAAAAAATCTCCCCCGTGGCAAAAACGTTCTGAGGATACGCAAAACGTAAAATCCACGGGGAAGTAAAAGGGGAAGTAAAGGGGGGATGAAGAATCGAAGAGGGTGAAGCGGCGGGTAAAAGGGGTGGATGAATGAGCAAACTTGAGGCAATTTGTAACCAATCGTAGTAATGCCTCAGGCAACCATAAATGGCTATCGCCGACAGAGTCACGTGCAATTATGATCAAGGATAAAGTACTTAAGTTGTCGTGATCTTGGCTTGCGCCAAGTCCCGTGCACAAAATGCTACGCGCCGCTTTCAAGACCTCCATCGCTATAACCTCTTCCAGATCATGCCCAAGTACTCGGATCGTCCGGCCGCTTGTGGTGCTTGGAACCCGGTTTAATTCGTCACGAACTCCTGAACAACGAAAAGCCTCCAATAAAGCGAAAGAGGAATTGCAAAAGGATTGGATCGCGCGCATCCTCACTTACGAGGAAGTGAAGCAGAAATCTAAACAACCAAGCGAAGTGCGTATTGGTTTCGTTGTTCATTTAATCGATTCTCAATCTCGATTCAGAATGCGTATTTGATCGATGTACGTGAGCCCGATGAGGTATTGCAAGGAATGATCCCTTCTGCGGTTAATCTCCCACTATCCGTACTTTCTGGGGCACTGCACATGGACGGAGAAAAGTTCAAGGAAAAATACGGCTTCCAAAGGCCAGCCTTTGACCAGGAAATTGTTTTCTACTGTCGCAGTGGCACGCGGAGCTCAACCGCAAGTGATGTTGCAAGAAGGAACGGGTACAAGAAGTAGGTGTATTCTCACACTGAATAGAGTGTGCGTTGATGACCCTTTATTCCAGCATTTTGAACTATAGAGGGTCTTGGCTGGACTGGACGGCGAAGGAAGGCAGGGAATCGTAGCGTCCTCAGGTATCGCTCCTTCACGCCTGTGTCCTCGTTACTGGGTTGCGCAGGCCGCGGCTCTGCGAGCTTAAATGCATATACTTGTATCTAGTCGTACTTTAGTTGGATGAAGCCGAAAAACGGGCTTCAGGGGGTTGCGAAGGAGAATCAACCGCCTCGACTTGGGACAGGTCCGTAAAACCGATATTACTTCGGCGCGCTGAATTGTCGCCATTGTGTTATTTCGGTATCATCTTAGTACATCATTCTGTGTTGACTTTTGCTCTAGCATAGAATGAGTCCCGTTCGTACTTGTGAGGAGTAACGTGCAGGACTACAGTACTGCCGGCGCTACTTGTAGCCTAGCACGCGTTCCGATATGCGTTCAGACTACCTCGACCATCGTCATGTTCTTGAGACCACCCTCACGGTTATTGTTTGCTTTCTCGAAAACACCTGCTGCTACTAGATGTTTACACCGTATAACGCTCGCGCCGAATCGCCCCCGCATCGCACAGACGCGTTCCTTCAATACTCCGGCTGTTCAAGTGGCAGAAAGGTTCGGCGTAGCTCTCTCGAGTCGCAACTTGCATGCTAACCACCGCAAAACGCCATTCTCGTGTTTTCAAACAGTACGCTCCCACAATCTACATATGATAAACTTGCCGAAAGTGCCATGGAGGAACTGCTTGATGAGCTGCAAAATATCTTAGATTCGCATGGGGATTCCTCGCTGGAGGTCGAGTACATTGTGCGTCCTACTCGCACGATGCATACCTCGCATCTGTCCGCTGACTATCCCTCTTTCTATAGAGTGGGGTCATCACCCTCGATCTAGGCCACCATGGCACGTATGTGATCAATAAGCAGCCGCCCAACAAACAGATTTGGCTCTCCTCTCCCGTTAGGTTCGTGTCCATGGATCGATTGTCTTTCACGGTCTCTTATCGACGAATACACAGCGGGCCCAAGAGGTTCCACTTTGACGTAGAACAGCGCCAATGGGTCGACTCTAGGAGCGGAGAACTTCTTGAAGCGTTGCTCAACAAGGAGTTGAACACATCTCTTGGCGTGGAATCCGGCATTGACTTAAGATCCAAAGATCATAGTGACTGAGACTTGTGCCAATAGGTAAGGCAGATGTCGACATCAACTCATCTACGCATCGACCACATTGGAGAAAGAACTGGACCTTATATCTGACATTACAATACTAATGATGGTGCAACGACGGGGAGAGTGGCAATACAGGACAATAAACTAACATATGCGTGTGAAGTATCATGCGATGCGACAAAAGGAGACTACAAGTTCACCGAAATGCTACGAGCCCACTGAGGCGGAGAGGTCCCGCCTACGTTCTAGAAAGACCGAACCCAAGTACCTGGAGGGAAGGGCAGCGATTAGTGTCCGAAATCTCAAGAGGGAACCGGACAAACCTATTTGTTTCTTCATACAAATCGTACACGCTCACATTACCGGCACAACATGACCCACTCACCGCCTCACTTGGGTGAGCGTCTTGCCGGTATTTCTCGGAGAGTGGTACGTCCTCGGTGAAGTTCGGGGATGCATCCGGCGCGTAGCTGGGCTTCACGGTTGGTGGCTGTCGAGGGATAGATGGAGACCACCCGTGATAAGATGGCCCGGGTGAAGAAGAGATCGAATGTGGTGGAAGGGACACTAGCCGCCTGTGCTGCTGTTCTGCGTGAAGGTCGTATAGTAGGCTGTTGACCGTCTTATATTCGCTAGCGCCTTCCTGCCCCACGCTGCCCCAAAGCCTTGGGGTGCCGTCGTTCATCGTGTCGTCTTCATCTACGTCATCCACCGACAACACTGGCGATGGTCCACGTCCACGAGATGGTCCATCCAATGGTGGCGTAAGTATTCTCCGGCGTTTCACTCCATGTTCAGACGACGGGGGGTCAAGTGAAAGTAAGGAAAGTTCCATTGCGGTAGCTTGGGTAGGGGGCGACGGAGATGAAGCACGTTGTCGCTTGAGCATCTCTGTAGGGAGGGGAGTGGTGGTTTGAGACTATACCAGGTTCACCACAAAGACGTGGGTGCTCTCTGTGGTGGTGAAGGTGTGAGTTGACTGCGAACACTGGTGGTCGAGCTCGGAGCCACGCCCACTTTTGCTTGAAAAGTTTGCTTATGTAACGCGTTCACGCTATCACACGCGTTGTAACCACCGACGAGACGCAAGACACGACCTTCTCCTTCCGAAGTGCACAACACAATGGACGCCGATGTGATGGCAGCAATGGGAATTTCTGGGTTTGGGAAGCAATCCCGCAAACGCCAGCTCGATGCTAAGCGCTTTGACAAGGCCAAGCGAGAGGAGGTATGTCCTCAGCTCTGTGTCATCTAGAGGGATTGCTTATCACCTTACGCAGGCATCCGCGCCATTGCCCGCTCAAGTAGAGCAGCAGGGTGTTGACGCATCTCACACCGTGGCCAACCCACCTCCTCCACATGAGGTTTCCGGCTCCGCTGCCGAGGATGTTGATTCCTCGGAATCCCGCTCCGCTCCACCTGCCTCCCGGCTAGAGGAACCTTCGGCAGAAGAGCCAGAGTATGACCCAGATGAAGAGTATAGCGTCCCTGGTCAAGCGGACCTTCCTGAATTTCCCATAACACATGAGCTGGTCCTAAAGGACCATACTAAGGTCGTGTCCGCGCTCGCACTTGACCCTTCCGGTGCCCGAGTCCTCTCAGGGTCGCATGACTATGACTGCAAGCTATGGGACTTTGGAGGCATGGTCCAGCGATGCAAACCATTCAAGTCTTGGGAACCTGCCGAGAGTTACCACGTTGGTTCATGCTATGTCTATGATCTCCTTATCCAAATTGACGCTGAATGACTTAGATACACGATTTGAAGTACTCTCCAGATGGTCAGCGCTTCCTTGTGATCTCAGGGACAACACAAGCCAAACTTTATGACCGTGATGGTGAATCACAGTATGTGGTCTTCCTTCGTAGGGGCCATACGAGCTGATATTGGGTCCAGAGCAACATTCATCAAGGGAGACCCATATATTCGCGACATGAAAAATACTGCGTGAGTCATTCCTGCTCAATGCTGTATGTGAAATTGTGGGCTCATGCATTGCTATAGGGGCCATGTTAGCGAGCTAACATCTTGCTCCTGGCACCCTAAAGACGTGCAGACGTTTATCACCGGTTCCGCTGATTCTACTATACGGTACAGTTCCTTCATGTGACCTCCCTTCTACCCACAATCTCATCATGGATAGTATCTGGGACGTCGAGGACAAGCGCAAGCAGAAAACTGTAATAGTGGTCAAGTCAAAAGAGCGGGGCGCACGTACGAAGGTAACGGCGTGCGGGTATTCCCCAGACGGGAGATACATTGCTGGAGGTGCGCCGCGCTGTCGTGTCGTTCATCTGATACTCACAGTTAGTATAGCATGCCTCGACGGGACTTTACATCTGTGGAAAACAAATTCGAACTTTGTACGCCCCAACATGACTATGCAAAACGCCCATGTCAAGGGAACGGAGACAGGGTCACTCACGTTCTCTGTGGATGGTAATACAATACTGACACGGGGAGGTGACCACACCGTCAAACGTATGCTTCACGTAAGATGTTCAGTCCTGCTGCTGACAACATTTAGTATGGGATATTCGTTCGTTTAAGCGGCCGGCCGCCGAGCGGGCAGACGTCCTTGCATTGTACCCTACCACAAATGCGATATTCAGCCCCGATAACAAACATGTTGTGACTGGGGCGGGCGGATCGGAGAACGGGGGACATGGGTCCCTTCTGTTCCTGAGCCGTCAAAATCTGGATGTCGTGAAGCAACTTGATGTCGGAGCGACACCTGTCGTTGTGCAATGGCACCCGAAAATAAATCAAGTGCGTTCTGGTCTTCCTGATGCTACGATTCTCATTAAATGGCGCAGATCGTCGCAGGGCTCACAAGTGGAGCGTTATGCGTTTTGTATTCGCCTCAGACATCTCTCAACGGTGCCAAGTTGTTACTCAATAAGGGACCCGCCAAGCGACCCACCGTCGAGGACATGTCGGAGGCGGTCGCTGCCCCCGCTATTATTATTCCAGGAGTAACACGGGACGGCGATTTTACATCAGGGCTTCCTAATAAGCGAAAGCGAGACAAAGAGAGGCAAGATCCGCGGAAGAGTCGCAGGCCCGAGCTGCCTGTGCATGGCCCAGGACGAGGGGGGCGAGTGGGCGCAAGTGCAACACAGCACGTTGTTCAGAATTTGGTGCGCGACACAACCAGGGATGAGGATGTACGTGTCTTTCTATTTTCTGCGTCTGCCTTTTGTGTCGCACTGGGGGTTCCTGGTGTATTTGTCGATCAACGGATCGCCTGGTCGGATCCGATGCTTATCTACGAGAGCAATCAGCTGTACTCGTTGAGAGGATTCCTTACTCACAGCTCCGGTGAATGGGTGGTGCAAAGGACGGGGGGGAGGAGGGTGGCTGTGAATGCAGTGCACCGCACGGAAGGGCATGCGGCCACGTCGCAATTTTCATGGAATCGTCGTGGCGACGCACCCTCGGAACTGCACGCAGCTGCGGAGTAATAGCGGCGCTTGAACCTTGACGTGACCCTCCCACGCCACGCCACTTTTTTTTGTCTCGGATCCTGCCTTTGTCGCTCTTCTGACTACGACACCAACGCAGCCTCGGGAGGCCCTTCTCAAGTATGCAAAGATTGGTGAAGAGGATCCACAGTGGACCTCAGGTGCGTACTTCTCTTTCGCATTTTCCGAGGTAATCTGATGGGGGATGGCCGTTTATTTGCTGGTGTTGACGTGATGATGAACATCATTGAACTCCGCTTGAAACTCTGACAGCCTGGCGAATCAATCAACCCAAGCCTGTGTTCGCAGAGGAGGAGGAGAAAGAAGAAGACGAGGGTCAGTAGTACAGTCGCAAAGTTTGTCACTATAGCATGGCCATGTATCGTCATAAGAGCGAGGGAGGAGGGGAGGGAAGAGAGACGGGAGGAGAGGATAGCCCCTACACTTTGAGATCGAACTTTATTTTTCATCCCTATAAAACCTGGAGGGACCCGTTCGGATGCCCGTCCACTTGAAACGATACTTCGCTGCCTCTGCCCTTCCCCCTTTTTCACTTTCCTCGCCCATCCCGTGACTTGTCACGCGTGCAATGCTTGACGCGACTGCCCCGCCCACCAATGGCCTTCACTATGATCCCACCACGGACCCCGATTCCCCCCTAGCCGATTCTCCCGACACCCCCATCAACACCGTCTCCGACGTCGCCGTTAAGATCACTTCGGATATCCCCGAAGTGGAGAGCGATGTCCGCCACGAGCCTTACCAGATCAATTTGTCCAAGTTGGACGACGCGTCCCTTCGTCCCCAAATTGACACTCCGATCGCTCCTAGTCAGTCTTTTTTCCCCCCTTCCTTTTCCTCCCTTTTATCCTTTCATCCCCGTCCTCATCCCCGTCTCCCCCGTCCCCATCAGATTTGATCCCCCCCTCTCACGGTACGCCTCCTCCATCTGCCACTCATTCCCTTCCAGACGAATCTATGGCAGAAGAAGATCCTCAACCTCAAGACGCAATCCCTCAACACGAGGATGTTGAGATGGGTGATGCAGAACCTCTCAAGTCATCTATTAGCGGTCCCGTTGAAGCCGAAGAACCACCTCTCACACAATCTTCAAATGGCACTCCTGGTTCCGCAGTTGGCGGTTCGTCCATCACTGCTGTAGATTCCGTTCATGTTCGCGACGTGTCTCCAAATGAAGATGATGCTCCTCCCGCAAAGCGGGCGAGAAAATTCTCTGATGCCGATCAAGCGTCGGCGCACCAGAGCGTGGCGCATGTAAGCTCACTTTGTCTTGTGCGCCGTCGCAGGCGTGCTAATATAGTTGGTTTCCCCGTATCCTCGTGTAAAGATTTCCCACGCGCCTGGTCAGGATTCTGTCGCGCCAGTAAATGGCGAATTACCTTCTTCAACTCTCAGTGTATCGCAGCACAAATTTGCACTGTCTACGATACGAACTCTCAAAAAGATGAAGGACGCTATTCCATTCCGCTCCCCCGTCGATCCGGAGGCTCTGAAGATTCCTCATTATCTTCAGGTTATCAAGCATCCTATGGACTTTTCCACTATCGAACGCAAATTGTTGGCTTCTACCCCCGCTAAACCTGACCCTAATCCATCCAACCCTCGTTATGCTAGTGCTGACGAGTTCGTTGCGGATGTTCGGTTGATTTTCAGCAATTGTGTGACTTTCAATGGACCGGAGCACGTCGTAACACAACAGGGCAAGCGTCTTGAGGCAGTATTTGACAAACAAATTAAACAGATGCCGCCTCCGGAAGAGGTGAGGATATTGTCGTTCCACATTTTATCATCCATATCTCAAATAATCGCCAGCCTAAACCTGCGGTAGTGAAGAAGCCAGCGACACCGCCACCGCCGCCACCGCCGCCGCCGCCTCCTGTACCGAAAAAGGTGCCGAGACGACCGTCGACATCTGTTCCTGTCATTCGGCGTAATGAAACCGAAAACGCTGGGCGGCCAAAGCGAGAGATCCACCCACCCCCTCCCAAGGACTTACCTTACGCTGATGCACCAAAGAAGAAGCGTCGTCGGTCGGTCAAGAAGGACGCTTCCAACGAGCAGCTTCGGTATTGTGCGAAGATTTTGGATCAACTAGGGCGAAAACAACACGCCGCCGTTGTCGGCCCTTTCGCCGAGCCAGTTGGTGGGTACCTTTTAATGTTCTCTTCGCTAGCCAGCCTTGACTGTATTCCTAGATTGGGCCAAGCTTTCTATCCCCGACTACCCAAAGATAGTCAAGAAACCCATGGACCTGAGCACACTGCGCAACAAGCTCGATAGCGGCGCCTATCCTACAGCCGAGAAGTTCCGCGACGATTTCAAGCTGCTAGTCAGCAACTGCTTCCTGTACAATCCTCCCAGCACACCCGTACACCAAGCGGGTGTCGATCTCAAGAAGCTATTCGAGGAGAAGTGGAAAGGATTACCGCCGCTTCGGGCAGAGTCTGAGGATGAAGAGGAGGAGGATGACACGGATTCTGAGGAAGAGCGCGCTCGTGCCCGTATGTCTTTCATAATGCTTATGGTGCATTCTTGTGATCCGTTTTGCAGTCACCATTGCTGCCATGGAGTCCCAAATAGAGACCATGCGCAACAGTATCAGTGTCTTGAAGAATCAGAAGGAGAAGAAGACAAAGAAATCAAAGAAAAAGGAAGCGTCTACCTCGACTCCCGCGACGACCAAGGCATCGAAAAAAGATACAAAAGCACCCCCGAAGAAGAAAGCCGCATCGAAGAAGTCCCAGATTCCCGATGACGATGTGCTTTCCTTCGAGCAGAAGAAAGATCTGAGCGAAGCCATACAAACACTTGATGGGCAGAAGCTTGAGCGAGTCATCCAGATCATCCATGAAGGCGTGCCCGAGATTCGAGACGTAAGATCCTTGCCACCTGGTGCCATTTTCTATCTCTGAACCGTCCCAATAGAGCCAAGAGGAGATCGAGTTGGAGATTGATACTCTCCCTGCATCCGTTCTCACAAAGCTGTACAATTTTGTGATCCGTCCTCTACGTCAGCCTCCCGTAAAACGTAACCGTACGGGTAAGGGTACTGGCACAGGTGGGCTGAAACGGAAGAGCATGGATGAAGATCTTGAAGCGGAGAAGATTCGTAAGCTCGAGGACCGCATGAAGCTGTTCGAGAAGACCACGAATGGTGATGGTGTCACACCTGAACCACATGCCGGTCATGCCCATGATAGTGAGCATTCGTCGGAATCCAGCTCAGATGACGACAGCTCTGGCTCAGAATCGGAGTGAAGACATTGTATGTAGCATTGCTTTTTCTTCACAGTTGGCTTTACGGTGGTCGCTCTTTCTTCGTTACATACTCTTTCCGTATCTTATTCGTCAAGCTTTGCATATCCTTCTACCCCTCCAAACAACCGCACGCATACAAATTTAAGATATCGAACTTGTAACTAGTTGATACTTTACTCGAACACGACGTCTTCCGGCTTAATCATCCTGGAAGTATAATCCTTCAGTCATCAATACGGCAATATTGGTTTTAGACCGATGTTGAAAGGTCGGACCCAATGTAACGAAAACCCCATAAGAACGTAGATTCTACAGTATATGAATTTCATAGGACAGTGTCAATATAATAAGGGCCGTAAATGGCCAAACGAGCTTCCGTGATGTCCGAATCGTGCATCAGGGAAATTAGAGGGAAAACCCAACGAACCCACCTATTTTCGACGTCCACCCCTCTGAAAGCTTTGCCACCCTGAGCGCGAATTCTCCCGTATCTCGGCCTCTCTCTCCTTTTTAGACTTGGACGGTTTAGGGGCCTGAGCATCTGGGTTTGCGTTTGCATTGGAAGCCTGGCGGCGTGGTGGAACCGGTAGGGGCAAAGGCATCGCTGCTGGCACAGCTACGGATGCTAACGGTGTAGGTGCCGACGTAGGGCCGGAAGGCCGGTGTTCGGATTGGCGGTGTGTGTCTGCCATTGCTGGCCTAGGCACGTCAGAAGGGGGAGTTTGTGGCGGTGGTGGTATACGCGTCGTGCTGTCAATCGAGGACCAACCGCCGGTACGGAATGCGGGCGCCGGCTGATGAAGCTGACGTGGGCCGTCTTGCGTTTGCTGCTCCCGGATCGATGGCCCAGGGATGGATGAATCGCGGGGTTGTGACGACATGGCCGGGGTCGTCAGAAACCCGCCGGAAGAAATTGCATCCGGCGCCGGTGAAGGAGAACGAGACGGGACAGAGGAGGAACCCACTGCCGCCCAGCTGGCACGTGGCGGTGCTGGCGACTCTGTGGACGATGACGACTCGGCAGCCACTGATGAGATACTCGCCCAACCACCTTTCTTGAAGCCTGCCGGTTTGGACTCGGTAGAGGACGAGGCCGATGGGAGCACCGCGGCGCTGGACGTTGCTGACTTTGCCATCCTCACGCCAGCTGCCGCGGCGATCTTACGTAGCTCCTTCTCTTCACGCTTCCGCTCTTTTTCCTTGCGCTTATCCTGCTCCTCGGGAGTGTTCTGCTTGGCCCGTTGTGTATTTTGCATGTCGCGAAAACGAATTTTGTGGTGGTGCGCGTATGAGTTGGTGTGTTCATCATACTGGGCAACGTTTTGGAACTGTTTCTCGCAGACGGTGCAGTAAAACGGCCGAAGGACCTCCGATATCTGGGACTGGAGAGCAACGCGACGAGCAACATCTCCCTATAGTCGTATGATAATGAGCTATGAAATACGTAGGAGAGGGACAGGCACTCGCCTCTCTGGCCTTTCGTTGTTCCTCCGTTTCGTTCCGCTGGCGCTCAGAATCCAGCTCACGTCGCTGAGAGACCGTAGTCTCGATCATGCGAAAATCTTGACTGGTTTTCCCGAGCCCGGTCGCATCATTCTTGACACGGAAGGGGATTGGATCGACCCGAGCTACGCGGACTAATACAGCTTCGGCCGGGTGATTGAGGGAGGAGAAAGCACACCATCCTGAGAAAGTCCGAGGCATTGTCCCTCTACCCAACCTAGTTTCGAGAGCATCTCAAAACCCTTGTTTGTGCTCTTGATTTTCGTGTCAACGGTGATGACTTCTCTGACCGGGCCTCGAACGTAGTCGTCGTATTTGTCGATGTCCATCTGATCCTGGGGAACCGGAGACGGACTTCGTGACACGAGTGACATCATGTCGTCGTCGCTGTCATCCCCATCCAACTTGTTTCCCTCGTCGTGTTCATATTCGTCGTCGTCTCTGGATCGCTGGAAGGGAAATAAAGAGGGACGGGGTAGCACCGTGAAAGGAAACTAGGAGGGTAGGAGGAGCACCAGCAGTACCTTCGTACCAGTTAAGTGAGCAGGAAGCCCGTCGTGCTCGGGCCTTGTCATTGGGATAGCATTCCATCTGGCGATAGACTCGGCAGACATGGTCGTCGTCGTTGTCGCATGAACAACTTCGGTTCCTGGTGACTGACATCACATCATCACGTGACCCATTTCTCCGCGACGTGTTGATTCGTTCGACGCGCTGCGGCGTAGTGGCCCGCGACACAAACTCCCTTACCCCTCTCATGAGTTCACCAAGTCATTATTGGGATGACGACGAGATAAACTCTGCTGTATTAAATGAGCTGGCGGCTTTCGAGGCCACTCAGGTTGCGTCTACCTCCAAGCCGATTGTTCGAAAGCCCTCGACCAACTTCCGGCCACCTCTCGCTGCTGCTGATTCCGACGACCTATTTGACCTCTCATTCGACGTCGGCGTTCAGGATCTGCAAAGGCTGGATGCTGCTATAGAGAGGGACTACAAGCGGAAGGCCGGCACTGCGTCCAAATCACCGTCATCTGGAGCGTTTACCGCTCGTTCCCTCTCCGGCCGCCAAGTCACCCTTTTTGGTGATGTCATCTCCCCGAGTTCCTCCCCATCCAAGAAAGCTTCATCTTCGCGCCGGAGCGCGCAGCATGGAAAGTCTCCTACGCGTCCCGTCAATCGGAAGACCAAGAAGTGGGATCACACCGCTTTCGCAAAGACGGGCAGGAGAGCGAAAGCGGGAAGAGGCAAGGGAAAGGAAAATCTAGATGAGGAAAGAGATGAAGGTGAAGCCGTTGAGTTTGAGCAATTTCCCGCACCTTTTGTTCCCGGTAAGGCGATTGCCTGAGTATCAAGGTCGCGGCTTACTTCTCCTTCATGCAGTCGGGTAAGTGAAAGGTTCGAATCCCAATCACCGGTACTTATGAAGCATCCATATTTGTATGGTCTAGACTTGTAAGTTGACTATAAATCATCTGAACATCGGCCTAAGAAACGTTGCTCTCAGCCCCCGCCCATGAAACTGGAACTTGACCTGTTAGAGGCTCAGCGCTGGATTTTCCCCCTGAATAGGCCGAAACGCGACTACCAGTTCAACATAGCTCGACATTGTCTGTTCGAGAATGCCCTCGTCGCATTGCCCACAGGCCTAGGGAAGACGTTTATAGCTGGTGTGGTAATGCTGAACTGTAGGCCATTATTACCATCGTCCTATTCGCATTGATCGTTGTCCCGTAGTCTATAGATGGTTCCCTGAGGGCAAGATTGTTTTTGTTGCCCCCACGAAGCCGCTTGTGGCGCAACAAATTGATGCATGCCATAAAGTCTGCGGCATTCCTGGCAGCTACGCCATTGAACTTACGGGGAACAACCCCAGAGCTTTCAGGGCCAAGGCTGTAAGTCATGATGTGGAGTTTCTTCATGCCGAGCTTACCTCGTCTCTTGTAGTGGCAAGAGAAGCGCATCTTCTATATGACGCCGCAAACGCTCGAGAATGACCTCAAGACCGATAATTGCGAGCCAAGAGATATCGTCCTCCTTGTCATCGGTACGTTCATAGCCCCAGCATCCTCGGGGTGGCCGATGACTGACGAGTCTGCTAGACGAAGCACACAAAGGCGCAGGAGAGTACGCCTACGCCAAAGTGGTCCGGTTCCTTATGGCCAAGAACCCTTACTTTCGTGTCCTGGCACTGACAGCAACGCCGGGACGCACACCAGAGGCAGTCCAAGCCATAGTCGATGCCCTTCACATTAGCAGGATCGAAATCCGAGACGAGCAGAGCTTAGATATTCGGAGCTACGTTTACGAGAAGGTATGGAGAATTTTTGCCTATTCGCGACTCCTCTAAAACCGGATATCCGTAGAAAATTGAGCAACACATAATTGCAATGGATGAGGGCATCCAGAAACTCCGCGATCTCCTTGCAAAGGTCTTGGGGGTGTGTCGCGATTGCCCTTCATGATGTAGTTTAACGCGTTCTAATGGGGAGTTAGGCATACCTCCGAAAGTGTGCCGGACCTGGCATACTCCACGGGAATTTGGACCCAGTCCGTTTCCATCCATACCGCGCTAATGCTGCTATGGAAGAGATTCATAGGCGTCCTGATGGCAGGCAGCTACAGTGGGCATACCCCTTACTTAGGAAGATAGGTGCATTGGCTCGGGCGATGGGATATTTGGTGTGTGAGTCCGCCTAGGTGTGACCCACGTCTGATAGGTCATCTAGCTAGAGGCCACCCCGCATATGTGCTTCCGCTCTCTCACCGAAGAGGCAGAGAGTAATGGTTCGGAGAAGCGTTCGGGGCTCAACAAGGACCCCGCATTCCAAGCGCTTATTGATGAGCTAAAGCTACAGAAGAGCAGAGGTTTTGCCATTCATCCAAAGTTGGAAAAGCTCAAAACGCTCGTGGTACAACACTTTGGACAGCGGTTGCGCGATGATGGTGGCTCCAACGCTGATGAGCGCTCTGACGAGGACACACGAACTATAGTGTTTGTTACGTTTCGCGAGGCCGTAGACGAGATCGTGGACTTCCTGAATCAAGAGTCTCCACTCCTTAGGGCGACCAAGTTCATCGGTCAGGGTATCGATAAGAAGGGCAACAAAGGTTTAGCGCAACGTGAACAACTTGATGTGAGTTCTTATAGCTATTCCCTCATTACGTCCTTTTCCCGCCGTTGATACACGTTTCCCAGATCATCAACCAATTCAAGGACGGCGTCTTTAATATTATGGTGGCCACGTCAGTCGGGGAAGAGGGCCTTGATATTGGAGAGGTCGACCTGATTGTGTGCTACGATGCGCAGAAGACTCCTGTCCGAATGGTGCGTACATAACTTTGTGAGTAGCGTTATGGGTGATAATGTCATATAGTTGCAACGCGTAGGACGGACGGGCCGCAAGCGCGAAGGCTACGTGCACGTGTTACTAGCCGAGGGCCGAGAAGAGGCGAATTGGAATAAAGCTCGTGAGGCTTACAATGACGTCCAGAGGAGTATCGTGCGCGGAGAACAACTGGAATTCTACGACGATGTCGAGCGTTTGCTTCCTGATCACATAAAACCCCAATGCCTCGAAATGGTTATGGAAATCGAGGAGTACGACCGGTCCACCACCGAGAAATCGCGAGAAAACGTAATCCAAGAGCCCAGTAAGAAGCGCAAACGGAACAACGATCCAACACGGGATATTCCCCTAGGAGCCTGTACCGGCTTTGTCAGTGTTGCGGAACTCCTTGTGAAGCAGAAGAAAGTCAAGAGGCGAAAAAATACAGCCAATTTTGACGAAACCGCTGGCTTGGACGATGACACTGACGAAGAGATCGAAGCTGGGTTGTTTGCTCCCAGGCGGGCAGCCTCTACATCCGCTACTTCCGCGAAGCCACCGAAAACTAAAATCAAGCGAGCCAAGACGATGGCTGAGGGAATCAAGAAGAGACACTCTACTTCGAATGGAGCAAAGGCTCGCAAGGCCGCAGGTAACACCGAATTGACTCTAAGTCAGTTGGGTGCCGAGGATCCAGACGATATGGAGATTGAGAGAGGTCTATGGAATAACTCGCTTCCATCACCCCACAAACCCTCTCCCGATCCGATACGCTCCTCACCTGACATTCCCCTTGCCCAGAACCGATCCGTAATTGATATCTGTACATCAGCCGCACCCTCGAGGTCCCCCTCGCCGAGGAATGACAATAGATACCCGACCCCTTCACGGACTTCTGGTGAAGACCCTACCTCAGAGCACGCCTCGCCCTCCCCACCCAAGTCTCCTGTTGGCCCGTCGGACGTTGTTGCTCCTGAACCCGATCAGGATATTGCTCCCGATACGAAAGAGCGCGAAGCGGGCATAGAAGACGACAGCCTTGCCTGGCTATTGGCAGATTCTGATGACGCTGAAACATTATTAGCGAGCAGCCCCGTTGCGGCCCGCAGTCGGAGGTCGGGCTCTCAAGCTTCGGATGCCATTGAAATCGAAGACTCTGAGCCAGAAAACGGATCCCCCATCGTCTTGACAAGTTCGCCAGTGCGAAGCAGTGGTCCACAAGCGCTGCTAAATCGCGATATGCCGCCTCCAGCTGTCCCGCCACCTCGACTGCGACTCGGAGTCGACGTTGCTCCCTTACCACTCGCCGCCCCCTCCCCGTCCTTCCTCGTCCGTCCGGGCAGATACCGTGCCAAAAAGAACCTCGTGAAGACCGCAGATTCTTCCTCCTCGCCCCTACAACCACCACCGCCCTCACAGAAACGTCTTCACCGCCGCCACGACGACTCGGACCCCAACTCAGACTCAGACTCAGACCCAGACCCTCCTCGACCTCCCTCCCCTCCCAAAAAGCGGAAACGCGCAGGGAGCGGTGGCCGGCCCAAGCGGCACATCAAAGTGCGCGACATGGCGGCGGCAGCTCGGTTGATCCCCTGGATCGATGTCGAGGCTGGGCACTCGGGGGACGAAGCGAGCAGCGGCGCGTCCTCGCCGTCTGAAGAAGGGGAGGAGAGCGAGAGCGACAGACGGTTCGCGGGGGATTTTGCGGCTACGCAGCCCGAGCCGTCGTACGATCAGTCGGCGGTGTACCGACGGAGTCTTCTGTCTCAGGCGCCCGCCGGAGCGCGAGCGGGAGGAAGAGGAAACGACGGGACGCTCTCCGTGCCTGTGTTCGCTGCTCCCCCGGTAAGGCGAGGCGCTTCACTCGGACGCATTGCCGCTGCTGTTGCCGCTGCTCCCGGTCACGAGCGCATCGCGCGGTCCAGCTCGCCTGCTCCCCCAGATGAGGAGGACTATTATATGCTCGGGAGTTTCGTGGTAGATGACGATGCAGAGATATCCTTCATGCAATCCAGCGATCCTTAGCGTTTTCTTTTCCTCGCGTACAAACATTGTATCTGACGAGACACCGTTCTTCCCTTGCTCACCATGGTTTTTTATCCTCTAATTTTTTACGCATATTTGACAGGAAATGTCGCGCCGGCCGAAACCGCATTTGTGCCCACATATGCCTGCATCAACATTCTCAGCGCTCAGCACTCGATCGCACAATTCAGACAAGGATATATGCACGGGAAAATGCGTTACAGCCTCTCAGGGCTGTGGAACGGATTTTTTTCTCGTTGTTCTTTGGCTCATTGATGTGAGCAAGCAAAAAAAAAAAAGAAAGAAAGAAAGAAAGGATGGTGGGGAGAGGATCCAAGGGATTAAACGCGCAAGGGAAATGGTGGTGAAAGTGGCAAAGGAAACAAAGGAAGAGCACACATGCATGCACATGCCATAACATAAACGCGCACAGGAAAATTATGGCGAGAAGTTAGGGATAAATGAGTTGTGTATGAGTCGAGGCGCCCGACGCTCTTCGTCGCTCGAGGCCTTACCAAATCGTCCAGCTCCTTTAGAGCATGCCCATCCCGTCCTCGTACTCATCCCCGCCCCAGCCGCTCACCGCGAGCTCTTCATCGTGCGGTGAAAGTACACCAGGGTGTTGCTCGCGGCCGTATCCTTCTCGGCCAAACTCGGACGTGGATGCACCGGACTGTGTCGACTCATTGGACTGGGCCGTTGGCGTTGCGCCACTCGCCGACGGCGGCTGCGGCAAACCAGTGTACCAACTGATTTGTTTCTGTCCGGCAAGTGGGATGTTGGACCCCTTGGCGAGACCCTACGATTGGATGAAGGTCAATGTCTCAACGAACTGGAACGATTTCTTTATGAAGCGAACCTGTTCCGCCGCCGCCCGTGTCCTGAACGTCACGACGACGTCCCCAGTGTCAAGGGTCTCGATGGCGTCGACCTGGCCACCTGCCTCATACCAATCCCGTACGGCTTGTATGCTATCGCTTCCAACGTCCTTGATGAGTAGCTTCTTGGGTCGGTTGTCGAGCTTCATGCTCGCGCGCGGTGGCCCACCCCGTGCGCTACCACGGTAGAAGCCTCTGCCACGACCTCGTCCACGGCCACGATATGGGTACGGAGACGCAGGCTCTGCTGGAGAATCGATGCCAAGGCTGGCGGCCTGCACAGCGAACACGATGAGGGACACTAGTACTCGGACATAGCCTCGACTACATACCTCGGCTTTGAGCTTGGCAAGCTTTGCCTGCAGCGCCTCTGTGGTCTCCTCGCCATCGACGACTGCAGAATGCAGCTCTAGCTCCTTGTCTAACCGCTCCCGTTCCTTGGCCTCCCGATCCTCGGGCTGGGATGTACTTGTGCTCGGCTTTTTTGACGGGGTAAATGCGGCCTGCGACGACGTGGTTTTGATCTCCTGACCCAGTTTGCGTAATTGCGCAAAAATCTCTTTCTTTTCCTCGGCTGACGCGGTGTTCAATTTCTCCATAAGCGCCTTCTGCTCGGCGATCTGCTGCTCGAGTAGTTTTTGCCTCGCCGCGAATGCCGACGTAGACGATTTCGATGGGGTAGAGACGTTTGTTTTCACGCTGGATCCGGAAACGGCAGAAGGTGATGGATCAGTAGATGCTGCGTCCGGTGTGGGTGCCGACTGTGCTTGATCTCTTGCCGCAACACTTGCAACGATCGGCGCCGAGGCGGCGAGCGCACGCTGTCCTGCGAGACCTTGTCCGCCCATTGGACGATGCCAG
>Ga0137397_10000943_pt1 | contig 20193 bp, 14 predicted proteins | sample czorhiz116metaG_FD_106658 | JGI IMG/M metagenome (GOLD analysis project Ga0137397, IMG submission 106658) | Vadose zone soil microbial communities from Angelo Coast Range Reserve, California, USA - czorhiz1.16 metaG | ecosystem: Environmental > Terrestrial > Soil > Vadose zone | place: USA... | reverse complement strand
GTCGAAGCCGATCGCGATCGTGCGGGGCGCGTGGATCCCGCGCGGCACCGCGCCCGACGGCCGGCTCCTCGTCGAGCGCGTTCGCGGTCAGCTCGCCGGCGTCGATCGCGTCAGCGTCACCTTGCAGTGGACGCGAGAGCTCCAGCGCCTCGTCCCGTCGGCCGTCATCTCGTCCCCGAAATGATCGTCTGTTTCTTCGCGCCGGCCACAGCGCGAGACGCGTTGTTGGCCGGACGCAAATCCGAATCCCGAATCCCAAATCCCGAATCCCGAATCCCAAATCCCGAATCCCGCGCGATTATGCGCGCGCACGTTTCTTCGCCGGCGCGATCCTTGTGACGGGCGCCGCCGTTTTCTTGTGCGCGCTGATCGTATCCAGGCTCTTCCGGAGCGCGTCCATGAGGTTCACCACCTTCGGCGGCGCCTCCACTTCGGGCGCCACGATCTCGCGCCCTTCGATCTTGGCGTCGATGATCTCCCTCAGGCCCACCTGATAGTCGTCGCGGTACGACTGGAAGTCGACCTCCCCCTCGAAGGTTCCGATCACCTGCTTCGCCAGCTTCACTTCTTCCGGCTTGACCTGCTCCGGCATCTCTGACAGTTCATCGATGGCGTCCATGCTCCGGATCTCGCTGGCGTGCCGCAGCGTGTACATGATGAGCCCCCGCTCGCGCGGCTGGACCTTCACCAGATACTCGCGCCCATACAGCGCGACCTTGCCGATCCCCGCCTTGCCCTGCATCCCGTCGCGGATGACCGCAAACGCGTCGCGCGCGACGGGGCCGTCAGGCGCCAGATAGTACGGCCGCTCGAGGTAGATCGGATCGATCGCCGTGTCGTCGGTGAACGTCTCGAGGCTGATGACGCGCGTCGATTCGACGCGGACCTTCTGGATGTCCTCCTCGTCCACGATGACGTAGCGCCCCTTCTCGAACTCGTAGCCCTTGACAATGTCGGTGTTCGGTACCTCGCGCTCGCACTTGGGACACCAGCGCTTCTGTTGAATGCGCGTCTGGCACTCGGCGTGAAGCTGGTTGAAGCTCAAGGTGGCGCCGGCGTCGGTCGCCGGAAACACTTTGATGGGGATGTTGACGAGGCTGATCTTGAGATAACCCTTCCATGTCGGTCGCGCGGCCATATGCTCCTACTTTTTGATGAGAAATGTCTCGTCCGTGTTCACCTGGAACTGCCGGAACCTGCCGTACGTCGCCCGCCCCTCGATGAGCGAGTTGTTTCGCCGCCCTTCATAGCGTTCCCGCATCTCGATCGGCACGAGCAGACCGAGGAGCGGCTCCGATTGATAGCTGACATCGATCGTTCCACGAATCTCGCGGTTCTCCGCGACCAGCTCGCTCATGAGCACTCGGCCCGTCGCGGGCTCGATCCAGAAGCGCCCCTTCGCCGGCAGGTCTTTGTTGTTCCGAGTATGGATCATCGTCTGGCGGCGCACTTCTTCGAACTGGATCACCCAGACCTCGGTCGAGATGCGAAACGCGCCGGTCCGGTCGGGCGTCTCGCCGATGGCCGCCGTGGCGCGATCGTTCGTTCGCTTGAACCTGAAGCGGGGCTGGTTGGCCGGCATGAGGAATTTCAGCGCGAAGACCGGCGTGTTGAGGTTGCGCTCGATGTCGCCCACGTTGTAACGCGCGCTTTCCTCTCGAATCCGCGAGATCTGGGACTCGGCCGACCGCGACGGCTCGAGGAACAGCCTCGTCAGACGCTCACTCCGATCGCGGACGGGGATTCCGTCGACGTCGAAGACGTCGCGGAACTGGAGCCAGTCGGGTGCCGCATCGGGTTTGACGAGCACCAGATCCGACCGCAGCTCGCGGTGCGCGAGATCCGCGGTGCCACGCCTGTTGCTGCCGGTCCAGACCGCGCGCCAATCCTGGACGTAGCGCTCTCCGGCGACGATGCTCGAAAGCTGCCGATGGAAGTCGGCGACGTACGCGCCGGCGCGCGCCAGCACGGCGCCGAGCGCGGGCTCGTCGGCGGCGGACGAGGGCGTGAGGCATGCGGCGAGCGCCAGGAACGCCGCCGCGGTGCGGAAGATCCCCAGGTTGCGGCGCCGGGTTGGCGCTTCGACCGCAAAGCCGCGGGCGTCGCTGCCCGCCCGACCGCGCGCTTCCTGGCGATGGGCTTCCCCGGCGACGACCCCGACGGAGGCGCGCTCGTACCCGGCGACGGAGTCGGCCGCCTTCTCGAGCAGCGCATCGACGTCCGGCGGCTGCGCCTGAACCGGGACTGCCAGGGCCGCAACGACGGCCGGGAGCGCCGCGATACAGCTCGCCATTCGCATCGGCTGAGTCGCTGATCGTCCTCCCGGAACAGACCGTGGTCAAGCTAGAATCCTCCGCATGATGCATCTACCAATGACCAGTCCGGCTTCACGCCGGATCAGCCTCGCGGTTGCCCTCGTCCTCGCGGCCGGCCTCGGCTCGATGATCGCCGCTGAGCGATCTTCTTCCACGATGGCCACGGCCGCGACGAAATTCCTGACCGCGCTCACGCCCGAGCAGCGGCAGCGCGCGGTGTTCGCGTTCGACGCCGACGAGCGCACGCACTGGCATTTCATCCCGACCGAGACCTTCCCGCGCAACGGGCTCACCATCAAGGACATGAGCGAGCCGCAACGCAAGCTCGCACACGATCTGTTGAAGGCCGGCTTGAGCCAGCGCGGGTATGTGACGGCCTCCTCGATCATGGAACTCGAGGCCGTGCTCGGGGCGCTCGAAGCCGCGGAGCGCGCGGCCGCGGCACAGCCGCCGCGCGGCGCGTTGCTCGTGCGGGATCCGGAGCGCTATTTCTTCTCAATCTTCGGTACGCCCTCCTCGCGCGACACATGGGGCTGGCGCGTCGAAGGCCATCACGTCTCTCTGCACTTCACCGTCGTCAACGGCACGATGGTCGGCAGTTCGCCGTCGTTCTTCGGCTCCAACCCGGCCGAAGTGCGTCAAGGGCCGAAGAAGGGGCTGCGGATCCTCGGCGCGGAGGAAGACGCGGCGCGCGCGCTCCTGCAATCGCTCGACGCGTCACAGCAGACGAAGGCGATCATCAACGCCGCCGCCCCCGCCGATATGCTGACGATGGCGAAGGTGAACATCAGCCCGCTGTCGCCGACAGGGATCGCGGCGGACACCTTGAACGCGGCCCAACGCGATTTGCTCATGAAGCTGATTGACGTCTACATGGGCTTCATGGCGCCCGACATCGCCGCGGACCGCATGGCGCGGCTGCGCAAGGCGGGCGTCGAGAAGATCGCGTTCGCGTGGGCCGGCGAGACCGAGCGCGCGAAGAAGCATTACTACAGGATTCAGGGTCCCACGTTCCTGGTCGAGTACGACAACACACAGAACGACGGGAATCACGTGCACTCGGTGTGGCGGGACTTCGAGGGCGATTTCGGAAGGGATCTCCTGCGGGAACACTTGAAGAGCACGCCGCATCAGTAGGGACTAGGGACTAGGGATTCGGGATTCGGGGCAAGGGACTGAGAACTGGGGACTGGAAAGACCCGGTCGAAGTTCTCGCCGAAGATCTTGTTTCGCGCCTCCGCGCTGGCGCCGATTTCGTCCAGCGCGGCGGACTGCTGCTCGTAGACGTCGCTCACCCAGCCGCGCGGAAAGAACGACGAGTCGGTGCCGAACAGCAGCCGGGCGGGTCCGGCGACCGCGAGCGCCTGACGGAAGACGGCGCCGAGCGTCAGCCCTGGATCGTATTTGATCCAGCCATTCGAGCTCGACGTGTCCAGCAGCACGTTCGGGCACAGGTCCGCCACCATCAGCGCTTCTCGAAACAGGCCCGCGCCGAAGTGCGGGATGATCATCGGCACCTGCGGATAGGCGACTGCGACCGCGTGCAGGTCGAGCGGATTCCCGAACCGGATGTCGAACGGGCTCGGCAGCCCGAGCTTCTTGCGAACGCCCACTGACAGCACGCCGCAGTGCACGAACACGGCGGTCCCCGGCCGCGCCGCCGCGAGGTCGAACAGCCGCCGCGCCCGCTCGCCCTGAATCGAGTACCGATGCATCGCCGGGTAGAGGCACATCGCGCGCATCGCGCCGCCGTCGAGCGCCGCGGCCGTTGTCGCAGCCGCGTCCGCTTGCGTCGGGTCGACCATGAAAAAGCCAACGAAGCGATCGCGATGACGCGCGACCGCCGCCGCGACAGACGGTGCGTCGCCGGGCACGCTCGCGATGAGCGCCGCGCGGGCCACGCGATGCCGATCGAGCTCCGCTACCCACCGATCGGCGAGCGCGTCAGCAGTGCCGGGCGCCTCCCATCCGAGCTTCGCCAGCGCGGCGTCGCCGCCAAGCGCGGCGAACAGCGGCGTCGAGAAAAAGTGACAGTGCGCGTCGTTCAACGCGGTCATCTGGACGTTGGGGCCCGCGGAAGAATAAGGTGTGGATTATGGGCGTCGAGCGCCCGCCCGGCAAGGCGCGAGGAGCGCGCATGCCGGGAGCCTGCAGACGCTGGCCCTTGGCTTACTGCTGGCGTACCATCGGGCACGAATCGGAGGATTCCATGGTGGAACGCGCGTTGGTTCGTCTGGCGACCGTGTGTGCCGTCGCGTGCGTCTGCGTGTTTCCCTCGCGTGCGGACGCGCAGGCGACCGGCGCGATTACCGGCGTTGCCACCGACCCGTCCGGCGGCGTGCTTCCCGGCGTGACGGTGGACGTCACCAGCCGCGACACCGGTCAGGTTCGGACGGCGGTCACCGGCATCGACGGCTTCTTCACCATTCCGCTGGTCAAGCCCGGCATCTATCAGGTGAAGGCGACGCTGTCGGGCTTTCGCACGACCATCCGCGACGCCATCACCGTCGTCGTCAACGAAACGGTTCGCACGGACCTGGCGATGCAGGTCGGTCAGCTCGCCGAAGAGGTGACGGTGCTGGGCGAGTCGCCGCTCGTCGAGACGACCAACGCGACGCTGGGCGTCGTGATCGACCGGCAGAAGGTGGTCGATCTGCCGCTGAACGGGCGGAACTTCACGCAGCTCGGCACGCTGATTCCCGGCGTGGTCGCGCCGCCTGCCGGGCTCGGCGGCCAGGACGGCAACGCCACGCCCGGCGGGTTCGGCAACGTCACGGGCGGGTTCAACGTGAACGGGCAGCGCAATCAATCGAACAACTTCCTGCTCGACGGCGCGTCGAACAACGATTCCTTCAACACCGGCTTCGTGCTGCGGCCGCCGCCGGACGCCATCCAGGAATTCAAGATCCTCACGCACTCCTACGATGCCGAGTACGGGCGCAACGCGGGCTCCGTGGTGAACGTCGTCACCAAAGCAGGCACGAACGACTGGCACGGCGGTGCGTGGGAGTTCAACCGGGACGACTCGCTGCAGGCGCAGAATTTCTTCGCCGCCACGAAGCCGACGCTGAAGCAGAACCAGTTCGGCGGCGCGTTCGGCGGTCCACTGACGAGGAACCGGCTGTTCACGTTCAGCTACTTCGAGGGCTTCAAGAACACGCAGGGGGTCACCGACACACGAACGGTGCTGTCGGCGGCGCAGCGCAATGGAGATTTCTCCGGTGGCGCGGTCATCCGCGATCCGCTGACCGGCCTGCCGTTTGCCGGCAACAGCATTCCTCAAGAGCGCATCAGCCCGATCGCGAAGCGGATCCTCGACCGGTACATCCCGCTGCCGAACAGCACCGCCAATCGCGTGGTCCGGTCGCCCAACGTCGAGGACACGCGCCAGCAGTTCGGCACGCGGCTCGACTACCAGGTGAACGCGAAGCACGGCCTGCTCGCCCGCTACATGATCGGGCATACGCGCAATTTCAATCCGCTCGGCGGATCGAACTTCTCTCCGGCGGGGAACACGTCGATCGCAACGCTGCAGGACGTCATGGGCTCGGATACCTGGATGTTGAAGCCGACAATGATCAACGTGGCGCGCGCGTCGATGAACCGCATCAGTGCGGAGCCGAACGTCACCAGCGGTCTCAGTCTCGGGGATCTCGGGTTCAACATCAATCCGAGCAACGCGACCGCCGCAGGACTGCCGTTCATCACCGTGACCGGCTTCTTCACGACCGGTGACGCGCAGCAGCCGTTTGCGACGCGGGTGAACAACGTCTTCGGGTTCACCGACGATCTCACGTGGCGCCGCGGCGCGCACTCGATGAAGGTCGGCGGCGAGCTGCGGCGCGATCAGATCAAGGTCTCGTTCATCAATCGGCCGAACGGTGATTTTACGTTTGCGGGTACGCAGTACACCGGCAACGCGGCCGCCGACTTTCTCCTTGGCTTTCCGGTGCAGTACCGGCAGGCCGCCGGCGATCCCAATCTCGACGGCTCATCGTGGGTCTACGCGCTCTACGCGCAGGACGAGTTCAGGCTCTCGCGTCTCACGCTGAACTACGGCCTCCGATACGAAGTGAATCAGCCGTTCGCCGAAAGCCAGGACCATCTGAACGCGTTTCATCCGGGCCAGCAGTCCACGGTGTTTCCGAACGCGCCGCGGGGCCTCGTGTATCCCGGCGATGCCGGCGTTCCGCGCGGCACGTATCCGACCGACAGGAACAACGTCGCGCCACGGCTCGCGGCCGTGTGGGATCCGCGCGGCGACGGCCGCACCGCCGTGCGTGGCGCGTGGGGCCTCTTTTACGACACGCTGCCCGGGCAGGGCGACTTCTTCCAGAACGGCACGCTCGCGCCGCCGTTTCAGCCGCTGACCGAGGTCAACTTTCCGCTGCAGGTGACCTCGTCGCCGTTCGCGAACCCGCTCGCGGGTGTGACCGGCACGCCGGGCTTCCCGGCCGGCCTCATCTTCATCGGCTGGGGAACCGGGTTCGACACGCCGGTCGTGCAGCAATACAACCTCACGCTGCAGCAGCAGGTGGGCCAGGCATGGGGCCTCGAGATCGGCTACGTCGGATCGCGCGGCAGGAAGCTGCCGATTTTCATGGAGGTCAACCCGACCACGCCGATTCTGACGCCGGCGCCCGCGATCGGACCGCGCCTGTTTCCCGCGTTCAGCCTGGTGCGGCCGACGTTCTCGGCGGCGGAGTCGTGGTACGACTCGCTGCAGGCGAGCGCCCGCATGCGGCCGTGGCACGGCCTGAGCGTGCTCGCGTCGTACACGCTGGGCCATGCGGTCGATCACGTCTCGGGCCTGAACATCGGCGGCGAACCACGCCCGGTGCTGCCGGTCACGATCGGCGATCAGGCGTCGATCGACGCCGCGCTCGCGCGTGAAAAGGGCGACGCCCTCTTCGACGTGCGGCATCGCTTCGTTCTCAGCTTCGGGTACGAGCTGCCGCGGCTGAGCGGCCGCAACGCGGCGACGCGTCTCGCGCTGGGCGGCTGGCAGATGAACGGCATCATCCAGGGACAGACCGGCTTTCCGCTCACGGTCATCGAGCCGAGCAACATCTCGCTGACGTCGCTGACCAACCGTCCCAACATGACGTGCGATCCGAACCAGGGCGCCCCGCGAACGACGGCGCAGTGGTTCGACACCAGCTGCTTCCAGCGGCTGACGCTCGCAGCCAACGCGGGCCAGATCGGCAACGAGCCGCGCAATGCCGTGCGCGGTCCCGGGTTCAACCGCTCCGACCTGTCGCTGTTCAAGAACTTTGCGCTTGGCGGCTCCCGGCAGGGGCAGCTCCGGCTGGAGGCATTCAACATCTTCAACCAGGAGCGCTTCGGCCAGCCGAACGGCACGCTCGGCGCGCCGACGTTCGGCCAGATCACGTCGGCCGACGACGGGCGGATCGTGCAAATCGGCATCAAATACATCTTCTAGACATCTTCTAAGCCAATGTTGGTGCAGTAACGAAGATTCGCGTCGCGACCACTTTCTTTACTCGTCGGTCTGAGGCGAAGCTTCGTTACTGCTCATCGCCGAAAAAGGGGCCGTACCCCTTTTTCCCGAGCGCGAACGAAAAAGGGGTCCTGCCCCTTTTCCACGCGGAATGTCTCAGCGATTTGGACGCATCACACGTATGCATCGACGCGAGTTCCTGAAGCTGGGCGCTGCGGCCGTCGCCGCCGCGTGCCAGGATCGCGCTCCCGCGATCATCACGCGCGACGCGGCGCGGCCGGGCGTGCCGTGCGGCGTTGCGACCGGCGATGTCGCCGACGGCCAGGCGATCGTCTGGAGCCGCAGCGATCGTCCTTCGCGGCTCGTCGTCGAATACTCCACGACATCATCTTTTACGAACGCCCGCCGCATCGTCGGCCCCGCGGCGCTCGAGGACACCGACTTCACCGCGCGCGTGGACCTCACGAACCTGCCCGCCGGGCAGCGCATCTCGTATCGCGCGCTGTTTCAGGATCTCTCCGATCTGCGCCTGTTCAGCGCTCCGGTCGAAGGGAGCTTTCGGACGCCCGCGGGACCGAGCGCGGGCTCTTCCGGACCCGCCGGCGATCGCGACGTCTCGTTCACCTTTTCCGGCGACTGCATCGGGCAAGGCTGGGGAATCGATGCCTCGCGCGGCGGCATACGGCTGTACGACACGATGCGCGGCGTGCAGCCGGACGTCTTCATCCACCTCGGCGACACGATCTACGCGGACCAGCCGCTCGCGTCAGAGGTGGTCCTGGACGACGGGTCGACCTGGCGGAATGTCGTCACCGAGCCGAAGTCGAAGGTCGCGCAGACGCTGGACGATTACCGCGGGTGCCACCGCTACAACCTGCTGGACGAGCACATGCGGCGCTTCAACGCCGAGGTTTCGCAGATCGCGCTGTGGGACGATCACGAGGTTCGCGACAACTGGTATCCGACGCAGCGCCTGGACGGCGATGCGCGCTACCAGGTGAAGAGCGTCGCGTTGCTGGCCGCGCGCGCGAAGCGCGCGTTCCTCGACTACCTGCCGCTGCGCGTCAACCCGATCGAGCGCGAGCGCATTTACCGATCCTGGCGTCACGGGCCGTCGCTCGAAATCTTCGCGCTCGACATGCGCTCGTACCGCGGCGCCAATTCGTCAAACCGGCAAGCCGTGCTGAACGAGGACTCGGCGATCCTCGGCGCGGCGCAGGTGGAATGGCTCCAGCGCGCGCTGGCCGCGTCCACCTCCACCTGGAAAGTCGTGGCGTCCGACCTGCCGCTTGGCGTCGTGGTCCCCGACGCGGGCGGCGCGTTCGAGGCGGTGGCGAACCATGACGATGGGCCGCCGCTCGGCCGCGAGCTCGAAATCGCGCGTGTGCTGACGTTCATCCGCGACCGCCGGATCCGCAATGTAGTGTGGCTGACGGCGGACGTGCACTACTGCGCCGCCCATCATTACAGCCCGGCGCGCGCGCGCTTCACCGAGTTCGATCCGTTCTGGGAATTCGTGGCGGGCCCGCTGCACGCCGGCACGTTTGGCCCCAGCGCGCTCGATCGGACGTTCGGGCCCGAGGTGCGGTTCCTGGGCATCCCGCGCGGCATGAAGCCGAACCGGCCGCCGAGCGAGCCGTATCAGTTCTTCGGCAGCGGCCGCATCGATCGCCGCACGCAGGCGTTGACGATGAAGCTCCACAACGTGAATGGGGAGATCTTCAGCGTGGAGCTGCCGCCTGCGAAATAGCGTCCACAAGAACAAATGCAGCCACGAAGACACGAACTCATTATCCTTGTCGGGATTCGGGATTCGGGATTCGGGATTCGCTCGGGACTTGGGATTCGCTCGGGACTTGGGATTCGGGATTCGCACTCTCTGATCCTTGTCGGGATTCGGGATTCGGTCAGACGAAGAAGAAAAGATCTTCATCGTGTGTTTTCTTCGTGCCTTCGTGCCTTCGTGGTCGAGACAGGCGTCAGATCTCCGCGACGATCGCCTCCGTCATCTGCTTCGTCGTCGAGGCGCCCCCGAGATCCGGCGTGCGGACCTTGCCGCCGGCGACCACGCGCTCGATCGCGCCCAGGACCCGGTCGTGCACGTCCCGATGGCCGAGATGGTCGAGCATCAGCGCGCCCGCCCAGATCGCCCCGATCGGGTTCGCGATGCCCTGGCCGGCGATGTCGGGCGCCGATCCGTGAATCGGCTCGAACATCGACGGATGATCCCGCGTGGGATTGATGTTCGCACCTGGCGCGATGCCGAGGCTGCCTGAAATCGCCGATCCGATGTCGGTGAGGATGTCGCCGAACAGGTTCGACGTCACCAGGACGTCGAGTGTCTGCGGATGCGTGACCATCCGCGCCGCGAGCGCGTCGACGTGGTACTTGCGGTACTCGATTGCCGGGTAGTCCCTCCGGACGATCTGCCCGACCTCGTCCCACAGCACCATCGAATGAGTGAGCGCGTTCGACTTCGTCGCGCTCGCGAGCATCTGCCGCGGCCGCTTCGCCGCCAGCTCGAAGCCATAGCGGAGGATCCGCTCGATGCCGCGCCGCGTGAACACGCCCGTCTGGTTGGCGACCTCGTGAGGCGTGCCGCGATGGATCCGCCCGCCGACGCCGGCATATTCGCCTTCGGAGTTCTCGCGCACGCAGATCATGTCGATGTCCGCCGCAGTACGGCTGGCCAGCGGCGACGCCAGGCCGTTCAACAGGCGCATCGGCCGCAGGTTGACGTACTGATCGAAGCGTTGCCGGATCGCCAGGATCAAACCCGCCGATGCGACGTACGACACACCCGGCGCGCCGAGCGCGCCGAGGTAGATCGCATCGAACGTCTGCAGGCGATCGAAGCCATCCTCGTCCATCATCCGCTGGTGCTTCATGTAGTAGTCGCAGCTCCACGGCAGCGCGGTGAACGACAGCGACAGACCGCTGCCACGCGCCGCCTTCTCGAGAGCGGCGATGCCCGCCGGAATGACCTCCCTGCCGATGCCGTCGCCGGCGATCACCGCAATCTTGTGTGTCATATGTCTGTTCGCTCGCTGCCGCTTCGCCGCTTCGGCGCTGGGGGCGGGCCAGGAAAGCCCTTCGCGCTACATCCCCGGCGGTGTGAAGCGGCCGTCGGCCGCCGTCCAGCCGCCATCTGCGAAAAGAATAGTGCCGGTCACGTAGCTCGCGGCGTCCGACACCAGAAACAGCGTCGGGCCGACCATCTCCTCGGCCCGGGCCCACCGTTTGAGCACGCTCTTGTTTGCGTACGCCTGGTACCAGTCGGCGTTCGCCTTGATTGGCGCCGTGAGCGGCGTTTCGACGACGCCGGGGCCGATGGCGTTCACGCGGACGCCGAACGGGCCGAACTCGGCCGCGCCCGCCCGAACCAGCTGCACAATGCCCGCCTTCGTCATCGCGTAGACCGATTGCCCGGGCTCGACGACCTGCGACCGGATCGACGAGAAGATCACGATGCTGCCGCTGCGCTGCGCGGTCATCACGCGGCCTGCCGCCTGCAGCACGTTGAAGCTGCCCTTCAGGTTGACCGCAACCACGCGGTCGAATTCCTCGCTGGTGTACCGCAGGATTGGCGTGCGCACGTTGATGCTCGGCGTGCAGATGACAATGTCGAGCCGCCCGCGGCCGCGGGCGATCGCGTCGAGTGCGGCGTTGACGGCGGCGGCGTCGCGGATGTCCAGCGTCGCGGCGTCGGCGCCCGGGATGCGCGCCGCGACCGCCTGCGCCGCCGGTGCGTTGGCGTCCAGAACGATCACGCAGGCGCCCTGGTTCGCGGCGCCGATCGCAATCGCTTCGCCGATGCCCGACCCGCCGCCGATGACGGCAGCGGTCTTGCCGCTCAGATCAAACAGCCCGTTCTGGCTCATACGTCCTCGAACGCGAAACAAAGACAATGAGAAATCCCATAGAGGCAGCGATCAGGCCGGTGAGCTCAGGCGTCAAACCGAAAATCCCGCGGCCCGCCGTCGTGAACCGCACCGCCACCATCGTCGTCACGCCGCAGGCAATGGAGGCCATCGCTTCGGGTGTACCGGCCCGGCGCACATAAAGCCCGGCGAGGATCGGCACGAAGAGCGACATGCCGAGCAGCGAATAGAAAATCGTCAGCGCGCTCAGGACGCTGCCGAGCCCGATGGCCAGGACGACGCCGGCAATCCCGCTCACCATGGCGGTCAGGCGCGTCACCGTCAGCAGCCGGGCGTCGGGCGCGGAAGGGTTGACGAATCGCTTGTACAAATCCTGCGACAGCGAGGTCGTCAACATGAACAGCACCGCGTCCGCCGCGCTCACTTCGGCGGAGAACACCGCGGCCAGACCGAGGGCGCCGACCACGGGCGGCAAACCGCGCATGAGGATCGTCGGCAGCGCAAGATCGGGCAGCGCGAGCGAGGGGAACAGCAGGCGCGCCGAGATGCCCAGCACGACGGGGACGCCCGCGTAGAGCAGCAAGCCTAGCGCGTTCAGGCCGACGCCGATCCGGACGGCGCGGTCGTCGCGAGCGCCGAAGATCTTCTGCAGCAGCCCCGGCGAGACGATGAATGCCGGCGTGAGCAGCGCCAGGTACATGATGCCAGGCGGTCCCGGCCTCCAGAAGGTCCAGTACGCCTGATCGTCGGATCGAATGAGAGAGAGCGCCTGGAACCCGCCGATGCGATCGAGCACGAGCGGCACGGCGATCGCAAAGCCGCCGAGCTTCACGATCAGTTGCACCATGTTCACCCAGGCTGACGTGAGCAGACCACCAGCGCTGAAGTAGACGGTGATCACCGCCCCGCCGATCGCGCATCCAGCCCACGACGGGATGCCCGCGACCGTTTCGAGAACCACGCCCATCGCAAACAGCTGGCCGGCGAGGATGAAGAGCGACCCGACCCACAGCAAGGCAGCGATCAGCGCGCGTACCGTCGCGCCGTACCGATATTCGAGATAGTCGCCAACCGTTCGCAGGTCGCGCGCGGCGGCCTCGCGGCGGATCGCGGGACCAATCCAGAAGGCAAGCACCGCGTTCCCCAGCGCCGCCGATCCGACCCACCACCACGCGGCCACCCCACTGGAATAACCGAGCGCGGTTGCATTCACGGTCGAGCCCGCGCCGATGTTGGCGGCGAGCATCGTCGAGAAGATGAGCCCGGGACCGAGTTGCCGGCCCGCGACGAAGAAATCGGACGCGCCGCGCACGCGCCGCCCGATCCAGAGACCAAGCCCGATGAGGAGGGCTGAGTACGAGAGCAGGAGGGCGAGCTGGAGGGTCATCGAGCGGATCGCGCGAGCGTTATTTCTTCAAATCGCGCGCGGCCGGAATACCGGCGATGCCGGTGGCCTGCGTGCCCGCGCGGACCACGGCGTCGGCCATCGCCTCCGCCGCCAGGGCGCCGACGACCGTGATGTCGGCGGCGCCATTCCAGCGGCCCGTCGCGAGGGAAAAAATCGTGTCGCCGTCGCCGTTGGTGTGCGACGGGCTGATCGCCCTCGCGTAGCCGTCGTCGGCCATCAGCGCCATGCGCGTGACCTGCGATTTGGACAGCTTCGCATTGGTGGCGACCAGGCCGATCGTCGTGTTCTCGCCGGCCCGCGGCGGTTGCGAGTTGGCGCCCGTGCGCAGCATTCTGCGCGCGTCGGCAAACGTGCCGTCGGGGTTGCGCACGCCGGCGATGATCTTCCCGGTCGCGGGATCGATGATGTCGCCGACGGCGTTCACCGCCACGATGGCGGCGACGACGAGACCGTTGGGCAGCGTGATGGAGGCGGTGCCGAGCCCCGACTTCATCGAGCGGCCCGCGCCGCCGAATTTGCCGACGGTCGCGCCGGCGCCGGCGCCGACGGTGCCTTCAGCGATCGGTCCGGTCGTGGCCGCTCCGGCGGCCTTGTAGCCGCAGTCGGCGGTGGGACGGATCTTCGGCTGACCGCCGACACCGAGATCGAACAGGATCGCGGCCGGTACGATCGGCACGCGCGACGGCCCGGCCGGCCAGCCGATGTTGTGCTCCTCGAGCCAGCGCACCGTGCCGGTCGCGGCGTCCAGACCGAACGCGCTGCCGCCGGCCAGGACGACGGCGTTGACTTTATCCACCATGTTCATCGGGTTCAGGAGATCGGTTTCTCGCGTGCCCGGCGCGCCGCCGCGCTGCGAAACGCCGCCGACCGCGTCGCCGTCGACGAGGATCGCCGTGCAGCCGGTGGGCCGCTCGCTCAGCGTGTGGTGGCCGACTTTGATGCCCTCGACGGCCGTCAGCCCGAAGGACGCGCGTGCGGGCGCCTGGGCCGCGACCGCGGCCGAGAGGAGGGCGACACATGCGACAGCGCGGCCGCGACGCAACCAATGAATCGCGCAGCCGCGCCTGGCGGCGGGCCTCTCGGGGCCCGCCCATCGAGTAGAACAAACGCGCTCTTGCCAGGGAGACAAGCGTTCAGGCGTTTGTTCTACGGAGGCATTCATGCCGTTACGATACCGCATCACCTCGGATCTCGAACGGCCGGAAGATTCGGCAACCCGGTCGCCTGCGTCGCGCCGCGGATGACGGCGGTCGCCATGACGTCGGCGGCGAGCGCGCCGAGCGCGACGAGATCGGGATTGCCGGGCCTGGTGCCTGTCGCGATCGCGAACACGGCGTCGCCGTCGACGATCGTGTGGATGGGCCAGATCGCGCGCGCGTAGCCGTCGTCTGTCAGTTGGGCGAGATAGGAGGCCTGGGCTTTGGTCAGCCGCGCGTTTGTCGCGATGACGCCGATTGTCGAGTTGTCACCGCGGCTGGCCCGCGGCGCGCCCGACCGCATCATGAGGCGCGCGTCGGCGAACCCGCGGCCGTCTGGGGTGCGCACGCCGGCCACGATTTTTCCTGTGGCCGGATCGATCACATCGCCGAGCGGGTTCACCACGACCAGCGCGGCCACGATCAAGCCGTCCGGCATGACGATCGCCGCGCTGCCGACGCCGCTCTTCATCGCGCGTTCCATCCCTGCGAGCTTGCCGAGCGTTGCGCCCGCGCCCGCCCCGACGCTGCCTTCGACAACCGGCGCAGTGGTTGCGGCCTGGGCGGCGCGGTACCCGCAGTCGGCGGCCGGGCGGACCGTCGCGTCGCCGACGCCGAGATCGAAGATGGAGGCGCCAGGCACGATCGGAATGTGCCGGCCGCCGTACAGGATGCCGACGTTCTTTTCTTCGAGATAGCGCAGCACGCCGTCACCGCTCGAGAGGCCGAACAGGCTCCCGCCGGATAAGGCGATGCCGAAGATCTGTTCCACCATCTTCGTGGGGTTGAGCAGATCGGTGTCGCGCGTGGCCGGCGCGGCGCCGCGCACGTCGACGCCTGCGGTCGCGCCGCCTTCGATGAGCACGACCGTGCAGCCGGTCGGCCGTCCGCTGAGCGTGTGGTGGCCGACCTTGATGCCGGGCACCGCCGTCAGCGTCGCGTTCGTCCCCGCGGCGATCGCCAATTGTACGGAGCGTCCGGCCTGAGCCGGACCGGCAAGCCGTACGTCATGTCCGGCTCGAGCCCAACCGGCAAGGTCCGCCTGACCGCCGCCGCCAAGGCTTCGGCGGTCCGCCGTAGCTTCACGCGAAGGCGGAAGGCGGACACCACGTACGGCTTTTTCTGCGTCCACCAGCACGACGGCAAGGCAGACGAGAGCCGGCAGGGCCACCCAGGTAAGGATGCGGGGCTTCACGATTGGGCTATTGTAAGGCGCGTCCATCCCATGCAGCCTGCCGAGCGCATCCTCGCGGAGGTCGATCGCGCTGCGGACGAAATCGTCCGGTTTACAACCGATCTCGTGCGAATTCCGACCGTGAATCCGCCAGGCGAGGAGTACGAGGCGTGCGCGCATTTTCTCGGCGACGACCTGATGCGGCGCGGATTCGACGTCGAGTACGTCACTGCCGACCGACGTCCCGAGCACACCGCCCGGCATCCGCGCGTGAACGTCGTCGGGTCCCGGCGCGGCGGCGCGGGACCGGTCGTGCATCTCAACGGCCACATCGACGTGGTCCCGCCCGGCGGCGGATGGACGGTGGGCCCGTTCGACGGCCTGGTGCGCGATGGCAGGATTTTCGGCCGCGGCGTGTGCGACATGAAGGCCGGAATTGCGGCGGCGGTGTTCGCAGCCGAAGCCCTCGAGCGCGCCGGCGTGCGGCTGCCGGGCACGATCGAGATCAGCGGCACGGTCGACGAAGAGAGCGGCGGTTTTGCCGGCGTGGCTCACCTGGCCGAGATCGGACGGATCAAGAAAGGCCGCACCGATTTCGTGATCATTCCCGAACCGCTGAACGTGGATCGCATCTGCATCGGGCACCGCGGCGTGTACTGGTTCGAGGTGACGGCCCACGGGCGCATCGGCCACGGCAGCATGCCGTTTCTCGGCGTGAGCGCCATTGACGGCATGGGCCAGCTGCTGCACGCGGTCCGGGACGTGCTGATGCCGGCGCTCGCGTCGCGGCAGACGGCGGTGCCAGTGGTGCCCCCGGGCGCGCGGCATGCGACGATCAACGTCAACGGCATCGACGGCGGGCAGCCCGTCGACGGCATCCAGACGCCGTGCATCGCGGATCGGTGTCGCGCGGTGTTCGATCGCCGCTTTCTCCTCGAGGAAGGCTTCGACGCGGCGAAGCGCGAGATCGCCGATCTCGTGGCGCGCGTCGCGGACGGGGCCGGCGGCGTGCGCTTCGACGTCCGCGACCTGATGGTCGTGGACCCGACGAGGACGCCGGACGGCTCCCCGGTCGTCGCCGCGATCGATCAGGCGATTCGGCGCGTTCTCGGCCGGCCGGCTGAATTGATTGCCAGCCCAGGCACCTACGATCACAAGCACGTGGCGCGGATCGCGGGGGTCCCGCACTGCGTGGCCTACGGCCCGGGCGAGCTCGAGCTGGCCCACCAGCCGGACGAGTACTGCAGGATCGACGATCTCGTGAACGCGACGAAGGTGATCGCCCTCGCGACGCTCGACCTGATGGGCTACGGGATATAGACTGAAATGTATGGGTAAATTCGCTCGGCTCACAACCTCCCGTTGCATCGCCGTTCTATGTTTCGCCGCCTCCGCGTGTTCCGGATCCGGCGGCATCGGCGCGGTCTCCTGCGGCGTCGCGAGCCCCGCGTCCGGCTCCGGGGCGCCCGCGGCTTCCTCCTCGCACATCGCGATTGGTCAGCTCCCGATGATCGACACCGACGCGCTGCTGGCGCACACCAAGACGCTGTCGTCGGACGAATACCAGGGGCGCGCGCCGGGGACGAAGGGCGAAGAGCTGTCCGTCACATACCTGGTGGATCAGTTCAAGAGGATCGGCCTGAAGCCGGGGAACACCGATGGCAGCTACGTCCAGAAGGTGCCGCTCGTCGGCATCACGCCCACGCCTGCGCCCCTCGTGTTGAAGAAAGGCGGGCACCGGCAGACGCTCAAGTGGAAAGACGACGTGGTGGCGTGGACCAAGCACGTGGCGCCGGCGGCCAGCCTCGACAACTCCGAGCTGGTGTTCGTCGGCTACGGCGTCGTGGCGCCCGAGTTCAACTGGGACGATTACAAGGGTCTCGACGTCAGGGGCAAGACGCTCGTCATGCTCGTGAACGATCCGCCGGTGCCCGACCCGGCGACTCCGAGCGAGCTCGATGCGAAGACGTTCGGCGGCAAGGCGATGACCTACTACGGCCGCTGGACCTACAAGTACGAGATGGCGGCGCAGAAAGGCGCCGCCGGCGCGCTGATCATCCACGAGACCATTCCCGCCGGGTACGGCTTCAACGTCGTGCAGGGCAAGACCGGCGAGCAGTTCGATCTGGTGACGCCGGACAAGAACATGGGCCGCGCGGCGATCGAGGGCTGGATCACGCTCGACCAGGCGAAGACCCTGCTGCAGTCCGCGGGGCAGGATTTCGACGCGTTGAAGCAGCAGGCCGCCACGCGCGAGTTCAAGCCCGTACCACTCGGCGTCACTGCGTCGATGACGATCAGGAACACGCTGCGCACGATTGACTCGCGTAACGTTGTCGCGAAGCTCGAGGGGGCGGACCCGAAGGTGAAGGACGAGTACGTCGTCTACACCGCGCATTGGGATCATTTCGGCAAGAATGCGGACGGCATCTTTCACGGGGCCGAAGACGACGCGCTGGGGTGCGCCGCGCTTGTCGAGGTGGCGCACGCGTTCACCAGGCTGCCGTCGCCGCCGCGGCGGTCGATTCTGTTTCTCGCGGTGACGGCGGAGGAGCAGGGGCTGCTCGGATCGCAGTACTACTCGGTGACGCCGATCTATCCGCTGGCGAAGACGGTCGCGGACGTCAACATGGACAGCTGGAACGTGCATGGGCGGACGAAAGATCTGACGCTCATTGGCTATGGCGCGTCCGATCTCGACGACTACGCGCGCGACGCGGCCGGCGAGCAGGGACGCGTCGTGCACGGCGATGCGGAGCCCGAGAAAGGGTTTTATTACCGCTCCGATCATTTCAACTTCGCGAAGCAGGGCGTGCCGGCGCTCAACCCGGACGCCGGAGTGAACTACATCGGGAAGCCGGCGGAGTACGCCACGCAGGTGCGCTCGGAGTGGAACGAGAAGCGATATCACACGCCGAAGGACGTCGTCCTGCCGGAGTGGGATCTGGCGGGCACGCGCGAGGATCTGATGGTGCTGTTCGCGGTCGGCTACCGCGTGGCGCAGGCCGACAAATTCCCCGAGTGGAAGCCGGGCAACGAGTTCGAAGCAAAGCGCGACGCGATGCTGAAGAGCCAGGGGACTAAGGACTAGGGACTAGGGACTAGTCTAGGGATTAGGGATTAGGGATTAGGGATTAGGGATTCGGGATTAGGAGCCAGCCGTCGCGTGAAGGTTTTAGCCGAGCGAGGATGAAGATGGCCATTGAAGCGCTGAAGCAGACCATGACCGGCGAGGAGATGATTGCGCTGTCCAAGAAGCACACGCTCTTCGAGTGGGCGGCGCAGTCCAAGGTCGACCCGATTCCGGTCGCGCGGGCGAAAGGGATCTACTTCTGGACGCCGGAGGGCAAGCGCTTCATCGACTTCAACAGCCAGTTGATGTGCGTGAACATCGGCCACGGGGACCCGCGGGTGATCCGCGCGATACAGGAGCAGCTGGAAGTCCTGGCCTACGCCAACCCGTTCATGGCGACCGAGCCCCGCGCGCGGCTGGGCGCGAAGCTCGCGGAGATCACGCCGGGCGATATCGACGTCTTCTTCTTCACCAACGGCGGCGCCGAGGCCAACGAGAACGCGATCAAGCTGGCGCGGCTGGCGACCGGCCGGCACAAGATTCTTGCGCGCTACCGCTCGTACCACGGCGCGACCGCCGGCAGCATGACGCTGACCGGCGATCCACGGCGCTGGGCCGCAGAACCGGGCCTGCCGGGCGTCGTGCACGTCCTCGACCCGTACCACGGCATCGCGCGCGGCTGGGACACGGCGGAACAGTCGCTCGCCATGATCGACGAAGTGATTCAGCTCGAGGGACCGCAGACGATTGCCGCGTTCATCCTGGAATCGGTCACCGGCACCAACGGCATCCTGGTGCCGCCGGACGGCTACATGCAGGGCGTCCGCGAGCTGTGCACCAGGCACGGCATCCTGATGATTTGTGATGAGGTGATGGCCGGCTTCGGGCGCACGGGCGAATGGTTCGCGATCAATCACTGGAAGGTGGTCCCCGACATCATCACGATGGCGAAGGGGCTCACCGCCGCGTACGTGCAGCTCGGCGCCGTCGGCATGCGGCGGGAGATCGCGGACAAGTTCAAGGACAAGGTGTTCTACGGCGGGCTCACCTACAACAGCCACCCGCTCGCCTGCGCGGCCGCGCTCGCGGTGATTCAGGTGTACGAAGACGACCATCTGCTGGAGAACGCGCGCCGGATGGGCGTCGTGATGAAAGAACTGCTGGGCGAGCTCGCGCGCAGGCATCCGTCGGTCGGCGCCGCCCGATCAATCGGGCTGTTCGGGCTCGTCGAGCTCGTGCGCGATCGCGCGAAGAAAGTTCCGCTCGCCCCGTTCAACGGCACGTCGGAGGAGATGGCGGCGCTCGGCAAGTTCTTCCGGCAGGAAGGGCTCTACACGTTCGTGCGCTGGAACACCTTCTTCACGAACCCGCCGCTGTGCATCACCGACGCGGAGCTGCGTGAAGGCTTCGCCATCATCGATCGCGCGCTGGAGATTACCGACAGAGCTGTAAGTTAGAAGTCTGAAGGCTGAAGTCTCAACTCTGAAGTGCGGAGGATGGGATGCCGCGCAACCGCTCGCTCGTCGTCGTGGCCGTGATGCTCGCGTCGCTTGGCCGGCCCCAGGCTCAGGGCAGCGGCGCGTGGTTCGGCACGCCTGTCCCTCCCGGCGTGAGCGATCCGCGCAAGCCGGTGATGAACTACGACGACGGGTTTGCGCCGGTGCCGGTGCATTTCATTCACCGCC
>Ga0137397_10000939_pt1 | contig 20215 bp, 21 predicted proteins | sample czorhiz116metaG_FD_106658 | JGI IMG/M metagenome (GOLD analysis project Ga0137397, IMG submission 106658) | Vadose zone soil microbial communities from Angelo Coast Range Reserve, California, USA - czorhiz1.16 metaG | ecosystem: Environmental > Terrestrial > Soil > Vadose zone | place: USA... | reverse complement strand
CTTCCGCACCCGCTGTCCTGCTCAGGGACGGCTGCGCCGCAACCAGGAAACAACCGCACAACCAAGGAGAAACTTTTCATCAATACGGCCCAGTAATAACACAGAACAAGAGCTCCTGTTGGGGCTCAAGCCCCATGAGGACATCGTTACCCAGGCCGCAGAGGTAGGAGTTGAATTTGTCGTTGATAGTGATGAATTGATGTAGACGGAATGCCCGTGGACGTTCCGTAGGTATGCGCTAGCATAGAGTTGGTTATACTGTCTGTGACGGCGATTGCTCACCTACTAGGAAAGATAACCCATTGAGCCAGTGCCGGGACCCTGATAATGATGGCAAGTTGACAACCATGTCGTCACACGACCGTAGTCGTGTGCGTCGCACATCCGCAGGTTGTGTTCCTGGGACATCCACCGCCGCGGCTAGAATATACTACGAGCAACAAGACACCTAAGAGAGAGAAGGCTACAAAGCAAAGAAAGTAGTTTGCTCGGCCTAATGTCGGGAAAGTATTCACCCAGCAGTTAGGCTCGTCAAGAGTGGGTGATGGTGGATATCTAGAATAGCCGAAAGGGAGGTGCGCCTTTTATAATCCGCGCGGACTATATGTACCTGACTATTACTGCAATGGTAACAGTCAGCCACCAGATGACTACTGTAGCCCTTCAATGGGCGCTTGGCACTTGTTCGGGGTTTGTTATCAGACAGACAGGCCACCATGACTGCTGTTTTGTCGACCCACGCTAACTTCTATTGACCGCGCTCCCACGAGACAATCATCTGGAAGGCCTCGAGATTACTGGATCACACCCCGCGTAGAGCCCGAACTATCCCTCAGTACGCTCGTGGAATTACGGTAGGGACATCATCCATACCTCGATGATTTATTTACTGCGTATCGCCAGCCATCAATATGACCCGAGTGGCTTGAGTACTTGCTGAGACAGCTGTGATGAACACTCTTGTGGTTTGGTCGTTTAGATAACGAGAATACCAACGGGTGTTTTGACAAGTTTGGTTATGGTTTAATTGCGGGCGCTTGGAGCGATAGTGGAAGAGGAGAAGAAACATCTATAAGGTTAGTTTTGGGATGCCGCACTGACCGCGCGGTGACAATCAGTGAGACTACGGTTAGCATATCTCCACCGCGACAGAGGAGTGGGTGCCACATCCATAAGAGTTTGAGGGATGTCCGGGGTCTCATACAGTCAGGAACGCTCGTCATCCCCAGTTGTCACGTGGGGCCCTTTCGCAGCCCCGAGGGATGGGCTACCATAAAGGGAGGTACGCGGACTCGAGGCTACGATGGGTGGTGGTGGCGTCCGTTTTCAAGTTTGTGAAATGTCTTCCGTTGTGGTGGATCTACAAGGACACCATAGCATGGATTTGGAATGCCCCCCAAGCCATATTCTGGGTTTGGTATAAGCACGGGAGCCGTAACAGGGCGCTCCGTAAGGCAGACGTCCTCTCGTGATGTAAAGGGTTCTGATGCCAGTTGATGACGCATCAAGCGTTGCGTCAGAAGTGTCAATTTCCCAGCATCATCTTGTAACATGATACCATCGCCACATGTCTTGTGAAGGTGCGACTGATAGAGGGGAGATAAAGTCAGGTTTGGAACAGGAACAAGTGGCGAGTCTTACATAATCAATGACATTGCGCCCAGTTGTTCGAGTCACGATGCGATGAACAGACGCCTGGTATAGTAGGGCTGTCACTGATCCCACATATCACTTTCCTCGTGTCTGCCGCACGTACTGTAATGTGACAACGGAACAGAATAAGCCGGGACCCGGTTGGCTTCGAAAAACAAATACCTAATAAACATGGACGAAGGGTCTAGCGACAAGACCCCTTTATCGGTCTTTCCTACACTCATCTCTTTGCAAAGAGAATTGGTATTCCTGCTCCATTGAAGTCTCATGGATTTCGGCGCGTTTCGTCCCCTCAGCATCTTCACGTGGCGTCCCTCGGTTTCGGACGCCCATCGTACCCGCCGCACAGACGAGCAAACTCAGAACACGAACGCTCAAGCCGTGACTAGTAATGAAAGCGCAACACGTAGTATGGCCTTTACTGCTGTAATGTTCGCTGACCCCTTACTCTCCGGCAGAAGAGCCGGCCGAAGCTACAAACACAAACGAAGAAGGGCACCCAAGCGGTACGTGGTCTCTAACCCCTTAAATGCCCAACTGGTGTAAATGACTCCTAACCATGTAGATTCGGTTATGGGTTCCTTCGGCGCCGACGAGCATCCGAATGTGTTAGATACGCTTCAGAGAGACAGAGGTATTTCGCTAAAGGTTTTTGACTGAAACGGCAGTTTCATGTTTCCTCGTTATTTCAGCCCAATTCAATTGGCCTCCAAGAGACTTTGCAAACATCGACCAGCAGACGCCGACATATCACAAACACCCCTCACTCACCCCTATAGACCCTGTTGAGAAAGTGGAAGGGATGTACCGTCTCCTAGATCTCATAGGTGAATCTGGAAGCAACGGATATGGTACGTCACAGCTTTCAGATACGGATACTAGGTGACTGATCTAGCCGATCACAGTTGATAAGGTGATCATCGCCCAGGACTCCATACAACGCTTCATCAATTCGGTGTCTCCCGGAGCATATGCGTCCATCACCAAGGTCGATTTCAAGGCTTTGGATCGATTCTTGATCAAGCCTCTCGGCGTGTACGGATCTAAAGGCGAGATTGTACGACTGCTCCACTCCATAGCTGTGATAGACGACAATACGTGCGTGCTACCGATGCTTAATATCTCGTATTCTGAAATTATCCTTCCAGGGCTCATTCGTTACTCGCCCAATCTGATGCCGGTGACTCTCGCCCAATGTTCTCGTCTGGTCTCTACATAGTGAAGGCAAATACATTGGATGTTGTCGATGAACGTTACTACGTGATATATTGGCCCGAAGATACCACCTGGGATGACTCGGCAACTTCCTCCGTTCGCCGCAACAGGGTTACCTTCATGAGGTGGGTGATTTCTGACCATTTGTGTCTCATCACATCTATAGGCGTGAGACAGATATCTCACGAAGATTTGCGACCAAGTGGTTGCTCTCCTATCCCTCGAACACTCAACAGCCGTAGTCTGGAGCGATCAAGACAGTGATACGGAATCTTTGGACGTGGACGCAGACAATTCTGACAGACTCTTCACGTTTGAGGTCGCTGAAACGAACGAACAAGAAGAGAACGCGGTTGCCCGCCCCGGTTTTCAGGTACTCTCCCTTTCGCCTTTCTCAAGTGTTTCGCTTCTGATTCACCGAAGATGAACTCACGCTACATCGTGCCCTGCGAATGTCCCCCTGACTGTCCTGTTGGTCCTGCAGTCCTTGCCCCTCGCCTTCTTCCCGGGGAAACTACGCAAGGACTTTGGACTACGTCTTATATCCCACGCCAAACTCGTTCCGAGGCTTTCGACGAACTCACCTTCAACCGGGTATCTCTCAAGCAGTTATTGTAGGCGACCTGAAACACCCCAGGTCTTTATTCTCACCTTCTTCGCAGAATGGACAGTGCCCTCATTCTGTCGGAGGAACTTGAAGAGAACGCTGTGCAAACCTTGATCCTTGTCGCTCTTGATGAGCTTTTCCCAGAGCCCTGCGAGAAGTTGCGCATCACGAATGAGGATATTCGTGCTAGGTATGGACAAGAATTCGAGAAGAGGAAAGATGCGGTTTGTCAAGACATAGCCAAGGGGGAGGATTCTTTGCGGCGCGGACTCCGTGAGGTTGTTGTTGAGGATGTGTTGAAACTCTTTCCGTATGTTCATCAACGGTGCCGAAGGTGGCATAGTGGTAATGTGTTTGCAGGTCATTTGAACGTGACAACCTCTCTATCAGCGTGGAAGACGGTTGTGACCCGAATGCCAGTCAGGAAGCTGCCGGTAGAGTGTTTCCGCACCCACTTCTCAAACCGTCTCATGTGTTTTCAGGTGCGATGCGGTTGCCTGGTCTCGAATCGCTTTACCCTGGTTTTCGGACCATCTATCAGAAGCACTTCGATAATGCCAGGTTCGACACCGCACCAAGGCTCGACTCGCGCTTCGAGCCTCAGAAATTGCGCCTGCTCTCTGTTCGGTACCTCCTTGAAAGGGATCAAAACCTCGATACCGAAGCCCGTGCGGATCTCATCAGGACTATCCTCGAAGGCAACTTTCGCCGTGCACAGCAGACGCTTGATAAGACGAACGAGAAGAAGGGGTCTGGCCCGAGCGCTTGGCCGGGTCGCTCACTCTTCTCAGGATCAGGCGAGGGCTCTCTGGAGAAGGAAATGAAGACCTTAACCGCCAGAACCCCTGACTCACACTTTTTGTTTCTGATGAAAAGTGAGGGAGTTGAAGAATTGAGACCAGTGATCGAGGACGTCGAGGAGCTTGCGTATGCCCAACTCAATGTTTTAATTGATGCAACAGTGAAGGCGATGGGTCGCGCCGTGTCAGCCATGCAGCAGCAGCACTGCGAAAGGTCCATACAACACGAGACGGAGAGCGAGGAAAGGAAGGCACGGAAGAAAGCACTCGCGAAGTTTATTCAAGACATCAACGCGCAGGCAGTCGGGCGCCAAGAATCGTACGCTTCTTTGTCGCTGCGGAGATGGAAATCTAATGGCACCTATGGATAGTGTGGTGTACCTTGACGGCATCTTCGTCACTCGATCAATCGGGTCGCGAGACCAGTGAGTCAGACGACTTTTGATTCCGGGCCGTGAAGCTGACTGCACATAGACCTGACCGCTTCCATGCGGGAAGGTCTAGAAACTCATCGTCCTATCAAGGTTTTTCTCAGCGTCATAGCCAAGGTACGTCCACATCGAACGTTGTCAACTCGTCTTCATTCAAGTTCATTGCAAGCTAACGTATACCGGAATCAGAATATGTAATCACCGGTCGCCGTCAGGCCCTCCAGGAGCCCAAACTTGAGATTTGGGTCCATCCTATGGACTTGACAAGTGACGACAGACACAATATGCAGCTTGATCCCGCTTACATACCAAGTCCTGCCTTGAACGACCGGCTTTTGTCCGGGTTCCATATACCAATTACTCTGACTATCGCGTATGAGTCTGATTCTGTCACGTCGCTCAGCATCTCATGAAAGTTTTCCAGCTTCTATCAGCTCCTTGAAAACGGAAAGCTCCTCCTTGTTCTGCTTGACAGAGACAGAGTCGCCATCTATCTTGAGCGTCTACCGGCTATCAATGCAGCAATACGGCGGGATCGACCTATCAAGAGTCTTAACCGGGAGAAGTTAGGCGAAGAGGCTCTCTTTGCCTTTGACGAAGCCAAGCGATCGTTGGCTGTGTGCGCTTCATTGAAGGTATTTTCGACGTCTCCTGAAAAGCGTTAGCTACGACTTACTGTTGTTGGCTAGCTACAACTTCACTTGTTCGCTTTTGATGAGAACTTCAGGTCGCTTCAGGCGCAGGGAAGTACGATTAATCTCGCTCCGTGGTATAGCCAAGCGGAGATTTCCATCCTACATGCGGCTTTCGTGTGTGGGAACGAAGAAATCGTCTTAGTGGACTCCACTGCACAAGCCCGTATCTTTTCCTTCGTCACGCTGCAATTCAGGTATGATTTCCCTCGCTCTCGGATTATCTCTCCGTTCACCATTTGGAAGACCCGCTTCTTCACAGCTTCCATCGCTTCCGAGCTCAATACTCTCATCCCCAGATGGATCCTGCCTCATTGTTTACACCGAAGGGTCGACGCCGCTTCTCACTGCGTATCATTGGGAAACGTTTGGATCCTCTGTCGGAATCCACCTGGACGTTCCAGAGTTTCCTCTTCAGGGCGCCGTTTTGACGTCCATAGTCAACCGAGGGCGCATCTTTCTCATGGGCCTCGACGTCAATTCGGGATCCGTTCGGTCCATCGCGATTGACATCACGAAAAAGCTCACAGAGTTCATGTTCAAGGAACACGGCAACAAAAATGCCTCGAATAATAGAGCGCATCATACGCAGCACAATAGTCTACTCGACTGCCATGCCGAAGTCTGGTCCCGCTTCCCAGTTGTTGCCGCCGTGAAGCGCCGAATAGTTACGTCTTCGAGCGAGCGGCGGCGGAAGAGCATCACTTTCATCGCGGATAATCATTCTCAGCCTTTCGACACTTATTTTTCTGACCTCATTCAGGCATTCGAGAGGACGGCGAGGAAGCCGACGGGTGATGAACTTCGTCGTATCAGAGTGTCTGCGAAGGACTTCACGTCTTTCTGGAATGACGTAATCATGGGCTCTGACTGGGATGTGTCGCGCTACCGTGTTGGAGAGTGGCTCGTTGACCTCCTCTGCCTTATCCCCATCCATATCGCTGTTTGCCGCGAGAACAGATTCGTTCCCTTGGCAGATGGGGTACTCTCCTCGGACTTGGAGCGGTCCTTACTCGGCGCAGAGGTCAGCAAGATCGTGGACAAACTGTCATTTGGTTGGTACGAGTCGATCTTCCAGTCGTATCTGGCAACAAAGGTATGCCCCCCGATGAATATATGCGCTTCATAGACGGCGCTCATCTCATCATTCACAGCCCGTGAAGGTTGTATCATCAATGGGCCAACAATCTGTGGGGAAGAGCTTTGCGCTGAATCACCTTCTGGACACGTCGTTTGCGGGGAGTGCCATGCGGACAACAGGTACAGTTCCCAATCCGGTGATCATGTGTGATTGTGCTAAAGTGAACAGAGGGTGTATGGCTGTCTGTAACTCCTACAGACGACGCGTTGATCGTGGCACTCGACTTTGAAGGTCCGTTCGATTGACTTCGGTTCTATCAGGATTGGTTGATCACACAAGTTGTAGGTGTTGATAGCGTTGAACGGTCTTTACAAGAGGATACGCTCCTAGTTTTATTCAATACCGCGATATCGAATCTCGTATGTCGAACTATGTCCTGAATCGTGACTTCCTTTTGAAGGGGAATAGGTTCTGTTTCGCAATAACTTTGCATTCAGTCGGGATATCAGCGGATTATTCCAGTCGTTCCAGTCTAGCGCATCTGTATTAGATCCGGCGGCCAACCCGACTCTCTTCCAATCCACCCTCGTCATCATTATAAAGGCAAGTATACGGATATAACGTTCCATAAACGCCGTTTGACCTTTCTCATTAGGATGTCGTAGAGGCTGACAAGATAGAAATAACTCGCGAGTAAGACTTCGCGCCATACTTGTTCGATCGTTCGGGCCAACTCGGTGCTTTTCAGGTTTTCTGTCAAGTTCCAGAAGATCGTACAACAAGAGCAGAGGGCTAATTTCATCTCACGTCTCCACCGTGGGAAGTTAGACATCATACCATGGCCCGTGATCGAATCGAAAGAGTTCTATAAATTATTCTCCACTCTCAAGAAGCGCCTGGATTCACAGAAGACCTCGCATACTACTGCGGGCGAATTCCTTCATACTATCAAAACCTTGATGGCGAAGTTGAAGGTAAGTTGTACTCCAGTTTTTGAAGTCTGGGATTTTTAGGTTTACGTCTTTCCATAGGCCAACGACTGGGGAGCGCTCTCCCGTCCGTCGTCTCACCCCTCTCTGTGAATTTTTTTTCTGATTTGTTCCTGGCAGAGACTATGATCGACCATCGTGCCAGGACTCTCTTCGCGCTGCTGCCGATCGCCTTAGCTACAGGGTATTCTGAAGTCGAGCCTGACCTCGAGCCCTTGAAGGTACTTAGGGTTAATTCACTTGACTTGCGGGCCGTCCCTCTAATCATGCGTTCAGAACTTGGATACCGACGCCATCGTAGAATGCGATGACACCCCGACGCGTTTCGCTATATCTGAGCGTGAACAAGTTTCATCGGTCGATATTGAGATGAACCTAGCTATCCTACGAGAATCTTGGAATACGCAGACGCCGCGGCAATCCGTGAGTGACGCAGAATGGACCTCAAAGCTTACGTCCTACATCCGCGGATTGATCAATCTGCGTGTCAACCACGTCCGACTTTGGTTGGATTCCAATTTGGAGCGATTCCAAGCTGGGCATGCCGCTGTCGAGGATCTACGCAGGAGATTCGATAATATGGTCATCGAAATGAGAACGAATGCACAACTATGCAGGGCTCAATGCGCATCGTGTCATCTACTCTGTATCCATAGTCGCTTACATGACGGCGACCACAGCTGCGAGACCACCCACAAGTGTCAACATAACTGCGCGTTTTGCGAAGATGAACTGAAGCCCTGTGGTATACCGTGCGTCGTCTTGCCTTCGCTCATAGCCGTCCGCTGAATTGACGACAGGGCTGGACACCCCGGAGAGCATGCGTACGTGAGGTCGATAAATCGGCATTAACGGATTCTCATCAGCATACAGCTGTGCTGTCAACGCCCACTTGTGTGGTGGACCTTGCAAGCTGTCAGGAAAGCGAGGTTGCTTACAGGATTGTACAAAGGTCAGGGCCAAGGCTACCGCCTCTGTGAGTCACGTGCCTACATATTTCTAGGTGGCGGGACACGCGGAAGATGAGCACATGTGTTCAGCGATAGCACACATGTGTGGCATGGTAAGAGTTAGCTTTGATAATATCGAATTTCTTTGCTCATGGACACGCCCATATTCTCAGCCATGTGCTCTCCAAGATATGATGCTACCAGGTGGGAAGATGTACTCTTGCCAAGAAGGGTGCAGCATGCCCAGGCACGTTCATTCCTAAAGGGTTCCGCTCTTCTACCAACCGGTCTTTCTGTAGTGACAAACCCCACGATGCTCATTCCTGCGATATGAGGCTGTGCTCCGTGACGTGCGACCTTTGTAGACGTCTTTGCGTTCAACCTCACCTTCACGGACTTACAACTGGCTCATCTCATTTATGCGGGTCAGTTCTTACTCCAATTAAAGTATTATTTAAACTGAAAGATCGAACAAATAGAGAAACACATCCGTGTTCTGCCCTCTGCTCGGCGCAGGGCATATGCCAGATCGACACAGCCCCTCTATCAATAGAGGCCACCTTTACCGGGAGACACGAGACGTTTCAGTATACCAAGGTGACGGCAACCGTGACTTTAATCTTCGCAATTAATCCCTGATCTTGTCCTGATATTACACAGTACTCGCAAGGTTTGTCCTGAATCTGAATACCACCCTATGTGGCAGTGCACTGACCGTTGATCAGTCGCGAAACGGCTGCCATGTGTGAAGAGTATTGAGCCAGGGGAGACATCACATATAGGCCCCCACATTCACACCAGGGAAGAGCAACCCTTCCATTTCTGCGAGACCCGGTATGTCGCTTTGCGGTATGTTTCATCCTAGGTAGAAGGGACTGAAACAACGTAGGTGCAAAAACTGCGGTTACTTTTGCACTTTGCCTCTCGGTGAGAAATTCATCACGAATATCTGCACCCGCTTACACCTTTCGTCGATCGTTTCAAGGCCACACTCGGCAGGAGCATGAAACTAGCCACGGGTCTATGACCCAGACTCGATGGGCTATTGACGGACCTGATGAAGCGGGTATCGAGTTGGGAGGTCGCAGGTTCTCCACTAATGATGAGGGAGCACCTATGATGTGTAATCTCGTTTGCTCGTCGATGGACAGACACGTCCATATTGATTACTGCCGCGCTGGGCCGAACGCACGTTGTGGGGGACCCGATATCCAGCATATCAACGCAAGGATGGTTCCCAGCCCTGACAAGCCTAAAGATGCCATTACTCACAATCTCTACTGGCGCAGAATGGGTGGGTCTATTGCAACTTTTCCTTGTTTTTATAGACTCAAATGTCATCTACAGGCTTCAAAGGTCACCGGTACTTGTTTCTTCCATCGGGGCGCGCACTGAGACAAAAGCCTAGACCCGTATACTCGTGACGAACAGACCGTCTTTGCGAAGTGGTAAGTCGCCGTTGTGTTCAGCAGATGAGACATTAATATTATGTCAAAGTGACGCCATGTGCCCTGGTATGACGGCGAAATTTATCGTCGCGTTTTACGGCTGAAATCACGACACTTCCCTAGGTCCCGAACACTCATCTGGCTCGGGGCAGCCATCTTACTGCACACTTCCCATGTTTCATGTCCCTCGACGCGTTGACGAACCCATCAATGGTCAAGGCTATATATCCAATGATGGGCACAAGTTCGAGTGCAGAAATCCTGCGATATCACAGCAAGCATTCCACGTGTACGTACGATGAGGATGCCCGCTGTGGAAGGCGCTAAAATTTCGAAATTTCGTAGGATATTCGTGATCGACAGGTTGTGTGGTTTTTTTTTTTTTGACATGCACACTCTATCTTATCTCCCCCTTTCAGATCTGGTTCCATGTGTTCTACTGACCGTCAACCATTGGTCTACGGACCCGCCGCAGCACGAATCCGGCAGCGCGCCAATAACAGACTCGGTGCCGTATATTCAGCTTTATACGGTTTCTGGACTGCACGCAATGCCGCTGTTACTGCGGGACAAGGATTGGGCACCCGGCGCGGCCTCGATGTGGTCTACTCGGCTCTATACAATTTCTGGGGCGGGGCCGGCGCCGGCCCCGCAGCTGGTTCGGCGGATCAATATCCAGGTAGTGAGCGGCGCGATGCATACAGTGTTGTCTTCTTCAGTGACTCAACAAGGACTGCCCTAACCAACGACCTTACGAGCGACCCCGATCAACTCTTGGATATCGTCCTTGGGGAAGAGGCTAGCGGCGGAACGAACTTCTCGGCGGCCCTCCGTGCCAGTCAATCCGTCATGCTACAACACTGGAGCACAGAAAGGCCCGTCACATGAAACCGAATTCCTTCCGTTACGTTTCTTATTTTGATCTCCTGACACAGAGCGCCGGTCATGATTTTTCTTTCGGACGGCGAATGCTCCATATCCGACGGGGCGATCCATGAGGTCTGTCAATCGGCAATTCGGCAAGGGTATATATAGCTGCTGCTACTTATGTGCCAACCATGACTGACAACTTCGTTAGGAAACCTCTGTCCTTCCACTCTGTTTCGTTTGGTGAAGACGCTTCGTCTACTACCCTCCGCAGAATGGCGGATATCGCGCTGGAGATACAAAACAACGCCCCGCGCGGTGCTGTGCTCCCCGCCGCAGCGAATGTTCCCTCGTCTTTCGCGACGGCCCTCGACACCGTGAGTACTCCGGCCTTTGGCGTAGATATGTTTCACAATAATAATGATCCGTCGCAGGTACGGCTTACGGAAACATTCTTAGGCATTGCGGAGTCGCTGAGGAAGCCACGTGGTTCATTGATGCATTGAGTATGCTGTTGGTACTTCATAATCGGACACTGTACAGGATGAAGTCTTTTTATTGAAATTGTAGTCGTGACAAATGTCGGTAACCGTCGGACATACCGTCACACACCGAGTCTCGAAATCCAATAGACCATGTCGTTCACTTGTAATATAAGGGGGGCATGCAAGTATCAACGCTGCGTCTTGGCGCCGGCGTCGAGTCAAATTATGGGGCCACCGGGCCGCGTGGGGGAGTGAATCACTTTGCATGTCGGGTCTCAAGATCTCAAGGGTGCGGCATCGTAGTGGCGCCGGAGAGTGAGAATAGAAAGTGTAGTGAGTGAGGGCGGACCGGTCATCGCAAGCCGTCCAGAGATCATGTCCATAAGATAGGGGGGTCGATTCGAGCTAGGTTGACCATTAGAGCCCGAGGTCCGAGTCTCCAGAGGCTGCAGCCCCAAATGATGCACCGGGCACGGGACGATGCGTCTCTGCAAAGAGGTGTGAGCATACTCTATAACTGCCGCATGGTTGACTGTGGACTACCTGAGTCCCAAGGGGCGTCGGTGGCAATCATGCGAAGGATAAAGCTTCGATAAAGGCCCGTGCAGGTGTCAGAATGCCGATGTCAAGGATAATTACATGCCCAGTGCCCAGCCAGGCCATCTGGGCTCCGGACATGCCGGCAGTGCAAATCACGCTTCGTCGCGGCAATGACTCCCCATTTCGAAGAACAAGATGACGTTCGAACGGCGGGGGATTCACATATATTGTAACCGGCGACAAAGACACATGAGGCTACAGGAGTGGAAGATTTTGTTTCATTAATTACCCAAACATGTGGGAGGAAGGCAGAGACATGTTGTTTAATAGCGTTAGTTTTTATCACATCATGAAGTCTGTTAGCGTATCGAGAAAAGGCAATGCCTCTGAGTAGAAGGAGCTGCTGCCGAGAAACAAAAGGGAGAAAGGAGAAGAAAACGAAGGAGGATAACAGAAGTATAGGTAAAGGTAGGCCCGACGACAAGGCTTGAAGAAATAATTGAGCGGGGAGAGCAGGAGTGAAGTTAGACACACTGCGGAGAGAGAAGACAGGGAAAAGAACAAAGGGGATGAGTTACCGGGTCAACATGGGGGGAGTCATCGCGGGATGGGCAGGGGCCGGCATCACTTCGTGCGCGCAGACGTCGCTGGTCATCCGGAGCGTCAGCACTAAGGTCCTCCTGGGCGCCGAGGGCAGCATGGGGAGTAGGTGCAGGCAGGGGGTGTGGCAAGGTAAGAGCCGAGGTAGAGAGGAGTCGTTCGGCCGCATCGAGGGAGTCCTGCGCCTGCGAGACAGCGGCGCGTTGGGCAGAAATATCGGATTCAATGGATTGCAGGTGTTGTTCAATGGGACCGGCGCGGTCCAGCGGTGCAGAGGCTGGTAATACGTGAGATGTACGAGAATCAGACTGGAAGGCCTCCAGTCGAGAGTTGGCCACCTGAAGGCGGGCCGACCGAGACATGACGGCAGAGAGCTCGGCGAGGAAGGCAGTCGTTTTCTGTGCGTTGTCCTGGAGCTGCTGCGTCATTTGCTCATGCTGACCAACAAGTGCCTCGAAAGCGCGAGCGCCAGTGTCGGCCATGTGCCTTAACATGTCGAATTGAGCGTGCAGTTGGCGGAGGAGTGCATTTGAAGAGTCGGACGGGCGGGGGACGGAGGTAAGCCGTTGCTATTGAGAACATACAGGAGTGCCGGAAGAGGATGAGAGACCGAATGAGAAACTCCGAATCCGGAGTCAAACGCTGTGAAGGGGTCAGAGAGGAAACGTGAGGTCTGGGTCCAAGTATTGAAGACGACACAGAGGCATCTCCGTTGATGGCTCGTCGGCTAGAGGCGATGACGTCGCCATATCTGTTGTGAATATAGCGATCGATGCCGGGCGCAGCTCGTAGGACGTCCTTGATGCCAAGGATAGTAACTTCGAGTCCGTAGATGGGCTGGATGTAGCAAGGGATGGATGGGTAAAACATCTGGTTGTCGATGACCGGGGGCGTCTCGAGAAGTTTGATAACCGAGGCGCGATCGAGGAGATCGTAGGTGATTCGGTGCATGGCTTTGCTAACTTCCTAACGAAGGAACATTGGAAGGGGCAACCTTTGTCATTAAGGTATCTACTGAGCTTAGGCTGGAGAGCCTCGGCCTGCACAAATTTATCGACCTGAAAGTGGATCCTTCGCGTGCGATCAGGCCCTTTGCTGACCTTCCATTCGACCTGCGAGCCGTGAACGGACGTGAGTATGCATCGCATCTTGTCCAAGGGGTCTTGAGTGATAGTTGGATCAACTGAGACAAAGACGTAATCCACGGGGTTGCGTTCGTCCCCGGAAACAATGCAAACCGGGACCAAAGGGTCTGAAGGATGTTGTAGGGCGTGTTCCCCGAGTACGGTCCGCAAGTGATGAGCTGCAGAGGTCACGTTGTTGCGGGGGAGCTTGCTGACAATAAGCTCAATGCCAGATATGAGGGCGTCAGGGGCGTCTGGTCCTTCACGGACCGGCGAGGATGTGCGCGAGAGCGTAATATGGGCTCTGTGTACGGAGGCAAGGTGTTAGTGGGTTCGGACATGGATAGGGGTCAAGCAATTTGTGGGCGTCGATAAATTTTCGTTGAAAAAATAGAACTCCTTGTTGATAAGGGATACAGCAGATGATAAGTACAGTATAATGATAAGGATGAGCAGCGGGAGAGTGGTGGTGGTGGTGGTGCCGTGGCCTCAGTGTGACAGTGTTGTGACGTTGTGACAAATGCCGCGTTCAAGTTCGGTCACGCGTTACTAACCGAGTTGTCCGAGACCCATTCCATCGACAGTCCTAACAAAATAATTGGTGTTTCGCGCAATTGTTGGGGCTCCTGTAGTCATGACGATTCTTTAGCGACGGCCTTCGTGACTTCTTGGGACGTGCGCGATCTCCAGCATGCTGATGTTCGATGATGACTCTCCAACAATAAGCCTTGGGCCGTTGGCTCGGACCGCCGTTTGTGATTTTTGTTCGCTATCCCCCTCAAATCACGGGGATGCTGGGATACAGACATAGCCTCTTCATTTCAAGTCTTAATTTTCATTATACATGTCCCGGCTATCACTTAGCTGGAATGGCGACAGTGCTTCGCGTGTCAGCCTATGGGCCTTGACAAGATTCACAAGAAGGACCTACGGTGCGTTTTGTTTCACCATCGCATCGCCCCAATTGCGCCCCTGCGTTCTGACATGAAATTCTTCACCGAGCTTGCCGATAAAAGCCGCGTTGGATATGCAGCCGATTTCCACCTAAAACCTCCCCATTCTCCCCCACTGTCCCCCTTGCCCATCTCATAAATGTCTGCTTCAAGTTATGCCCTCACACCAGAGACTTACGCCGCTTGGCGGTACTTGGAGCTCACAGACGAGCTTCGTCCGTATGACGGGGAACGTGCAGAAATGACAAGAGGAAAGGAGGAGCTGGATCTCCTACTTGCCGGTGCGGACTATCTGTTTTCGCCATGATTGTTTTCTTACCATTGACTTCCGCAGAACTTGAAAAGTCACCGACTATCGACAGCATCGAACGTTTCTTCAAGCGGGGGTTGGAGCTTCAATGTTTAGCACAAAGATCTCTGGCGCGTAGTTTGGAGCGGTATCACAATCAGAATATCTGCATCACCGATCTCGAAGCACGACCTGAAGCATACCCATGTTTTGGCACCGAGGAGGACGTCCGACGACGCGCGAACGTTATGAGACAGAACCACGTCAACCTTGCTCCGGTGGTAGCAGAAATAGAGGATGGACAGTGCAGTCAGACCGAGAACGAGAACCGCCTTGCCGCTCTCAACACTTTTATTGCCAGACGTCATGCCCTTGAGCAACTTGACGAGAGCGAACTGAGCATCAGCCACGGGTGAAGCTCGGCAGCCTGCAGATACCCAGTATGCGATACTGTACATATGTACTGTGTTGGTACAAACGCCTGTAGAGACCTCTTAACAGAGTGTACACCATAAGTCCGTATTGCCGTTGTCCAAGCCAACATCGAGTTCTAGATACGTCCACGAGAGCCCCCTGAGCTCCCTCCCTGACAAATTAAACAACATCCAGCCCTTGACGACATCTCGTTTCACTGCGCCATTAACCCTGGGAACTTGAGGCCTTGCTCTTTAGAAGCAGGCTCACGTTTCTACGAGGGTGAAGTGGAGTAATCTTCCATGCCGTGATCTACATTCGTTGACCGTTGCTCATAACCGTCTAGGGCGTTCCGCAACGCTCTGGCCTGTACAACCACTGACAACACTCATCCATCGTCCAGGAAAGGTAGTAGGATTGGGACGTACATATAGCAAAGAGATCCTTCTTCTGCGCCTCGGGGGCACCCAATATTTCACAGAGTTTCTCCAGGTTATCTGCATCGGTTTGCCTTTGATCTCGGAGCCTTTCGGTACCCTTCTTGTCCTTCGGGTCGTCCTTGCGCTTGCGTTTACCAGCGCGGCGTACCTTTCGTCGTTCATTGGAAGTCGCGGCGGGGGACGCGCTTTGTTGAGAAAAATCGTAACCCTCAGTTTGAGACAGGTCACCATCATTTGGTTCAGATTCAGGGATGAGCGGGATAATGCCGACGTTATCGTACAAGTCGTTTTGCAAGCCAGACGAGGAGGGCGATGGAAAGGAATCCACGACGGGTGGAAAGGCCACAGAGTGCGTATGAGACGACGGCCCTGGTACCGTATGCGAGGGCCCTGCGGCGGAATATTGTGCACCCGAAGTTGCCTGTGAGGCACCAGACCACCCAGGATATGGGGGATATGCGCTAGGAATTGGCTGGTTCTCCAAAGCGGGGTGCTTGCGTCCCCCGGTGCGCCGTTTCTTACTCGGTGACTCAAGAGCCATCGACGAGGTGCCTTGAGGAGGATTCTGGTCCTCGATTTGAGGTAAAGCACCAGAGGACGCCGGTCCAAGGATGATCGGGGAACAATTGTACACGTTGTCTTGCAAACCAGAAGTATCCAGATGATTCAGAGAAGTCACAGAGCCAATATGCATATCAGACGACGACATTCCAGGTATCATATCCACATTTGCAGCCCCGGCGGAGGGATACTGTGTAACCGAAGTCACCGGTGAGGGACCAGACCACTGGCCATTTGGTGCATATGCGTTCGGAACTGGCCGCTGGTTCCCGATGGGGTACTGACTTCGAAAATCGAACTTCTGCGCGTTCTGCGCATCGAAGACATTCCCGACCTCGCTAGAACGCCTTCTAAGACTCGGTGAGCCGGGTACAAGTCCGAGTGCTGGTACTTGATACTGAGCATCCGGGGGCGTAGACGAGGTTGCGATTATTGGCACAGGAAACGGTATTGGTCGCGCGCTCTCAGATTCCTCCGGTACGGTAGGAGTTGATTGATGCCCTGCGTATGAATCAGCGACGAGAGGACTTCCTCCACCACCTTGGACTGTTGGTGGTGGAGGGATCCATTGCTGAGACGAATTTCGGGAATGCGCCTCAGGGCTGCCTCGGGATGTATCGTTTTGGATATCCGGCGTTGAACGTGAGGTGGACGGATTCCTCGGTTTGTGTTCTTGAGGGGGCTCTATCTCAGCTGTAGAACAAGCCTAGAAAATCACGACCTACGGAGAAAAGAAGGGTGTAGTTCGAACACATGAGATGGACGTGGCGCCGGTGAAATTGAGTGGCTGGGACTCGGAACAGAAAGACTCGTGGTAGATCCGTCACTTTGATTGTAGAAAGAGTGCTGAGAATGGTCCGATGTAGTGGGTCGTATGATCACCGCACCAGGCGGTGTGAACGTGTTGCTGAAGTTAAGTTGAGTTACTTGATGAGCCTTCTGTCTGTCGTCAAGCGTCGCGAGTGAGCTATGAATAGGCAGCGGAGATTGAGAAGAGTATAAGTTATCGTGTGAGTCCATTGGTCAGTGACTCGGAGCAAGTTGGGTCTTGTGTAACGTGGTCCGAGGCCTGCAGGGGTCAACCGCGGTATATAAACGAGAGAGTACAAGGATCGATGATGGAGGTGCGGGGATCCTTTGTATATACGCAAGCCGCAGATTTAGACAACAGAGGTTAAGTGGTAGGAAGACAAACAGCCCGAGTACAAGTCCTAACGGATTTCCGCTGGCTCCTTCGTCGTGACCATCCTTGTCAATCGGTAGCTCACGCAGCGCCAGCTCACATCGTGCCTGGAGATGTCATCAGAAGCGCCAGATACAGTATCGAGAACAAGGAAGAGCAAGAGAAATACAAGGCTTCCCGGTTTGGCCACGACCGTACAGGTGGAGAGCGAGCGCGGAAGCGTGGCAAACATGCCGGCAGTCCTCGGTTTTTCAGGTAACTTGTTACCTGTAAAAAAACAAAAAATGAAATCACGAAAGTTCAAAACCTCACTTTTTACCCCTCGGTCGACCAAATTTGTGTTCTGCACATTAAAATGAGTTTACTAGTGCCTTTTTTTTTTTAAATTCCAGTTGTTTGTTGAGGAGATATGGTTAAAAGAACATAAGTTCTGTGTTTTTTATTACAATTTTCTTAGTGTCGTCATCCCTATTCGTACATATGGGCCGCTGCACCGTTTGAGCACGCCGGCTGTATATCCTGCTGATTTCCGCTTACTTCCTCCCCAGCTACAGTACTATAAATTTCCTCTCTTCCTTACAGTACCCCATGGACTTGTAGCATGCTCCTCAGTCTCGTGCTTATCTGTGCGCGCCTGGTAGTTTGTCATGATTGGGATTTGGGACTTGGGAGACCAATTATATGTAAACCCAAACCGGTAGTTAAAGCACAATCACAATTTAGAGCTTGAACAGCTGCGCTGTAGTTGAAACAGTGTGCTAGAAACGCGTGTCAATGCTCGTTGCATGTAGCATCTCGGAAAGAACACTCTAACAGCAATTGAGTGTCACAAAAATTGGGAGCCTGAGATACATCGCATGCAACAAAGTCCATATATCGATCACATAGAGATCATGATCTTGAAGTGTCGAAGAAAGTCAACGAATTACGGCAGGGGACATGTTACCAATCAGTGTTCCGATACATTTTTACAGGACACTCGGCTCTGCTTCACACTGCCAAAAATACATCGGAACTACTCCATCTGTGTTCCACCGTATGTTCACGGGATGACCCTCCTGTTGCCGCGCATCTACGAAAGTCTTAAAAAGGTCAAGTACAGATACAAGCTCGTTCTCGTCAATCCGGGATGGTGTATCCAAAGGCGTTGTCGCATTCAACTCGATCTCTTTTAATGCAGGCAGAAACTGCGAGGCAGATGTCCCATTACCCGGTCGTAAGATAGCTTCAACTTCCGGCTCTATTCCGCGGGCCACTCGGAGTATCTTCGCATTATGGAAGAGCGTAAAGAATGTACGCCATGAAGAAGGTTCGCCATAAATATTGTAAAATGGCATGACGGATGAGGGCTGAAAGGGCGATGCAAGGAAGACGTCTTGAACGGTCGCAAGTGGGATAGAGAACATATAACTCATCGAGTGTATCGACCGGATCGAACTTGCGACAATTCTGAAAGGTGGATCATCTTTTGAATGGGAATCTGTTCGCATGGAGAGGTGTATCCCCTTCATTGAGGCGTTTAATTGGGCGGAGAAAATACGCCTCGCTGTGGTATGGATGAACTTGGAGAACTGGGTGGTGGATGATGTTGATATGGGAAGATGCGGCGTGGAAAAACAGGAAATGCTGAGTTCCATCAGGGACGGAACCTTGAGGCCAGCAGTAAGCGCCCCCAATTGGGCAAAAGAGCCGGTGAGGCGGAAGGATGTCAACTTAGGGAGTAGAACATCTGTCTTCTCGCCAGAGTCTACGGGGTAGTCCCGCATGTTTAGCTCGAGGCGACGCAGGAAAGGCATGTCCTGTAGATGGCCGAGGAGAGGAGTATACAACGAATCTGAGTCAACACGAAAAAAGATTCTGTCGAGGCTCAAAGTGAGATCAACGACGGATGTCGTATGCGGAAGTATTTGGGATAAGAGTGTAGAGGTAAGGCCGGTGAATTTGAGACGTCGCAGGGGTGTCTGCGCCGAAAGGAATGATGGCTGGAAGTTCGATAATCCGCTACCGTTGCAGTAGAGCTCAAGGCTCTCCAGCGCTGTGAAAGGCTGGTCCATTGCCTCAAATAGCTTCTTGCTGTATTTGGACTTTGTTTTTGGGGGCGAGATGGCGATCCGACACACGCGATCGGGATATTGTAGAGCACCGATCACACAGTACAGTGTGGATCTACTCCAAAATTCAAATACAGAAGGAATGTCAATGACTCTCGGTAGGGGCGGGTGATTTAGGATCGAAATTGTTCTTCTACTGGCAGGTCTGCGCTCCGTGAAGAGGAGCCGTACTTGTAAACGACCGGGCGACGTGAGCACAACCTGTCGCCATTTTCGGCAGACGTGTGCAAGTGTGAACCAGCCCTTGTCGCTGTTCCAGACCCTCTCGTAGTTACGTTCAAGTTGGAATATCTGTCGACAGGAGTCGAATATCTCGAGGAGAACTTCGTAGGGGAGATAGTCGATTGTTGCACCTGGAAACCCTTGATCGTTGAGGTTATTTTGTCTTTCAAAAAATTGGTTGAGAATGTTTGGATCGCATGGCTCGATGTAACACGTACGACTGCTGAAGGAGCGCCCTGGTGGCAGCTCGTGTGAGCCTCATGATGTTGAGGATCAAGGGAAGATATACCCCTAATTTACCGTGACATATAACTCCGGAGGTCACGTTCTTACGCCTGGAACGAAAAGATAAAGTCCCGGCCCGGGCTGGAGGGTTGTGTCACCAAAGGTCAGGGCCACTCTTGCGATTTAGCGAAGTTCAAGAAAGTATGTGAGGCTCGTTTGTGATGTCAACTTTCTCACTCAGCCTAGGGACCGCGCAGACGGAAACTACACGTCAAGATACAAAAGCTTTCAACGCGGTTTATGGAGTTTGACCTTGTTGCGTCGACGCTTCTATT
>Ga0137397_10000938_pt1 | contig 20224 bp, 26 predicted proteins | sample czorhiz116metaG_FD_106658 | JGI IMG/M metagenome (GOLD analysis project Ga0137397, IMG submission 106658) | Vadose zone soil microbial communities from Angelo Coast Range Reserve, California, USA - czorhiz1.16 metaG | ecosystem: Environmental > Terrestrial > Soil > Vadose zone | place: USA... | reverse complement strand
CTTCATTGCCAGCTGAAAGAAGTTTCTCGATAATGCGGTGGTCAGCAGACAGAGCATGAGTTGCGACTGTCAGCCCTCAAACAGAGACCCGACATTAATATTATCACTACCCTTTGGGTATCACAGAGAAGCCCCTGGAGCACCTACGCGGGTCGCATCAAGTCGTTCCGTCGGCCACTTCCTTGACTTCTGGATAATTTACCCAGCTTCACCTCTCCTCGCACTGTCCTCGTTTTCAGCACAACGTCACTTTACTTTACTTTACGCCAGCGTCAGTGTCCACGACGGATCCCCCGATTCTGATCCCCCTTGCATTCTTTTGCTCACGCCAACGGTCCTGACTTTGCCCCCGTTTTGCCGAAGAGCGAGCACTGACATCGCCTTCCACGCGTCCACGACCGAGATGCCCGTATCGACTTTGACTTCATCCTGGATTGTCTGTGCGAATGGGGAACAATTCCGACCACCCCGGACGAACGCGATGGGCCAATGCATGCTGAGGCTTCAGGTCGAGGTAGGGGGTGGCCGAGTTGCGAAAAGCGTGGCGTCGAGCCGCCTCTCCGAGAGTCAACTTGCGGTGGGTGATGCGCAAGGTGCGCGACCCGTGGTCATTGGTTGTGCCCCTTCTTGGTTTCGGTACTCGTATGCGCAGTCAAAGTGGCGATACCCGGCTTCCGCTGCCCATACAACCTGCACAGCAGCCTGTGTCGGTCATCCAAGTATACATACACCTCTACACGGCGACGCGCGGCTTGTTCGACCTCGTGTGGTTTGGCGCGCCCATGATACGAGCCCAATTTTGCGGCATAGCTACACCGTATGACTGTTCACGGCAAGAAAGAGTCGGTTGTCAGCTGATATAATTTCATAGCAGCCTCGGTCTCCACGTTCATTGGATAAGATTGAAATGGGACTGGCCGTGAATCCGAGCGCTCTCTGAAGACAAATACGTGACGTGAATAAGGAAAGTGGTGATATCATCGGACCCACGGCCCGTCGACCACACGTGAATCAGCAGGCAGCGGTGTTTGGACATGAACATACATAGAAGGCTAGCGGTTGCGGTATCACATACATACGCTGTTATTTCTGGAATCAGTAAAAGAGGAAGAAATGTCTGGAAACGTGGGTGGAAGGCTTGTCGATATGACATGAAAGTCGATGAATGACTTTACAGAATCCGCGAAACAAGGGTTGCTTGATCAAAGAGCGGACTGAATGCAGAAAATGAAGAGAAGAGCAGCTCCCGGGCGTGTGGTTGTAATTTCAGCGTACAACTCGCAAAACTGGTCTGTGGAGAACGTTTCCTTCCTGACCTGGTGACATTGTGTTGAAAGTGACGAAGAAGGGGTACGGGGTGAGGATCGTGAGCCGGCGGGGAGGGTGATAGCTAGCCCAAAGTCTCGCAGCACAAAGTGAATCGATACTTCGTTCTGCACGACTCTGGGCTAGTGGTTATCAGCATCCCGTTGGCACGCTATAAAAGAGCTCTGTGAATCCACACGGAAGGTTGGGAGGTCGGGGAAAGACGGGAGGAGAGTGCGAGGATGCCATCCACCGACACCGATCGTACACCTCCTATTGCGGCCGTAAACCGGAGGCCGCATGGTAAACGTTAAGATTTTGCGCCAAATGTGCGATAATGCGATGTAGAAAAGGTGGGTTTGGGGAAGGTGTGAAACCGCGACATAATCTATGTGCCGCCCGCAATGTTCGCCGAGCGTCTGGTAAATAAATATCCATCCGAAACCGCGCGTTAGACGCGCACGTTCAACGCAGCATCGAGGAAGGGAAGGAAAAGGTAAAGTGATCGTGAGTCCCGGAGTGTAGCGATGCGTGCTGCGGGGGAACGTTCAGCGAACCGACGGGACGGGCGGGCGCTTGGAGAGGCCCCGCGCCGTACTCGCACCGTTGCGGTGCGCAAGCCGATAGGTCGAACGTGTTGAGAACGACGATTGCTCCCTCCGGAGCTGGCGCGTAGGTGTGTGCGTTTGGACTAGGTGATAGGGAGGAAATAGTGAAAAGGGTCACGGCGCAAACGAGAGGTTTTCAAGTTGCGGGTTCCCATTTTGTTTGGTAGATAAGTCGGCTAAAAGAACGGGTTGCGTAACGCCCCGAGGCAAATGTTACGCATATACGAACAAGGGAAAAAAAAAAAGGCGCCTGGCACGGCGGCGGAAATTATGAAGGGCTCGGCTCGGCCCATATATCACAGTTCGGTGAGCGCAACGCGAGATCCAAAGAGTGTTGTCACATCTAATGCTCTCGCAGAGATCATGGGGTCTGATAAAGGCGCAGGTTCACTGATCACATGGATACGGAGAAGCCCGGGTGGTGAGTTGGCTGACGACATGTGTGTTTTGTCCGTGATATCCGTATTGTGTCATGAGCCACGTGCTCGAGTAAGAAACGGAGAGAGAACTAGAGACTGACACGACTGACACGACCGAATTGGGATGAATGGGGCCACAACAGCCGTGTCGTAAGTTGTCCTGTCGTGTCCTTGGATCAGAATGAGCATCAACAACGGGTTGCACAGCGATTATTAACTCGATCTCGAATGTGACCAGCCATGCAAAGGCGGACTCGGAGCGCTCAAGGTCAAGGCTCACAGGGCCTAGACGACCTGCCTCGTTCACCCCTCGTGCACACGGCCTCTCCCACTCCCAACGGGCCACTCTCCTCAAAGTCACCTCCTCTCCCTGTCCGTTCCCCGCTTCGTCCGCCCGCTCGCTCTCTAGTCCCCACAAAGGACGCCCACACCCACACACAACACAACAACATGCCGACCCCCATCCTCCGTATGTCCTCCTCCACATCCTTCTCCATCGACACCCTCGTCGACACACATCCGACCACAAACATCATCATCGATGGTGCCTTTCTCAACGACAAACCAAGGCCCCCTCCATTCCTCTCCATGCCCCGAACTCCCTCTCCCGACAAACCCCTCCCGATTACCCCTTTGTCCCCCTCATCCCCAAACTTCACGGACGACAGCACCCTCGACAGCCCCTCCATCCGCGACCCAACAGACTCTCCTCCGCCCTCCGCCACCGGCCCTCCGAAAGTTCTCTCAACGGGGCTCACCAAGCGAACCCATGCCCTCCTCGAGCTCATCGAGTCCGAGCGCGCCTATGCCTCCGACCTCGCCCTCATTCGCGACATCCACCTCCCCGTTGCCCTCGGTACGTGTTTTCTTTTTCTTTTCCCATCGCTTTGTTTCTTCTTCCACAAACACTCCTCGTTTCTCACTTACGTCCCTCAGGCAACGAACCCCCAATCCCAACGCCCCCTGAGTCATCCTCCTCATCCATCCGTACCCTCTCCACCGCTTCCGGCTCATCCACCACGTTACTCGGTCCTCCTATGACACGCGACGATGTCCGGGTCATCTTTAGTAACATCCCCGAGCTAGCCGAGTTCTCTGACGACTTCGTCACTCGCCTCGAGTTTGCACTCGGTAACGTCCTCCCAAACGGGGAGGGCGAGGACAGGGTTGGGGCTCTCTTCATCGATATGGTACGCTGACGTTCTGTTCACCCTAACTTACTTTCCTTTCCGTCGGCTAATGATTTCAAGATTCCTCGCATGGAACTGCCGTACATGCATTATATCACCCGTCATCCAGCCTCCTTGACACATCTCAATTCGCTCCCCCAAACCCCTGCGCTTGCCGCCTATCATGCCACCACACGCACCCTTGCCCAGCAACTCTCGCACGCCTGGGACCTTCCATCGCTTCTCATTAAACCCGTTCAACGCTTACTCAAGTATGCACTTTTATTACATGCTATCATCGAAGCCACCCCCGATTCCCACGGCGACAAGGAGAACCTTCGCCGTGCCAAGTCTATGGTCGAGGCCGTCTCCCATGCCGTCAATGAGGGTCAACGGCGGCGTGAGATCGTCAAAGAGGCGTTTGCTGCCGGAAAACCCGCAGAGTTGCTCAAAAAGAAGGGTCTCGGAATCGTCGGGCGCGTCCGCACCGGTGTTGCCACTCCCACTCCAAGAAGCATATCTCGGACCGACAGCGAAGAAACGGAACGCGTCGCGAGGATGGGACGCGACATGTCTCGCATCGATGAGTTTATTCAGAAATTCGCCAAAGAGGCCGTCGACTGGGTCAAGTCCGTACAGGTTATCATGTCCGTCTTGCGCCTGTGGGCCGAGGGCTTCGGACGTGTGATCGGTCTCGGTCCTGACGTCACCTCCGAAGCATATGATGCTTTCTTGGTCGTCGTCGACAAACAGCTCAAAGCGCTTTGCCTTGACCTCGAAGTTCTTGTCCACGACCAGCTCTTACCCCAACTTCGTCAGCTACTCGACACCATCAAACGCCCAGTCCTGCTCCTCGAGACCCTCCATGCTCTCGAACCCCACCATTACACCCTTCTGCAACACAACCCTGCCAAAGGCCGGCCACCGGCTCCGCTAAATGAAGCTTCGATCGCATACGTCGCGCTACGCGCCCAGCTTTGCACCGAGCTGCCTCTCTACCTTTCCCTCCTCCACAGGGGTGTGACGTTATGCATGGGCCAGCTGGTCAAATGGCAGGCACGCCTGTGGCGCGACGTTCGCACGCGTTGGAGCGACCTGTGGGATGCATTACGTGTCGAGGGAGAAATGAACGCGGGAAGCGAGGAGACCGGGCGCGTCTGGCGAGCCCGATGGGAAGAGGCCGCGACCGACCTCCAAGCCCTCAACATCATTCATCTCGAAAAGTCGACACCCCGCTTGAAACAGTCTCGCACGTCACCGCCATCCCCGACGCGGGTAGGCACTGTCAATCCTGTTACGGGATCATCACTCGAAACAATTCGCTCGGTACCGTCAGATACGCCATCGATAGTCGACTCCGCGGCCTCTGCACGCCGGAAACGCAGTTTCACGTCGAGCGCCGCCGCCACACACCGTCTGGGACGTCGACCGTCGACAGAGAGCCTACACTCGATCCGCTCCGCCAGGTCATCGTCGGGACACGGGCACTATGCCGATGCGCCAGAGCCCGCATCCTCACCCCCACGCCACCCTATGCCGCGGCGGCAGAGCATGCCCATGTCCCTGCACCAGTCTCCGTCACAGGGCAAGCTGCTGGAAAAATTCGGGCGCGACGGACGAGAGAGAGAAAGGGATCGCGAGGAGGAACAGAGCGCGCGGGGGGACGCGACGAACGGCAAGCAGACTCTTGCCGGCTCGCTGCTCCCCTCTTTACCACGGCGGAACGTGGGCCCGCGGCATCCGCGGCCGTCGGACGCCGCCCATCACCACCATCACCACCAACAACCGCCGTCGCCTCACGGCGGGCACCGGCACCACCCACATCCACATCCACACCCGCCGATGCCACCCGCGCCGCAGCTGACAGTGAGCTCGCGGTGGTACCGCGCGCCGGCGCTGTACACGTGTCGGGTGGTCCACGAGTGCGATCCGCCCGAGGGCGTGGAGTACTACGGCCTGCCGTTCTTCAAGCTGTTCCTCGATGACGTGTATCACGTGCTCAAGGAGGCCGGTCACCCGTCACGGCACCGCGACTTGCCGTTGCTCGTGGACGAGGGCGAGGATTGCTTGCTGCTCGCGCGCGACGAGAGCGGCGAGTTGGGATGGTTGCTCGCGAGCTTCTTGTTCCCTGTGGATTGAAAAAAATTACCGGACAACTCGCGTTTTGCTTTCTCTCTCTACTAATCTTGCAGACCGTCCACGCGTCACACACACACACACACACACACACACACACACACACACACACCCTTTGATTTTTTTTTTCTGTGTCCCCTTTTTCTCTCACCCCTGTGCAATATAACTGACAATATGCTGAACCTCCCCACCCCACCCACCCCACCTACGCTTCCACGGATACCGATCTATATCTTCCCCCGTTTATGTCGTCTGGTTTTTAGAAGTTGCAAGTATATCAGTCAATGTTTGTACTTTTTCCTCCCCGCTTTTTTTTTGTATGTTACATGCTGGGCCCCCGTTGGGCAATCCGAGAGACGTTGAATACTTCTCCTCTGTGCCGTGCTCGCTGTCTCAGGGAAAATTTGCGCATCATCGTTGGGTCTGTGGATGCGATGCCATGAGGACTGAGCCGACTGACTGACTGACTGACTGACTGACTGACTTGGTCCGATGTTGAATCTACTAGATACGGCGCATCTCCTTCAACTTGTCGTGGTCTGGGCCTCACGTCAAGGTAGTACAGGGTTGTGGTATGCAATACTGTCAAACTTTTGAAATTTATTCAGACGCCAGTTGAGGGCTTCTGACCCTGCATACAAACCAAACCTCATGGATAATTGTCAGTATTAAATACACGAAAAAAAGTAAATAAATAAAAATATTGTAAAAGGTGCATTTTAATTTCATCAGATGCCTCGAGTCAACTAAAGTCATTTGAAACAATTGTTAGCCTCCACTCTACCCAACTGTGCCAACTTGAAATTGCCGCGTAGTGGGGAACCCACTGCTCTACTGTAGTAGGAGCCTTTTTTTTAAAGCAAAACAGTACTACTCAGGCTCCGAGTCAGGCTTATACTAGCTAGTAATTGGGTCAGATCTACATCCATGTCGGTGCAAACCCCACATCACATCCGCTTTGCGTGAGATCTGTGTTCATTTTTGGGCAAAAGATCCTTTTCAAGCAGCTCATGATCACGGTGCGCGTTTTACATTACATTACTAGTATAGTACAAGCACAAGTACATGAGCGGCCCCGCGTTGACTTCCCCCCCTAAAAAAAAAAAACAGTCGGTCTCGGCTCCTCCGCCCCCAACTCACCGATGATCGAGGGTGCGGGGGCGGGGCTACTATCATACCGTGACAGTACTGGGGCCGTAGTATGATTGATATGCGGGGAAAGAGGGGGCAATCGATATCATGGTCGAAGTGGCAATCCATTTACCGTGACAGGGCCATCAACCATTTTTCCCCAGCCCCCTTGAACCTTGTCGTGGATATACTTATATACTGTATATCGGATGGCACAGCTCGGGCCCAGGCCCCTGACATACTGTAGCTCTTCGGGTTTCTGACCATGCACTGTACTGTATGTGCCAATGGGGGGAGGGACTTCAGTCAAAAGGTTTTGCTGACAGACTGGCATGGCGGCCCCCTCCCTCACACTGGCACCCTCGCAACGGAGTGACATGACAAGTTACTTCAATGGTACTGTAAGTAGAAAAAAGGCGCCCCTGGCATCTACGTTATCTCGACATCACCGCGCGGAGGGTTGTGTACTGCAGCGTACATTTTGACGCTGGAGAAGAGGCATGACATTTATACAGCCTTGTACCTGGGACCTGGCAAGTGACTCAGTTCCCGCGCGTCCTCGAGTCGCAAACCGAGCACGGCGCTACGCCCAGCCCTGAAAGTTGCCCTGAAACAATGTATACAAATATATTTGCCAGTTGCCACCTCAGAAGGTGCGATTAAAACAAGACAAGACAACGCACAAGTAGGTCATGAGGTTCGTATGTATCCCCAATAAAGATCTCATACCTGGCATCACAAGTTATCTGTACCAACCCGTGATACAGATGTACAACCAACACAAAGCCAGTCCATTGTCCATTATCTACAGTCGTAAAGCCAGAGTCCAGATCCAGACCCCTCACCTTAGATCTCCGGTTCCGGTGGCTCGTGCTCGCTTGGATCCATCTCTCGGCCATCTTTGTCGAGGGGCCAAAACGTGTTCCTGAATACGCACGTCGGATCGTACTTTTTCTTGAGCGCGACCAGGCGCTCCCAGTTCTCGCCAAAGGAGGCGGCTACGCGCGTGGGGACCTCGTGCCGTCCAAGGAACTGCACGTTGTACCACTACACATGAGGATTCTTTGAATCTGTGTCATGGGAAGAAAGCTTACCGAAGGGAAGGCGCCACCGCACGCCACCGGCTTCATCGTCTCTCGGAGCCACTGTGACACACAAGAGAGGAAGGGAAAGGGAAAGTCATAGTTAGCGGGACACTCGGGCGTGGGTGGAGAGCATCTTACGTCTTCGGCGCTAGAGACACAGCGTGGGTCATCGACGCCCATTTCCCACTGGTGCAGAGCCGCGATGGTGAATGCGGCCTCGCGCTGCGCCTTGGGAATGCATGTCCCTTCAGAATCGGCGATGGCGCCGCCCGCAAGTTCAAAGAGCCACGCTGACGCACATCGCTCACATCTCAGCACCTTGTTTTTGCGGATGGAAAGGGGGGAAAGGGAGACTCACTACACCCGACAGGTGTGTCCGCGAATTCGAGCACGGTCTTGCTAATCGCCTCATCTGGGAGGGAACTGATGAGCGCAGAGCGGATGAACCACTGGTTTCCGCGCTTGCCACGCAGAACCTGCGCGACGCTGTCCTGTTGGCTCAGGAACGTCTTCTCGTGCACCTCGTTGAGCAAACAGCGTTCGCCTGTCCACGAACTGAGAGCCTGAAGATATATGAGGCCCTCCTCCTTCGGTCCGACGTAGCATATCTGGATCACGACCAGCGAGTCCTTGTCTGCAGGGCCAGCGGTAAGGAGGACGTTTGCGTAAAGCTCGCGCGGTGCGCCCTTCACACAATCACGGAAGTGTCGTAGAAGAGAGGGCGCCGTCGCGCGGTGGAAGCGGCTTCTCACGGGGAAGCCGTCAAAGATCGAAAATCTCACAGACAGATGAGGAGAAAGACGCACTATATCAGGTTTCCTGCGAAGACGACGGGCACTGGATACGCGCGTGCTTTGAAGCGAGTTGCAATGCAGAGTGCCGGGCCACCACCGCGCAAACCCCACCAGAGATCTAGACCTTCCTAGTCAGCGCACGCTCCTCGCGTAACGGCGGAGAACGGGAGGACAAGCTTACCCGGATACTCCTTCTCGTTTACGATTATAATCGATCCGTTTGCCAGGACAACTTCCGCTTCTACCAAATTATCAATACTCAGGCCATGCAACCTGCTCAAAAAGCCAAAACCGCCGAGAAGCATCACGGAAGCGCCCACAGGGTGAGCCGAACTATCACAACCAATCCGCGGCAGAAGAAAAGAAGAGGGAAAAATAGAATCAGACGGGATGCGCTACTAGAGTACGTCGGAGAAGGTACACGCACAATGGAACGTGATATGGCACAACGCCATCGCCCAGAGGATGGGACGCCGTGAATAGGTCGACGTCCTTCTGCTTTGCGCCCGCGCCAAAGGAAACATAGGCATGCGTGTGGGGAGGCACGGGCCTCGTCAGATGTGATGGCACATTCTCGGAAAAAAGCGGATGCGCTAACAATGCCGCGTCAGAGCCCCATGAGGTGGTGCTCAACGCGAGCGGAGTGGGCAGCGATACTCCCGACATGGGCGGCTCGGCATTGTCCATATATGCGAACGGGTCTGGGCGGGTGGGGGCTGTCTCGAAGGTTTCCGTCCACGCGAACGGCGAGCCCGCGAGCCCCGCAGATACGGCGGAGTCTGGGTGCGACGTCCCCGACGTCGCCGGGGTCGTAGCAAGGGTTGACCAACCGAGTGCAGGCGCGGAAGAAAGCGGGCTGGTTCCGCTGCCGCTGCCGAAGCGAGTGGCGGAGCTCAAGGAAGAACTATCGGGGAGCGCCTCTCCAACAGGGGGGACCGCAGAGACCGTAAACACGCTGCCATCGACGCCGAGACTTCCACGGTTGAGCGGCAGACGACGGGGTTCCTCGTCAAAACTATCAGGCAGCATTGCAGGCCCGTGCAAAAAGCTTGCAACTGCGACGGATGCGGTACTGTACAACCATGCGAGGGGCAAGGCCTCAGCGCTCAGCGCGGGTTGCTCGGCCAGGCCTTCAAAGAAGTGCTTCCGTGAAGCGAGACCAGACAAGTCCGGTACGGGTTCGCCGACACGTGCTTTGCCCTTGCTAATGGACATGGCGGTATCGCGGAGGCTGGTGTACCCATCGCCTTCTCGCTGCGGCGGTTCGATATCGATGTCTTGTATGTTGGATAGGTCGATGACAATGTCGCCATTGATCGCCCAACCACCTGTGCCATACCCGCCGGCCTTGATGGACGGCGACAGTCCGTGTGTATTACAGAATTTGATTACTCTGCAAAAATGTCGGCGGGGGCATAATTGCAAGGCAATAAGAATTCGTACTGTGAGACATCCTGTGCGTCGAGGGGAAGTACGACGGCCTTTGAGGTGTTCAGAACGTTCCCATTGAACAGGCGTGTGTGCTCTTGGAACCTAAGTGGGGACCAGAGGAAATAAGAACAATAATCCAAGGGATGGGGGCTTGTGGATAACATACTGGGATTCACCACGGGGGTAAACCTCCCCGCGGACAGTTGCAGTGAGCTCGTCGAAGAGAGCTTGGGCGAGCGTAGGTAAGGCGGTCGCTGTCGTTCTGTTGTGGGGCTGATCGTTGGGCTGCATTGAAGTAATATTGCTCGACAGTGAGTGATAGGACGCATTGCGGTCTGCCTCTTATATGCCGCCGGCGCACCCCCTCAATGCCGCAAAATCGAGTTCTCCGTGGAGCGGCCTCGACCAAGACCAAGGGTCTGGCTTTTCTTGACAACCATTTCTGTAATGGAATGGTGGTGCCTCTCCAAGCAATCACTGGGAACGCCCGACTATGCCATAAGAGCGACGCAAAAGGGAGTGGCGCAAAGCCCCCTGGCCCGGAAAGGACAGGACGACTCCACTGGAAAAGACGCTGAAAACCCGCAAGATGGGACAGCACCCAAGCGCGGAGCTCTGACGAAAGAAAAGAAAGGCGCTGGAAATGGGACGTAAACGGGGTGGTGTGATATGTGGGTATATGTGGGTCATTGACGTGTATCAAGACACAAAGTACAGCCAGGCAGGGTCAACCGGAGGAGCACGCGTGCGTCATCCCCGGCTCATGGAAGGAGCGGCGACATGATCTGAGAAAGACGAAGAGCCGCCAAAAGGTTTTGCAAATAAAGCGATTTCTCGCGCGGTCACGGATTGCACAGCCAGCGCAACTTGGGCAGAGTAAAGCGAGCCGCGACACAAAGCGCGCCATAATTATAATTATGTAATTAGCATAGTTAGTGCCTAGTTCTGATGTCATCTAGATTCACTATGAGATCATCATGTTCACTCCCATTATCGCCCGCTTCCACTGGCAAACGTATCTTCTCCGTTCGATTCTGACGATCCAGCAGTTGCAAATAATATGATAACATAACAATACAAGACATTTTCGTTTCTTACCAGCTTTTTCTGGTTATATAGTCGCAGTTCTCCCACAATGCACACTACCCATTCTGGACAGACAAACTGCATCTTTCACCTTTTCTTGGATGCTGTTGCCTTCGGAGCAGGTGGCCTATCATCGTCAATGGCAGCGTCAATAGTGATGATCGCCACTGGGGTGATTCTCCTCTCGGCTACGCTCTGGGCCACTGCAGTTATTGTGCTCCCCGCCGCCACGATCCCCATGATTGCCTGGATTCCCACAACAATGCCGCCTTGGTACATGGAAATGATACGGATATTCAAAGATTCAGCGCCTGACGAAACGCAAAGCAGAACCATTGAACTTACCTGCGATGGGGCCAGCTGGCCCAAGGGCAAGGAGGACTGGCGCCGCGATGGGCGCCACCATCACGCTTACTATGGAACATACAACTTGAGAAGCCACGTCTGTGTGAAGCGGTGAGCGTCCGATGCGAAGCTGGCATCGGGCTTGCTGTGTATAGCGCGCGGGATCCAATAGACTTATTTCCCATTGCGTTGATGCAAATTTTGTGTTTTGTGCCGAGAGCGTTTCTTGAGCTAGCGTATGAGACTCGGAGGGGGTATAGCGAGACAGCTGGTGCCGCCGGTATACTGTATGGACAACGGAACACCTCGGTCTAGGGACAGGTATATCGCTCTGTCCGCGTACTGAACCCAATCGGCCCCAACATAGTTCCGATGCCAAGAGAGGGTTACACTGACGCCACCGCCACGAAACAGAGATCGAAAAGAAAGACGAAAGGTCGGCCGACTTGCAGAAAAAAGCCAGGCAGAGGTCTCCTGTGTGCGCAAGAGATAAGACTAGTACTGCGTAAGAGGAAGAGATTGACATGAAGCAGAAGAGGTCATCCCAAAGAGAAGAACGTGTGACGCGCTGGAAAGGAAGGGGGAGCTACGTGCGCCATCTTGCTGGTTTAGTAGCCTGCTTGTCAAAACGGCGCGATTTCTGTCCAGCAGGAAGCTAAATCGATCGCTCTTGGATATTACACACCGCCACACTAACTCCCTTTTCCGAGTCTTCACACTGGACTGGAGACCGAGTTAATACAATAGTTGCGACAAAGGGGCTGGGAACGACGACTCAGGCAATCTCCGTTATTTACTTTACTAACCCACCAGCGACGATCGCGCAGAAGACCGTCCTTCTTTGATTGAATTGACAAACCCCCGAATTCAGACTGCAGCTGCGAAGGGGAGGACTTTTCCGGCGATGCCTGCGACGACGGCTACTGCTCCTACACCCGCCGCGCCAACAGCCGAAGCAGCAGTTGCGCCCATGCTGACGACACCGGCACCAGCGGACGTGGCACCAGCCGCAGCACCAGCCATGCCCGCGATGCCAGCCCCGACGGCCGTGACAGCGGCGGGAACTCCCCCGCCCATGACTGCACTTTGCGCCGTTGCGAACAGACTCCCAGCGACGACGTTGCCGATGCTAGATTGAATCCCGGCTGCTACCGAGCCTGTGGTTGACCCGAGAAATCGGTTATCGCATCAATTATGCTAGTGCCATTGGAGATGGGAACTTACCGGCGACGGGCCCAGCAGCGCTGAAGCCAACCACGCCCAGACCAGCAGAGACTACGACAGGTGTTAAGACGACCCCGACGACCCCTGCAGTAAGACCCATGGCCAGAGGCATCAAGGCTAAGTGGGACAAAACGGTTGAGAACTAAGTCCATTTAAAAGGAGTACTGGTAGGTGGGGCGCCGTGTGGCTCCACTACTCACCAATCATTATTTGGATTTGGATTTGAGAGCAAGAGAGATATGACAAGTGTATGTGTATAAGGAAGGACGATGTTGGACTTTCTTTCGGGCGTCTCTTCCACTTGCCAACATAACTCGATCCTGGTAAAAACCTTGGAATAAACCGGAATTTACTATTACGACGATTAAATTTGGCCAAAATTTATCCCAAAATAAAATCTTAAAGATTATATAATCGATTGTTCATTTCATTGAGGTCACGTGTTGTCTCCCTGTGCTCCGAGGCCACTTTCCCGAGAAGTAAAATGTATGGTACAGTATCTTGAGTGCGAGACAACGGGTGAGGGGAAAGCGGAGGAGCAAGGCATTACAGTGATTGCGAGGGCTGGTAACGACGACTTGGGCAATCTCCGTTATTCACTTGACTAACCCACTGGCACCAGCGACGATGACGCAGAAGACGGTTCTTTCTATGACTGGATTGACAAACCCCGAATTCAGAGAGCTGCAGCTGCGATGGTGGCGCCTACACCTGCAATGCCTGCCACGATCGCCGTGACAACGGCGGAGATTGCTCCGCCCATTGCTACGCTCGGTGCCACGGCGAACACGCTCCCGGCTGCGACACTACCAATGCCAGCTTGTATCCCGGCTGCCATCGAGCCTAATGAATCCGAGGGTTTGTGTGTCGCGTCACCGTTCCAGTAGTGCCAGTGGTGAAGGGAACTCACCGGCGATGGGCCCATTATGCCCAGGCCAAGCGGGACAAAGGCGAGTGATAATAAGGCGTCGACGGCGGCGCCAACGACCCCCACGACCGCACGTCGCAATACTAAAATGCGTGAAAAGCATTGAGAACTACACGAATAGTATGTGGGCGCCAGCGTAGCTCCGTAGCTCCGTTGCTCACAAGTCGATTTTACTTTGAGTTTGGAGAGAAAGCGGGAGAGAGATGAGGGCAAGCGGAAGCAACGTAGGACCATGGTGAGGAGGATATCCAAGTGGAAAATATGAAGAGATTTAGGTTGAGGGTAGCAGGAGAGAGAAGTACTAGCACTGTACTTGAAGGGCCCATGAATAGCCTCGATTTCTTTTTAAACCACACATACTCGAGAGGAAGCCCAAGCACCATACCCCCCAAAAAACCTTCTTGTCGGAGCGGCAAAGTTGATTAGATGTCTGTTGGAAGAGAGGAGCGGAAGCCTGTCACGGATCCAGAGAAACCATCCGGAGACATTCGACATCCGAGTAATAGGACAAGTTCCGACGAGGGTCTTCGTTGTTGACGATGATCGAGCTCTGTGCAGTAGACCAAGGGAGTCCTACAACTATAGTACTGCACATCGGGTAGAGAGAGAACACGGCGACTTGACGTCCAATCTCGTGTCCTGTAACTCCTGTTGACTTACGAGTGAGTCCAGACTTGGTCTTTGATAGTACTCTGACCAGAATATTCCCACATTACCTCTGTGGCACCCTTGGAAGATGTGCGGATGCGACAGTGTATCATTGTGTAGTTGGTGTTGTCTGTAGAATAAGTCACGGTGTAGAGTAAGCGTAACAGATTGCTGATACGCGATGGTCATCAGTACGACACCGGTTGCTGCCTGCAGTAGCAAAGCCCAGATGAAAGAGCACCCGAACCTACAGGTACCCCAGATAGATAGTTAGCACGCGACGCATGCCCCTGAGTGTCGCTGCATCCTTAATTGCAGCTTTTTCTTGTGCGGAGCCCCAGGGATACCCTAAAACGTTCCATCATGATGCTGCGTGGGCAAGGATGTGGCATCCGAATCCGAGTCCTCTGCCGTCGAGCTTTGCTTTGTCATGACTGTCCACAACCAAGATAGTCGCAATGATAATGATATCCCTACCTGACTGCACTTGTGTAGTAAGCATTCCAGAGTCAGTCACCGAACGAGAAACGACGGCGACGAGATGGGCGGAGTGGTCAGAATTTGCCACTTTTTCCCATATAGCGGTACGCTCTTGTCGACAAGTTCCAGGATCACTTCTTTGTACTTGTACCCGTCATTGTTTCCCGAAAGGACGCGAGAGACCAAAGACTAACGAACCTTTGAGAGACGGACCTCAATCGGGGATAATGCCAAGCAAGCTGACAAACACATCCGGGTTATGAGTTTTTCGCGACTTGATTGTGATCGCTCGACAGGAAGTCTGATAGCGAGAACATATAGAAATACAGAAAACAAGCCTGGGTTCAGATATTTGGAGAAACAGCAGTGGTGCCTAATAGAAATCCTTCCGCGTAATGTTTGCGACGGCGCCAAAACCTGTACCCACAGCCGAGGCAGCGACTGAGCCCATGGAAAGAACACTGGGCCCAACGCTGACCGCAGCTGCCGCCGTTACGCCCGTGATGCCAGCGCCAGCAGCCGTGACAGCGAGGGGTACAGCGCCACCCATGGCAATGCTTTGGGCCGTCGCGAACAGGCTCCCAGCTATAACATTCCCGATCCCAGCTTGTATTCCAGCAGCCGCAGTCCCTGATAGAGAAATCCAATCAATTTATGACGACTACTTTGGTTTTGTTGTGCTGCTGGTGCAGTGGGTCGATGAAGGGACTTGGACATGACTTACCGACGACGGGACCTGCAGCGCCAAAGCCAAGCAGGGACAGGCCTGCGGGAGCCAAGATAGGTGTCAAGGCAGCACCAATAGCTGCTCCGCCGATGCCCACAGCCAGAGGGAGCATATCTAAGCGTAACAAGGCCTTCAACAAAAAAAAACACATTTTTAGATGTTGATTGGGGTGGGTAGCTCACATCCTGAGTCCAGCATGATTGGAAACCGAGAGAACCTTCTAGGATAGTATCAATGAGAAGTGCTTCGAGAGTGGTATGGTACGAGGATTGGAGGCGAGACAAGCTTGAGGAGTTGTTGTTAAAGGGGAAGAACGGTGCCACTGCCAGCTTGTGGCGACGCCTCGCGGCTGCCTCACGCACTAGTTACAAGACAACACGTGACCGAGTTTCCCTTGTTTCTGTGGGAGGCTTGAGTACAGTGGTGAATGGCCATTGCTGTATTTCAGAGTGTTAACCACGGAAGCCATTTGAAGAAGCCTGTCCGAGTCCTGAGTGATCAAAAAACACAAGTACCGTAACTGAGTTGGTGTCTCGGCTCGACGAGTAAGCACGATTGGCGGTCCAGCCGGTCCGGGCCCAAGGTCACCCGGATCTCGCCTTCTCTTTGTGCGATGCGATTGTACTGTGTCCGCCCTCGAACAGTATTCAATGGTTTCATTCGATTACCCGCTCGCTTTGGTACCATAAGAATACATTCCGTCATCCCGAAATTCCTTTTCTCTCTGCTGTTCTCATCTGAGGTCGCGGTGCCGCAAGAGGAAGAGACATGACCGGACATGTAGCAGCGCAGAGAAGAAAACAGCAAAGGGGTTGAGCAGACGCATAAATAAGGTCGGGGCTGGACTTGAAGGAGACCCGTAGCAGCTACGTGCGGCCGTTCTTTTTATATTTTTGCTTATTTATCGAATCCCCTCCTCCATGCCACGTCGAGCCCTCACTTCCCGAGTTGCATAGAATTTGGTTCCGATCTGAGAAATCAGATACAAGAGAGCATGACAATGGTAAAAACGAACAGGAAATACGACTCGTGTGGTCCTCGGTCGTTTTCGTACTGACGATCACAGACGACGGTCCTATCCTCTGAATCGTCTTTTGATTCCCTGATGTCAATGATTCTGGAAGCATAGCCTATCCCTGCGTTTGCATGTGCAGCAACTGTTGGGCCCAGCTGAGCAGCAGCCGTGGCCAACGTGGCGCCAGTTACGTCTCAACTGTAGCTACGCCTGCATCCAGATTCACATCCGCCTCACCAACATCCACACCAGCTGCACCAGCGTCGACACCAGCTGCACCAGCACCCACGCCAGTTGTGCTAGAATCAACACCAGCTGCGCCAGCGACCATATAAAGCGCACCAGGATCCGCAGCAGCAGCGCCAGAATCCGCAGCAGCAGCACAGATATTCGCAGCGCTACGCTGGCACCCACAAGAGCTGCACCAGGATCCGCAGCAGCTACGCCAGCATCTGCACCGGCTTCGCTAGCATCTGCACCAGCCTCGCCGACATCCATTCCAGCTGCTGCCGCATCCGCACTAGCTTCCCCTGCATCACCATTACCCACACCAGCCATAGCTACAGCTGCGGCGCCAACTCCTGCGCCGAATGCCGTGACAACAGCAGGGATTACTCCTCCAAAAGCGCCGCCGATGCTTGTTCGCAGAGTGGCTGCTATCGAGCCTTGAAGCAACGAGAGATTAGATGCTACATCATCAATCGATCGGCGGGGGGACCTTACCAGCTACGGGTCCGACAACGTTGGAACCAACCGCGCCGAGAGCAGTGAGTACGACGGGTGCCAAGAGGCCACCGACAGTTGCGCCAGCGGCGCAGACGGCAGCACGTTTCCCTAATTGCCAGAAATCATTGAGCACGGGTACCTTCAAATGGAACCCGAGAAGGCAAGCGCCGTTTCGATCACTCACAACTCATTGGAGGGGAGGAGGAAGATGAAAGGTGGGGAAGACGAAGGGCTCAGACCAAAGAGATTAGAGACCGGAGGAGAGCTTTGTTGAGGATGGCAGGAGAGAGGAGTGCCTCGCGTGGCTTTCAATTGCACCGGGCCATGGTGATATGGTCAAGGGCAAGTTCAAGCGCCGTGCTCACGAGACGCCTAGTTATGGTTGAATGGGAATAGATGAAACCCATCACTAATCCAGAGAATACTGTAACCTACCTGGTACTCATACAGCTGACTCAGCGTACGGTTGCTAGGTTTTGGCTGTAGAATATACCCAAATTTTCCTTTTCCGGGAACCCGTACAGTGTACGGTATCTGGGTGATTAACAGTATGTCCACATCTGTTGATGGCAATTATCGCAGTACAACTCAAATTCGGAGCAGCCGCAGCCTGAGAACTAGCCCCTGCGCACAATGCCGGGAAAAGTCAACGACGTTGCGGCATTGTGAGTTCATACATCTGAAAGCACATTAATCTCGCTGGAAGATAGCTATGGCCATAGCACACTTGGCAAGATAGTTCGGAGGTGGTTCATCGGAAGACCCCGGTCCTAGTAACGAGCAAATCTCAATATTAACATTCCTGATTGAACACAATTCGATCGCGATTTTCCCATCGGGAAATCTGATACAGAGAGGAAGAGCAAGACATGCAAAACTGAACATGGAGAACGACTCGGGTGACCCGGTTATTCTTTCACTACTGGCGGTCGCAGAAGGTTTGGCAGATAAACGAAGGAGACCCTAACAATCGGTTTTAAGCTTGCGTTTGGACGACTGGCCCGGTGGGATCATCACAGTGCGGTCCGTGCGGATGCCGGCAGATTCGCCTACTCCTGCGCTTACACTTGCGGCAACGGTTGGGCCCCGTCCTGACAACCCCAGCACCAGCCAACGTGGCGCCAGCCGCAATGCCCGCGTCAGCTGCAGCGGCACTCGCATCCGCCCCTGATGCAGCTTCACCTTCACCAGTTGCAGCCGCAGCGGCACTTGCCGCCTCACCTTCACCAGCTTCACCAGCATCTCCTGTGTCTTCGCCACCAAATGCGCCGCCGAATCCAGCACCTATCGCTCCGCCGATTGCTGAGACAAGAGCGGGTATTGGTCCGCCCATCGCTATGCTCTGGGCCACTGCGAACGCACTTCCGGCCGCGACGTTGCCGATGCCTGCTTGCATCCCGGCTGCTACTGTGCCTTAAAGTAGCAAGCGATTGATGCCACATCACTTCTGGATGAGTGAGGGTAAGCTTACCGGCTACGGGCCCGGCAGCGCTGAAGCCAATCAGGGCCAGTACTGGAGGGGCTAGGACAGGAGTCAAGAGGACGCCGACGGTTGCACCGACGCCGACCGCAGTAGGTCGCCCTTAGTACAAGAAAGCATTGAGTACGGATCCCCTTGAACGGACCACAAATAGGCAAGCACTAATGTGGCACTATTAACCACTCACAATTCATTGGAAGGTACAAGAGATATGACAAGGGGGGAAATGTAGAGCAGTTGGAGGATAGAGAGAAGGATGTTCGGGTGAAAAAAAGACCAGAAGCTGGAGGGATTGAAGGCTTGGTTGTCGTGAGGATCGCCTCGTGGGCTCGCACATAGCCCGGGTCAAGGGCAACCTCAATAAGTAGGCGGGCAGTAGGCGGGCGCCAATGTGGCACCATTGAATTACTAGGACCCCTGATAATGCCAGGTAGGGTCGGAGCCCGGTCCCCCACACCCTTTACCATAAAAGGAAAGAAGGTCGGGTACCGGATAAGGTCCGTCCACCCCTGTAAGGCTGTTTTTTCGGGCGAGGTCGGGTTCCCGGGTCCACCACTAAGACAGACCTCTGCAATCCTATCATGCTAGGTTGGGTTCTGGTCCACCACAGGTGCAGCAGCAGCTTGCAGTCACATACTCGCGTTGACACATTCATCTTGACCACTTCTTGACCGACAACCACTCCAAGTCCACAAGGCCTCCATGACACAACTGACACAACTGCACAGTTGCAGTACAGTAGTCGGATGGTATCACTTTCGCGACAATTGTGCAACCACGTCACCCTTGGAGCTCCATTGGTGTCTCGTGTGCATCACTTGTGCATATGTGTGCCGTCCGTGTGTGGCCTATGCTTGGGTTTTCTTGCAAGGACTGCACTGCTAGTCTGTCTACTGTCTGTCTCCACAATGAAGTACCTTCTATTTATTTGACACATGAGCTTTATGCAGGAAATCTTGCTTTCAATCCCCAGTCAATCCTCTTTTAAATTGACAACACAATGGCTACTACTCTCAGGCTCCCTCTTATTCCAGACTCAGATAGAATTGTGATTCACGACATTTCTGCTGACGAGGACCTCTCTTGTCACACTGCTGCCCCGCCCTCAGTGTCGGCGCATCTTCCTCCAGCCTCCCTTCCAGTACTGAAATTCCTCAAGTTCACATTCACTATGCTTCACATCACAGATGACTTCCAGGATATCAAGCCAGAGGAGCTCTTCTCAATGCATGAAGCCACACACACGTCTCTCGACTGTTTTCAACTCCAAGCCCCTTCCAGCGATTTCCTTGCCCGGCTGCGAGCATGCGCCGGTCAGGCCATGCAGGATGGAAGAATCTCAATACAGCACTGGGACAGGAAGGGTACATCAGCAAAACCAGAATTTCCTCATAGTAACTCATAGTATTTGTCAGCATCCATAGTGGTATAGTGTGTCATAGTAGGTCTATAGTTGGCCATAGTAAGTGAACATTTTGATAGCACTT
>Ga0137397_10000935_pt1 | contig 20286 bp, 28 predicted proteins | sample czorhiz116metaG_FD_106658 | JGI IMG/M metagenome (GOLD analysis project Ga0137397, IMG submission 106658) | Vadose zone soil microbial communities from Angelo Coast Range Reserve, California, USA - czorhiz1.16 metaG | ecosystem: Environmental > Terrestrial > Soil > Vadose zone | place: USA... | reverse complement strand
ATGAGACAGCACATAGTTCACAACTCGTTACAGACCGATACTGAATTATGAATTATACATTTCTCAAGCACAGTCTGTCAATTGGCATTTTGTTTCGAGAAGGATTTTAATTTGGATATCTATTTGGCGCGGTATATGGAATATATAAGGTATAAACAAAATGTCCAAGAGTCCGATACTAAAGTAACAAAATAATATGTGCGGCATTTTACGGTCATGAAACATCCAGGTCATGGACTATCGAGGCATAGCCATCACCGGCGCGCGCAGTGGTGCACTCAAAACATGGCACGCGCGGCGGAACAACGTGCGTGTACGTGATGACTCACGCACTGCGGACTGCTTCTCGCCACGGACTCGGAAGGCCACCGCAGTACGACGAGGAATGATGATAGACTTGACAATACCCTGGTCAACCAACGATCGATCGAGCTCACCAAGCGGAATCCCGAGCGCATGATAGACAGAGCGCATCTCCACCGTGCACTTGACGGGAAGCACGGGCGGTACGCTGGGTACGCCCGTCGACGCCGACGCCGACGACCACGAAAACCAGATGTCGCACGCGAGGAGTTGTAAGGCGCAGCGTGCGCAGCCGCTGGTGCACGGGGGCACGAAGGACTGGGCCGTGTGGGGGCAGAATTGTGGGAGGTAGGGCACACGCTCCGTGAGTGAGGCACGGCGCGCTAGGTCGTAGTAGGATGTGAACGTATAGGGCGACTTCGTCTTTTTTGTACGTGAGGGGTCGATGGGAGAGCGAGGGGTGGTAGGGGTCGACGGGGCCGCCTTGATGGCCGGCATGGGGGAAGACGCCTCTGAAGTTCTGGTGGTAGCGGGGGCGAAAGAGGATGCAGAAGGTGATGGGGGCACGACGACGCGGAGGGTCGGAGCGGAGCAATTGTTCGCACTATGTGATTCATGCACCCTGCTGCGCGGAGTATCGGTCGCTGATCGCGAAGAGGTATATGCTGATCCGCGCTGCTCTGCGAGCTGTCACGGCAAAATAATTCATCAGTATAAGAAAGACTCGGGACGGCTGTGGAAAGGAACCCACGATAGTCATCGAGGTCGCGCTTGGTACTGGTCCCCACCCACGCTCATATGCCTTAAGTTCCATAATTGCGTTCTACGAAGGAAAAAGAGGTTAGTCATCACAAGGTCGTCTGTCTTGGCCGAACGAGCGCGATGAGAAAGATACTCACGAGAAAGCCTCCCTCAGAGACGAATTGCTGCGCGACCGAGGCCATGGTAGAAGAGTTAGAGTTGATGCTTTTCGCGCTGGTTTTCATGGTGGTCGTAGGGCAAGTTTCTTTCGCTTCTTCTCGAGGGAACGCATGGCTCTAAGTAGCTTTCGTTGTCAGGGGCCCAGGGGCCTTCGAGCTCGAGGTCGGAGGCGCATTCATTGCTACACCGCTGACGCGTGATCACGAAATGGAGGCAGAGTCCTCTTTAGCCCCTTTATTTCACATGGCTGTGAAATTCCACGAATCGACAGGGATAAAGGATGGGACGGAAACCGGGACACTGAGCGCGAGGTAAAGATGGCAGTGGACAAAAAGGAGAACGCGGCGGGCCGGACGTCGGAGACATCGCTACCGGTGTTTCTCTTCAGTCCCTCGTCCGTGTTTGCCTTCCTCTTTGCATAGCGTTGAAAGCAAGACGTTGGGGAGAGGGGTGCAGCGGATCTGAATTCCATGAGCTTGAGAAAGCCACACCGGACGCCCCCTCCGCCCGAGGACCGAGTTGGGGGTTAGCAAGGGAGGGTTGTCTGTCACAATGCGGGGGCGGGGTCGACTTTCCTTGGCCGACGCCATAAGTCATGTGACCCTAGCTGCGTAACAGACTTCTGATTTTCATTGCTTTATCTCTACCGTAATCTGTTCAAGGCAGTTAAATAGTTGTATTCGTACACGAGGCAACGCACGGACCATCGCCCCAACCCTCTACTATCCTAGCATTTCCTCACGGCGGACCAACTACCCCTTCCAAAGTTCCAAGTTCATATTTCTTCGCCGCTCAGGCTTGTGATATGAGTGACCAGTCACGATCATCACATTTTCGAGTTCTTTTCGAGTCCGCCTTGCAGGATTACGAAAAGCAGACGGGAACGGTGCTTGCCAAACACCCACTCGCGGAGCAGCTCGAGAATTGCCACACTGTCGAATCTGTCACCGCTGTCCTTCAAGAACAAGCACAAGCTTTCGGTGAATTTCGAAGCGGCGACAGAAGAATTGTGACACCACTCAAGCGTGCTGTTTCTGTTCTACACGTACTATCTACCAGCAATACCCTGGGCGACGCTACCGGTCTGGTACGTTGCTACACGCAGATGTCTCCCGCATTTGTGACACTTCTTCTACAGGTGTTCCCACCTTCGAAGGCGATGTTTGCCGGATTTTCTATCCTTCTCTCCGTATGTGTCTCTCACAGCTCCTACGTGCATATCGTTGTAAGAAAACATATCAGACGGTCAGAGACGTCGGTGCAAGCTACGATGCATTGGTCGACTTGCTCGAGACGATCGAACGCTTTTTGAATCGTCTTAACATCTATACCACAATTCCTTCCACCGAAGCCATGGCCGAAGTTATCGTCAAATTTATGGTGGAGCTACTTTCCACCCTTGCCTTAGTGACTAAGCAGATAAAGCAGAAGCGACCAAGTGAGTCCATCCTCGCCGATATGCGACTCGACTGAACGCAACTTAGTGAAATTCATCAAGAAGCTTTTCAGAGAGAATGATGTCGAGGCAGTGTTACAAAGGCTAGATCGACTCACCCAGGATGAGGCTCGAACGACCGCGGCGCAGACTCTCGAGGTCGTCTACGGTCTCGCCCAGAATATGAGGGTGATTATAGACGGTGAGGAAACACAATCAGTTTGTTAACCACCAGTCATTTATCACCCTTCTGTCTAGATGGGAAGGCGTCGATCGACACTGTCCGGGATGCCCTCGGTACGTATTTGGTTTCAAGTTGTTGTATACGTAAGTCAGTGCCGTGTCTGATGGACAATAGAGCTGTTGCAGCAGATCGCGGGCGACCTAAACAGGTCAAAGCGTCAGTTGATCTCTTAAGCTCGTCATTGCTGACTAGAAACGCTGAGATTGTCTGATAGGCGACAAGTTACAACAAGATGTCCGAAATTGGCTCTCTCCCCCTGATCCATGGAGAAATCACAACTTCGCCTGCGAATCACGCCACGCCGGGACAGGGACGTGGTTTATCGAAGGCGATACCTTCTCAGAATGGAAATCGTCTGGACCAAGTTCCCTGCTGTGGATTAATGGGAAACGTTGGTTGTCCCCCAGTATTATCGCATTCGCAGCTGATGTTTATATATATATATTGTTTGTAGCGGGTGCAGGGAAAAGCGTCCTTACGTACGTCAACATGTCTCTATGTCGTTCTGAGAGCTTATGATGCTGGTCAGTTCCGCAATAATCCAGGAAATTGACGCCATTCGGAAATCTGGGCTCGCCTCACTGGCATTTTTTTATTGTGATTTCAGAGATGATCAGAAGAAGGACCGACGTGGGCTGCTCTCGTCGTTTCTAGTCCAGCTTTGCGATCAATCTGACGCCTACTATGACACACTTCACAAGTTCTACTTGGAACACTCTGATGGTTCGCGACATCCTAGCGACAATGCACTGGTCCGATGTTTAAAGGATATCCTGAAACGCCCAGGACAACCTCCCGTGTACCTGGTCGTGGATGCCCTCGACGAATGCCCAAGAGCATCTACTCTACCACCCCCCCGCGAGAAAATCCTAATGCTCGTGAAGGAGCTTACTGATTCACAAGTTCCGGGTCTACATATATGCGTCACTAGCCGACCCGAGGCGGACATCATGGCTATCCTCGGTGCATTGACCTTTCACACTGTCTCCTTGCATGACGAGAGCGGACAAATAGAGGATATCAACAACTACATCAGGTCCGTTGTTAACACGGGTTCAGGCATGCGAAGGTGGAGTGCAGAGGCCAAACAACTGGTCGTTGACGCCCTCACAAAAAAGGCCGACGGGATGTAAGGCATCAATATTCATATTCACGACTTGTGCTCACCTCAGCAATGTAGGTTCCGTTGGGCATATTGTCAGTTGGAGTACCTTTGCGACTGCGTCCCAGGACGTATTCGACATGCCCTGTCTGAATTGCCAGACACGCTCGACGAGACATATGAGCGGACGTTGCGAGGAATCAAAGAGGCAAACTGGGAAGTCGCCCACCGTCTCTTTCAATTTCTCACAGTGGCTTCCCGCCCCCTCCATGTCGAAGAACTTGCGGAGCTTCTCGCATTTGATTTCGAGGAAGGGCCGATTCCCAAATTCTGCGAGGATTGGCGCCTGGAAGATCCGGTAGAGGCGGTGCTGTCCACTTGCTCCAGTTTGCTTTTTGTTGTCAAGATGGACGATTCCAAAGTGATACAATTCTCCCATTTTTCTGTCAAAGAATTCTTAACATCTTCCCGCCTTGCCAAAACAAGTGACATCGTTCCCCGTCGTTATCATATTTCTATTACAGGTGCTCATACTGTCGCCGCTCTGGCTTGTCTGGGCTTTCTGCTACACCTGGATGAAAACGTCAACGGGGACGACCTGCAGAAATTCCCTCTGGCCGACTATGCTGCCCAGCACTGGTTTAACCATGCCCGGTTTGAGGATGTGGCACAAAACGTGGAGGACGCGGCTCAAAACCTATTCCATCCAAGAAAGCCACATTTTGCGGCCTGGGTCTGGATATTTGACCTGCATGACCCATCGCGGCGTCCAGATATGCGAGGAGAAAGGCCGTTACTACCCAGTGGAACCCCCTTACATTATGTCGCACTTTGTGGTCTACACACCATCGTAAAGTTTTTGGCCATCGAACTCTCACAAGATGTGAACGCTGTTGGGTTCCAGGACGACACCACACCCTTGCACCTGGCATCGTCTGTGGGACACGTTGATGTCACACGTGCCCTTCTTGAACATGGCTCAGATGTGACAGCACAATGTGAAACAGGCGCAACTCCATTGCATGAGGCGTCGTCTAGAGGACATGCGGAAGTCTGTCGCGTCCTCCTCGAGTACAGCGCCAATGTAGCAGCTCAGGACGAGCACGGATCAACCCCTCTGCATCTAGCCTCGCTCAAAGGGCACGTGGATGTCGCTCTCATTCTTCTGGACCATGGCGCCGATGTGACAGCCCAGAATGAGGATGGATCAACTCCCTTGCATTTAGCATCCTCGTGGGGCGGTACAGAAGTCGCTCTCCTGCTTCTTGAACGTGGTGCCGATGTGGCAGCCCAAGACCGTCTGCGAGAGTCAACTCCCTTGCGTCTGGCATTGTGGTGGGGGCATACGGAAGTGGCCGGCGTGCTTCGTGAGCATGGCGCAGATGAGGAGGATGACCCACCTCCATTGTGCGTGGAAATGGGGGGCTGGGCGGATGTTTCCCGCGCCCTTAATCAGTTTGGTCCAGACCCGGATGCCCCGGATAACGCGTTATGGATTCCGTCGGAGGATGTGTCAATGGGAGAATATCATATTATGACGCAGCTAATGAATCCACCGGAGGACTGGGATGGGGAGTCGGAGCTCGTGTAAAGGGTCGTAGTAAATATGTCACCGGTCACTGTTGTATATGGAGACAGGCTTTGAAGCTCGAAGCTTGAAGGTAGCTTGAAGGCCGTATACTTTCAAGGATAGAATGGCAGGGTATATGAATATGTCACGGTGCAGCATGAAAATACCAGAGGCAGTTGAATTTGAAGCCGGACGGGTGGTTCCGAGCCTACCAACTAAGCCGCCAAGTTGTCTTCTCCATCCAAACCGCTGCTCTCGTCTCTGGACAGTATCGCGAATACTCGTGGCGGTAGAGGACGCTTTCTGGGAAGTGGAACCTACAATCCATGGCGTTATCATAGGGGTTAGCAGAATATGTGAATTGAATGCTGGCACGACGAACCTCCTTCATTTCTTCCCTTCCTTTGCCATTCCGTCCGAGTCCGTTTGAGCTGTTCCTCGCGTCCCTTCTCGCCACTCTCGTCTGCTGGGCCTCATGAAGACAGAGCGGACTCACAAATGGTCATACTTTGCTGGCCTCCAGTTTGGTTGGATTCCGCAGAACCCCAGTGCGCGCAAATTCCCACCATCTGCGGCTGACGTTTGCGTGTCCGCACGCTTCTCATGTATTCGTCAAATAAGCTTGCTCGTTTAGATAAGATAACACCTAGTTCACAACTTGTTACAGGAGACTATATTAAATTATGAATTATGCTTTTCTCAGCCAATCTGCCAATTGGCATTTTAATTTGGAGAAGGCTTTATTTGGATATCTATTTGGCGAAATATACGGTAACATATATAAGGTATAAGTTAAGCAAAGCGTCCAAGTGTCCGATACTAAAGTAACAAAACAATATGTACAGGATTTTTCAGTCATGAGACTACCATGTCGTGAACTATCGAGGCATAGCCATCACCGGCGCGCGCAGTGGTGAACTCAGGACATGGCATGCGCGGCGGAACAATGTGCGTATGCGTGATGACTCACGCACTGCGGACTTTCTATCGCCACAGATTCGGAAGGCCGCCGCAGTACGACGTGGAATGATGATATACTTGACAATATTCTGGTCGACCAACGATCGATCGAACTCGCCAAGCAGGATCCCAAGCGCATAATAGACAGAGCGCATCTCCACCGTGCACTCGGCGGGAAGCACAGGCGATGCGCTGGGTGCGCCCGTCGACGCCGACGCCGACGACCACGAAAACCAGATGTCGCACGCGAGGAGTTGCAAAGCGCAGCGTGCGCAACCGCTGGTGCACGGGGGCACGAAGGGCTGGGCCGTGTGGGGGCAGAATTGTGGGAGGTAGGGCACACGTTCCGTGAGTGGGGCACGGCGGGCTAGGTCGTAGTAGGAAATGAGCGTGTAGGCCGACTTCGTCTCTTTTGTACATGAGGGGTGGTGGATGGGAGAGCGAGGGGTGATAGAGGTCGACGGAGCCACCTTGATGGTGGGCATGGGGGAAGACGCCTCTGAAATTCTGGTGATAGCGGGGGCGGAAGAGGATGCAGGTGATGGGGGCACGACGACGCGGAGGGTCGGAGCGGAGCAATTGTTCGCACTGTGTGATTCATGCACCCTGCTGCGCGGAGTATCGGTCGCTGATCGCGAAGACGTATATGCTGATCCGCGCTGTTCTGCAAGCTATCACGGCAAAATAATTTTACAATAAAAGGACTCGGGATGATTGTGGCAAGGAACTCACGATAGCCATCGAGGTCGCGCTTGGTACTGGTCCCCACCCACGCTCATAAGCCTTAAGTTCCATAATTGCGTTCTACGATACGGAAAAGAGGTTAGTCGTCAAAGGTCGTCTATCTTTTCCGAGCGGGCGCACGATGAAAAAGATACTCACGAGAAAGCCTCCCTCGGAAACGAATTGCTGCGCGACCGGGGCCATGGTAGAAGACTTAGAGTTGGTGCTTTTCGCGGTAGTTTTCATGGTGGTCGTAGAGCAAGTTTCTTTGGCTTCTTCTCGAGACAACGCATGACTTTAAGTAGCTTTCGTTGTCAGGGGCCCAGGGGCCTTCGAGCTCGAGGTCGGAGGCGCATTCATTGCTACACCACTGACGCGTGATCACGAAATGGAGGAGAGTCCTCCACCGCTTTTAGCCCCTTTATTTCACATGGCTGTGAAATTCCACGAATCGACAGGGATAAAGGGACGGAAACCGGACACATAGAGTGTGAGCGCGAGCAGTGGACAAAAAGGAGAGCGCGGCGGGCCGGCGTCGGAGACATCTATGTTTGCCTTCCTCTTTGCATGGCGTTGAAAGCAAGACGTTGGGGAGAGGGGTACAGCGGACCTGAATTGGATTTGGAATGGTTGCGCCCATTCTAACATAGAAAACCTAGTAGAGGACGAGATATTTGTATGTGGGTATCCTCTCACGCTCTCCTCGGGTCCCCATGTCTCCCTCTGATCAACGACGACGACGGGTAATGCTCAGGGCCGACGGTATGTCCTTGCTTCCCTCTATCCGTGATATTCGGTAACCCATTTGGAAACTAGAACAAGAATTTCCGCGTATCGACATCAGCAGTCTCCCTGATGAACTGCTAACGGAAATATTTGATTGGTGTCAACTGAATGATGAATATGGCTGGAATTACCGACGTCAATGGTACAATCCACTGCAAGTTTGTCGGCGGTGGCGGTATGTCATGCTGGACTCGTCATCCCGTCTGAGGCTACGTTTCCTATGCAACTTCAAGTTCGCAAACCCTATAACTGCAATTCCCTCACATTTACCGCCGATGCCCCTCATCCTTAGTTTCAACTTTGATCGTCTGATGTCCCCTCATTCCAAACAAAAGTTGCTTCTCGCGCTCCAGCACCGCGATCGCGTGTGTGCTATCTCCGTCATTAATTGGTGTTTCGGAGGTTTAGAGCTGCGCAGCGCACTTGACAACACCTTTCCGATGTTGGAGAGCCTTTCTCTCTCCGACGGCAATTACGGGGCAGGGGTGCTTCCTGATAACCTTGTAGCCCCTCGTCTCCGTGCCCTCCACCTTCTAGCAATCGCTATCTCAAGGAGATCTTTATTACTGACCAACGCCACAAACTTGTTATCTCTCCGTCTCAGTTCATGCCAGATCAATCTAGCTATCTTCCCCCTGAGTATCTGGTAGAGCACCTCGCAAGCATGCCTCACCTCGAGAATATATCGATCGAATTCTTCCCAAATTTCTCTCGCTCTGAAACCGTGGGAGAATTGCCCCATCCCCAGATCACCCGCGTCGGGCTCCCAAGCCTCTCAAGGCTCATATACACAGGCATCAGTCCTTATCTCAACAACCTATTGTCCCGAATTAGTACCCCTTTTCTCCAATACTTCCGTTTATCGGCCGGGACGGAAACTCCTGACGTTGTTCGTCTCTCAGCGTTTCTCGGTACAGTCCAGAACGAGAATCTCGATCTTCGGGCGACCGTCGTGAGATTCTACCCACAAGCCGTCCACATTTTCTACCACCTCGAGTGGCCCTCAATTTCCCTGCCCTATCTCTATATTTCAATCGATTATAGCAGTCAAGATTGCGCAGTGACCTCCGTCGCACAGATCTGCAATGCTGTCGCGCCTGCTCTTTTTTCCGTTGTGGAAAGCCTCGAAATTCAACTCACCACGGACTACAATAAGTACCGATTGGACTCAGGCCTCTTCGCTCAACGTGCGCGGTGGCATGCATTCCTTCGGTTGTTTGGCGGTGTAAAGATGCTCATGGTGGACAAGGCCCTCGCCGAAGAGCTTTCCGACGTTCTGCATCCTAATAATGGGGCCGTGGTCAAAGCGTTGCTGCCCATACTCTCGGAGCTCACTGTCACGATGTTCGGGAATGATGTGGTTCATCACTACTTTTCCTCATTCATCCGTGCGCGACAGCTCTCGGGCCAATCCATAGATCTACGGTTCATTCGAGGTCGTCACAATTATTTGTGTAAACCCCGCATTTCCTGGTCTTTCGATACCTTTGACGATAATAAAGCTACATGATAAGAAAATACTGGATTTCAATTCATCCAGTTTTTTTTTGTCTTCCTTCCTTGTAGGCGATATATAACTTCATAACCCTGCAAACGTATATCTTCCATTAAAATTCTCTTACCCTGTCCCATACACAGTCTATGTCTACCTCTGATTCCAGGCAGCTCCTGCAACCAGGTAATATTATGCCATTTTAAATTCTTTGGCATGGGGTGTGACCTGTGGCTGCACTGCTGAAATTTTGAATTCGGAATAGACCAATTGGACCTGGGACAGTGGCAAATCTCGACCACATTATCTGCTTATGACCACGAATCTCAACTGTCACCAGTACCTAGGTATGATGCAAGTGCTTGCTTATTTTGACTGAGATTAAATTAAGTGTGCACTATGCTTTACATCCTGTAAAAGACAACGATTCTAAGTAGTATGTGCGAGCACAAGAGCAGGTGGCGTAGGAATGACCACCAACAGAAGACAGAGGCCCGGACATCGTAGACATTGCCACGGGGCTTCCGCTAGAATAGGAAAACGCTGGATTTCCATACGTCAGTCTCTCTTGACTTTTTATTCGTCTGTAGTCATGATGGATAACCCGCAATAAACCCTGATAACTTGAACGTATATCTTGCAACTGCAACCGTTTCCCCTTACCTCTATCCTTACCCAGTCTACATATCCCAGCAGCTCCTGCGACCAGGACATAGCCCATCCAGGGTTCCTTCCTTCATCTGAAGCGGCTGAGTACAACTCGTCAACCCGGATTCCTGTGCTGTGGTGCACCGGCATGCAGCGTCAGCGATCTGTGAAGATACAAACGGTGATGTACGATGTGAGAGTTACTACGGGCGAATATGCTTGTTTGTGACTAAAGAAGGGGGGAGGAAAGTGGAAGGATGCAGATAGAACTTAAAAGCTGTGGAAAGAACTCATGATAGCTGTCGTATCATTCCTAAGGTCGACCGTTATGCACGGGATAAATGTGCGCAAAATGTGAAAATAAAAGGGTCACGGTTAATCGTCGTGTCCTCTCCTCAGTGCTGACGGATGCCATGGGGGCACGATGAGACACCCAAGCTAAAGGCTGCCTCTGAGCGGAGACATATCGTTTCTCGTACGTTCCGACGTATACTTCAGAAAGTTTTAGACCTCGTGAACGTCGTAGGCCTTCGAAGCTTCGAGCTGGGGACTCTCGAGCGAGTGTCGAGTCGAACCCGCATATTGATGCACCACTGGAGAGGTCATCATAATGGAGTTTTGGGGCACGGAGGAACCTCCGCCGCTGTTCGATGACGTGGAGAGAAAGGAGGGTATCGGAACGTAATTCGTATTCAGCTTCAAGTGGTCGCTGACTCAAGTTGACCGACCGACGACAAGGGTACATAACGTCTGATTCATGTTATAGGATACATTTCCAAGTTACAAGTTACAGTCAGGTAATACCGTGACAGGAACTACAGCCTAACAGTTGTCACATTTTGCTTTCGAAAAAAAATTCTATTTGGGTATCTATTTCGCGCGACGTACGGTGAAATATATAAGGTATAAATGAAGCAAAGAGTCCGAGGGTCCGATACTGAACTAACATTACAACATGTGCGACAAGCTCTAGTCGTGAAACAACCCGATCATGAACTATCGAGGCATAGCCATCACCGGCGCGCGCAATGGTGCACTGAAGACATGACGCGCGCGGCGGAGCAGCGTACGTATCCGTGATGAGCCATGGGTTGCGGGCTTTTTGACGCTGCGGTACACCACCGCAGTACGACGGGAAATGATGATGGACTTGACAATCTCTCTGTCGACGCAGGACCGGTCGATCTCGCCAAGCGGGATCCCAAGAGCGTAATAGATAGAGCGAGTTTCCGCAGTACACGTAGCGGGAAGTACAGCCGGTGCCTGGAGTTTGCCCATCGACGCTGACGACCACGAAAACCAGATGTCGCATGCGAGGAGTTGCCTGGAGCAAAGCTCGCAACCGCTTGTGTGCGGGGTTACGAACGACCGAACAGAGTGTGGGCAGAATTGTGGAAGGTAGGGCACACGCTCCGTGAGTGGCGCACGACGGGCGAGGTCATAGTAGGACGTGAACGTATATTCTGGCGTCTCTTCTGTATATGATGGATGGATGGGTGAGCGAGGAGTTGTGGGGGTCGGCGGGATCACCATAATGGTTAGGATGGGTGAGGATGCCTTGGATGTACCAGTGGTAGTAGCAGGAGCGCGGACAGGGGCGGGGACGGAAGAGGATGCAGAAATGGATGAAGGAATGACGACGCGGAGGGTGGGGGCGTGACACGTCCTCGCCTTACGAGGTTCCTGCGCTGTGTTGCGCGGGGGTACGGTGGCTGAACGCGGAGATGCGTATGCCGATCCGCGCTGATCTGCGAGCTGTCATGGTAAGAAAGCGATTTTTTCAGCATGAGAAAGACCAGGAGGACAGAGATGGACGAGTGTCGAAAGAAACTCACAATAGTCATCGAGGCCGCGCTTGGAACTGGACCCCAGCCATGCTCGTACGCCATGAGGTCCATGACGGCGTTCTGGGAGACACGACAAGGAGATAGAATTAGAGTCAGTCGGTCTTGATAGATGAATACGCAATGAGACAGACACTCACGAGAAAGTTTCCCTCGGAGACGAATTGCTGCGTGAACGAGGCCACAGTGGACTGTTTAGAGTTGGCAGTTTTCGTGATGGTTTTCATGATGATCGTAATTGTGTGAGTTTCGTTATCTGCTTTTCGAGGAAACATGGCTTTAAGTAGCTTTCGATGTGTCAGGGGCCTTGCGACTGCAGTAGGACGTGTTCATTGCTACGCCAATCACACGTGATCGCGAAATGGAGGTGGGGAGGTCCCGGAGAGGCGTCCGCCGCTTTGGCCTCCTTTATTTCATATGGTTTCTAGGATTCGGCGAGTTATGCTGACGTTTAGAGAAAGGAGGGCATCGGAAATACGGGGCACCGTAGGGCAACATGCAGTGTGAGTGAGAAAACAGAGAACGACCGCCGACAACCGACAAAACGGAGCCCCGGGCCGAGGTTCCGTGATAATCTCGGCAGTCACTCGGCCTCGCTCCTCCGCCTTTGCTACGACGAGAACATTTTCTAGGGTGTCAGTAATCACGCACCTTCTCCCCCTTTCCTCCGTTTCCCGATGTCTTCTGACCGGCGCATGATTTTCAGATCCGATGGTGGTACGTTCTTACGTCCTGCTTGCGATATTCATTAACCCTTTGGCAACTAGCACAACGGCTGTCACGTACCACTATCAACAGCCTCCCTAATGAATTGCTTGTCGAGATATTCGATTGGTGTCGACTAGACGATGAATATGGCTGGAATTACCGACGAAAATGGTACAATCCTCTGCAAGTTTGTCGACGGTGGCGGTATAGCATGCTGGAGTGGTCATCCCGTCTGAGGCTACGTTTCTTATGCAACTTTGCAAATCCTATAACCGCAATTCCTTCACATTTTCCACCCATACCTTCCATCCTCAGTTTCAAATTCAATCTCATGGTATCCCCTCATTCCGCACAAGAATTGCTTTACGCGCTCCAGCTCCACGACCGTGTGCGCGCTATCTCCATCACTTCTTGGTCATTGGGGTATTTGGACCTGTGCAGCGTACTCGATTACGCCTTCCCGAAGCTCGAGATTTTTTCTCTCGTCGATGACCAGATGCAGCGAAGGCTCCCTAATAACTTTGTGGCTCCTCGACTCCGTGTCCTCCACCTTCGACATGTCCTCATTCCAAGTAAATCTTTATTATTGACCAATGTCACAAACCTGTTATCTCTCCGCCTCGAGTCAATGTGCCACTTTGCCCCTGACTATCTGGTAGAGCGCATTGCGAGCATGCCTTATCTCGAGAATATATCGCTCGGCTTCCTCTCATATTCCCCGCTCCCTGACTCAGCCAGGGAATTGCCTCATCCCCAGATTACACGCGTCGTGCTCACGAAACTATCGAGGCTCATATATTCGGGCACCAGCACCTATCTGGACAACATATTGTCCCGAATCAGTACCCCTTTTCTTCAAGACTTCCGTTTTACGTTTCCCTCGACCGAAGCCTCCGCTGTTCACCGTCTGTCAGCGTTTTTCGGTACAATCCAGAATCTCAATCTTCGGACGGTTGTGGTGTCGTTTTTCCCACGCTCTCTCACCGTCGCCTACCACCCCGAGCAACCCTCAGTTGCCTCGACCTATCTCAGGTTTGCCATTGACGACACTTCCAATCACGAGCGCGCAGTAAGCCCCGTCGCACGGATCTGCGGTGCCATTGCGTCTGCTATTCCCATCGTGGAAAGCCTTGAAATTGAACTCAAGTCGCCGTACGACAGCTATCACTGCTACTCGGGCGTCTTCCTTCAGCGCGTAATTTGGCATACATTTTTTCGGTCGTTCGGAGGTGCCAAGACGCTGAAGGTTGACATGGACCTCGCCGCAGAGCTTTCCGACGTTCTACATCCTAAAGATGAGTCGGCGATCGAAGAGTGGTTCCCCAGGCTCACAGAGCTCATTGTCGTGTCTGGGGAGCATCTGGTCCATCAACCCTTTGACTCATTCATCCGCACACGCCGTCTCTCAGGCCACCCCATAGACTTACGAGTAATTCGAGATCGCCGCCCTTTGCGCCCACCTCCCGTTTCCTGGCCTTTCGATACCTTTGGGCAATGAATGAATGATCAGAAGACGCTAGAATTCAAGACATCAGGTATTTTGCCTTCCATTGGCACATCACCAAAGAACATATAACCATTTCTTCTTACCCTCTATCCCTACACAGTTTTCGTCTACTTCAAATTCCAGGAAGCCCCTACAACTGGGTTAATAAGTCATCTATGACTCCTTCCCTGATCTAAAACCGCTGACTACGCCTCATCTAGTCGTGGCCCTGCACTATGTTACGCGGCGATGCGGACGATTCAGTGAAGGGCCAAGGCGAGGAGGAAAACTGCAAAAGCGCACACAGAAACTTGTGGGAGGAAATTCACGATAGCTATCGCGGATGCGCTCGTCGAACGCTATGCACTGGATAAGAACAAGCTAAGATATGAGAAAAGAAATTAGTCGTCAGGCCTTCAATAATCGCGCGTCGAGGGACCCGCGTTACGCGCCACCTCGTCGGAGACGTATTTCTTCTTGTACATCTCGATGGCCACATCAGAGATTTCAGACGTCACGTATGTCAGGGGTCTTCGAGTGTTCGGGAGTACATTCGCCCCCTGTATGTTATATGACCGTGAGCAGTGAGCAGAGAAGAAAGTGACCGCGCGCGCACAAAAGGAGGCCCGGGAGTAAACTACCCGGACGCATTTTGCGAAAAAAACGAATGGATTGAGAACGAATGGTCGGGGGTATACATTAATGTTATGATTGGGTATGATATCGTATCGTGTCGTATCGTCCTTTTTCTTATAACCGTGACAACTCCTGTGAACGCGCGATGATGATAGCCTCAGGCAGAGCACGCGCGCCCCTCTCCCTTTTAACCACAGATTCCCGGGTTCTGGAGCGCAGTGGGGTCTTGGGGGATCCAGCCGTTCTGCAAGCCGGCCGAGTAAGACCACTCGTCCGTACTTTCCGTCTTCCACGTCCACATGATCCACCCGCTCGCCTTTTCATACGTGACGACCTGAGCCTCCCACATCTGCCTCAGGAACGCCTTGAAGCTCGAGCTGAACCTCGCGGCGTTTCCGGTGAGCCCGTTGCAGCTGCCGACGCGGGTGGCGCCCGGGTAAGTCCCGTCGTAGCGCGAGCCGACGCCCCGTCCGTTCAAGTACTTTGCGCAGTCCGTCATCGCGGGCGTCCACTCCCCCACGATGGTCCGTAGCTGGGTCCTATCAAAGTTCTGCAGCTCGCTGTCGTGCGAGCACGCGCTGGCGATGTGTTCCGAATCCGACATCTGGTTGCCCTGGAAGAGAGAAGTTAGTTTACCCGTCGTTCGTATGTTATCTAGTCTCCGGCATGTAGATCGATGCCCAAAGGGAATTTGACTCACAGCAACGGTGAACATCTGGTAGATGTGGGTGTCCATGGCCACGCCCTGGTACTGCGGCGGGCGTTCCCAGCCATTCCAAGAGCTGAGAGGTTGGAAGACATCGTGGATCAGTTGCAAGGTGTTCGTTGACGATGATCTGAGGGTCGCGTATGAACTCAAGTAGTATTGGCGAGTGGTATCGATCAATTCCTGGCTATAAAACCCGGCGGGCCTAAGTTTTTTGGTTGTTAGCCACACCGACCCGGCGCCAGAAGACTCGGGACGAACTCGTTCACTGGCTGAATGGCAACCACTGTCTGAAACTGGGGACCAAACTCGTTCGCGATTTGTCGAAAAATGTTGTTGGTGCGATCGACGTTTGACGCGCTCGTTTGCCACTGCGGGGAAGACATATGTTGTCCCGAGTTATCGAAACTGCATGGCGGTATGGTGGACCGGGATCGGCACCGCTAGGCGTTAGCTTTCTCTCCTGACAGGCGTTCGCTAAAAATAACACATATCCGTACCCGTTCTGGCTGCCGGGTACGCCATGCAAGTCGATGATCAGCTTTAGACCATTATTTTTGGCCCACCTCACAGCTCTGCGGAGGTAATGGAGTTGTCCTTGGATGTACGGTTCGCCTGCCCCGACGTCCCAGGCCCAATACCCGATTGGTAGCCGCACGTGGTTTAAGCTAAAAGATAGTAAACGCGCATCAGCCAACATTGCCAAGTAAAGGAGCCTTTTGCGCGTACGTACCCGGCAGCGGCAATGGCGGCAAAGTCGGCCTCTGTTATCCAGGTGTCCCAATGGGACTCGAGAGCCGCCATCGCAACATTTCGATCCTGATATTGTCCAAACGTCCACTCGTCAATGATTCTGGGGTCTTCGGTATTGTCGAATATGCTGGGTGTGATCCACGGCTACACGTGATGGGGTGTGTCAATACATTTCACACAGAAAGAGGTCCCCTCCGAAAAAAACAACGTACTTCGAGCACCAGCCATCCCCCAAGGCTCACGCCGCGGACTTTCTGCGCCCCATACGGAAAGCTCGGGCCGAACGACGCTAGAGCGGAAGGGAGAAGACCAGCGAGGGTGAGGAGAACAGTAGACGCAGCGGACGAGAACATTTCAAGGAGTGACTATGGCGAAGGAAAGAAAAAAAGTCCCCAAACCAAGCGGCACGACCCTGCACGAATGCCATCCTTTATAACCCAGTCAGAGGCGAGGAAGAAGAAGACTGGAAGGAGACAAAAAAAAGCTCAAACGTCGAAGCCTCGAGCGATCGTAATCGAGCGATTCATTGAAATTTGCATGGAACCCGAGGGCCCGGGGATGCGTACGATGCGTGCTCGTCACGGTGGCAAGTGAGGACTGGTCCGCATGTGCCAAGTGCCTGCCAGTGTGCTCGCCGTTCCCCCTCACCTCAACTTCACGGAAAAGGCCACTCGCCTACCCTTCTCGTTGGTTTCCCAGTCGGCGCTGCGTTTACCTAAAATCTGTGAAGAGAGATACCATGTTCCGCCCGCACTAAGACCGTAGATGTAGATGTAGTGTTTTGCACCATATATGGAAATATTTATATTCATTCGGTGCGGACCGGGGGCAAAGATGCCACCGCTAGAGTACGCGAGACTCGCTGATGTCTCATAACACGTTCTTCCATGTTGAAAATGGACAGGGGCGCGCAGATCGGAAAAAATGTACGACACTAGTCGATCTTCCAAGACAATTTAGCGAAGATTTTGACGTTTGATTGACATCATTGGGTTAATAATAGCTCGGCGTACACTCCACACTCCACTCCTCACATGAGCAATCTTTTTGCCTTAGGGAGAGGGTCCAACAAGCCAAGGTGTTTGCGAAAGGTGAAACTCTTGGCCCCACTGAGGCCGTCGTGTTGCTCTAAATTCCTATCCTGAACGTGACCTACGTACAGTATATTAACTAGTACTCCCGGCAGCTACTCAAAGGCGATGAGTAGCCGACTGAGCGGGCAACGACATACAAGACGCGGACCACGACCATAAGAGTACTTTATCCATGGTGGCGTCCAATGATGCGGAAATTTGGATCAAGACAAACACTCCGAGTCCCCGTCACTCGTATCATATGCCGTAAGTACTACAGCTCACTTTCTTGATCCTCACCTGGTGAGCGTGAGCGTGATTGTATGGTGCGAAACATCGCAAATGGTGAAGAAAAATAGCGTCGAGGTTCATACCCAAAGCGAGCCCGAGGGTCTAACGAGTCCAATGACCAAAAACATTTCATTGAGGTGAAGGAAAAGTGAACGCAGTACAACATTTCTCTGGGGCGAAGCAAGGTTCCCAGGCAAGAGAGGAAGATGTCTGTCATACATGGCGACATTTGCGACGTCTGTTGCCACACCGTATTGTCGACATAGACAGCGACGGCGATTTGAGGCGTCTCCGTATCTTTCCGAGAACCACCCTGGACCATGAAATCGCCCAGCCGAGCGGTACGAATCTGGAGCTTGCCGCCGGTGGAGCTTCGATCGCCAAAGAACCCGGGTCGCCGATGTCGTCCCCGTCGTCCCTGTCCTCGTCCTTGTCTCGGACACTCTCACTTTCGTCCCGCCCGCTCGCAATCCCCAAGACGACACCCGAAGGACATTGAGGAGCGCCAACGCCCAGAGAAGCGAGCACGGCGCGAGTGCGCACCGTGCTCTGAGCGGGACGTACAAACGGCTCGTGCAACGCCGCACGCGCTCCGCCGTCGACATTCTGGTACCACACGCGACAGGCGAGCAGTTGCATTTCGCATGCGCGACATAGCTTACCCTCTTTGCCCTGCCCGTGCCCATGCCCTTGCCCTTGCATATGATCGCACTGTGGAAGCGTCGGCGCACGGTCTCTAGGGGAAGCGGCCTCGGCGGCACCGAGGAATTTCTCGGTCGTGAAATGTACCCCAGGTGAGAAGATGGGTGAGTGAGGAGACGCCGGTGTGGGGAGCGTAAGCACGAAGGAGGGTAGCGACTCGAGGTGCGCATCGAGGTCGGTGGTAACGGGAGCAGGAGGACTGCCTATGTGTAGGGACAGGGAGGACGTGAGGCTGGAGCGCTCGAGTACGAACTGCTCGGTTGAGGTGAAAGCACCTGAGGCATGCTGTACGCGGAAGAGTGCCCCGGAATCCCCATCTATGAAGTAGATAGCGCTGTCGGCCGGATTTACGAGTAGACTGTCGGTACTGTCGCTCGGGGAGGCAAGGTCAGCGACTAACTCCAATGAGTCTCCTTGCTCGAGGATTGGCATAGCGCTGTCGGCCGGATTTACGAGTAGACTGTTGGTACTGTCGCTCAGAGAGACAGTGTCAGCGACTAACTCCAATGAGTCTCCCTGCTCGAGGATTGGCGTAAGTGGTTTAGGTCCTGATCTGGGAGACGGCGAGCGGGTATGATCCTCGACCGCGTGGTGGGTGTTCGGCTGAGACGACGACAAAGAGATCGCGGTTTTGTGCCCGTGCTTGATTGAGCATATGTTTCCCTTGGTTCGCCTTAGAGTATTGACCCGACAAGCCGTACCAACCACACCTCCATGATGCTGAGGTAGATGAGTACCGAACTCGAACGAAAAACATCAGGGCGGAAAAGAGAGGACTTACTTGATTGTCAGGACTAGATATATGCTGCTTGAAACGTGAAAAGATGATGAGTCAATGCACTTCTTGTGTGCAGAGCACGCCAGCATACCATGCTGTCTGCTGAGGGTGCATCGAGTAGCCCGGACTTGCTTTCTGGAGTCGATAAGTTCGCGGCCTCCCAATCGTTCTCTGAGGGCATCGTCGGAAGTATCTTCGTTATAGGGTAGACGACAACTAGGACGAAAATAAGCTTCCGAGAGGAAAAGCAAAAGGCCATGTGCGCACGGGGACGCCGCGAGCTTGTGTAGGAACGTGGTACCTCGATTGGCTAGAGGCGCATTTGGCGGTGTAATTCGCGCAAGAAAAAAAGAGGGGACTCATACAGGATGTGGCATCACGATGTTGTTTATCAGTTTGCGAGTCGTTCTGAGCGCAGACAAAAGTTTGTTGCTCGTAGTAAGAAATTTGATATTAAAGGGGAGACGGATGTTCGGGAACTTAACCATGCTGTGGGGCGTTAAAAGGGATGGCTAGGGAATTGTTAGAATCAAGTCCAGTCCAGGCCAAAGGGCAACGCGAAGCGTCAAACATGTGGACCAAACAAACAGAACACGCTGTTACTCTCGGCACGTGATACCAATTCAGCTTCAAGGCAAGCTTTCAACGAAATCAAATATATGCGCTCTCTTCGAAGAGAAGAAGCTTATCTTATGGATATACTGAGGGTGAAAGGAGAGAGTGAATATGTCTTAAACGTTGACCAGGGAGACGGAATTAGCATTATCCATATCAAAGGAGTGTTTGGCGGAGGACCGTTGTGATTGGGGAGGAGCAGTTAATAAAAAGGTCCGCATTGCACAGCATGGGGAACAAACTAGCTATTGTGCTGCCAACATACTCTTAACAAAGGTGTCAGCGGGGGTCAGAGAAAATAATCACGGCTAGGCTCACTTAAAGTAATGATATATGCGGTCTACGAAGGAAACATGTCTTCTTTTGTGTCTATGCCTGGACGGAGCGAAAAAAGGTAAGATGACAAGGCCGAGTGGGATATTCGTGGCAGAGTCAGAAACGCACCCAGCTCTTCTCGAACCGGCTTGAGCTCATCCAGATATGCCTGGTATTGGGTCTTATTCTCCACCT